>Ga0066256_1001579_pt1 | contig 30517 bp, 29 predicted proteins | sample ThiBio_1000_biof_FD_87107 | JGI IMG/M metagenome (GOLD analysis project Ga0066256, IMG submission 87107) | Wastewater bioreactor microbial communities from Cape Town, South Africa - Thiocy_expt_1000_biof (version 2) | ecosystem: Engineered > Bioreactor > Thiocyanate-remediating >... | reverse complement strand
TTATCCGGGTCAGGACCCGCTGGGCAAGGAGATGTACAACGGCGCGAAGAGCCCGATCCGCGTGATTGGCGTGGTCAAGACCTTGCTCCGTCCCAACCTGCACGGCACTGGCACGAATTACGACAGCATTATTTGGCCGCAGAAGCCAAACAGCCCCGGCAGCGATTACGTGATGCGCAGTGCGCCCCAGAATCGCGAACGAATCCTCAAGGCTGCCAAAGCAGCGCTGCTCAAGGTCAACCCGAGTCGCATCATCAATCCGAAGTACACGCAAACCTATACCCAAATCCGCGCGGAGTACTTCCAGCGCGACACCACCATGATCGGCTTGCTGATCGCCTCGGCGCTGGGGTTGCTGTTCGTCACCGCGCTCGGCATCACGGGCCTGGCGAATTTCTGGGTGGGCCAGCGTACCCGCAGCATCGGCATCCGCCGCGCGATCGGGGCCACGCGTGGCGACATCCTGCGTTATTTCCAGACCGAGAACTTCCTGATCGTGACGTTTGGCGTGGTGCTGGGCGTGCTGCTGTCGATCGGCCTGAACCTGCTGCTGATGCAGCATTACGAATTGCCGCGGTTGCCGCTGTGGTACCTGCCGGTCGGTGCAGGGATGCTGTGGTTGTTGGGCCAGCTCGCGGTGCTGGCTCCTGCGCTGCGCGCGTCGCGCGTGCCGCCGGTGGTCGCGACGCGCAGCGTGTGAGATTCGAGGATTTCCGGGAGACGATCGGTTGCGCCAACGCCGGCGGATGGATCGCCAACCGGAGGATCTTTGTTCGATCCGGAAATCGGCTACAGTCGTGGCGGGGTGCACGGGTCCACGCACGAGGTGTCGGCTTGGCGACCAACGTTTTCATGCGCGGGGAGAAAGTCGGGGCGATCGCGCCACCCTGACGTTGCACAGGATGGGAGGCAAAGAAAATGATTTCGCTTGCCCTGGCGGTGGCGTTGGCGGGGGGCGCCTCGACCGCGCAGCCGGCCGCCACGCCTGCACCTTCACCCTCGGCTGCGCCCGTGGCTGCCGCAACCATCGGCGTAGTCCCGCGTCCGTGTGACGTGCTCGAGCCACAGCCACCGGCAGTGAAGGCCTTCGACGCACGAGTCGCCGCCGCCAAGGCAAATCATCTGCCGCCGCCCGAGCCGAGTGCGGAAGTGGCCGCCGCGTCCAAGGCCTGGTGGGTTCGCCGCACGCTGGACGATTTCGGCGACCTGTGCCGCTATCGCAAGGCAAACGCTGCGCTGCCGCCCGCAACCAGCCATCGCGTGGTCTTCATCGGCGATTCCATCACCGAATCGTGGGGCGAGGGCGACCCCACCCTCTTCACGCATGACGTGATCGATCGCGGCATCAGCGGTCAGACCACGCCCCAGATGGTGCTGCGCTTCAGGGCGGACGTACTCGATCTGAAGCCGGCCGTGGTGCACATCCTGGCCGGCACCAACGACATCGCCGGCAATACCGGCCCGACGTCACTCGAAGCGATGGAGAACAACATCAAGACCATGGTGGAGCTGGCGCAGGCGCACCATGTCCGAGTCATCCTCGGGTCGCTCACCCCGGTGGCCCGTTATCCCTGGCGGCCCTCCATCGAACCCGTGCAAGCCATCTTGGCATTCAACCACTGGCTCAAGACCTATGCACACGGGCAGGGACTGATCTACGTCGATTACTTCACGCCGCTGGATGACGGTCATCATGGTTTCAAGGCGAAGCTGTCGGTGGACGGGGTCCATCCCGACCCGGCGGGGTTTGCGGTGATGAGCCGATTGGCAAGGCAGGCAGTCATCGAAGCGCAGTCCGCCGCGCCGCGATGAGTGCCGTCGAGGTTCAACCGCCGCATGCCTCGATGCTGCTGCAGCCGTGCGTGTTCGCCGATGGTGGCGCCGCGCCGCGTGTGATGCGAATCCGGTTTCCGGCCGTGATAGCCTCGCCCGATGATTCGCCGACCTTTTTCCGACCATGCGCACCGTATTGATCATCGATGACCAGAGCGCGGTGCGCGACGCCTTGTCGCTGCTGCTGTCGCTGCACGACATTCGTCCGCTGACGGCCACGATGCCCGACGAGGGGCTGGCGCTGCTGGCGCGCGAACGCGTGGATGTGGTGATCGCGGACATGAACTTCAGCGCCGACACGACCTCGGGCGAGGAGGGCGTGGCGCTGTTCCATGCGATCCGCGCGCGGCATCCCGATCTGCCGGTGATCCTGCTGACCGGCTGGTCGCATCTGGAAACCGCGGTGCAACTGGTCAAGGCCGGTGCCGCGGATTACATGTCCAAGCCCTGGGACGACGCCAAGCTGCTGGCGACGGTCGAGAACCTGCTGGAGCTTTCCGAGAACGCGCGCGTCGCGGAGACCGCGCGGGTTTCGCGTCGGCGCCGGCGCGCGGCGCTGGAGCGCGATTACGACCTGCGCGGCATCGTGTTCGCGTCCGACGAAATGCTGCGGGTGCTGGAACTGGCCTGCCAGGTCGCGCGCGCCGAGGTGCCGGTGGTCATCACCGGCCCGAACGGCGCGGGCAAGGAACGCGTTGCAGAGATCGTGCACGCGAATTCGGCGATCCGCGACAAGCCGCTGGTGACGGTGAATTGCGGCGCGCTGCCCAGCGAGTTGATCGAGGCCGAGTTGTTCGGCGCCGAAGCCGGCGCCTTCACCGGCGCCCCCCGTGCGCGCGAGGGGCGCTTCGAGGCGGCCGACGGCGGCACCCTGTTCCTCGACGAGATCGGCAACCTGCCCGCCGCGGGCCAGATGAAGCTGCTGCGCGTGCTGGAATCGGGCGAGTTCGAGCGGCTCGGCTCGACCCGCACCCGCAAGGTCAAGGTGCGCGTGATCAGCGCGACCAATGCGGATTTGCCGCGGATGATCCACGACGGCAAGTTTCGCGAGGACTTGTTCTATCGCCTCAATACCATCGAGATCGCGCTGCCCCCGTTGTCGGATCGGCCGGACGACATCCTTCCGCTGGCCGAGCGCTTCCTCGACGACGACGCGGTGCTGTCGGACGAGGCGCGCGACGCGCTGCTGGATTACCCGTGGCCGGGCAACGTGCGCGAGCTCAAGAACACCATCGACCGCGCCAAGCTGTTGTGCGGCCGCGACGAAATCACGTCGAAGCACCTGGGCCTGTCGGCGACGGCCATCTCGGCGGCCGCGCGCAGTCTGGACGATCCGCCGCGGGACGTCATCGAGGAGGCCCTGCGCAAGGCCGGCGGCGTGATCAGCCGCGCCGCGCGTTCGCTGGGTCTGTCGCGGCAGGCGCTGTACAGGCGCATGCAGCGTTTCGGCATTCCGACGGAAGGGTGAGAGCCAGCGCTTGCGCGATGCCGGGGGCATCGCGCGCTGGGTCGAACGGGCGGCCAGGGATGGCCGCACCGGCGCCCTGCACCATGGACGATTGCTCGCCCGATCGCCGGTTTTGGATCTTCGCGTCGTTGGCGCGGCCCGTGATTCCGAGGCGATGATGCCACCTGGAGCCACTTCCGAGTTCGAGTAGTCCGATTTCCGATTACATTGGTCCGCCATGCGCATATCCGCCCGCGAAGGCAAACTCGCGCTGTTGCTGGTCGGTTCCGCGGCGGTCGGCGCGGCGATCGCCGCAGTCATCGCCGAGTGGACGCGCAGCGCGTGGCTGGGCGGCGTGATCGCGGTCGCGGCGTGCCTTGCCCCGTTGGCCTGGGCGGCGCACGCCGCGATGCAGCCCGTGCGGCGCCTGCTGCGTGCGTTGTCGGGCAGCGTCGCGAGTTACCGCGACGGCGATTTCAGCATTTCGTTGCGCACCCGCCGCCGCGACGAACTCGGCGCGCTGATCGAGGCGCACAACGAGCTCGGCCACGCCCTGCGCGAACAGCGCCAGAACCTGGTGCAACGCGAATTGCTGCTGGACACCGTGGTGCAGCATTCGCCGACCGCACTGGTCCTCACCGATGCCGGCGACCACATCGTGTACGCCAACCTCGCGGCGCGGCACCTCTTCAACGACGGCAAGAACCCGGCGGGGTTGCGTTTCGAGGAAGTGCTGGAGGCCTGCCCCGAGGCGATGCGGCAGGCGCTGACCGCCAGCGAGGACAGCCTGTTCGGCGTGGAAATGGGCAACGACGAGGAATACTTCCACCTGTCGCGGCGCGATTTCCGCCTGCACGGGCGTCCGCACCAGTTGTACCTGGTGCAGCGGATGACGCGCGAACTGTCGCGGCAGGAGGTCGCGGTGTGGAAGCGCGTGATCCGCGTGATCAGCCACGAGTTGAACAATTCTTTGGCGCCGATTTCCTCGCTGGCGCATTCCGGCGCGGAACTGGCGCGGCGCAACGACCTGGCGCGCTTGCCCAAGGTGTTCGAGGGGATCGGCGACCGTGTCCGCCACCTGCATTCGTTCACGGCCGGCTACGCGAGTTTCGCCAAGCTGCCGCAGCCCAATCCTGCGCAGGTCGATTGGGCCGCGTTCCTCGATTCGCTGAAACTGCATTGCAAGTTCCAGTTGCGCGGCGAGGTCCCGGCCGAACCTGCGCGCTTCGATGCCGCGCAGATCGAACAGGTGTTGATCAACCTGGTGAAGAATGCCCATGAATCCGGCAGCGAGGGCGACGCGGTGGCGCTGACGATCACCCACGATCCGCGCAATTGGCGCATCGAGGTGTCCGATCGCGGCCCCGGCATGAGCGAAACTGTGCTGGCGCAAGCGCTGCTGCCGTTCTATTCCACCAAGCGCTCCGGCACCGGCCTCGGCCTCGCGCTGGCGCGCGAAATCGTGGAGGCCCACGGCGGGCGCATCGTGTTGGCCAACCGCGAAGGCGGCGGGCTCCGGGTGACGGTGTCGCTGCCGACGACGCGGCTCTGACGCGCTCTCCCGGAGCGGGGGCGGCTGCGCAAATCGCTATACTGCCCCGACCGAATACAGAGGGAGCGCGTCATGGGGCCATCCGTCGTGGTTGCGATCGTCATCGTCGTGGTGGCGGTGATCGTGCTGTCGAAGTGGGTGCGGATCGTGCCGCAGGGTTGGGAGTGGACGGTCGAGCGTTTCGGCAAATACACCCGCACGTTGCCGCCGGGCCTGCATTTCCTGATGCCGTTCATCTACGCCATCGGACGCAAGATGAACATGATGGAACAGGTGCTGGCAGTGCCCTCGCAGGACGTGATCACCAAGGACAACGCGGTGGTGCGCGTCGATGGCGTGGTGTTCTACCAGGTGCTGGACGCGGCCAAGGCCGCGTACGAGGTCGCCAACCTGGAACAGGCGTCGCTGGCGCTGGTGATGACCAACATCCGCACCGTGCTGGGTTCGATGGACCTCGACGAATCGCTCAGCAAGCGCGACGAAATCAACGCGCGGCTGCTGAAGGTCGTCGACGAGGCGACCCATCCGTGGGGCGTCAAGGTCAACCGCATCGAGATCAAGGACATCAGCCCGCCCAAGGACCTGGTCGACGCGATGGCGCGCCAGATGAAGGCCGAGCGCGAGAAGCGTGCGCAGATCCTGGAAGCCGAGGGCCTGAAGCAGAGCGCGATCCTCAAGGCCGATGGCGAAAAGCAATCGACCATCCTGCAAGCCGAGGGCAAGAAGGAAGCCGCGTACCGCGAAGCCGAGGCGCGCGAGCGCCTGGCCGCGGCGGAAGCCAAGGCCACGGAATTGGTGTCGACCGCGATCTCGCAGGGCAACCTCAACGCGATCAATTATTTCGTCGCGACCAAATACGTCGAAGCCCTGAAGGCGATGGCCGATTCACCGAACCAGAAGATGCTGATGCTGCCGTTCGAGGCTTCGGGCATCCTTTCGTCGATGGCCGGCATCGCGGAAATCGGCAAGGAAGTGCTGGCGAAGAATTCGGCCGCGCCGGCGCGTTGATTGGCGGCCATGGTGCGATGCTTTTCCCTTCTCCCTTTGGGAGAAGGTGGCGCGGAGCGCCGGATGAGGGTCCGGTTCGACATGCGCCTTTCGGCGTATTTACACGTACTTGGGCGAGACTCGAACCCTCACCCGCCCCTTCGGGGCACCCTCTCCCGGAGCGAGAGGGTTACATGGCTGAACATTGAAGCTGCGGAGGGTTTCGAAATGTGGGCCGTACCGTTGCATTACTGGTGGTGGGTGCTGGCGCTGATCCTGATCGCGGGCGAAGTGCTGGCGCCGGGTTTCTTCATGTTGTGGATCGGCATCGCCGCGGCGGTGATGGGTGTCGTCACCTGGGTGGTCCCGGGGCTCGGCGCGCTGGCGCAGGCGGGCGTACTGGAAGTTCCTCCGTCCGCGCCTTGCGCGCCATGACGACCCCGCCGCGCGCACGCTCAGCCGCCGTGGCGAACAGATGATCGGGCAGCGTTACGTGCTGGTCGAAGCCATCGTCAACGGCCGCGGCAAGGCACGGGTCGGCGACGGCCAGTGGCTGGTGGCCGGGCCCGACTTGCCGGTGGGCACCGAAGTCGAGGTCGTCGGGGTCGATGGTTCGTTGCTGAAGGTTCGCGCGGTGGCGGCGTGATCCGACAGGCGGCCGCACGCGCATGACGGAAACTTCGGCCGGCCGGGACGGGCAGTGCGATCCGGTGCACCGCGAGCAGCGTCGCGCCCGCATCGGCTTCGTGATCGAGTTGGCGAAGCGGCTGCACCAGTACGGCGCCGCGGCACCGCGCCTCGAACAGGCGATCGGCAACGTCGCCCAGCAACTCGGCCTTGCCTGCGACGTGCTGTCCACACCGACTTCGATCGTGCTGTCTTTCAGCGCACCGGGGGGCGACGGCCTTGCCGACATCACCCAGGTGGTGAGGATCGCGCCGGGTGACGTGAACCTGGCGCGCCTGTGCCGCGCCGACGAAATCGCCGACCGGGTGGCCGACGGCAGCCTGTCGCCGCGCCGCGGCATGGCGCAATTGCAGGCGCTCGGTCGCCCCCTGCCGCGCGCCGCGCTGTGGGCGACGGTCGCGAGTTACGGGTTGTCCGCGGCGGCCGTCGCGGTGCTGTTCCACACCTCGGGGCCGGACGCGATCGTCGCGGGGGTGATCGGGCTGTTGATCGGCGCGATCGCGGTGGCGGGCTCCGGGCGCCCGCGGCTCGCGATCGCGGGCGACGCGATCGCCGCGCTGGTGGCGACGTTCATCGCGACAATCGTCAGTGCGTGGCTGGTGCCGTTGGCATTGAAGCTGGTGGTGTTGTCGGCGCTGATCGTGCTGGTGCCGGGCATGTCGCTGACCAACGCGGTACGCGAATTGACCAGCCAGCACCTGGCGTCCGGCGTCGCGCGTTTCGCGGGCGCGGCCGCGACCATCCTGAAACTGACCTTCGGCACGATCGCCGCGGCGCAACTTTGCGCGGTGGCGCACATCATTCCCGCCGCGCACCCGCTGCCGCCGTTGCCGGCGTGGTGCAGTGGCCGGCGCTGGCGGTGGCCGCGGTGGCGTTCGCGATGCTGTTCCAGACCGCGCGCCGCGATTATCCGCTGGTATTGACGGCGGTGATCGCCGGATATCTGGTGACGTATTGGTGCGGCAACGCGATGGGTGCGCCGTTCGGCGTTTTCATCGGCGGGCTGGTGCTGGGTGCGGGCAGCAATCTTTACGCGCGATGGAGGCATCGTCCCGGCGCGCTGGTGCGGGAGCCCGGCGTGCTGTTGCTGGTGCCGGGCAGCGTGGGTTTTCGCAGCGTCTCCGACCTGCTCAACAACCAGATCGCCAGCGGCACCCATATCGCGGTGCTGCTGGTGACTTTGCTGATCTCACTGGTCGCGGGATTGCTGTTCGGCGACCTGCTGGTGGCGCCGCGACGGAGTTTGTGAAGACGCGGTCGAACCGAAAGACGTGTTCGACAACGCGCGAATAATCGGGCTGGGCAATCGCGATCCATGGATGGATCGCACGCGGGATCGCGCAGCGATTCCGGCGAAGGCGAGTCCGGGCGTGTACCGGACTCGCCGTATCGGCGTCGGGCAGGAAGCCCGATCGCCGATCATTATTTGATCAGCAGATCCTTTTCCTTCTTGCCGGCCTTCAGCGCCGCCACGTACCAGCGCGGGCGCTTGCCGCGGCCGGACCAGGTTTCGCTGCCGCCCGGATTGCGGTATTTCGGCGCGACCTTGCCCTTGCCGCCGCGCTTTTTGCCATAGATCTGCGCGAAGGTGACGCCTTCGGCCTTGAGTACCGCATTGACCTTGCCCTTGACCTTGGCGATTTTCTCCTTGTCCATGTTCTTCATGCGCCCCCGCGCTTTCCGGATGAGATCCTTCAGTTGTTTTTCGTTGAGTGAGCTGACATCGATGGCCATGTGGACTCCGCTGTTTTTGGATGTTGAAGGTGCCGTGTATCGAAAGGGCAATCGCGTCGATTAAACCCCCGTCGACAGCGATTATTCTTGCGCATGTCGGGATTGAATGCAAAATGCCCCGGTCATTGGCCCGGCGCGAATAACGCCAGCAAGGTATCGCGATCGAGGTTGCGGCTTTCGCTGTCGCGCCGGCCACGATATTCGAAGGTGCCGGAAGCGATGCCGCGCTCGCTGACCACGATGCGATGCGGAATGCCGATCAATTCGAGATCGGCGAACATCGCGCCGGGACGCAGGCCGCGGTCATCGAGGCAGGTTTCGATGCCGCGTGCATTCAACTCCGCATGCAACGCTTCGGCTACCTCGTTGACGGCTGGACTGTTTTTCGGATTGATCAGGCAAACCACCGCGCGCCATGGCGCCATCGGTTCCGGCCAGATGATGCCGGCATCGTCGTGGTTCTGCTCGATCGCCGCCGCCACGATTCGCGTGATGCCGATGCCGTAACAACCCATTTCCAGCACGCGATTTTGTCCGGCATCGTCGAGTACCGTCGCGCCCAGCGCCTCGGAGTATTTGGTGCCGAGTTGGAACACGTGTCCTACCTCGATGCCGCGCGCGATGCCGAGCGTGCCCTTGCCGTCCGGCGAAAGGTCGCCTGCGACCACCTTGCGCAGGTCGGCGATGCGGGTGACGCGTGCGTCGCGTTCCCAGTTGGCGCCGGTGTAATGGGTGCCTTCGATGTTGCCGCCGCAGACGAAATCCGCGATCACCGCCGCGCTGCGGTCCACGATCACGGGGATGTCATCGGACAGGCCCACGGGACCGAGAAAGCCCGGCATGCAACCGACGCGTTTCATGATCTCGGCTTCGTCGGCCAGCAGCGATTCGCCCGGCAATTCGGGCAGCTTCGCGGCCTTCACCTCGTTCAATTCATGGTCCCCGCGCAGGCACAGCGCAACCAATCCATCGTTGCCGCGCACGATCAGGGTCTTGATGCATTGTGCGGGTGAAACGCCCAGGAACGCGCTGACTTCCTCGATGGTTTTCTGCGTGGGCGTGTCCACGCGCGTGAGCGGCTGGGCGGGTGCAGGGCGCGGGGCGGCTGGCGCCAGCGCTTCGGCGCGCTCCACGTTGGCCGCGTAATCGGACCCGTCGGAAAACGCCAGCGCGTCTTCGCCGGATTCGGCCAGCACGTGGAATTCCTGCGAGGCATTGCCGCCGATCGCGCCGGTGTCCGCCTGCACCGCGCGGAACTTCAAGCCCAGGCGCGTGAAGATGCGCGAATAGGCGTCGTGCATGGCCTGGTATGACTGTTCCAGTCCCGCTGGCGTCAAGTCGAACGAATACGCATCCTTCATGATGAATTCGCGCGCCCGCATCACCCCGAAGCGCGGACGGATTTCATCGCGGAACTTGGTCTGGATCTGGTACAGGTTCAGGGGCAATTGCTTGTAGCTGCGCAATTCGTTGCGCGCGAAATCGGTGACCACTTCCTCCGCGGTCGGGCCATAGCAGTATTCGGCTTCCTTGCGGTCCCTGATTTTCAGAAGCTGGCCGCCGAATTTCTGCCAGCGTCCGGTTTCCTGCCACAGCTCCGCGGGCTGGATCGTCGGCATCAGAAGCTCGATGGCGCCGGCGCGGTCCATTTCCTCGCGCACCACGGCCTCGACCTTGCGCAGCACGCGCAGGCCCAGCGGCGACCACGTGTAGATGCCGGAGGCCAGCTTGCGAATCATGCCTGCGCGCAACATCAGTTTGTGGCTGGCGAGCTCGGCGTCGGCGGGTGCCTCGCGGGTGGTGGCAAGATGAAACCTGGACAGGCGCATGACAGTTGGCTTGGGATTTGATGGAAAGTCCGCGATTGTAGCGGTGGTGCAGCTTCGCAATCTCATCGTTCTGGTGCGAGTCCGGATCCACCTTCTTGCTTCTCCCGCGAGTCCGCGACGCCGCTGTTGGGTTCCGCTCGCCTCGGCGGCGAGCGGGTGACTTTCTGTTTTGGCAGAAAGTCACCAAAGACCATTGCGCCTGGCATGCCGGTTTCGGCAACGTCGTGATGCCGAAACTTCCCTGTGTTGCTCGTCGAGCGCGCGCCGGCGCGAACTCGGGCATCCATGCCCTCGAACATGCGCGCCTTGCTCGCGCGCTCGACTGCGCTACTCGGCGGCATGCAACGGCGCGTTGGTCGCTTCGTAGTTCGGCCATCCATGGCCTTGTTTGGAGCAGGAACCTGCAACTTGCTTCGTCCATTCCGCGCGCAGGATGCGCGCCAAATGGGGCCCCTCGAACACGGCGAGCGGACGACGGAGCAGTCCAAAGGATGACCGGCAGGATGCCGGTCAGTTCGTCGCAGGGCCATGGATGGCCCTTTGGCGAACCCCGGCGGCTGCGAGCGAACCCGCGGCGCAGGGACGCGCCAAGGGCGTGTTCGCGGGGTTCGCCTTCTCTTTCGCCCCTTTCTCTTGGCGATGCAAGAGAAAGGGGATCGTCGGCTCAGCCGACGAAACCGCCTTAAAAGCACATGTGCGGAGCGCACACTACACAGCAGGACTCACGCAGTGGGCGAGAATACGCCTCGGCGCCGCGTGCGGGACAGACAGGAGAACTTGCGGCCGCCGAGTCGCAAGGGTGCGCGAATCAGCCTGCGCCGCCCGAACAGTACTGCACCTGTTGCGCGCGCGCGGTGGCGAGCTGCGCTTCGCGTGCGTTGTCGCTCATCACCTGCTGGTTGCCGCCGCTGCCGCCGGTCACCACCGGCTGCTTGCCCTGCAGCAGCGCGATGTTGGAATCCAGCTGCTTGCAGAGTGCGGAGCGGTTGGAAGGCGTGTCCGGCTGGGTTGCGTTCGAGTTCGCGGCCTGCGGAGCAGGGCGGGATTCGCCCTCGCCGGTCGTGCCCTCGGACGCCGGCGAAGGCGGGTTGGACGACACGTCCGGTTCGCCGGCCAGCTGCATTTTCGTGTAATGCGTGTTGTTGGTCGGCGGCGTCTGCGAGAAGTGGATGACGCCGTTGGCGTCCTTCCATTTGTAGATTTGCTGGGCGCTGGCGAACCCGGCAACGCAGGCGAGCGACAGGCCCACGGCCGACGCGGCTAAAAGAGTGCGCAGTTGCATGGGATGCCCCCGGGGCGCGTGGTGCGGTGGCGCGAGTATGCCACACCCGTTGGGGCGTAACCGGAAGGCCGTCACGCGTTTCGCGGCCGGGCCGTGCGGGGCTTGGGTTACACTGGGCCGTGCCCGGAGCTGCAATCCACATGGTCGAAACACTTCCCCGCAAACCGCCGCGACGCGGCATCTACCTGTTGCCGAACCTGTTCACGACCGGTGCGATGTTCGCGGGTTTCTACGCGATCGTGGCGGCGTACCTCGGCTTCTTCACGCACGCCGCGATCGCGGTTTTCATTGCCGCGCTGCTGGACGGCATGGATGGCCGCGTGGCGCGGCTCACCGGCACCCAGAGCGAATTCGGCGTGCAGTACGACTCGCTGTCGGACCTCACCAGCTTCGGGCTTGCGCCGGCGCTTGTGATGTACACGTGGTCGCTGCAGTACCTGCGCGACTACGGCCCGGTGTGGAGCAAGGTGGGTTGGTGCGCCGCGTTCCTGTACGCCGCGTGCGCGGCGTTGCGGCTGGCGCGCTTCAACACCCAGGTCGGCGTCGCCGACAAGCGTTATTTCCAGGGCCTCGCCAGTCCCGCCGCCGCGGGCCTGTGCATGTCGTTCGTGTGGTCGATGGAAAACTTCGGCATCCAAGGGGAATGGCTGTGCTTCTTCACGCCCATCCTCGCCGTGGTCGCGGGGTTGCTGATGGTGAGCCGCGTGCGCTACTACAGCTTCAAGACGCTGCCGGTCAGCGACCGGGTGCCGTTCGTGTGGATCATCCTCGCGGTGATCATCATCGTCGCACTGACGCTCAATACCGCGCTGGTGCTGCTGACCCTGGCGACCGTGTACGCCCTGTCGGGCGTGGTGATCACGTTGTGGGGACTGCGCAGCCGGGCATCGCGTCGGCGCTTGCGCATGGCGCGCCGACATGCGGCGCAAGCCGCACAGCCTCCGGAATCGGAGCCATGAACGCGGCGACGCCGGTTTTGCGCACGCGCCGCTTGCGCGCGCTCGGTGCGCAGCCGTTGCACCTGCGTCGGCGCGGAGTGGATGCGGTGGCCGTGACGACCTCCGTCGCGCCGCCGATCGCCGATGCGCCCGCGACGACGAGTGCCGCTGCGCCTGCCACGCGCATCGTGCGGCTTGCGTTGCAGACCGACCAGGCGGAACTGGGCGATCCGGTCATCAGGAACATGTACACGGCGCTGACCGAAGCGGTCGGCAAGGCCGGCCTGCAGCGCGTGCGGGTGTGCGACGTCGCGGGCGATCCGGGCGCCGCGGTGATGGTGTTCGGCGCCGCGCCGTTGCCTGAAGGCGTGCCCGCGATCCGCGTGTTGCGCGTCGACCCGCTTGTGGTGCTGCACCGCGACCGCGAGCGCAAACGCCTGCTGTGGGAACAGATGCAGGCGCTCGGCCGCGGCGGCAACGGGTCCTGACATGGTCGCGGTGGCGCCGCTGGAAGCGAGCCTGCGTCCGATGACGCACGAGGACACTTCGGTGGTCGCCAACATCGAAGCCGCGGCGTACGAGTTCCCGTGGTCGCGCGGCATCTTCCGCAGTTGCCTCGACAACGGCCATCATTGCTGGGTGCTGGAACAGGCCGGCGCGATCATCGGCTACGGGATCCTTTCGCTGGGAGCGGGCGAGGCGCATCTCCTCAACGTGTGCGTGGCGCCGCTGCACCAGGGGCGCGGGCACGGCGCGTACATCTTGAAACGCATGCTCGATCTCGCGCGTTGGCACCGCGCCGAGCGCGTGTTCCTGGAAGTGCGTCCGACCAACGAGCTCGCGCACGCGATGTACGAGCGCGCCGGCTTCAACGAGATCGGCCGCAGGCCCGGCTACTACCCGGCGCGACGTGGCCGCGAGGATGCGATCGTGATGGCGATGGAGCTGCTGCCGCCGGGGGCATGCTGAGCGGCGCGGCGGGCACATGCGAGGAAAGCCACGCGGTGCTAGATTGCGCCACGACGGCTGGGGGCTGTGCCATGCGTCGAACCGGACCGGTTGCGTCGAGGCCCATGCCGCGTTGGCTCCGTGCAACGCTGGGCCTGCTCGCCATCGCGATTTTCATCGGCGCCGTCGATCGTGGCAACCTGGCCACCGCCGCACCCCTGATCAAGGATGAGCTGCAATTTTCGACGACCCAACTGCGGTTCCTGCTCACCGCCTACTACATCACCTACCTGCCGGTGCAGATCGTCGTCGGCTCGCTGGTGGATCGATTCGGTGCCTCGCGCGTACTGGTGATTGGTTTCGCCACGTGGTCGCTGGTGATGACGGTGACCGGTCTTGCGCACGGATTCATGACCCTGGTGTGGCTGCGATTGGCGCTCGGCATCGGCGAATCCGTGTTCATGCCTGCGGCGTCGGCGATCATCGCGCGTTGTTTTCCGGAGCGCAGCCGTGGCACCGCCAATGCCGTGATCCTGGCGGGCATGGCCTGCGGTCCGGCGTTCGGGGTTTTCTTCGGCGGAATGCTGATCGTGGCGTCCGGTTGGCGCGCTTTCTTCATCGCGTTCGGCTTGATCAGCCTGATCTGGCTGCTGCCTTGGCTTGGTATGGTGCAGCCGCGTCTGGTGGAGCAGCGCACCAAGGTTTCCGTCGCCGTTCCGCGCATGCTCGATATCCTGCACGAACGTTCGCTGTGGGGTGCGAGCATCGGGCATTTCTGCGGGAACTACGCGTACAGCTTCGTGTTGTCCTGGATTCCGTACTACCTGGTGCACGAACGCGGCTGGTCGCTGGCGCAGATGGCGACGATCGGCGGCAGCGCGTACCTGCTGATGGCGTTGACGTCCCTCGTCACCGGCCGGCTCACGGATCGCAGGATCGCCGCGGGCGGCTCCGCGACACGGGTGCGCAAGGCGTGCCTGGGCGGAGGCTACGTGCTTGCGGCCGTTTTCGTGGTCGGTTGCGCGCTGGCCGATGCAAATACTTCGGTGCTCCTGCTGTTGCTTGCCTGCGCGTCATTTGGGCTGGTTGCGCCAAACATCTTTGCCGTGGCGCAGACGCTGGCCGGCGCGGATGCAGCGGGACGCTGGGTCGGCATCCAGACTTCCGTCGGCAACATCCCGGGACTGATCGCGCCATTCCTGACCGGAATCCTGGTGGATCGGACGGGCAGCTTCGTGCTGCCGTTCGTGGTCGCCGGAGTGCTGCAGTTGCTGGCGGCCGTCTCGTGGGTGTACGGGGTCGGGCCGGTGTCGCAGATCGACTGGGCGCGACACGACCGGGCGCGGGTTTCGCCGCCATCCATTTCGTCCGCAGCGTGACTCGCGAGCGCTACAGCTCCATCAAGTCATGGCCGACGATCACGCGGCCCTTGAAATGCGGCTTCACCGCGTCGTACCAGGCCTGATCCGGAATCGGCGGCGTGCCGGGCACGAAGTGGTTCAGCACCAGGGTCTTCACGCCGGCCTTGGTCGCGATCCGGCCGACTTCCGACATCGGGGTGTGCGCGGCTTCGAGGTGCGCGCGCAGGCGCGTCGCCATCGCTTCGTCCTTCACCACTTTGTCGATCGCCTTCAGGTCGATCACTTCGTGTACAAGAATGTCGGCGCCGTGCGCGAGTGCGATCAGGTTTCCGGAAGGTCCTGTGTCGCCGGAAAACACGATCGAGCGATCGGGGCAATCGAAGCGATAGGCAAACGCGGGCGCCACCGGCGGATGCTGCACCAGCGCCGCGCTGACCTTCACGTTGGCGTCGTGCATCACCGGACCGCCGCGGGTGATTTCGTGCGGGCGGATCAGGGGCGCCAGCGGCGGACGGCCCTCGTCCTTTTCGCGGATGCCGATGTCGTAGGCATCCATTTCCAGGAACAGTTCGGTCATCCGCTCCAGCGGTGGCGGGCCGTAGGTGTTGACGGGCGTATGCAGGTCGGTGGCCCACGCCAGCAGCAACAGGTTGCCGTAGTCGGCGTTGTGGTCGGAATGCTGGTGGGTGATGAACACGTCGCGGATGCGGCCGAGGTCGAGGCTCGCCTTCACCATCTGGCGCGCCACGCCGTTGCCGCAGTCGATCACGTAGATGTCGCCGCCGACCACGATCGCGTTCGCGGGCGCCGAGCGATCGACTTTCGGCGTCGGACCGCCGGCGGTGCCGAGCAGGATCAGCCTCGAACGTATGGTCGCGGCGCTGGAACCGGTGGTCGCCACGGCGGCAGGGAGCTTGCGTGGAACGCCCAGCGCCAGAGCCGCGATTGACACGCCGGCGGCCTGCAGCAGACGGCGGCGGGAGAGGTCGAGATGGCCATTCGACGAGATGGAGGTGGACATCGGGTTGGCGCGACGCCGGGTGAAATGCGGCCCTCGACAATCTAGCACTTCGTCATTCCGGGGCCGGCCGCAGCTCCATCGCGGACGGAACCCGGAATCGGTGTCGCAACGCTACCGAAGTCAAACCGATTCCGGATTCGGGCCTGCGGCCCGCTCCGGAATGACGACAGGATTTTATGCTCTCACCGAGTCCCGGGTCCCGAGTCTTCAAGCCAGCTTCTTGTATTTCACCCTGTGCGGCTTGGCCGCTTCCTCGCCGAGGCGGCGCTTCTTGTCGGCTTCGTACTCGTTGTAGTTGCCGGCGAAGAATTCGACGTGCGAATCGCCCTCGAAGGCGATGATGTGGGTGGCGATGCGGTCGAGGAACCAGCGGTCGTGCGAGATCACGATCGCGCAGCCGGGAAATTCCAGCAGCGCCTCTTCCAGCGCGCGCAGGGTTTCCACGTCGAGGTCGTTGGACGGTTCGTCCAGTAGCAGCACGTTGCCGCCTTCAAGCAGCGTCTTGGCGAGGTGCAGGCGTCCACGTTCACCGCCGGACAACTGTCCGACGATCTTCTGCTGGTCGGAACCCTTGAAATTGAAGCGGCCGATGTAGGCGCGCGACTGGATTTCGAAGTTGCCGATCTTCAGGATGTCCAGTCCACCCGAAACCTCCTGCCAGACGTTGTGCTTGTCGTTGAGCATGCCGCGCGACTGGTCGACGTAGGCGAGCTGCACGGTCTTGCCCAGCACGATTTCGCCGGAATCCGGCTGCTCCTTGCCCATCACCATCTTCATGAAGGTCGACTTGCCGGCGCCATTGGGCCCGATCACGCCGACGATCGCGCCGGGCGGGATCTTGAACGACAGGTCGTCGATCAGGCAGCGGTCGCCGAACGATTTCGAGACGTGCTTGAACTCGATCACCTCGTTGCCGAGGCGTTCACCCGGCGGAATGAAGATTTCATTGGTTTCGTTGCGACGCTGGTAATCGACCGAGCTCAGTTCCTCGAAGCGGTTCAGGCGCGCCTTGCCCTTGGACTGGCGACCCTTGGCGGCCGAACGCACCCATTCCAGTTCCTTCTGGATCGCTTTCTGGCGCGCCTTTTCGGTGGATGCTTCCTGCTTCAGGCGCTCGTCCTTCTGTTCCAGCCAAGAGGAATAGTTGCCCTTCCACGGAATGCCGCGGCCGCGATCGAGTTCGAGGATCCACTCGGCCGCGTTGTCGAGGAAGTAGCGGTCGTGGGTCACCGCGACCACGGTGCCGGGGTAGTCGTGCAGGAACTGCTCCAGCCAATCGACCGATTCCGCATCGAGGTGGTTGGTGGGCTCGTCCAGCAACAGCATGTCGGGCTTGCTGAGCAGCAGCCGGCACAGCGCGACGCGGCGCTTTTCGCCACCCGAGAGCGTGCCGATCTTCGCGTCCCATGGCGGCAGGCGCAGCGCGTCGGCCGCAACTTCCAGTTGCATCTCCATGGTGTGCGCGTCGCCCGCGGCGAGGATGTTTTCGAGTTTCTGCTGCTCGGCGGCGAGCGCGTCGAAGTCCGCGCCTTCCTCGGCATAGGCCGCGTAGATTTCATCGAGGCGTTTTTGCGCGTCGAGGATATGCGACATGCCTTCCTCGACCGCCTCACGCACCGTCTTGTCCGGGTCGAGCTGCGGCTCCTGCGCGAGGTAGCCGATATTGATGCCGGCGGCGGGCCGCGCTTCACCCTGGAAGTCGGGATCGACGCCGGCCATGATGCGCAGCACCGTGGACTTGCCCGCGCCGTTCAGGCCCAGCAGGCCGATCTTGGCGCCGGGGAAAAACGAAAGCGAAATGTCCTTGATGATCTCGCGCTTGGGCGGGACGATCTTGGACACGCCGATCATGGTGTAGATGTATTGCACGGGCGACTCTCTCTTTTGTTTGCGCGTGGTTCTGGCGGAAACCCGAACTTTTCCGTCGTCATTCCGGGGCTGTTCGCGGATTCATCGCGAACAGAACCCGGAATCCATTTTGATTTTGCCTGTTCGAAAATCGACATCCATGTCTTGATTCCGCTCGCCTCCCGGCGAGCGGGTTACTTTCCTTTCGGGGAAAGTAACCAAAGCCATTGCGCCGGGCGTGACGGTTTCGGCAACATCGTGTTGCCGAACCTCCCCGCGGTGCTCGCAGAACGGCGGCCGCGCCGAACTCGCGCATCCGTGCGCTCGAACATGCGGCGCTTGCTCCGCCGTTCTGCTGCGCGCCGTGGCGTCACGCAACGGCGCGGTTTTCACTTCGTCGACCAGCCATCCATGGCCTGCGATCAGGTAGAACCGCGCATTATGACGGGTCGGGGCTGTTTGCGCCAAGCACGAGGCGCCGGCAATCGGTACCATCGCCCCGGGAATCCGGGAACGCCCATGGGCCTGATTCAATCAAGCGGGAGCACGTCATGATCGCCGCCTTGCGCGCAGCCCGGCTGGGTTGGCATGGTCTCGACCGGCGCCTCGCGGCGCGTGCTTCGCGCGGCGGAAGGCTCACGGTGTTCCTGCACGAACTGTTCTGGTTCGGGGTGAAGCAGGCCTGGGCGTGCCTGTTCGGTGGGTTGATGCTGGCGCTGCTGATCGCGACCTGGATGTTCTGGCCCGCCGATGCGCCGCTGGGCCGCTACGACTTCGTGACCTTGATGGCGGTGGCGATCCAGATCGTGCTGCTGGCGAGCGGTCTCGAAACCCGCCGCGAGGCGCTGGTGATCGTGCTGTTCCACGTCACCGGCACGCTGATGGAACTGTTCAAGACCGCGACCGGGTCATGGGTATATCCGGGCGCGTCGATCCTGCACATCGGCGCGGTGCCGCTGTTCACCGGCTTCATGTACGCATCGGTGGGCAGTTACATCGCGCGGGCGTGGCGGCTGTTCGAGTTTCGTTTTACCCGGCATCCGCGCTGGGACCACACCACGTTGCTGGCGGCGGCGATTTACCTGAATTTCTTCACCGACCATTACGGCATCGATTTCCGCTGGCTGCTGTTCGTCGCGGTGGCGTGGCTGTTCGGACCCTGCTGGGTGCATTACCGGGTGCGTCGCAAGTATCGCCGCATGCCGTTGCTGCTCGGCTTCATGCTGGTTGCGTTGTTCATCTGGTTCGCCGAGAACCTCGGCACCTTCACGCGTGCGTGGATGTATCCCGCGCAGCACCGCGCGTGGCACGTCGTGCCACCGGAAAAGATCGGCTCGTGGCTGCTGCTGATGATCATCAGCTACGTGATGGTGTCGGCGCTGTACCGGCGCGATATGCGGCCGCCGATTTCCTTGTCGCACTCTTGACGCCGCCGGTTGCGCAGCGCTCGCTGTCCAGCGAGGGCATGCCCTGCGCGCTGTAACGTTCGCCGGCGGCGGCGCCAGGCGGCACGGCGCGTTCGATGGCCTCGAGTTCTTCCGCACCCAGGGTGATGTCCAGCGAACCCAGCGCTTCCTGCAGCCGCTTGCGCGTGCGCGCACCGACCAGCGGCACGATGTCGTCGCCGCGCGCCAAGACCCACGCGATGGCGAGTTGCGCGGTACTGGCGCCGCGGGATTCGGCGATCGCGCGCAGTTGCTCCACCAGCGCCAGGTTGTGATCGAGGTTCGCACCCTGGAAGCGCGGCGAATGGGTGCGGAAATCACGACCATCGGTGTTGCGTTGCTTCGACCAATGCCCGCTGATCAAGCCGCGCGACAGCACGCCATAGGCGGTGATGCCGATGCCGAGTTCACGGCAGGCCGGCAGGATTGCGGCCTCGATGCCGCGCGTGACCAACGAATATTCGATCTGCAGGTCCGCGACCGGCAACACCGCGTGTGCGCGGCGGATGGTTTGCACACCCATTTCGGACAGGCCGAGTGCGCGTACGTAACCGGCCTTGACCAGATCGGCGATCGCGCCGACGGTGTCTTCGATGGGCACATTCGGATCCAGGCGTGCGGGCCGGTAAATGTCGATGTAATCGGTACGCAGACGCTTCAGCGAATAGGCGAGCGCGGTCTTGACCGCCGCAGGACGCTCGTCGTATCCGAGCCAGGCGCCGTCCGGCCCGCGTTGTGCGCCGAATTTGACGCTGAGCTGGTAACTGTCGCGCGGCATCGCTGCCAGCGCCTCGCCCAGCAGCAATTCGTTGTGCCCCATGCCGTAGAAGTCGCCGGTGTCGAGCAGCGTGATGCCGGCATCCAGCGCGGCGTGAATCGTGGCGATGCTTTCGGTGCGGTCGTTCGCACCGTACATGTCGGACATGCCCATGCAGCCGAGGCCGATGGCGGAAACCTTGGGGCCGTTGCGACCCAGCGTGCGAAACATCATCGATGATCCCTCTTTTGGCTGCACGGTGAATTCAATGCGTGGATGTGCCCAAGGTCTTGCGGAAGAACGCCAGCGCGTCGGTGTCGATCTGCCGATGGGCCGCAACGCGATCCACGCCCGGCGGATCGATGCAAATGTCCGGCGCATCCCTGGTCAATTGCGGGGAGCACGGCGACAGGAACACGTAGTGGCCGGCTTTCGGGATCATCGTGATGCCGGCCAGCGTCTTGATCAATGGCGCGATATGCAGGACGTTGTACTTCGGCGGAAGAACCTCGTCGTGCTCGCCGTAATACAGGAAGACCGGCCGATCGATCGATGCCAGGCCTGCCTTGTCGAAGACCAGGCCCAGCGGCGCCATCACGAAGGCGGCCTGCACGCGCGGATCGGCGGTCGCGCCCCCGCGGGCGAGGGCTTTTTGCACCGCGCCCCTGGACGCCTCCCTCGTTGGCTGCCCGGATTCGCGCAGCATCGCGGCGATCTGGTCGGGCGTGCCGCACGTGCCGGTGTCTTCGGGATGGCGCTGGCAATAGGGAATGAAGCGATCGAAGCGTGGCACGGCGCCGACGACCATCAGGGCGGTGTAGCCGCCCGCGGAAAATCCGGCCACGCCGATGCGGGCCGGATCGATCAGCGCTTTCCAATGCTGGTCTCCGAGCAACATGCTTATCGTGGCCTTCACCTGGATCGGCCGGCCATCCAGCACGGCGGAGGTACCGGTGCCGCTCATGTCGTGGAAGTTGTCCCCGGGATGTTCCAGCGTGGCCACGACGAAACCGTGGCTGGCGAGATACACCGCGAGGTCGTGGTGGCCGAGGTCGGAACCGCCGTGGCCATGCGAAATCACCACCAGCGGTTTGGCGCCGGGGACGGCAGGCGCATCGGGCGTGGCGTGCAGTTCGTACGGTCCGCGCCACGTCACGCGACTGGCCTCGCGCGTCGGATAGAACACGTAGCCCGGCATCGTGCCGCCATTGACCGGATCGTGGATCGTGATCGGGTCGAAGCCGACGCCGGATGCTGTTTGCGCCAAGGCGGTCAGGGGCGCGAGCAGCAACGTCAAGGCCAAACCAGACAGAACGGCGATCCAAGGCAAATAAACTCTCATCCACGGGCTCCGGAAATTGCAAAGACGTCAATTGTAAGGGTACGGGGACCGGCATCCGCGCGCGGGAAGAGCTAAGATTCCGCTTCGCCACACGCCTGCCAGAGGATCGCGATGTACAGCCACGAAATGCGGATTGCCGGTTACGACGATGCCCTTGCCAGCGCGATCATGGAAGAGAAGCAGCGCCAGGAAGACCACGTCGAGCTGATTGCCAGTGAGAATTACGCGAGCCCGCGCGTGATGGAAGCGCAGGGTTCGGTGCTCACCAACAAATACGCGGAAGGCTATCCGGGCAAGCGCTATTACGGCGGCTGCCGGTACGTCGACGTCGCCGAAGCGCTGGCGATCGAACGCCTGAAGCAGTTGTTCGATTGCGATTATGCCAATGTGCAGCCGCATTCGGGTTCGCAGGCGAACCAAGCGGTGTATTTCGCGCTGCTGCAGCCGGGCGACACCATCCTCGGCATGAGTCTCGCGCACGGCGGGCATCTGACCCACGGTGCCAAGCCGAACCTGTCCGGCAAGATCTTCAACGCCGTGCAGTACGGCGTGGACGACGAGGGCCTGGTCGATTACGACGCGGTAGAAAAGCTCGCGCTCGAACACAAGCCGAAGATGGTCGTGGCGGGCTTCAGCGCGTATTCGCAGGTGATGGATTGGGCGCGCTTCCGCGCGATCGCCGACAAGGTCGGCGCGTACCTGTTCGTGGACATGGCGCACGTCGCGGGCCTGGTTGCCGCAGGCGTGTATCCGTCGCCGCTACCGCACGCGCATGTCGTGACCTCGACCACGCACAAGACCCTGCGCGGTCCGCGTGGTGGCCTGGTCGTCGCCAAGAACTCCGCGATGGGCGAACACGCCGAGGACATCACGAAGAAACTGCAGTCCATCGTGTTCCCCGGTTTGCAGGGCGGCCCGCTGATGCACGTGATCGCCGCGAAAGCCGTGGCGTTCAAGGAGGCGCTGGAGCCTTCGTTCAAGGAATATCAAAAACAGGTCGTCAAGAACGCCAAGGCGATGGCAAAGAAATTGATCGAGCGCGGCTACAAGATCGTTTCGGGCGGCACCGAAGACCACTTGATGCTGGTGGACCTGATCGGCAAGCCGATCACCGGCAAGGACGCGGAAGCCGCGCTCGGCAAGGCCCACATCACGGTCAACAAGAACGCGGTGCCGAACGATCCACAGAAGCCGTTCGTGACGTCCGGCCTGCGCATCGGCACACCCGCGGTGACCACCCGCGGCTACAAGGAAGCCGATTGCATCGAGCTCGCGGGCTGGGTCGCCGACGTGCTGGATGCGCCGAATGACGACAAGGTCATCGACAACGTGCGCGCGCTGGTGAATGCGCAATGCGCAAAATTCCCCGTTTACACCTGACGCATGCATTGCCCCTTCTGCCAGAACATCGACACCCGCGTGATCGATTCGCGCGTTTCGGAGGAAGGCTCGACCATCCGCCGGCGGCGTGAATGCCCGTCGTGTGGCGAGCGGTTTTCGACGCTGGAAACGGTGGAGCTGAAATTGCCTGCGATCATCAAGGGCGATGGCCGGCGCGAGGCCTTCGACGCGCGCAAGCTGCGCACCGGATTCGACCGCGCGCTGCACAAGCGGCCGGTCACCGAAGAAAAGATCGAAGCCGCGGTGCGCGCGGTGGTGCGGCAGTTGCGTGTCAGCACCGAACGCGAATTGCCGTCGCGCCGGATCGGCGAGCTGGTGATGGCCGAACTGCGCAAGCTCGACCACGTCGGCTACGTGCGCTATGCCTCGGTGTACCGCTCGTTCGAGGATGTCGCCGACTTCCGTGAGGAACTGGACCGGCTGGAACACGAGCTGCCCGCCAGCGAAAGCCAGTTGCCGCTGATTGGCGGCGCGGTGGTGCCGATCGACAAGAACAAGAAGCGCTGAGCAATCTTGCTACAAATCCGTTCGTCCTGAGCGTAGGCCCGAAGGGCCGAAGTCGAAGGACGTTTCGACTCCGCTCGCTGTGCGAACTACGCTCAACGCGAACGGAATTGATTCCAGATTGAGCATCAAGCGATGACTGGTCTTTCGAGTCCCGAGTCCCGAGTCCCGAGTCCCGGTTTCTCCGCAGCCGATCACGTAATGATGGCGCGCGCGCTGCGGCTGGCCGAACGCGGCCTGTCCACGACCCAGCCCAACCCGCGCGTGGGTTGCGTAATCGAGCGCGATGGCGAAATCATCGGTGAAGGCTGGCACCAGCGCGCCGGTGAACCGCACGCGGAAGTATTCGCGTTGCGCGCCGCGGGCGAACGCGCGCGTGGCGCGACCGCCTACGTCACGCTCGAACCTTGTTCGCACCATGGCCGCACGCCACCGTGCGCCGATGCGCTGATCGAAGCCGGCATCGTGCGCGTGGTGACCGCTTCGGAAGATCCCAATCCGAAAGTGGTCGGTGCAGGTCTGGGGCGCTTGCGCGACGCCGGTATGGCGGTGGAGCAAGGCCTGATGCGCGACGCTGCGCGCGAATTGAATCGAGGTTTTTTCTCACGCTTCGAACGCGGCCGGCCGTGGGTGCGGGTGAAGCTGGCGATGAGTCTGGATGGCCGCACCGCACTGGCCAACGGCGAATCGAAGTGGATCACCGGCGAAGCCGCGCGCGCCGACGTGCAGCGTTGGCGCGCGCGCAGCTCGGCGATCCTCACGGGCGCCGGTACCGCGCGAGTGGATGATCCGCGGCTGACGGTGCGGTTGCCCCGTCTTGAACCCCTCTCCCACCGGGAGAGGCGGCGCGTAGCGCCGACCGCGCAGTGCTAGGGTGAGGGTCCGCCGGGCGACACCCCACCACCCGACCCCCCCCCCGGCCCTTCGGGCCCCCGCGGAGCTGTTGGCCAGGGCCCGCGGCCGTCCCGGGGGGGAGGGGGGAAAAGCTTCAAGCCGCTACGTGTGGTGCTCGACGCACGCCTCGACGCCTTGCCACCCGGTGCGCATCTGCTCGACAGCAGCGCACCAACACTGGCATTGCATTCGCCCGATGCGAAGCCCGTGGATGATCATTACGCACGGGTTGAACTGGCGGCGGCCGAATGTGATGCAAAAGGCCGCTTCGATCTCGACGCAGTATTGAAGCTGCTCGCCGCGCGCGGAGTCAACGAATTGCAGGTGGAAGCCGGCCCCACCTTGTGCGGCGCGCTGCTCGATGCGGACCTCGTCGACGAGCTGCTGCTGTATGTCGCGCCGGTGCTGTTGGGCGACAGCGCGCGTCCGTTGCTGGGCCTGCCGCCGTTGGCGTCGATGGCCGATCGTCGTGACTGGCGCGTGGTCGATCGGCGCGCGATCGGGCAAGACCAGCGCCTGCTGCTCAGGCCGTGATGCGATGAACGCGCCGGCCCGCGACATAGGTTGGGGCATCATTGGTTGCGGCAACGTCACCGAGGTGAAAAGCGGCCCCGGCTTCCAGAAGGCGCCGCATTCGCGGCTCGCTGCGGTCATGCGCCGGGATGCCGACAAGGCGCGTGACTACGCGCAACGCCACGGCGTGCCGCGCTGGTACGGCGACGCGGCCGCTCTGGTCGCCGACCCGGAAATCGACGCGGTGTACGTGGCCACGCCGCCTTCGACGCACGAGCTGTATGCCTTGATGGCGATTGCCGCGGGCAAGCCGGTGTACGTGGAAAAACCCATGGCGATGGATTTCACCGAGTGCGAAGCCATCGTGCGGGCCGGTCGCGACGCCGGCGTACCGGTCTTCGTTGCCTACTATCGGCGCGCGCTTCCCCGTTTCGCTCGGGTGCGCGAATTGTTGTTCCGAGATCGCGCCATCGGCGCGCCGCGCGCGCTGCATGTGGTGTACGCCAAACCGCATCACCCGCGCTACGACGATCCGCAAGGGACGCATTGGCACGTACGCCCGGAGATTTCCGGTGGTGGCCTGTTCATGGACCTCGGCTGCCACACGCTGGACCTCCTCGACTGGCTGTTCGGACCGATCACCGAAGTCTGCGGCCACGCCAGCAACCAGCGCGGCGCCTATCCGGCCGAAGACACGGTGGCGATGTCGTTCGCGTTCGACAACGGCATGCTCGGCACCGGCTTGTGGACCTTCGATGCCGCGCAGCGGCAAGACAACATCGAGGTGATCGGCGACGCCGGGCGGCTGTCGTTCGCCACTTTCGGGGACGGCCCGATACGGTTGGAGAATGCCGATGGCGTGCGCGAGTTCCGTGTCGAGAATCCGGCCCACATCCAGCAGCCCCTGATCGAAACCATCGTCGCCGAACTCACAGGCCAGCCCGGCGCCTGCCCGTCCACCGGCGAGAGTGCGGCGCGCACCAGCCGGGTGATGGACGAGGTGTTGCGCGATTACCGTCGCATGACCGGACAAAAAATGGGAAGTTGACCCGCTGCCGGCCGAGGGTCAATGCAGATAGTCCGGAAACTTCGGCAGCAGGGCGATATCGCGGGGATCGTGCTGGATCACCACGCGTGCGCGGTCGCGTTTGGCGATGGCTTCGAAGCGGTCCATCGAGGCGAGCGTGGCGGCGCGATTGGTATTCACGCGCGGCACGCGGCGCAGCTGGCGGTTCTCGCGCGAGTGGTACAGGTCGCCGCTGAGCAGCACGTTACCGGCATGTGCCAGATGGATCTCCAGGACCTGATGGCCCGGGGTGTGACCGGGCATCAGCAACAGGCGCACGGTGCCATCACCGAACACATCCGCGTCGCCGTCGATGATGCGCTTGCGCGCGTTGCGCCAGGCGCTGACCGGCGGCAGTGGCTCGAAGGGTGGCGGCGTGTGCCCGGTCGCCGCAGCCAGTTCCTTGCGCTGCAGGATCCATATGGCCTTGCCGAACAGGTTGGCGTTGCCGGTGTGGTCTTCGTGCCAGTGCGAGAACGCCAGGTAGTCGATGTCGGAAGGCTTCAAGCCGAGTTTTGCGAGTTGTGAAACCAGCGTCACCGGCACCGTGGCGCGAATGCCCGGCGCCAGCTCGACGCCATCGGGGTCGGCGGCGATGGCGTCACCGAGGCCGGTGTCCCACAGCAGGATGCCCTTGGGATGCACGATCAGGAAACACGGCGCCGACATGTCGCCGTGTTTGCCATCCAGTGCGCCGCTGTCGTCGAACATGCGCATGTCCTGGAAATGCAGATGGCCGCAGTCGAGTGCGTACAGACGGATATCGGGCGACGCGCCCGCGCCGTGCGCGAGCGTTGCGAAAGTCAGCGTGGCCATGGCGAGAAAGGCGCGGCCGATACCGTGCAGGGTTGGCAGGATTTGCATGGGAAGGCGCCTCAGCGGTTGAAGTCGATCGCGAGCTTGCCGAAGTGGCGGCCGGCGGCCATGTGTTCGAAGGCTTCGCGCAATTGCCCGAAGCCGTACACGCGGTCGATCACCGGTTCCAGCCCCGTGGCTTCGATGGCCGCGACCATGCGTTCGTGTGCTTCCAGCGGCGCGACGGAAATTCCCTGCACGCGCACACGCTTCAGTACCACCGGGGTCAGCGGCAACGCTGCCTCGTTGCCGCCGATCCAGCCGAGCACGCCAATGAAGCCGTGCATGCGCACCGCCTCCAGCGATTGCGCCAACGTGGCCGCGCCGATGGTTTCGATCACCGCATCCACACCCGCGCCGCCGCTGGTTTCGCGCACCAGCGCGCCCCATTCGGGATGCGTCTTGTAGTTGATGCCGACATCGGCGCCGAGCAATTTGGCGCGCGCCAGCTTGTCGTCGCTCGACGACAGCAGGATTGCCCGCGCGCCGCGCAATTTGGCGAATTGCAGTGCGAACAGCGAGACGCCACCGGTGCCGAGCAGGAGTACGGTCTGGCCGGTGGTGATGTGGGCTTCTTCCAGCACCTGCCAGGCAGTCAGCGCGGCGATCGGCAACGTCGCGGCCTGCACGCTGGAGAGGTGCGCTGGCGCACGCGCCAGCGAGTACTGGTCGAAGCAGGCCAGTTCGCGCATCACGCCGGGTTCGGGGCCGCCGATCTCGGCGCCTTCCCATTCCGGGCGCATCGCGCCGGCAATCCAGCGCGACTTGTAGAACGTGGTGACGCGGTCGCCGGGTTTGAAGCGGGTGACCGCCTCGCCGACTTCCAGCACCGTGCCGGCGCCATCGGACACCGGCACCATCGGCAGCGCGACGTTGCGATAGAGCTCACCGTTGACGACCATGGAGTCGCGAAAATTGAGCGAGGCAGCCTGCATCCGCACCAGCACCTCGTTCGGGTCCGGGCGCGGGGCGGGCAGATCGACCTGTTGCAGGTGATCGAGGTCGAAGGCGGAAAGCTGGATGGCGCGCATGGCGGAACTCCGTGTCGGGAATGCGGACATGATCCGGCAAGCGCCGCCGTGTGATAATCCACACGAATGGTCTTTCTTTTGTTCATCCAATGAATCAATCTTTCGCCCTCACGCCCACCCGCCTGCGCGAACTGCGCGCTTTCGCGGCAGCGGCGCGAAGGCTGAACTTCTCGCGCGCGGCGCTGGAAGTGGGTTGCACCGCGTCGGTGTTGAGCCGGCGCATCGCGACGCTGGAGGACGCCGTCGGTGCGCGGCTGTTCCTGCGCACCACGCGGCGGATGGCGCTGACCGCGCGCGGCGAACAATTGCTGGCGCAATGGCAACGCATGGAAACGCTGATGACGGAGCTGGCCGCAGGCCTGCGGCCGCCCAACGGCGAATTGTCCGGCCGTCTGTGCGTGCACCTGCCGGCCAGCTACGGGCGCTATCGCGTGGCGCCTTTGCTGGCCCGGTTCATGCGCGGGCATCCGGGGTTGCGCATCGATGCGGTGTACGACGATGCCTGGGTCGACATGGTGGCCGGCAAGGTGGACCTGGCCGTCCGGTTGGGCCGGCTGGCCGACGTGCAACTGGTGGCACACAGGGTGAACCGGGTGCGCGTTTTCCCGTGCGCCTCGCCGGATTACCTCGCGTCGGCACCGGCGTTGCGCGATCCCGGCGATCTCAAGGCGCATCGTTGCATCACCTTCAGCGGTTATCGCCGCGGCACGTTGTGGTCGTTCAGCCGGCAGCGCCAGCGGCGCGCAGTGCGGATCGACCCGGTGCTGGTCTGCAACGACGCGCAGGCCATCCGCGACGCGGTGTTGGCCGGGGTGGGCGTTGGCCTGCAGGGCGACTACATGGCTGACTCGCTTGTCGCCGAAAAACGTTTGGTCGATCTGTTTCCGGACTGGCAACTGCCGGTTTTCGACGTGAACCTGTTGTGGCTGCCGGGTGCGGATCGCGACCCGGCCTTGCGGCGCCTGATCGATTTCCTTGCGGAAAGCCTGACCGGCGGGTGAATGCGGCTGGCGGGCAAGGCGAAGGGGCTAGAATGCGCGCGCCGGCCCTGCCGGCCACGGCTTCAGGGCGGGGCGCAATTCCCCACCGGCGGGAGGGGTCTTCGGGCACGAGCCCGCGAGCGCCTTCGCCGCCGCGGAAGGGCAGCCGAACCGGGCGGAAGGCCGGGGCGGTCGGCGGCCGGACGGCCGCGCTGGCTGGAAGGCCGGGTAAAACGAAGACCGGTCGGCGCCCGCTTTCGCGGTGCGCCGGCCTCATGCCTTGGAGCGTTCTCGCCCTTCGTCTCGCGGAGAACGTTCATGCACATCGCACACGGGAATGCCGCCGTCTCCATCATCGAGGCGGGCTGATGTTCACGGGGATCATCCAGTCCACTGGCCGGGTCACGCGCAGCGAGCCGCGCGGGGGCGACCTGCGTTTCACGCTGGTCGCACCCGATTTCGATGTGGGCGACATTGCATTGGGCGACAGCATCGCGGTGTCGGGCTGCTGCCTGACGGTGGTTGAGCGCGAAGGCGACACGCTGGCATTCGACGTTTCGAACGAGAGTCTGGCGCTGACCACGCTCGGCGGGTTGCTCGAAGGCGATGCGGTGAATCTGGAGCCCGCGTTGCGCCTGTCCGACCGGTTGGGCGGGCACCTGGTGTCGGGCCATGTGGATGGCCTCGGCAGGATCGTCGCGATCGAACCCGATGCGCGTTCGCAACGCTGGCGCATCGAGGCGCCGCAGGCGCTGGCGCGCTACATCGCCGCGAAAGGTTCGATCTGCGTGGATGGCGTCAGCCTGACCGTCAACGCCATTGACGGCAATGAATTCGAGGTCAACCTTGTTCCCCATACGGTGGCACACACCACGTTCCATGACCGCCGCGAGGGCGATCGGGTGAACCTGGAAATCGATATGCTGGCGCGCTACGTCGAACGGCTTTCGCAAACGTCCCCCCACCCCAACCCTCCGCCGCGCGCGGGGGAGGGGCGGGGTGGGGGCGAAACGCGAGTGGGAGGGGGCGAATGAGCTTCGCGACCATCCCCGAACTCCTCGAAGAAATCGCCGCCGGCCGCATGGTGGTGATGCTCGACGACGAGGACCGCGAGAACGAAGGCGACCTGATCATGGCCGCCGGCAAGGTGCGGCCCGAGGACATCAATTTCATGGCGCGCGAGGGCCGCGGGTTGATCTGCCTCGCGCTCGACCCGGCGCGCGGACGCCGGCTCGGCCTGCAGCCGATGGTGCGCGACAACGGTTCCGCGTACCACACCAACTTCACCGTCTCGATCGAAGCCGCGAGCGGCGTCACCACCGGCATTTCCGCGCACGATCGCGCGCGCACCATCCAGGTCGCGGTCGCGCCGGATGCAAAACCCTCCGACCTGGTCCAACCCGGCCACGTGTTTCCGCTGCTCGCGCAACCGGGCGGCGTGTTGACGCGCGCGGGGCATACCGAAGCGGCGGCAGACCTGGCGCAACTCGCGGGTTGCGAACCGGCGGGCGTGCTGGTCGAGATCCTGCGAGAGGATGGCTCGATGGCGCGGCGGCCCGACCTTGAAACGTTCGCCGCGAAGCACGGTTTGAAGATCGGCACGATCGCCGACCTGATCCGGTATCGTCTCGCCACCGAGAAAACCATCGAGCGCGTGCACGAATCGGAAGTCGATACCGAGTTCGGCCCGTTTCGCCTGACCGCGTGGCGCGACCGCCTGCACGGCGTCCTGCATTTCGCGCTGGCGCGCGGCGCGATCGACGACGGCGCGCCGGTGCTGGCACGTGTGCACGTGTGCAACACCTTGTCCGACGTGCTGCACCTGAAACGTGAAGACCTTGGCCTCGCGGCGGGCGCTGCGCGGGCGGGCGTGGCGCGCGCGCCTGCCGCAGTCGCGGCGCCACCGTCGCGGGTCAAGCGCGAGCAGCGCGAATGGCGCCAACTCGGGCTCGGTGCCCAGATCCTCGTCGACCTCGGGGTGCGCCGCCTGCGCGTGCTGGGCACGCCACGCAAGCTGGTCGGGCTGTCGGGATTCGATCTCGAGGTGATCGAATACGTCGAAGAACAGGGAATCGAGAAACGGGAGTAGGGAATCGGCGACGTGGCTGCTACGCTTTTCCCGAGTCCCGAGTCCCGAGTCCCGAGTCCCGAGTCCCGAGTCCCGAGTCCCATTCCTGCTCCACGTGCCCCCATGTCTGATCAACTCACTCCCCACGCGCCCACTCTCGGTTCGCCGCCCGGCGCGCGCCACCGCGTGCTCGC
>Ga0066256_1001575_pt1 | contig 30560 bp, 19 predicted proteins | sample ThiBio_1000_biof_FD_87107 | JGI IMG/M metagenome (GOLD analysis project Ga0066256, IMG submission 87107) | Wastewater bioreactor microbial communities from Cape Town, South Africa - Thiocy_expt_1000_biof (version 2) | ecosystem: Engineered > Bioreactor > Thiocyanate-remediating >... | reverse complement strand
ACACTGCCCTGCTTCCCCTCGATCCGCTCGTCTTCATCACCCGGTTCTCCTCAACAGCAAGAGAACGAATGGACCGGAGATAATGGCAGCCACGATCCCGGCCGGCAATTGCCATGGGTGGATGATGTTCCGTCCGATCCAGTCGGCGAGCATGAGCGTCGTGGCCCCCAAGGCGGCGGCGGCGAGTAATTCCTGTCGCGGCCCGCTGCTGCCAAGCCGACGTGCCAGATGCGGCGCGACGAGGCCAATGAAGGTGAGCGGGCCGATCAGCATCGTACCGCATGCCGTACCCATCGCGGCAAGAAGAAAAACCAGCATGCGGCTTCTTGCTACCGGCATACCGATCCCGTTCGCAACGGCGTCGCCGAGCGGAAGCACGCCGATGATCCGGCTGAGGCCAAGCGCGAGCACCATGAGAACGAAGGACGTTGCAAGTCCGGCTGCCGCACCTGCGACCGTTGCATTGTATGTCGAGCCGGAGAGCCAGCTGATGATGACGCTCGCGCGGGGATCGCCACCCGCAAGGAAGAACGCCATCAGGCCCGAACAGATGATTGTCAGCGCCATTCCGCTCAAAAGCAGGCGGAGAGGTTCCACGCCATACAGGCACATTCCCATGATCACCGCCGATGCCAGGCACGCACCGATGGCGGCGCCGTACTGGGCCACGTTCCATGGAAGCTCCGGGAAAAAAAGCAGCATGCACAGCACGCCCAATGCCGCGGCGGAAGAAATGCCGAGGATTTCCGGCGAGGCCATGTCGTTGCCCGTAGCGCGCTGCAAGAGCACGCCGCTGATCGCGAGAACGGAACCGGCTGCCAGGACCGCCATGGTGCGCGGGGTTCTCATCTGCCAGATCACTCCGGGATCGATTGCGCCGCCCAGACCATACGAGCCGTCGGCTGAACGGCCGATCAGAGTGACGGCCAGCAATGTGATTGCCGCAAAGGCGATACTTCCGGCAGTCAGTGGCCAGCCGGCCCTTCTGCCGGACGGGACGGCAAGCTGCGTTGGCCGGCCGGCAAACCCCGACCGCCGCCAGAGCAGAAGCGTCAGAAAGGGTGCGCCGATTATCGCCAGTGCAGTCCCCGTCGGCACCTCCCCGCCAAGAGGCAAGCGCTGCACGGCGGCATCCGCAAGGAACAGCAGTGCGGCTCCCTGCAACGGCGCCCATAGCAGCAGGGCCGGCACCGTCCTTGCACCACAGAGCCGGGCAAGTGCCGGCGCCAGGAAGCCCAGAAACGCAATCACCCCCACCGTGGACACAGCCGCAACCCCCAGGAGTGTTGCGAGAAAGAGGACGGTGGTGCGCAGCAGGAACACATTGACACCGATGACGCTCAGGATTTCGTCGCCGAGTGCGGCGGCAGCAAGCGGCCGGCGCAGGAGCCAGGCGAAAAACCAGCATCCCGAAAGGACAGCCAGCAGGATCGCCGTGTTGTGCCAGCCCATCTGCCGCAGATTGCCGCTTTGCCAGACATAGATGTCCGACAGGTACTCATGATTGAAGATCGTCAGCGCCGACGTGAGGCCGCTGCAAAAGAGCGATATCAGCATGCCGGCAACGATCAGGGTGACCGGCTCCAGCTGCCTGCGACCGACAACGAGTGCAACGACCCCTGTGGCGGCGATGCCGCCGATGCCCGCAACCCACAGGCGCCCGCCATCGAGCAGAACAGGCAGGAACAGGCTCGCGCCGACCAGCGCCAGATGGCTGCCTGCGGTGACGCCCAGCGTGGCCGGTTCGGCAAGAGGATTGCGCAGGAGCTGCTGATACAGCATTCCCGACAGGGCCAGAACAGCGCCTGCGACAAGACTGATCGCCGCCCTTGGAAGGACGCTGTAGGCGATGCGCAAGCTCTCGGCGGGAATGTCGCCAACGACTGGAGAAAGCCCGGTCGTCAGCAGCATTGTCCCGGTCGCGATGCCCAGGACGACGATGGCCGGGTTGGCCATGCTTCTGTGGTTACGGAAATATGGAACGGCCATGCTGCGGGCTATGCCATGGCTGTTTCAAGCCCCAGCACGAAACGCCGGGCGGTCGGCAAGGCCCCGAAGGGGAAAAGCGGGGGGAGACGAACCAGGGCCTCGGGACGGGGCATGACCATCTTCCAGATGTCGTTGCCTGCAAGCGATCTCAATGCCCTGTCCGTGCGGGCACCCTGATCGATCACCAGCAGGCGCACATCCGCATCGACGAAGCGCAGCAATTGCTCCACGCCCGATTTGCGGAAGCCCCATCTGTTCTCCTCGCCGACCCAGGCGTTTTGCAATCCCACCCGTTCGAGACAATTGCCGATGAGTCCGTTTCTGCCGTGGATCACGACGTCGAGCCCGTCCGGCTCCATCGTCACGATCAGGATGGCTTTTCTCTGTTCCGTCAACCGCTCCCGCACCCTTTCGAATGTCGCTTGCACCTGGGCGACATACCGCTCTGCGCGCATCTCCAGCGACAGTGCTTTGCCAAGCTCAAGCAGAGACCGTGTGGCGGTCGCCAGTGGCGGCGCCTTTCCGTCGTAAAGCTGCACGACAAGAGGCGGAGCGATGCTCTCCGCGATCGGAAATATGCCCAGCCCACCGACGAGAACGGCGTCGGGCGCCAGCTGTTTCAGCAGTTCGAGGTTGGGCTCCCATCGGGCGCCAAGGTCGACAGTGCCGGGAGACAGGGCACTGTGCGGAAATTGCTGAGAAAAGCCCTTGGCATCCGCAATCGCAACCGGCTCGATGCCCAGAGCGACGAGCATTTCACATGCTGCCCAATCAAGCGCCGCGATGCGACGAGGGACGGCGACCTGCGCCGTCGCCCGCCCATCGCCCGCCAGTGCGATGGCCAGGCTCCCGCAAAAGACCCTTCGCGAAAGCCGGCCTGGGCGCCGCGCCGCCTGCTCGCCTACCACTTGTAGCTCAACGTCCCGAAGACCGAACGGCGGTCGCCGTAGAAGCACGCATAGGTGCAGGACGAGACATAGTCCTTGTCGAACAGGTTCTTTGCCGAGACAGACAGGCTCAACCCCTTGAGATCTTCGTTCTTGACCCCGAAATCGTAGCTGATGGCGGCATCGACGAGCGTGAAATCGGGAACACGATAGACATTTGTCGTGTCGCGGGTCTCACCCATGTAGCGAATACCACCACCTGCCTTCAAACCTTCGAGCGGGCCGCTGCCAACGGTATAGTCGAGCCAAAGCGAAGCCATGTGCTCCGGAACGGCGGCAGGCACGCGGCCGAGATCAGCCCCGTTGCTCCTGGTCACTTCCGCATCGGTATAGGTATAGCTCGCGACGAGGTTCCAGTTGTCGTTCAGCTCGGCCACTGCCGACACCTCGATACCCCGCGACCGCACCTCACCCTGCTGAATGTTGAAAGCCGGGTTTGCAAGATCCGTCGTCAGCAGATTCTGGCGCGTGATTTCGAAAGCCGAGAGCGTCAGGAACGAATTCCAGCCGGCCGGCTGGTACTTGATGCCTGCTTCCAGCTGCTCGCCGGTCGTCGGGTCGAAGGTGTTGCCGAACCGGTCGGTGCCGCCCTGCGGCTGGAACGACGTCGAATAGCTGGCATAGGGGGCAAGGCCGTTGTCGAAGAGATAGACAAGTCCGACGCGCCCGGTGAAGGCAGTGTCATCCATTTCGGTGACCGTTCCCGTCAACCGGTTGGTCGTGTCCTGTCGCGCAATGTCATAACGGCCGCCCAGAAGAAGGACCCAGTTGTCCAGCTTGATCTGGTCCTGAAGGTAGAGGCCGAGCTGCGAGCGGTCCTCGACGGTATGGGTATTGAGTGCGCCCGGAATGACGACCGGCGATCCATAGACCGGATCGAACGGGTTCAGAGGAGCCAGATTGTTGTATCCCGCCGCCTGCCGTCTTTCGAGGGAAGCCTTCGTGTAGTCGAAGCCGAAGAGAAGTCCGTGCTCCAGTCCCAGCGTCGAAAGCTCCGTGCTGAGATTGTTGTCGATCGTCACGCCCCAGGCATCGTCCTGACGGGTGTAGGCGCCGCGTTCCAGAAGGGATTGATTGCTTCCCGCTACCCAGCTCCACGGGTAGATATGATGGATATCGGTCGAGGATTTTCCGGCAATCACATTCTGCTGGAACTTCCATGTTTCGGCAAATCGATGCGAGAACTGATAGCCGATCGTTCCGACGTTCTGTTGCCATTTGCTCCAGTCCGGTTCCCCCGTGAACAGATCGCTTGAGATCCGGCCGTTCGGGTTCTCCGCAACGGTGCCGGAGAACGGATAACCGGCATTGTTGATGGTCTCGTTTCTCATGAAGCTGCCGAGGATCGTCAGTTCCGTCTCCGCTGACGGTGCGAACGTCAGAGAAGGCGCGAGATAGAGCCGGTCGTCCGGTATCTTGTCGATCATCGTGCCGCTGTCGCGGGCAAGCCCGGTCAACCGGTACGACCAGACACCCTCATCGTCCAGAGCTCCGCCGGCATCCGCACTGACCTGCTTGTGCGCATTACTGCCGAACGTCGTATTGACCTCGCGAAATGTTTCCTTCGTCGGCCGCTTGGAGATCGTGTTGACGACACCGCCCGCAGCGGCCTGGCCGTAAAGAACCGAGGCCGGCCCCTTGAGGATTTCCACCCGCTCGAGTCCATAGGGCTCTGCGACGACACTATAATGCGGCAGGGGAACCTTCAGCCCGTCCCGGTACATGACACCAGGGTTGGTCCGCACGTCGTAACCCCGGATCATGAACGGATCGTCGGTGCGGTTAAAGCCCTCCTGGACGACCACGCCCGGCGTATACTGCACGCTTTCGCCAAGCGTCTTGCTGTTTTGCGCCTTGATCTGATCGCTGGTGATAACGTTGACGGTCTGAGGCGTTTCGATCAGCGGCGTATCGGTCTTCGTTCCACTCGACCCACGGCTTGCGACAAAACCGTCGACGTGACCGAAGGCACTTTCCTGCTGGCCCTTGATCGTAATCGTCTCCAGCCGCGTCGAACCGTCGTCCGGGAGAGTGCGACCGCTGGACACCGGCGTGGAAATCACGACCGACGTGGCATCGGTGAAGGAATAGCTGAGCCCGGTTCCCTGCAGGAGTTGCGCGATCGCCTGTTCGCGCGTGACCGCTCCGTCGACACCACGGGAGGACTTGCTGCGGACGATGGAAGCCTCGTAAGAAATCTGGGTGCCTGACTGGCTGCCAAAGACGGCCAGCGCCCGGTTCAACGGTCCGGCGGGCACGGAATATGTCATCGCCTGCGCCTGGGCAGGCGGACTTGCTTCCCCGCCTGCCGCCACAACCGTCGTCGCCAGAAGCGCCGCGGCCAGTGCCTTTCGGCCGATACCACCAAGATTGTTTCTCCGAGACCCGCGCCCCATGTTCAAGCCACTCCGTTTCAACAGTTTCGAAAGGGCGTGTGCTCGTCAGATCAAGCGCCCCTACAGGGTACTACGGACGGGGCTGGAAAAATTTCCAATTTTTCTCATCTTTTTCAGACGGGCGATATGACTGTCATGAAAGGTGCGATTTTGCGGACTTTTGCACCAAATGGCCGCACGACGGCATCGATCGCCCGCAGGGGATCACTGAGGTCGAAAACGCCGCTCACGACCCTCGATCCGAGGTAAGGGTCGGCGATGACCACGCTGCCGGGCTGCCAGCGAGAAATCTTTGCAACGAGCGCGGAGACGGATTCTTTTTCCGCAACGATCATGCCCGTTCGTCATGCCGCGATCTGGAAGGTTTCCCGGCTGCCGCGATTCAGACTGTGGGACGACAGGTCGAAGGCGAGCCATTCACCGGCGCCGAGCCGCTCCACGCCATTCGATGACAGTCCGGACGCCTGTGCCTCCACCAGCCCGTGATTCACCGAGACGGAAACCACGCCGGCATCATTCGAAACATCGAAGGCAGTTCCGAGTGCCGTTGCCGACAACCCGTCCGATCCCACAACGAAAGGACGCGCTGGATCTTCGGCAACCTCGAAATAGGCCATGCCGAGCAACAGATCGATGGACCGCCGATCGTCGGTGAAGCCGATGCCAAGCGCGCTATTCGGCCCCAAGGTCGCCGTGCTGCCGTCGGGAAGCGGTATCCGCTTCAGTTCTGCAGTCGACGTCATGTGATCGGCGCGCGCCTCCAGCAGGATTTTGGGGATGATCCAGGAGCCCGTTGCAGCGGCACCCAAGCCTATCGCACCGCCGATGGCGAAATTGCGGCGCGTCAGGCCCAGGCTGGTTGTCTGCGCGGCCCGCTGGCGGTCGGTCAGTATCTTGCCGGTCATCCCGTGTATGGCCGAGACTTTTGCCCAGGCCAGCTCATGCTCGGGGCTTCGGCTGATCCAGGCCCGCACGACTTCTATGGAAACCGGATTGCCGGAATCGTTCTGCAAGCGAATGGCCAGATCCGCGGCTTCGCGAAACAGCCTGCGTTCCTCCGACACTTCACTCATCCGATACCTCTCCGGCTAGCGGTCCGCCGGGGTGGCGAATCTCGGCTACATTAACTGATACGAACAGGAGGCCCGGAAATTCCGTTTCAACGGCATGTTTCTCAAAGACCGTTCAGACGGTCCTCTATGTGCTCATAGGCATCGCGGATCAAGGCCCATGTCCGGGTCGTCGACATGTCGAGCCGTTTGGCAACTTCGACAATCGTCAACTCGCCTATGCGGTGCAACTCAAAAGCTTCTCTGACACGGCGCGGCAGTTCCGCCAGGGCTTTCTCGACCAGTTGAAGTTTCTGCCGATCGTAGACGACGGTTTCGGCCGACGGTGACGGATCGGCGATCGCGGCAAATTCGTCATCGTTTAGATCCACGCGTGGAAAGACGCGCTGATGCCGGTTGTGGTCAATGCTGAGATTGCGGGCGGCCTGATAGAGATAGGCTTTGGGATTGTGATTCTTTGCCGTTCCTGACGGCGGCGATGCCAATACTTTCAGGAAGGTGTCCTGGGTGAGATCGGCAGCGGTTTCCGAATCTATTCCCCTGCGGCGCAATGACTTCGCAATTCCCTTGGCATGGCGCCGGAACAGCTTTTGTATGTCCCAGCTCAATTGCCGCGCGCCTTCGACAAATGCGTGGTGCCGATGTCAAACCGCTTCAAGACAAGCAGCGCTGATGCCTGCGAAAAAACACTGTGTCCGGCTTTCGATTTACCCATAAGTCACACCCGCTATCGACACCCTTGACGGAACACAGCCGCGGGAACCAGTGGCGCTCCCACTGGTTAAATACACGAGTATAATTGTCAAGTTTAAATGCGCGGCATACTCACCAAAATTTCGAGGTGGGCGTATTTTGCCACTGCTGACCATCGCGCGGCGTTTTCGCCCTCCTCATGGTCCGAGAATCGCCCGTGCAGCGCAGCTTTGCAGGCGACACCGATCAATACGGCGTTGATTAAGTTACGATCTTCACGCTGCTCGGCGAATCCGAGCCCGGAAAATTCGGTCTGGAATCCATCTCGTCGGTTCAGGACGTTTTCGCCATTTCGCGCAGCTTGAATTTCTGGATCTTGCCGGTGCTGGTTTTCGGGATTTCGGTGAAAACGACCGCCTTCGGCACCTTGAAGCTGGCGAGCAGCGACCGGCAATGGTCGACGATCGCCGTCTCGGTGACGGTCCGTCCCGGCTTCAGTTCCACATAGGCGACCGGAACTTCGCCCCATTTCTCGTCCTGCCGCGCGACGACGCCGCAGGAGGCGACGGCCGGGTGTTTGTAAAGCGCGTCTTCCACCTCGATGGAGGAGATGTTTTCGCCGCCGGAAATGATGATGTCCTTGGAGCGGTCCTTGAGTTGAATATACCCGTCCGGGTGCATGACGCCGAGGTCGCCGGAATGGAACCAGCCGCCGGCGAAGGCCTCATCGGTTGCCTTGCGGTTCTTGAGATAACCTTTCTTGAGGAGGTTGCCGGAAAAACTCACCTCGCCGAGCGCCTCCCCAAGGGCGGGACCGTCGCGCTCCGCCGGGGGGTCCAGGCCGGTCGGCCCCTCCAGCGCTGCGTAGCGCCCCCCCTGCCGCGCCTTTTCCGCCGCACCCGCTGCCTTGTCCAGGTCACCCCATTGTTTGTGCCATTCGTGGACCACCGCCGGTCCATAGGTTTCGGTCAGGCCGTAAAGGTGGTTCACGGCAAAGCCGGCGTCGAGCATGCCCGAAAGGACAGCTTCCGGCGGCGGGGCGCCGGCGGTGTTGAATGTCACGGTTTGCGGGAACGTGCGCTTGTCCTCTTCGGCGGCGTTGATCAGGAGCGACATGACGATCGGCGCGCCGCAGAGATGCGTCACGCCGTGGTCGGCGATCGCCTTATACATCGCGCCGGCCCGCACCCAGCGCAGGCAGACATGGGTGCTCGCCTGCACGGCAAGCGTCCAGGGAAAGCACCAGCCGTTACAGTGGAACATCGGCAGCGTCCAGAGATAGACGCTGTGCTTTCCCATGCCGGCATGGATCGTGTTGTTGTAGGCCATCAGCGCCGCGCCGCGATGATGGTAGACGACGCCCTTCGGGTTGCCCGTCGTTCCCGAGGTGTGATTGGGAGGGGTCGCGTCCCATCCTGCGCGAGGCATCGGCCTGGTGAACTGAGGATCGCCATCGGCGCGACAGTCCTCGTAGTCCAGCGTGCCGATTCGGTCTCCCTTGGGATAGGGTGCGTTTTCGCCGTAGTCCGGATCGTCGTAATCGACGATCAACGGTTTCACTTTCGCAAGCGCCAACGCCTCCCGCATCACGGCGGAAAACTCCCGGTCGACGATCAGCACCCTGGTTTCGGCGTGATCCAGCTGGAACGCGATGACGGCGGCATCGAGCCGCGTGTTCAGGGAATGCAGCACCGCCCTGGCGAGCGGCACGCCGAAATGCGCCTCCAGCATCGGCGGCGTGTTTGACAACATCACCGTCACGGTATCGCCCTTGCCGATCCCGCGTTTCGCCAACGCCGACGCAAGCTGCAGGGACCGCCGCCAGAAGTCGGCATAGGTCGTCCTCGTCCCGCCGTGGATGATGGCGATATGGTCGGGAAACACCTTGGCCGTCCGCTCCAGATAGGAGATCGGCGTCAGAGGCTGGTAGTTGGCGGCGTTCTTGTCGAGGTCGATTTCAAAGCTGTTTGGCGACATGCGGCGACTCGTGTTCGAAACTGGGGCAGCGTTCGGGCCGCGCCGGCGTCGCCGGGGGCCAGTCGGCGCAGGTTATGCAGCCGCAGCGTGTTCGTCCAGCGTGACGTAAGCTTTATTCTTCGCCGCCGATGGGCTATCGCCGGCCGCGAGCGACCTGGTGTTGTTCCAGCGCAAAGGGCTGCATTGCCGGCTATTATCCGGAGATGAACAGACCGGTCACCCTTGCCGACCACGACCGCAAGACCGGCACGCCCGCCTGCAAGGGCATACCGGTCACGATCGGCGCTGACGCCTGAGCCGGCTCAGGCAAACCGCATGACCGGACGCAGAGCCAGGATGATCACCGGCCGAGAGAGCCGTGAAACGCCTTGAGCAGCACGTCGACGATATCCTGCTGCGACTGGATTCCCGCCCCCGTCAGGTAAAGCTTGGCGGAATCAAGGTAAAGGACATGGCCGTTCTTCCAGGCCTTCGTCTGGTGGACGAGGTCATTGTCGAGCAGCGAGGCGGCCGATTGTCCCTGCTGGCCGATGGCCGCATCGCGATCGATGACGAACAGCCAGTCGGGGTTCTTTTCGAGAATGTATTCGTAGGAGATGGCCTGGCCGTGGGTCGCCTGCTGCAGGTCCGTATCGGCAGGCAGAACGCCGAACGCATCATGGATTTCACCGAAGCGCGAACCCTTGCCGTAGGCGCTGACCTTGCCGCCCGTCGTCAGCAGGATCAGGCCGGTGCCGACCTGCGGCGCCAGCGACCTGAGTTCGGCGATCGACGCGTCGAGCCGGTCGATGCGGGCCTTCATCTCGGTTTCCTTGCCGAAGATCTTCCCGATGATTTCGGCATTGCGCTTGACGCCGGCGACGAGATCCTGATCCGGCAACGTCAGGTCGATGGTCGGCGCCATGGCCGAAAGTGCTGCATAATGCGGGCTGCTGCGGGCGGCGACGATGATCAGGTCCGGCTCGGCGCTGTTCACCGCTTCGAGATCCGGCTCGAACAGCGTGCCGACCTTGGCATAGGCGGCATCCTTGTATTTCTCCAGCGATGGCGGGATGTTCGAGCCGGGAACGCCGGTTACGGCTATGCCGAGCTGGTCGAGGTTTTCCAGCGCGCCGAGATCGTAGACCAGCACCTTCTGCGGATTGACGGCGACGTCGGTCTTGCCGCTTGCATGCTCGACGGTGATGGTTTCGGCAGCGGCGGAGCCGGCAAGCGCCGACAGGAGGATTGCAACGAATGCGGCAGCTCGAAAAATCATGAATGACTCCCTCATGTTTTTCGGATCACTAGCGGCATTTTCACCGCGAGGCAACATCGCCGGCAAATCTGTGGCGTTCAGGCGCGGCGGTATTTCGGGGAAACGCCATAGGCCTTCTTGAACGCCGTGGTGAAGCTGGAAGGGTTGTTGTATCCGGCGATATAGGCTGCCTGGGCGATCGGCACGCCGTCGCTTTCAAGTGCCCAGCGGGCGCTTTCCAGACGCTTCTGGCGAATGAACTCGAAGATCGTCAGGCCGAAATGCTCCTTGAAATGCCGCTGCACCGAGGAGGTGCTGAGGCCGACCTCGCGGGCGATGGTTTCGAGCGTCAGGTCGCGACGGATGTTGGCGGCGATGTATTCCCGCACCCGCTCGCTCTGCCGCCGGCTCATCAGTCCGGCGCGGGCGGAAGCGCCCTCCTCGCTTTCCAGCAGCAGGGCGCAGGCGTGGCACAGGATGTCCATGGCGTGCGAGCGGCGGTAGAGCGTCTGCAACTCGCCGCGCATGGCCGACGGCGGATCGACGATCTGGTCCGCCAGGTGGACGATATGCTGGCTCGGCCGGAAGCTGAACTGGCTGAGATGCTGGGCGAAAAAGGCTTCCAGTTTCGGCATGCCGTCCGGCTGGGACTGGATCAGCCGTTCGACCCAGGGAAACGGCGCCGAAATCATCACCTTGCGCAGCGGCACCTCGCTGTCGTTGATGAACTGCAGCTTGCAGAAACGGGCGACGTTGAGCATGAAGACGACCGGGCTCGCCTCCCGCCCTTGCCCGGCATCGATATCGAAACGCTGGCCGTCGATGGTAAAATGCTGCTCGCCCTGCAGGATGACCATGACGATGAATTTCGGCCAGATGTCATGAAGCTCGGTGTCCGGCGTGCACGTGGTGACACCGTCCATGGCGCCGACGAACAGGTGTTGCGGAACGTCGGGGAGAATCCTCTGTTGCATTGCGGTCATTTCCATGTCTGAAGCCATTGCCGCCTTCGGCCGAGCCTGCCGTTTGCGCGTAGTTTTTTGCCGTTTTCGCCAATGTCTTTGCGGTCGACAGCAACTCTATCCTAACCATATACATGAGGCCGTCAATCAAGTTTACCGCCTCCCGCCAGGGGGCGGATTATCGCATGATGGGGGCATCGGCTATGGCGCGTTCTTTCCTTTCCACCGGATCCTTGCTGGCGCAGCGGGCGGCGCTTGCAGCAGCGGTCAGTCTTATCGCGCTGTCGGCGGCGAAGGCCCAGGACAGCGACGGCGGCCAGGCGACGACGCTGGAAACCATCAATCTCAATGCCAAGGGCCAGGAAAAGGGCGGCGGGCCGGTCGACGGTTATGTCGCCAAGCAGAGCCGGTCGGGCACCAAGTCGGACACGCCGATCGCCAAGACGCCGCAATCGATCGCCGTCGTCGCCAAGGACCAGATGCAGGACCAGGATGTCGGCTCGGTCGCCGAAGCGCTGCGCTATACGCCGGGCGTCTTCACCGAATATCGCGGCGCCTCAAACCTGCGCGACGAGATGTTCGTGCGCGGCTTCTATTACGTGCCGCGGTATCTCGACGGGCTGTTCCTGGCAGGCGATCTCTCCTATGCGAAGGTCGACCCCTACCTGCTGGAACGCGTCGAGCTGCTCTCCGGTCCCTCCTCGGTGCTCTATGGGCAGGCAAATCCGGGCGGTCTGGTCAACATGGTGAGCAAGAAGCCCACCGACCAGCCGTTGCGCGAGGTGCAGGTGTCGCTCGGCACCGACAAGCATATCAGCGCCGGCTTCGACATCAGCGACAAGATCCCCGGCAACGAGGATTTCGCCTACCGGCTGGCGGCAACGGGCCTCAGCCAGGACCTGCAGGAGAATTTCACCAAGCAGCGCAGCTTCGCCATCGCGCCGTCGGTCACCTGGACGCCCGATGCCAACACGACGCTGACCGTTCTCGGCGGCTACCAGAACGAACCGGATGCCGGCTTCCGCAACTTCCTCGACGCCGCCGGCACTGTCGATCCGATCGACGGCTACGGTTACGTGCCGCGCGACTTCTTCGTTTCCGATCCCAACTACGACCGCTTCCGCCGCGAGCAGGCCTGGATCGGCTACGAGTTCGAGCGCGTCATCAACGACACCTTCACGTTCCGGCAGAACGCCCGCTTCCACTGGGTCGGCACGGAGCACCCCACGCTGGTCTGGGGTTATGCCAGCCCCGATCCGGTCACCGGCTTCGACACGATCGTCAACCGCTCGGCAAGCGGCGGCACCGACAACTGGCGGCAATTCGCCATCGACAACCAGCTGCAGGCCGAATTCGACACCGGAGCGGCATCGCACACGCTGCTCGGCGGCCTCGATTATCGCTATCGCAGCCGCGACTACAAATGGGGCCGTGCTTCGGTGCCGAGCATCGACCTGAACAACCCCGTCTATGGCGGCTTCGATTACGCCTCGCTGGCGCTGAATACCAGCGACCTGCAGGAACTGACGGCAAAGCAGACCGGCATCTACCTGCAGGACCAGGTGGAAATCGGCAAGCTCAACCTGATGGCCGGCATCCGTTACGACTGGGCCAGCACCGATATCGACGACCGCCTGACTTCCAACAACGACCAGGCCTATGACGACGGCGACTTCACCTGGCGCGCCGGGGCTCTCTATCGCTTCGACAACGGCATTGCGCCCTATGTCAGCTATTCGACCTCCTTCGAGCCGGCGCTGCAGATGCCGGAACCCGGGCAATCAGCGTTTTCGCCGACCACGGCGAGCCAGTTCGAGATCGGCGCCAAATATGCACCCGAGGGCAGCAACACGCTGCTGACGGTCGCCTATTACGACCTGACGCAGAACGACGTGGTGATGGGCGCCTGGAACGGTACGCTGGGACGCTCCGTCTATTCGCAGATCGGCGAGATCCACAACCGTGGCCTCGAACTCTCGGCAAAGACCGAGATCCGCGACAATCTCTCGCTGATCGCCAGCTACAGCTACATCGACTCCGAGATCGTCGATTCCGTGACCGCAGGCGAAATCGGCAAGACGCCGGCCCGCATCCCGGCACACCAGGCCGCCCTCTGGGGCACCTACGGTTTCGATGGCGGCGCGCTGGAGGGCCTGACGCTCGGCGCCGGCGTCCGCTACGTCGGATCGAGCTTCGGCAACAACACCGATACGTTCAAGGTGCCGTCGGTCACGCTGTTCGACGCCATGGCGAGTTACGATTTCGGCGCCGTCAACGCCGATCTGAAGGGGCTGTCGCTGCAGGTCAACGTCAAGAACCTGGCCGACAAGACCTACGTCGCCTCTTGCGCCAACGCCTATGCCTGCTTCTACGGCTCCGGCCGCAGCGTCGTCGCGACCCTGAAGAAAACCTGGTAAATGTCCTGAATGCGATTGCCGCTCCGTCTCCTGTCGTCCGCGATGTCCGCCTTGCTGATCCTCTCCGTGCCGCTCAAGGCGGACGATGCCTTGCTGCTGCCCATGACGCCGCGCCTGGGCCATCTGGCCGGCGGCGCGGCGACGACCTTCGCAACGGCGGCGGGACGCAGCGACTACGTCACCGGAACCCTGCGGGTGAACGAGGGACGGTTCGACCTCGACCTCGTCACCCCAGGCGGCGCCCATCTGCGCCGCCTGGCGGAGGACGCGACCGGAGCGGTGGATTTCCGCTATGTCGAGGGAGAAGAGCCGGGACACCTGAAGCTTACGGCGCGCGGCGATGGCGACTACCGCCTTGAAATCCTCCAGCGCCTGCCGGTCACCGAGCAAATTGCCACAGCCGATCCCTTGCCGAGCCCGCAATTGACGACACTCGCCGCCGATCTTTCGCAGGGCGGAACGACGGAAGCCTTCTGGTCGGCTATCGAAAAGCAAGGAACGCCGCTGATCGAAGACGCGGCCGATGGCCAAAAGATCGTCACTTTCCTGGCGCGCGGGGCGAAACGCAACGTCCGCCTGTTCGGGGCACCGTCCGGCGACCATGAGGAACTGCAGCGCCTCGGCGACAGCGATGTCTGGTTCAAGAGTTTTGTCGTTCCGAACGACACCCGGCTCTCCTACCAGCTGGCCTTCGACGTGCCGGATGTGCCGGGAACCGCCCGCGACCGGCGCATCGCCATCCTGGCGACCGCCAAGGCTGATCCATTGAACCGCCATCCCTGGCCGGCGGAGGCGATCGACGCCTACAGGCAGGAATCCGTGCTCGAACTTGCCGATGCGCCGGCGCAGCCCTGGCTGGCGGACCATGATAATCGCCGAGGCTCCCTGTCCAGTTTCGACATTGAGAGCGGGACGCTCGGCAATCGCCGCACGATCATCCTCTATCGTCCGGTGGACTTCGATCCGGCCGATCCCGATACGCTCCTGCTTTTCGTCTTCGACGCCAGCGAATACATGTCGAAAGTGCCGCTGCCGGCCATTCTCGACGCCATGATCGCCGCCAAGGCAATACCGCCTGTCGTCGCCGTCTTCATCCCCAATCCGGATCGGGAAACCCGGGCGCGCGAACTGCCCGGCAACGATGATTTCGCGGATTTCATGGCCGGCGACCTGCTGCCACGGGTGCTGAAAGAGACCGGTATGGCGGCGAGACCGGTCCGGACCCTCCTTGCCGGATCGAGCTACGGCGGCCTGGCTGCCGCAACCGTGGCGTTGCGGCACCCGGAAAGCTTCGGCAATGTCCTCAGCCTCTCCGGCTCCTTCTGGTGGAGCCCGGCGGGGACGCCGCGCGACCGCCAGGAATATGTAGCAGCGACGCTGGCGGAAGCCACGGCGCCAAAGCTGCGCTTCTTCCTCTCTGCCGGCCTGTTCGAAAGCGGGCCGCATCAGGGCACGGCCGGCATCCTCGAAACCAACCGCCACCTGCGCGACATCCTCGTCGCCAAGGGCGTGCCGGTTTCTTACCGCGAATATGCCGGCGGCCACGATTATCTCGTCTGGCGCGGCGCCATTTCGGACGGGCTGATCGCGCTGTTCGGCCGCTGAACCGACCGGCTCAGTCGGCCGTCGCTTCCACCCAGTCGAGGGATTGCAGCTTTTCGCGGAAGGCGAAGCGGATGAGGTGGCTTTCGATCACCGATTTCGTCTCCGCCAGCTGCGCCGCGTCGGGTGCCGTCGTGCGGATATGCAAACCGCCTCTATCGGCCCTCAAGACGGCAGTGCCGCAGGAGAACCGGCATTCGCCCCACGTTTCGTTGTAGGAAACATCGATGCGATGGGCGAAATGCTTGCACAATTGCACCAGATATTTGCCGCCGCTTTCGGTCGGCAGCATGGCGATTGCGGCGATCATCGGGAAAGCTCCCGATGATCGTTGTTACCACGGTGGCCCTGCATCAGAAGGTTGCCTTCGCCGTCAGCAGGAAGGTGCGACCCGCTTCGTAGAGCGGTGTCACGGTGCCGAATTCCTGGCCGTAGGTGGCGCGTTCCGCATAGGTCTCGTCGAAGAGGTTCTTGACGTCGGCGCGGAAGGTGAAGTGTGACAGGCTCGCCGGCTTGTATTCGGCGAAGATGTTGACGACCTCATAAGCCTTGTAGGCCGGCGCATTGGCGGCGACCCGATCGTATTCCGGCGCAATCTCGATGTCGCCGCCGATGGTCAGGCCCCAGTCCTCGAACGTGTGCGCGCCGGTGATGGTGATGATGTCGCCGACGGGCGCGGCAAGGTAGTTGCCCGTGTCGGAATCCGCCGGCGCGCCATCGATATCGACGTCGACATGCGCATATTTCACCTTGATGTAACCGTCGAGCCAGGCGTAACCCGCACCGACCTCGAAGCCGCGCGATTCCAGGTCGCGGGCGATGAGGCCGCCGGTCGCCGCCGGGTTGTAGCGTGCGACGCGGGCATCCTCGATATCGGTGCGGAACAGGCTGCCCTCGACGGTGACGCCCGCATATCTGGCTTCCAGGCCGATGAGGTAATTATCGGCGCTGACCGGCTTGGGTCCGTCGCCATAGGTCCAGGCCGTGTTCAGGATGAAGGATTCGGCAAGCGGAACGCCGCCCCAGGAATGGGCATAACCGGCCTTGGCCGTCAGGAAGTCGGTGATGTCGTATTCGCCGGAAATGTTGCCGCTCAGGCCGCTGTTGCTCCAGTCGGAATTATCGACCCCGGTGAACCATTGATGATCGGCGCGGCCGCCGAAGGAAAGTCGCGTCCGCTCCCAGGGCTCAAGCCTTGCCTGGGCATAGAAGCCGACATTGCTGGCCTTTTCCCGTGCCGAATCCGAAAAGGCCAGCGCAACGCTTTCCGCATCCAGATCGACGCTGTCCTTGTAGAAATCGACGCCGGCAGTGATGCTGCCGATGCCGACATCGAACTTGTTTTCGAAGCGGCCGTTAAAACTGTCGGTCTCGCCGATCGTCGGATAGGCAGTCGGCACCGTGCAGCCGCGGCCCGGGCAGGCGTAACCCATCGTATCGACGGTGTTGCGGCTGTAGGCGAGCACGAGTTTCGGATCCCACCAGCCTTCCGGTGTCGCATCCGTATAGGTGAAGACCGTATTCTGACGGTCCAGGCGGTAATCGCGCACGCGCGGCTCCCAGGCCGGACGGCCGGTGATAAAACCGATATTGGCGCGGAACGGCCGCGCCGCCGCATCGTGGAGGAGTTCGCCGCGGGCGCCGCTGTCGAATTGGTGGGCGCCCTGGCCGAGCCCGCTCAGGAAATCCGCCGCCGTGCCGCCGACGAGACCGCCGTTTCCTGCCGTGAATTCGTCGCCGCGCCCGAAACTGAAGGCGCCGAGCATCTCGAAGCCGTCCTGCATGCCGTAGACGGAGGCGCCGGTCGTCAGCGTGTGGCTGTTGAAATTGTAGCTGGAGGTCACCGAGCCGCCGAAACCGTCCTCGGTAAGCAGGTCGCGCACATCCTTGGTTTCGTAGTTGATGGCGCCGGCGAGCGCCCCCGGACCGGCATCGGCGGGTGCGATGCCGGCATCGACGTCGACGGCCTTCAGCAGGCTGGGATCGATCAGGTTGGTGGCGCTGTGGTGGAAGATCTTGTTGTTCTGGCGGCTGCCGTCGATGCTGACGGCAAGATTGGTTTCCTCGACACCGTGGACATAGACCTTTTGCGATGCGGGAAGCGAGCTGCCGACGGCAACGCCCGGCTCGTTGCGGAATACGTCGGCGATATTGGTCGGGTTCGCGCGCTCCAGATCCTCCGAGGTGATGCTGACTTCGCCGATACCGTCGCCGCTGGTGCCGGTTCCATACACCTGGATCGGCCTCAGGACCGTCGATCCATCCGTCACGGTATCACCGCCGACAGCCGCCGCGGAGGGCGAGGCACCGACCACCGCCGTGCCGTCGCCGGTGATGCGGAAGGAAATGCCGGTGCCGGAAAGCAGTTGCGACAGGGCCTGCTGCGGCGTCAGCGAACCGCGCACGGCGCTGGCCGTCACGCCGCGCGACGTCGAGGCCGCGAGCGTCACCTGCAGGCCCGACTGCCGGCCGAAGCTGTTCAGGGCGCTGGCGAGCGGCTTTGCCGGAATGTTGAAATCGCGGGCGGCGCCGAGCCGCGACGTGGTCTCCAGCGCCATCGCCGGCCGAACGCTCGCCAGCGACAAGGCAGAAACGCCGGCCAGCGCCACCGTCGCCAGCAGACGCGTTACAAAAAATCGGCTCGTGCTGGTGTTCGAATCCCGTCCAGCGTTGCACCCCGGCAAAGTCATGTCGCCCTAGTCTCCTGCTTGTCCGCAGCGCCCCCTCGGCTGCGTCTCAGGGGTAAAGACGACCAGCTCCCTCATGTTTTTCACCGACGGGCGATTTTTTTGCTGCCGGCCGTCAGAAATCGGCAAGCACGCGCAGATAGGGCGACAGCGCATGGACCTTGCCGCCATAGGGCTCGACAAGCGCATGCAGGGCGCGGTCGGGATTGCCGAGATCGTAGAGGCCGGTCACGCGCCGGGACGCGAGCTTGCGATTGGCGACCTTGATCCAGGCCGGGTGATAGCGCTGCAACTGTTCGACTACGGAGGCGATCGTCACGTCGTTGACGAATAGCCGGCCGTTGCGCCAGGAAGCAATGTCCTCCACCGCGATCGTGCCCTTGACGACGGCGCCGCTGTCGTGATCGACCACCGCCATCTCGCCCGGCGCCAGTTCGACGGCCCTGCCGGCCGCCGGCTCCGGGGACAGGCTGACGATACCGCGGGCAAGCTCTACGGTCGTCTCGTCGCTGGACAGCTGCACGTCGAACGCCGTACCGAGCACGGCCACCTCGACGCCGCCGGCATCGACCGTGAACGGCCGGGCGGCATCATGGGCGACGTCGAAAAACGCCCCGCCATGCAGCAGCGTCACATGCCGCGACGAACCGGCAATCTCCACCTTGATGGCGCTGTCGGCCCCCATGTCGACCACCGTGCCATCCTCCAGCGTGACCCGGCGGGTTTCGGCCGTCGCGGTCATGTAGTCGGCCTGCAGCCGGATCAGCAGGGCCGGGCCTGCAAGCGCCAGCACCAGACAGGCGGCAAGCGCCACGCCCGCCGCCATCCACCGGCCCCGGCGGCGGGAGGGCGGCGGAGAAAATGCCGCGATATTGTGGCTCTGCCAGGAGGCGGCATGAACGGGCGTCACGTCGCCGAGCACGCCCCAGGTCCGGCAGGCCTTTTGCCATGCCTCGGCATGGGCGGCGGATTGTTGCAGCCAGCGGGCAAATTCCGCCTCGACGGCGGGATGGCGTGGTTCTTCCCGCAGCCGCAGGAACCAATCCATCGCCTCTTCCAGAATCACGCTGTCTTTGTCGTCCTGCCGTGCCAAACCGTACCTGCTTCGGACCTCGATGCCGCAAGCCGGCACTTCTAACCGAATTCTTTCCTTCTTCGTAGAGACGATCGACGCGCTGTTTTTTTCAAGCGCGTCCACTGTTTTTCAGGAACCGGCCGTGCCGATGGCCATGGCGATCTTGACCATGGCCGAGCGGACATGGCGATGGGCGGTGGCGACGGAAATCCCGAGATGCGCCGCGACCTCGTCCAGCGTCCGTCCGCCGAAACGATGCATCTCCACGGCGATCTGCACGTCTCGCGGCAGGGAAGCCAGCACATCCGCGGCAATGCGAACCTCGTCGTTGAGGATCAGGGCCTGCTCCGGCGTCTCGACCGTTTGCGGCACCGTCCAGAAAGGCGGATCGCCGGCCTGTTCCCGGACCTCGATCTTGCGGCGCTTGAGAACGTCGAAGGCGAGATTGCGAACGATGCGATAGAGGTAGGCCAGCGCCTGGCGCGCCGGATCGCCGCCCGCCCGTCCCGGCGCAAAACGCAGATAGGCATCCTGCACGATATCTTCCGCCGCCTCGCGCGAACCGAGAATGCGCGCGGCATAATCGATCAGCGCCGAGCGATGCGCGATATAGAGTCCATGCCGGATATCCCCGTCCGTGGTCATTCCCGACTGCCGTTCCGGGATGCGCGTCAGGCACGCCCATCCCCGTTTCCCTGACATCAGCGAATAAACGCATGGAATTTCTTAGGCAATATCCGGCGGCGCCCCGCATATGCAACCTGGATCGTAAACTAGTCTTCTTTTCTCATCTTTAGTCGTTGATTTTGTTGGCGGCATGCCGGAAGGCCGGCAACTGCGCCGCTGCCCGCCCGTTTGGCAACCGGCGGTTTTTGGCTGCCGGAGTCACCGAAAAACCACAGAGCTTCCGACTGCGCCTGCCGCAGGACCGGCCGTCGAGTGTCACGAAGGCTTCCAGGCGACAAAACCGGCAGTCTCTCCCGTCAGCAGCCTTGACAATATTCGGATATGGAAATTTGATCAAATTCCAGGGAGCACGAAACCTGCGGGATTCGTGCGATGAAAGGCCTATTGAAGAGATCGCGCCCGGGAGCAGTAGTCGAGAGTTGGACAATGCTGTCATATACCGCGCCCGGGGACCGCGTCTGGATTGCGGTTTCTCGGGAAACCCAGCCTCCCGGCGCCCCCGCTGCTGTACGTGAGGCTTGCTACCCGGCCTGGCCGGCCGTCGCACATGCCGCCGCCTCTTTCGGGCCGGTTACGATGAGCGTCGTTCCTGCCGAAATCGCCCGCGCCCGCCGCATGCTGGACACGGAGATCGAGATCGTCGAGCGCGTCATCGACGATTTCTGGATGCGCGATTCCGGCCCGACCTTCGTCACCGCCGCAGACGGTTCGCTTGCCGCAGTGGACTGGATCTTCAACGGCTGGGGCGGCGGCACCTGGACGAACGCCGCCAACGACCGCAGCCTTGCCCGCTTCATCGCCGGATTGGTCGGCGTGCCCATCGTTTCCTCGCTGCTGGTCAACGAGGGCGGCGGCATCCATGTCGATGGCGAAGGCACCGTTCTGGTGACCGAAACCGTGCAGCTCGATCCCGGCCGCAACCCCCATGCGGACAAAGAGCGCGTCGAGGCGGAACTTGCCCGCACGCTCGGCATCTCGAAGGCGATCTGGCTGCCGCGCGGCCTGACCCGCGACTACGAGGCGTTCGGCACCCGCGGCCATGTCGATATCGTCGCCACCCTGCCGGCGCCTGGGAAAATCCTGCTCCACGACCAGCAGAACCCGGCCCATCCCGATCACGCCGTGATGCGGGAAATCCGGGCGCTCCTGGCCGGCGCGACCGATGCCAGGGGCCGGCCGTTTGACATCATCGACCTGCCGGCACCGGAAACGCTGTCCGACGCCCACGGCTTCGTCGACTGGAGCTACATCAACCATCTCGTCGTCAATGACGGCGTCATCGCCTGCGGTTTCGGCGAGGAAAAAGCCGATGCCGTTGCTCGCGACATGCTTGCCGAAGCCTATCCGGGGCGGCGGGTGGTTTCGGTCGATGCCCGCGAACTGTTCGCCCGCGGCGGCGGCGTGCATTGCATCACGCAACAGCAGCCGAAGGCGGGGGCGGCCAAATGAAGATCGTCGAAGCATCGATCGGCGACCTGCGCGAAGCGCTGCAAGCCGGCCGCACCAGCAGCGTCGCCCTGGTGGCCGCCTACCTCTCCCGGATCGCCTATTTCGACCGGCATGGGATTTCCCTCAATGCCGTGCCGATCCTCAACCCGGCAATGTTCGAGGAGGCGCGCGCTGCGGATCTCAGGCGCCAGCGCGGCGAAAGCCTCGGGCCGCTCGACGGCATCCCCTATACCGCCAAGAACAGCTACAAGGTGCGCGGCCTGACCGTCGCATCGGGCTCTCCCGCCTTTGCCGATCTGGTCGCCACCGACGATGCCTTTGCCATCGCGCGGCTGCGGGCGGCGGGCGCGGTGCTGGTGGGCTTGACCAACATGCCGCCGATGGCGAATGGCGGCATGCAGCGCGGCGTCTACGGCCGGGCCGAATCCCCCTACAATGCCGACTATCTCACGGCCGCCTTCGCCTCGGGGTCTTCCAACGGCTCGGGCACGGCGACGGCCGCAAGCTTCGCGGCGTTCGGGCTCGGCGAAGAAACCTGGTCGAGCGGCCGTGCGCCGGCGGCCAACAACGGGCTCTGCGCCTATACGCCGAGCCGCGGCGTCATCTCGGTGCGCGGCAACTGGCCGCTGGTGCCGACCATGGATGTCGTCGTGCCGCACACGCGCACCATGGCCGACATGCTGGAAATCCTCGACACCATCGTTGCCGACGACCCGGAGACGCGCGGAGATCTCTGGCGCAGCCAGCCGTGGATTTCCATCCCGCCGGCCTCGCAGACGCGTCCCGCCTCCTACCCCGCGCTCGCCGGAACCGCGACGCTGGCCGGCAAGCGTTTTGGCGTGCCGGCGATGTATATCAATGCCGACCCGGACGCCGGCACGTCGGAAAAGCCGGGTGTCGGCGGCCCGACCGGACAGAGGATCGAGACGCGTGCCTCGATCATCGCCTTGTGGGAGACGGCGCGCCGGGCGCTGGAGTCCGCCGGTGCGGAGGTGGTCGTCGTCGATTTCCCGGCCGTCAGCAACTACGAGGGCGACCGGCCCGGCTGCCCGACGATCGCCACCCGCGGCTTCGTCAGCCCGGATTTTCTGACATCGGAAATCTTCGACCTGTCGGTGTGGTCCTGGGACGATTTTCTCGATGCGAACGGCGATCCGAAACTGTCGCGGCTGGCGGATGTCGATGGCGACAAGATCTTCCCCGCCCCCGAAGGCAGCCAGCCGGACCGTTATTTCGGCTTCAACGATCGGATCACCGAATATCCGGCCCATGCGCGGGCTCATCCGGGGACCGATCTCCGGCAGATCCCGCATCTTGAAGACGGTATGCGCGGCCTGGAGAAAACCCGCCGTGTCGACCTGGAAGACTGGATGGACCGGCTCGGCCTCGACGCGGTGATCTTTCCGGCGGCGGCCGATGTCGGTCCGGCGGATGCCCACGTCAACCCCCATTCCCCCGCCCTGGCCTGGCGCAACGGCGTCTGGGTCGCAAGCGGCAATCTGGCCATCCGGCATCTCGGCATTCCGACCGTCACGGTGCCGATGGGGATCATGGCCGACACAGGGATGCCCGCCGGCCTGACCTTCGCCGGCCGCGCCTGGGACGATGCCAACCTGCTGGGTCTGGCCGCTGCCTTCGAGGCCACCGGAACCTACCGGCAGGCGCCGCCGCGAACGGCAGGCGTGCTGGAGACCGCCGCCGCGCCCTCGGCGCAGGACACGGCTTCGGGCAACCTGACGCTGACGGTATCCGTCGAGGCGGAGGGAGAAGACCGCGAAAGACTTCTCATCAGCGGTGAGACCGGCGCATCGGCGATTTCGCTGACCGTGGACGGTGTGCCGGTAGAAGCCGCAGTTGCGAACGGCCGGTTCCGCGCCGAACATCGGGTGGCCGTCAACCGCCACCGCCACAGCGAATGGAGCGCCCCGTGGGGCCATATCGTCATCGCGGTCGCCAGTGACGGCCAGGCAGCTTTTGTCGAAACGAAGGGTGCCGAGGCGTAGGATGTTCCTGCCGACCGCCACGCTGGATGCGGGCCGAACGGCAAAATCATCTTGAGCGAGATCGGCGGCGTTTGCGCCTGCCCTCATCCTAACCCTCTCCCTGCATGCGGGGAGCGGGGACTTGCCTCACGCAGCGTCGAATGTGGCGGAAACGGAGCGACATATCCCCTTCTCCCCCTGCGCGGAGAAGGTGCCGACCGGTGGATGAGGGGCTTTTCCGCAATCTTTCCGACCGGACAACACCGGCCGTCATCGCTCCGAAAGCTGCGGCAACACCCCTAGCCGATGCTCATCAGGCTGGCATTGCCGCCGGCGGCGGCGGTATTGATCGAGGTCGATACCTCTTCCAGCAGCCAGTTGAGGCAATAGGCCTCGGCGCCGGCCCGTATCTCTGCCGTCGATGCGGCCTGGGTGAGGACCAGTGGTCCCGGCAGGCCGGCGATGCGGCGGGTGGCGGCCAGAACCGTTTCCGCGTCGCCCTCGATCAGCGCTCCCGCATAGGGGCCGTTCGCGGACCAGTCGGTCGACCAGGTCAGAAGCGCCTTCAGGCTGGCCGGCAGATCCGCCATCGAAGGCCGCAGGCCGGAACCGGCGTCGATCACCGGAATATTGCCGGTGGCGAAAACCGCTCCAAGCTGCGCCACCAACCCGTCCTCCGTCGCAGGAACCAGAAGGATTTTTCCGCGCGGGTGAAGTGCATAGAGGTTGCGTTCGCCGACAGGGCCGGCAAGTTCCACGGTCATGCCGAGCGCGCTGTTGCCGCCGAGATCGCGAATGCGATCGGCGAGCTGGTTGTTGTTGCGCTTGCGCAACCATTCCGCCAGGTCGAGCACGCCGGGATGGATATAGGTCGAGCTGTGCTGCGGCGGGATCGGCGGCGTCTGGACGAGGCGGCCGATATAGAGCGGCCCGCCAGCCTTCGGCCCCGTTCCGGAAAGACCTCGGCCACCGAACGGCTGCACGCCGACGATCGCGCCGATGATGTTGCGGTTGACATAGATGTTGCCGGCCTTGGCCCGGCTGGTGACGTGCGCGATGGTTTCGTCGAGGCGGGTGTGCAGGCCGAAGGTCAGCCCGTATCCCGTCGCGTTGATATCATCGATCAGCCGGTCCAGGTCGTCGCGCTTGAAACGCACGACGTGCAGCACCGGGCCAAACACCTCGCGCTTGAGATCGGAGAGTGATTCCAGCTCGATGATCGTTGGCGAGACGAAGGTGCCGCGCTGCGCTTCCGGCGGCAGCGCCACCTGTTCGACCTTGCGGCCGAGCGAGCGCATTCTCTCGATGTGCGCCTCGATGGTCTCGCGGGCTTCGGCGGTGATCACCGGCCCGGTATCGACATTGAGCCTGTCGGTGCGGCCGATGCGAAGCTCGGCCAGGGCGCCCTTGAGCATGGTCAGCGTCCGATAGGCGATATCCTCCTGCAGGCACAGGACACGCAGCGCGGAGCAACGCTGGCCGGCACTGTCGAAGGCGGAAGCGATGACATCGGCGACCACCTGCTCCGCCAGCGCCGAGGAATCGACGATCATGGCGTTCTGGCCGCCGGTCTCGGCGATCAGCGGGATCGGTTTTCCCGACGCCGACAGGCGGTTCGACAGTTCCGCCTGGATCAGGCGGGCGACCTCGGTCGAGCCGGTAAACATCACCGCCGCCGTTTCACCGGCCGCAACCAGGGCTGCGCCTACCCGTCCGTCTCCCGGCACAAGCTGCACGGCGCCGGCAGGGATACCCGCCTCGCGAAGTATGCGGATGGCCTCGGCGGCGATCAGCGGCGTTTCTTCCGCCGGCTTGGCCAGCACCGGATTGCCGGCGACGAGGGCCGCCGCGATCTGCCCCGTGAAGATGGCGAGCGGGAAATTCCAGGGGCTGATGCAGACCACAGGTCCGAGCGGCTTGTGGCCGGCACCGAGCGTGCGGCGGGCCTGCTCGGCGTAATAACGCAGGAAATCGATCGCTTCGCGCACCTCGGCAATCGCGTTCGCCGCCGATTTGCCGGCCTCGCGGATCGCCAGGCCGATCAGGGCCGGCATGCGTGCCTGCATCAGGTCTGCCGCCTTGTCCAGGCAGTCGCCCCGTTCACGCGGCGACACGGCAGCCCATGCGGGTGCCGCCTCAAGTGCCGGACGCGCAGCCTTCGCCACGTCCTCGACGCCGATTTCGGTGACGTATCCGACCACGTCGCTGAGATCGGCGGGATTGCGCACGGGACGCCGGTCACCCTTGCTCGAACCATCCGCCAGCATCGGTTCGGCCTGCCAGTCCACCCTCGCACTGTCGCGCAGTTCCGTGGAGAGGACCGAGAGCACCGTCTCGTTCGAGAGGTCGAGCCCGGCGGAATTCAGCCGGCCCTTGCCGTAGAGATCCTGGGGAAGGGCGATACGGTCGTGTTTCGCGCCCGGAGACGCCATGGCCCGTACCACCGCCACCGGATCGGCAACGAGTTCGTCCACCGAAACCAGCGGATCGGCAATACGGTTGACGAAGGAGGAGTTCGCACCGTTTTCCAGCAGACGCCGGACGAGATAGGCAAGCAACGTCTCGTGGGTACCGACCGGCGCGTAGATGCGGCAGGGACGGTCGAGCCTTTCGCGGCCGACGACTTCTTCGTAAAGCGGGTCCCCCCTGCCGTGCCGGCACTGGAACTCGTATTGGCCGGCGCGGAAATCCGGGCCGGCCAGCTGGTAGATGGAGGCGAGCGTCTGGGCATTGTGGGTGGCGAATTGCGGGAAGACGGCATCGGCGGCCGCAAGCAGCTTCCTGGCGCAGGCGATGTAGGAGACATCGGTGTGCACCTTGCGGGTGAAGACGGGGAATTCTTCCAGACCGTCGAGCTGCGCCCGCTTGATCTCCGCGTCCCAATAGGCGCCCTTCACCAGCCGGACCATGATGCGCCGGCTCGACCGCCGGGCGAGATCGATGACGAAATCGAGCACGAACGGGCAACGCTTTCCATAAGCCTGCACCACGAAGCCGATGCCATCCCAGTTGGCGAGAGCCGGATCGAAGCAAAGTTCTTCGAGAAGATCGAGCGACAGTTCCAGCCGGTCCGCCTCTTCCGCGTCGATGTTCAGGCCGATATTGTAGGACCTGGCGATGGCCGCCAGCGCCTTCACCTTCGGCAACAATTCGCCCATCACCCGTTCGGCCTGCGCACGCACGTAGCGCGGGTGCAGGGCAGAAAGCTTGATGGAGATGCCCGGTCCTTCATAGATGCCGCGCCCGGCCGATGCCTTGCCGATGGCGTGGATCGCCGTTTCGTAATCCTTGAAATAACGCTCGGCATCGGCGGCGGTGGTCGCGGCCTCCCCCAGCATGTCGTAGGAGTAGCGGAACCCTTTCTGCTCCATGGCGCGGGAACGCCGCAGCGCTTCGTCGATCGTTTCGCCGGTGACGAACTGCTCGCCCATCATGCGCATGGCCATGTCGACGCCGCGGCGGATGACGGGTTCACCGCAGCGGGCGATCAGCCGCGTCAGCGCTGCCGAAAGGCTGCGGTCGTTGACGGTCGAGGTGAGCTTGCCGGTGACGACGAGACCCCAGGTCGCCGCATTGACGAACAGCGAACGGCCCTCGCCGATATGCGATTTCCAGTTGCCGTCGGCGATCTTGTCGCGGATCAGTGCGTCGCGCGTCGCCGTGTCCGGAATGCGCAGCAGCGCTTCCGCCAGGCACATCAGCGCCACGCCTTCCTGGCTGGACAGCGAATATTCATGCACCAGCCCCTCGACGCCGGAGCCCTTGTGTTTCGCCCGCAGCGCCACGATGAGGTTTCGCGCCGTCTCGCGGGTGCGCGCGGCGATATCGTCGGGCAGCGAGGCCTGCGGCAGAAGATCGTTGACGGCCTGCTGTTCCGGCCGGCGATAGGCGGCGGTGATTGCCTGCCGCAATTCGCTCTGCGCCCTGACCGGCGGGGCGAAAGCGGCAAAGATGTCTTTATCGTTGTTGATCGCGGGCTCAGCCATTTCCATCACCATCCTTGCAGGAGGAAGCCATTGGGTCTCACGCAAACCGTCGACCTGGAGAAGATTGCGCGGCGCCACCATATTCGATTGCCGCAGCGAATTCTCACCATTATTCTGGATAAATCAGGACTTATCACCAAATACACAGGCCAAGGCGCTAATTTATGTCCAAAATCAAACAGGAAAACAGCGAAATCGACACGATAGACAGGAAAATTCTCGATCTACTCGTTGAAAACGCTCGCATTTCCATCACAGAAATCTCCACGGCCGTCGGTCTTTCGAAAACCCCGTGCGCCCTTCGCCTGCAGCGGCTGATCAGCGACGGCTACATCGACGGCTTCCGCGCCATCCTCAATCCGAAGAAGCTGGGTATGGACCATGTCGCCTTCGCCGAGGTGAAATTGTCCGATACCAAGGAGAAGGCGCTGACCGCATTCAATACCGCCGTCCGGAAAATCAAGGAGGTCGAGGAGTGCCACATGATCGCCGGCCGGTTCGATTACCTGCTGAAGATCCGGACTTCCGACATCAGACGCTACAGGGAAGTCCTCGGGGAAAAGATATCGAGTCTTCCCAATGTGGCAAGCACCTCCACCTCCGTCGCGATGGAATCCGTCAAGGAAAGCGGCCGCTGAGGCGCGGGGCCGGCTGCAAGCGGTTACACGGCGCTGGAAAGCCTGTGGTTTTCATGCTCCTGGCGGAGGATTTCGGCAATCTGCGAAAACCCCTCCGCCAGCGGATTGGTTTTCCGCCAGACCATGCCGATGCTGCGCGACGGCCGCGGCGCATCCAGCCTGGCAACGGAAACCTTTGCGGACGCGGTCTCGGTGGCCAGCGCCATGCTGGGGATGAGCGTAACGCCGAGGCCGACCCCGACCATCTGCACCAGGGTCGACAAGGAGCTCCCCTCCATCAGCTCGCGCGCCACGGTGGGAGACATCTTGCAGAACGACAGGGCCTGCTCGCGAAAGCAATGCCCCTCCTCCAAGAGCAGCAGGCGCATCTCGCGCAGCACGTCCGAATTCGGCACCGGCTTGTCGTGGTCGCTCAAGGGCCTTACCAGCATGAATTCCTCATCGAAGAGCAGCTGTTCGTACAGCGACGGCTCGGAGACCGGCAGCGCCACGACGGCAACGTCCAGGCGGCCGTCCATGAGGTCCTCGATCAGCTTCTGCGTCACCGCCTCGCGCGGACGCGGGTCGAGATCGGGGAAATCCTCGGTCAGCCGCTTGATGAACGCCGGCAGCAGATAGGGCGCGACGGTCGGGATCATGCCGATGCGCAGCCGGCCGGCCAGCGGGCTCAGCGAGGCGCGCGCCAGATCGCCCAATTCATCGATGGCGCGTAAAATTTCGCGCACACGCGGCACGAAGGCTTCCCCGACGCTGGTCAGCCGGATCTGCCGGCTGCCTCGTTCGATCAACGATACGCCGAGCACTTCTTCCAGCTCCTTGACCTGCAGGGAGAGCGCCGGCTGGGAAATGGCGCAGGCTTCGGCGGCCCGGCCGAAATGCCCGTGCTGGGACAGCGCATCGAAATAACGGAGATGCCGGATGGAAATCAAACTCATAAGTTATTCATATCGATGTCATTAGAAAATACAAGTTTTCTTTATGCAAAGAGTGATCTATACGGTTGTCACAGGGCAAGATCGAGGGCGCCGGAGGGGAATTCCAGCAGCCAGGTCTATGCCGGATCATTCGCAAGCCATGAAAGGAAGAGAAATGGACGGTAATAGCGTGAAGCCGGCAGGCAAGTGTCCTGTCATGCATGGCGGGATGACCTCTTCGGGGTCTTCGGTCATGAATTGGTGGCCCAATTCGCTCAATCTCGACATCCTGCACCAGCACGACACCAAGACCAATCCGCTCGGCAAGAATTTCAACTACCGCGAAGAGCTGAAGACGCTGGACGTCGAAGCGCTGAAGAACGATGTGCGCGCCCTGATGACCGACAGCCAGGACTGGTGGCCGGCCGACTGGGGCAACTATGTCGGCACCATCGTGCGCATGACCTGGCACGCGGCCGGCTCCTACCGCATGACCGACGGCCGCGGCGGTGCGGGCACCGGCAACCAGCGTTTCGCGCCGCTGAACTCCTGGCCCGACAACGCCAACACCGACAAGCCGCGCCGCCTGCTGTGGCCGATCAAGAAGAAATACGGCAACAAGATCAGCTGGGCCGACCTGATCGCGCTCGCCGGCACCATCGCTTATGAGACCGCCGGCCTGAAGACCTTCGGTTTCGCCTTCGGCCGCGAAGACATCTGGCATCCGGAAAAGGACGTCTACTGGGGCGCCGAAAAGCAATGGCTGGCACCGAGCGACAACCGCTATGACAGCCTTGCCGATCCAAAAACCCTGGAAAACCCGCTCGCAGCCGTGCAGATGGGCCTGATCTACGTCAACCCGGAAGGTGTCAACGGCCAGCCCGATCCGCTGAAGACGGCGGCGATGATGCGCGAAACCTTCGCCCGCATGGCGATGGACGATGAAGAAACCGTGGCGCTCACCGCCGGCGGCCATACGGTCGGCAAGGCGCACGGCAACGGCGACGCCAGCCTGCTCAGCCCCGATCCGGAAGCTTCCGACGTCGAATTCCAGGGTCTTGGCTGGATGAACACCACCAAGCGCGGCATCGGTCGCGACACGGTGGTCAGCGGCATCGAAGGCGCCTGGACGACGGAACCGACGAAGTGGGACAACGGCTTCTTCCAGATGCTGTTCAAGCATGAATGGGAACTGCGCAAGTCGCCGGCGGGCGCATGGCAGTGGGAGCCGGTCTCGATCGCCGACGCCGACAAGCCGGCCGACGTCGAAGATCCGTCGATCCGCCACAACCCGATGATGACCGACGCCGACATGGCGCTGAAGGTCGATCCGATCTACCGCGAAATCTCGCTGCGCTTCATGAACGACCAGGAGACTTTCTCCGACGCGTTCGCCCGCGCCTGGTTCAAGCTCACCCACCGCGACATGGGACCGAAGGCACGCTACTTCGGACCGGATGTTCCTTCCGAGGAGCTGGTCTGGCAGGATCCGGTTCCGGCCGGCAATACCGGCTATGACATCGTGGCGGTGAAGGCGAAGATCGCTGCCTCCGGCCTCTCCCTGTCCGACATGATCACCACCGCATGGGACAGCGCCCGCACCTTCCGCGGTTCGGACATGCGCGGCGGCGCCAACGGCGCGCGCATCCGGCTCGCCCCGCAGAAGGATTGGGCGGTCAACCAGCCTGAGCAACTGGGCAAGGTGCTGGGCGCGCTCGAGGCCATCCAGACCGAGTTCAACGCGGCTCAGAGCGGCGGCAAGAAGGGGTCGCTCGCCGACCTGATCGTGCTCGCTGGCGGCGTCCGCATCGAGAAAGCCGCCAAGGATGCCGGATTTTCCGCCACCGTGGCC
>Ga0066256_1001574_pt1 | contig 30627 bp, 30 predicted proteins | sample ThiBio_1000_biof_FD_87107 | JGI IMG/M metagenome (GOLD analysis project Ga0066256, IMG submission 87107) | Wastewater bioreactor microbial communities from Cape Town, South Africa - Thiocy_expt_1000_biof (version 2) | ecosystem: Engineered > Bioreactor > Thiocyanate-remediating >... | reverse complement strand
CTTCCTGCACGAGAATTTCGGAGAGGATGCCGGTCGCCGGCGATTCGAGTTCCTGCGTTGCCTTCTCCGCCTCGATCTCGGCAAGAGGTTCGTCCTCCTTGACGTGATCGCCGACCTTCTTCAGCCAGCTGGCTACGGTCCCCTCGCTCATTCCCATGCCCCACTGCGGCAAAAGCACTTCAACCTTCATCGTCCGGCCCTCCGGGTTCTGGTGTCCAACTGGTCCGCGCTGACCGCCTCGATCGCCGCAACGATCCGCTCGGTCGTCGGATACATCTCGGCCTCAAGCACGGGGTTGAACGGGATCTGCATGTTGAGCGCCGCGACGCGCTTGATGGGTGCGCGCAAGGCGTGATGCGCCTCATCGGCGACGACCGCCGCGATTTCGGCCGCAGCGCCGCATGTCCGATGCGCCGGTTCGGCGATCACCAGCCGCCCGGTCTTCAGCACCGACCGCACGATGGCCCTGGTATCCAGCGGCACCAGGGTTCGCGGATCGATGACCTCGCAGGACACCCCGCGCGCCTCCATCTGCCGGGCTGCCTCCAGCGCCAGCGGAACGCAGCCGGATATGCCGACGACGGTCCCGTCGCGGCCGTCGCGGCGGGTGCGCGCCACGCCGAAGGGTATCCTGTACTCGCCGTCCTCGACCTCTTCCTTCGTGCCCCACAGGCGCACGGCCTCGAAGATCAGAACCGGATCGTCGCTGTCGACGGCCGTTCGCAGGAGCCCCTTGGCGTCGCTGGCGGAGGCCGGGGCCACGACCTTGAGGCCCGGCACGCCCATGAACATCGGATAGGGCCGGTCCGAATGGTGGGCGCCGGTCGCAAGCCCGTAGAACATGGCCGAGCGGAAGACGACCGGAATGGATGACTGGCCGCCGAACATGTAGCGGTTCTTGGCCGCCTGGTTCACGAACTGGTCCATCGCCATGTAGAGGAAGGAGGAATAGGACAGGTCGACGATCGGCCGCAGGCCGGTCATGGCGGCGCCGATGGCCGCGCCGACGATCGCCTCTTCCGAGATGGGAGTGTTGCGGATGCGCGAGCGGCCGAACTGCTGGACGAAGTCGCCCTGTTGCGCACGTTGCTTGCTTCCGCCTGTGGTGCCGTAGACATTGGCCTCGACGTCCTCGCCAAGGATGACGACGCGGGGATCCGCCGCCATGGCCTCCTGCTGGGCCGCGCCGATGGCGCCGATATAGGTCATGATGCTCAAAGCACATCCTCCAGAAGATAGGCGTCGGAGTAGAGATCGGCGAAAGCGACGGAACGATCGGGATCGGGGCTCTCGGTGGCGAAGGCAACGCAATCCTCGACCTCCTGCGCGATCTCCGCCTCTACGGCATCCATCTCTGCGGCGGATGCGATGCCGCGTTCGATCAGCATGGCGCGGAAAAGGGCGACCGGATCGCGCGAGAGCCAGAATTCCCGTTCATTCGCATCGCGATAATCGGTATTAATGCGCAGCCCTTCGGAATGTTCGCGGAAGCGATAGGTCATGACCTCGACCAGGCTGGGGCCTTCGCCGCGCCGGGCCCGCGCGACCGCCTCGGCGACCGCATCGTAGACCTCCAGGACATCCTGGCCGTTCTCGACGCGGATGCCGGGCATGCCGAAACCGAAAGCGCGGTCGACGATCCGCCCGCCTGTCACGGTATGGGCCGGGGTCGACAGGGCGTAGTGATTGTTTTCGCACAGGAAGATGACAGGCAGCTTCCAGGCCGAGGCCATGTTCATCGACTCGTAGAGCACGCCCTGATTGGCGGCGCCGTCTCCGAAGAAGGTCAGCGCGACGCGCTTTTCATTCATCACCTGCGCGGAAAGCCCGGCGCCCACGGCAATCGGAATGGACAATCCGGTGATGCCCGACTCGCCGAGGCTGCCGACGGCGTAATCGGCGAGATGAAGCGAGCCGCCCTTGCCCTTGCATACGCCCGTGGCCTTGCCGACGAGCTCCGCCATCAGGGGCCCGAGCGGCGATCCCATCCCGATCGGATGGCCGTGCGAACGGTGATTGCCGGTCATGTGATCGCCCTTTGCCAGAGCCATGCAAGCACCCACGACCTGCGCTTCCTGGCCGATGCTGGTATGCACGGTTCCGGGAATGAAGCCGCGCTTGACCATCTTCGAGGCGCGTTCGTCAAACAAGCGGATGCGCAGCATGCGGCGCTGCATCTCCAGCAACAGGTCCTTGTCTAGGCTCGCTGATAACGTCATCGGATTTTCCTAATGGAACCATTTGTTCATGATATGCGCTTTTGTATCAATCGATGAATTCGTTGACAAGAACCAAATCATGCTGCGCCGCATCAAATCGATTTTCATGACATATTTCCGTGAGTTAATTCCCCGAAGCGCTCGGTTTCCACCGGTCGGATTCAGGTTGCAACTCGTGTTGCAGACAAGCTATCAATGGTAATGGAAACGTTGCTGCTGCATTTCTGCTGCGCGATGAACAAATGAAGACATCGGGAGTGGTGCATGAACGAACTGGACACCAAGGCCACGGAACTGGCCCGAGCAGCCTGGCTCTACTATGTGGAAGAGCTCACGCAGAGCCAGATCGCGGACAAGCTCGGCGTCAGCCGCAGCACGGTGATCCGCCTGCTGCAGCGCGCCCGGCAGAGCGGGCTCGTCACCATCTCGCTCGGCGTCAGCCCGGAAACCTTCGAGGCCGAGCGCGATCTCGAAGCCTTCTACGGCCTGAAGAAGGTTCGTATCGTGCCGAAGGCGGACAATGGCGCGATGCAGCGACGCTGGCTGGGTCAGGTGGCGGCCGAGACGCTTCAGGAAATGGCGCGTGAAAATTCCATCGTCGCCATCAGCTGGGGTCGCACGCTCCAGTCCATGGCCGATTCGCTGCATGGCGAATATACGGTGCCGAACATGCAGATCGTCGCCCTGATCGGCGGACTGCACAATGCGCAGAAGGGCACGAACCCGCACGAGGTTGCCGAGCAGGTCGGACAATTCTTCAAGGCGCCGGCGCGCGCGCTCTATGCGCCGGTCTATGTGCGCAACGCCGAGACGGCGGCCGGCCTGATCAGCGATCCGGGCTTGAACGAGACACTGGATATGGCCCGGCGGGCGTCGCTGGTCGTCTTCAGTATCGGCGGACTGACGGACGAAGCGACAATGCTTCAACTCGGCTATGTGAACCCGACGGAGAAGGAGTTCCTCTCCCGCCGTGGCGCCGTCGCCGATATCGCCTGCCGCTGGATCGACGCCAATGGCGAGCCGGTCGAACTGCCGCCGACGATTCATCCCATCGGAATCTCCCTCGGCGAATTGCGCACCATTCCCGACCGCCTGATGGTGGCGGGCGGCGCATCCAAGGCCGAGGCGATCCTGGCCGGCGTGCGCGGCGGCTATGCGACCCATCTCATCACGGACGAAAGCGTCGCCGTGCGCCTGCTCGCCGACGCACGAAACAAGCCATAGACGCACGGAATATTCGCGTTCGATAAATGGAGCACTTGCGCAAAGTCTGAACATATGCATCAAATGGCGTCGACACGGGAACTGCCGCCGTCTCCGGACGCGGCATATGCATTCGGGAGGGAGCATGATTCTCGGTATCGACCTCGGCACGTCGATGGTAAAGGCGGCGTGCTTTTCGCAGACGGGGGACTGTCTTGCCGTTGCCGCGCGACGCAGTTCGCCGACACCGCTGGGGGGCGGGGCGGTGGAACAGGATTTCGAGGAAATCGTTCGCGCCGTCAGTGACGTCGTTCAGGAAGCCTGCCGGGAGTGCCCGACGGTGGATGCGATCGGCATCACCGGCCAAAGCGATGGGCTGTGGCTGCTCGACGAGCAGGGTTTCGGGGTGGGGCGCGCAGTGTCCTGGCTCGACGATCGCGGCAATCCCTATCTGCAGGACTGGATCGATCGCGGCGTGTTCGAGGCCGTCTTCCGGCGCAATGCCAATGCGATCTTTCCCGGCAGCCACGCTCCGTTGCTTGCCGCCCTGCGTGCGACCAGGCCCGACCTGATCGCGGCAGCCCATACGGCGAGCTATCTCAAGGACGGCATTCTCCAGCGGCTGACCGGTGTGCGTTTCACCGATGCCTCCGATGCCTCTCTGCCCTTCCTCGATATCGAGGCACGCGACTACGATCCCGAGATCCTTCGCCTTTTGGGCCTGGAAGAAATGGCCCGCCTTCTGGCCCCGGTTCTGCCCGCGCCGGGACGCGCATTCCCCCTGGACGCCAGAGGCACCGCCCTGACCGGCCTGCCGGTCGGCACTCCCGTTCATGCGGGGCCGTTCGATCTGGTGGCCTGCCCCATCGGCGCCGGCGCGAACCGGGTGGGAGACGGCCTCATCATTGTCGGCACGACCCTGGCCTGTGAGGTTCTGACCGATCGGGTCGACCGCAGCGGCCCGCCTGTCGGCATGACTCTTTGCATGCCGGCGGGCGGGCGCTGGATCCGGTCCATGCCGGCGACGGTCGGCACCGCCACGCTGGATTGGGTGCTCGAAATGATCGGCGCCTGCCACAGCGAGGTCGACAGTCTGATCGCCCGGAGCAGGCCGGGGGCGAACGGCGTCACGGCGCTCCCGTTCTTCTCGGCGACGGGAGAACGCGCGCCCTTCGTGGACGTTCGCGCAAGAGGGCAGCTTTCGGGCCTCAACACATGGACGACAAAGGCGGACCTGGTGACGGCCGTGTGCGAATCGGTTGCCTATGCGGCGCGCCACTGCATCGAGGCGGCTGGCCTGACGGGCGATGTGTCGATCTGCGGCGGCGGGGCGAATTCGCAGATCTGGAGCCAGATGGTGGCCGATGTCTTGCAGCGCCCGCTCAAGATCGCCCGGCGTCCCGAAGTCGGCGCGCGCGGTGCGGCGATCGCCGCCATGGACGCCGCCGGCATCGCCTACGACTACGAGGCCTGGACGAAGCCGGAAACGGTGATCGAGCCGCGGCAGGAGGCTGCGGAGCATTATCGCAACGGCTTTGCCCATTATCTCGAAACGGTCGAGAGCGCCCGCGGTCTATGGAACAGTCCACATCGCAAATGCTGAATCAATCAAATCCTGGCGAAGACCTATGAAAAGAGATCTGACCAATCCCGCCGAAAGGCATCCGGAAAAGGCGAACAAAGCCGATTCCCCACGCCTTCCTAGACCCGACTGGATCCGCGTTCGCGCCCGCGCCGGCGCCGGCCGGCAGGCCACCGAAGACGTGGTGCGTGGCCGCAGGCTGAAGACGGTGTGCGAGGAGGCCGGCTGCCCGAATCTCGGCGAGTGCTGGGACAAGGGGCACGCCACCATGATGATCATGGGCGATATCTGTACGCGCGGCTGCACCTTCTGCAACGTCGCGACCGGCCGGCCGGACGCGCTGGATATGTTCGAGCCGGCGCGCGTGGCGGATGCCGTGAAGAAACTGGACCTGAAGCATGTGGTGATCACATCGGTGGATCGCGACGATCTGGAGGACGGCGGCGCCGAGCACTTCGCCAGGACCATTCGCGCCATCCGATATCACGCGCCCAATACCACGATCGAAGTGCTCACCCCCGATTTCCTCAAATGCGGGCCGGACGCCCTGCAAGCCGTGGTCGCGGCAAGGCCTGATGTCTTCAACCACAATATCGAGACCGTGCCGTCGCTATATCGGGACGTCCGGCCGGGAGCGCGCTATTTCCACTCCTTGCGCATTCTGCACCGGGTCAAGGAACTGGACCCGTCGATCTTCACCAAATCGGGCATCATGGTGGGGCTCGGCGAAACGCGTGGCGAGGTCCTGCAGGTGATGGACGACATGCGGGCCGCCGATGTCGACTTCCTGACGATCGGCCAATATCTCCAGCCCACCCCGAAACACCATGCGGTGGCCCGCTATGTCCATCCGGATGAATTCGCATCATTCGAAACGACGGCTTTCGCGAAGGGCTTTCTCATGGTCTCGGCCGCGCCGCTGACCCGCTCGAGCTATCATGCCGGCGACGATTTCGCCCGCTTGCGCGCGGCGCGCGCGCATCGGATGAAGACGGGTCCGAACTGAGCGGGGCTTTCCAGATTGCCGCACTCCTGGGCTTTGTCCATCGGCTAGACGGGATTCGCGTTCGGCGAAGAAACCGCGTCCTGCTGTCTTGCGACACCCAGCAGCCATTTGTGGAACCTCAGTCCGAACGGCTTTTCGAGGGCGGGTCTGTCCCATGCCAGATAATAGCTTTCGGGCAACCGCATGCGGATGTCGAAGGGGACGATCAGCGTGCCGGCTGCGACCTCTTCCTGCACCATCGAAAGCTGTGCAAGCACGAAGCCCCTTCCATTTGCGGCCGCATCGATAGCGCTGCTCGACAGGGTGAAGGAAAGACCTGAAAACGTCTGATGGCCGTCAGCGGAGATCAGCTTCGCCCAATCCTTCCATTGCGGAGAAGCCTTGTAGTCAGCCTCCCATTCCACGTTGAGAAGCGGGAAGGTGAGAATGTCCTGCGGACATTGCGGAACGCGGCTGGAAATCAGCGCGGGCGAACAGGCCGGAACGACCCAGTCCGTGAACAGATGTGCAACGTGTTCATGCACATGGGAGCGTCGGCCATAGGTGATGCGGAAGTCCACTTCTTCCGCACCGAGTCGAGGTTCCTGTTCCTGCCCGAGAATGCGCACGTTCGAGTCTGGACAGAGGGATTGCCAATCGAAGATTTTGCGGCTGATCCATCTGCTCGCCACCGATGACAGAGCGCTGAGCACGACGCCGCTCTCATTCCTGGCGCGCGTCAGCACGTTTGCGGCATGGGAGAGCTGCTGAAACCCCTTGGCGACTTCACGATAATAAAGTCGCCCCCAGGCGGACAGCTCCACGCGCCGGCCGCGACGCTCCAGGAGCGTCAGTCCCAGACATTGCTCCAGGTTGCGAACCAGTTGGCTGATCGCCCCCGGCGAAACGTCGAGATCGGCCGCGGCCGCACTGACCGAGCCGCAACGCCCGATCGCCTCAAAGGCTTGTAGGCCGCGCAGGGACGGCTTGGACATCAAGGTCTCCTTGTCAGAAATGCAATTTAGAATTTCTAAAAAAGAACGCAGGTGCTGGCAACTTGTTGACGCGAAAAAAACAGCGAACATGCCCTTACCAAAAAGCAAGGAGAGCGAAATGTTTCTCAAGAACGCCTGGTATGTCGCGGCCTGGGATCACGAGATCGGCCGCGAGTTGAAGCCGGTTACCATCCTCGGCGAAAACATCGTCCTCTATCGGCTGCAGGACGGCCAGCCCGCAGCACTTGAAGACGCCTGTCCGCATCGCAAGCTGCCGCTGTCCATGGGCCGCATCAAGGGCGACGATGTCGAATGCGGCTATCACGGCCTGACCTTCGACTGTTCCGGCACCTGCACCCGCGTGCCCGGCGCCGAGCGTATTCCGCATGTCGCCAAGGTGCGCTCCTATCCGGTTCACGAGCGCTACGGCCTGTTGTGGATCTGGATGGGCGAGGCCGAGAAGGCGGATCCGAAGGATATCTTCGAGGTCGAGTATTTCGGCGATCCCGCCTGGGGCGTCAATCGCGGCGAGTCGATGACGCTCAACTGCAACTATCTCTACATGACGGACAATCTTCTCGATCCGTCGCATGTCGCCTGGGTCCACCAATCGTCCTTCGCAAGCTCGGCCTGCGAGGAAACGCCGCTGGAAACGACCGTGAAGGACAACGGCGTGACGGTGTGGCGCTGGATGATCGATTCCGAGCCGGCGCCCTTTTATGCGCCCTTCCTGCAATTCGAGGGCAATACCGACCGCAAGCAGCATTACGAGGTGCGCTACCCCAGCAATGCCATCATCAAGGCGATCTTCGCGCCCGCCCATACCGGCGGCGAAGGCAAGGCGCTGCCGGAAAATACCTTCCTGATGGACAGCTACAACTTCATGACTCCGGTCGACGAGAACCGCACCAAATATTACTGGTTCCAGATGCGCAATTTTGCGCCCGACGACGCCGACGTCTCGGCCCGCTTCGCCAAATCCGTGCGCGGCGCTTTCGAGGAGGACCGGGTGGTGCTGGAGGCCGTCCATCACGGCATGGCCATCATGCAGACGCCGAACCTCGATCTCAAGATCGACGTCGGTCCGATGCGCTTCCGCCGCAAGCTGGCGCAGATGATCGCCGCCGAGGCGCAGGCCGCCACGACGGCCGCCGCCGCAGAGTAAGGACCGCCCCGGATGAGCGACGCCGCGGCCTCGCGCTTCCGCCCCTTCGAGGTCGTCTCGAAGAAACGCGAAAGCGCCACCATCACCTCTTTCCGCCTCGCGCCACTGGATGGTGGGCAGTGGCGGCCGTTCGAGGCGGGACAGTTCCTCACCCTGCGCATTCCCGACGGCAAGGGCGGATACGCCCTGCGCAACTACACCGTCTCCTCCTCGCCACGCGAGGAAGGCAGCTATCGCATCACGGTGAAGCGCGAGGCCGCCCCCTCGGACGAGGTGCCGCAGGGCCTGAGCTCCTGCTGGCTGCATGACGAGGTCGAGCCGGGCGCCGTCATCGAGATCGACACGCCGCGCGGCGGCTTCAAGCTCGATGCGGCGAGCACACGGCCCGTGGTCCTGCTGTCCGGCGGCGTCGGGCTGACGCCGACGGTCTCGATGCTCAACGTGCTGGCGCGGGAAAGCGAACGGCCCGTCTGGTTCATCCATGCCTGCGACAGCGCCGAGGTCCATGCCCTGCGTGACGAGGTCGAGGCGCTGGCGGCCTTGCGCCCTGGCATCTCCGTCCATTTCTGCTACCGCTTCGCCGGGGATGGCGACCGCTGCCATTCCAGGGGTTTCCTGTCGCGCGACACGCTGCAAAGCCTGCTACCCCTCGACGATTACGACATCTACATGTGCGGCCCGCCGCCCTTCATGCAGGCGCTTTACGGCATCCTGACCGGGCTCGGCGTGCGCAAGGAACGCATCGCCTATGAATTCTTCGGCCCGGCGAGCCTGCTGACGGCTGAGGGCGAAACGCCCGCCCGGAAGGCACCGCCGGCACCCGCGCCAGTGGCGGCCGAGGACGGCGGCGTAAAGATCGTCCTCGAAAAATCGGGGCGCAGCTTTGCCTGGGATGGGGCGAGCGAATCTATCCTCGCCTTCCTGGAAGCGCAGGGTATCGAGCCCGCCTTCTCCTGCCGGGCCGGCGTCTGCGGCACCTGCGAGCAGGGCCTCGTCTCCGGCGAGGTCGATTATTTCGAGGAGCCGCTCGACGACATGCCTGCCGACCGGGTACTGCTCTGCTGCACCCGCCCGAAATCCTCCGTCGTGCTCGATCTTTGAGCATGGCGCCCGCATTTCCCGAAGGAGGCCCCGTGACGACACCGACCCGCACCGAAATTCCGCTCAATCCGCATGTATCGAGTCTGCCGCCCTACAATGCCGGGATGAACATTGCCGCCGCGAGGCTGCGCAGCGGCCGGCAGGATATCGCCGCACTCGCCAGCAACGAAAACCCGGACGGATGCTCGCCGAAGGTGACGGCCGCGCTCGCCGGCCTCAACCCGGCGCGGTATTGCGATCCGGCCTGCACGGCCTTGCGGACCGCACTCGGCGAAAAGCTGGGCATCGCCACGGATCGCATCGTCGTCGGCAACGGTTCGGAGGAAATGATCGCGGCGGTCTGCCGGGCGGTGCTGCGGCCCGGGGCCGTCGTCGCCACCATCTGTCCCGGCTTCGGCTTGCACGAGATCGAGGCGCTGGCCAATGGCGCGACCGTCGAGAAAGTCGCGATGCGCGCGGATCTGGATTTCGATATTCCGGCGATCCTGACCATGCTCGAAAAGGCGCCGGCGATCTTCTTCCTATCCTCGCCCTCCAATCCTGTCGGCCCAGCGCTCGATCGCGACGGCCTTGGCCGCATCGTCGCGGCCGTGCGGCCCGAAACCTTGCTGGTGCTGGACGAGGCCTATTTCGAATTCACCGACGACGGCCTGCCGGACGGCCTTGCCGCGCTCTGCGCCTCGCCCCTCTCCTTCGTGGTGCTGCGCACCTTTTCCAAGGCTTATGGGCTGGCGGGCCTGCGAGTCGGCTATGCCGTGACCTCGGATGCGCGGCTGGCGCGCGCCATGACCGCCGCCAAGACGCCGTTCAACGTCAATGCCGCAGCACAGGCTGCGGCAGTCGCAGCGCTGGAGGACGAGGCGTGGATGCGCGCATCGGTCTCGGCACTGAAGGCCGAGCGGGAGCGGGTCGCCGCCGCCATTGCCGCGATGGACCTGCCGGCAGCGCGTTCGCAGACGAATTTCCTGTTCCTCGACGTGCGCCGCGACAGCCAGGCGGCGATGGAGCATTTCCTGTCGAACGGCATCATCGTCAAGCCGTGGAAGGAAAAGGGCTTCGAAAGCTTCATCCGCGTGACCATCGGCACGCCATCCGACAATGACCGTTTTCTCGATGCGCTTCGCGCGTTAGCGATCGGTTGACGCCGGCCGGCGTCCCCCACCAAACAGAACAGGGACCGGACCACGGTCCCATGGGAACGAACAATGAGCGGAAACGCAATTCTGCACACGACAAACCGGGAGCACTGTCGCATGTCCCCTTCGACGCCGTCCGGGCTTTTCGCCGGTGACTTTTCCGCGCTCCGTGCCCGCTTCCTGGCCGCCGCGCGGCAGGCGGGCGCCGATCTCGTCGAATACCTGCATCCGCTGCACGGACCGAACGGCGAGCGCCTGGCGACCGACGTCGCCTATCTCGGCCGCAACGATGCGAAAAAACTGCTGGTGCTGGTCTCGGGCACGCATGGGGTCGAAGGCCCCTTCGGCTCGGCCTGCCAGACCGCCTGGCTGTCGCAGAATTCGCCCTGGCAGCTTGCCGACGACACCGCCGTGCTGGTCATCCACCTCATCAATCCCTGGGGCACGGCCTGGCAACGCCGGGTCAACGAGGACAATGTCGACCTCAACCGCAATTTCATCGACTGGCAGAAGGGCGCGCCGAAAAACGAGCGCTATGCCGCCCTTCACGACGCGCTGGTCTGCCACGCCTGGGAAGGCCCGGAACGCGACCGGGCGCAGGAGGCCTTCGAGGCCGCCAAGCGGCAGCATGGCGGCTATGCCGGCCTCGCCCCGATCATCGAGGCCGGGCAATACGATTTCCCGGACGGCCTCTTCTATGGCGGCGACGGCCCCGTCTGGTCCAACCGCACGCTCAACGAGATTCTCTCGACCTTCGCGCAGCAGGCCCAACAGGTCGTCGTCTTCGACCTGCATACCGGCGCCGGCCCCTATGGCTATCCCGCGCTGCTCTCGGTCGCCGAAAACGAGCATGCCGGGCTCGACTGGGGGCGGCAGATTTTCGGCCCGGCGCTCTCCGTCGTCGTGACCGGCACGAATGCGACGACCGGCACCGGCATCGCCGCGACGGCGACCGGCTATGTCTCGGCCGCCGTTCGCCATGCCCTGCCGCAGGCGCGCGTCCTGCCGCTGGTCGTCGAATGCGGCACGCTGGACGGCGCCACGGTTTCCGACGCGGTGCAGGCCGACAACTGGCTGCACCTGTTCGGCAAGGTCGACTCGCCGCTGGGTGCGAAGATCAAGCAGACATTGCGCGCCGCCTTCATCCCCGAGGATGCCGACTGGCGGGGCACCTGCCTTGCGACGGCGCTGCGCCATTTCGACCGCGCCTTTGCCGACCTGAAGGCAGTCGGCGGCGCCGGCGAAGAAAAGCCCCTGCCCGCTGCCGCCGCCGTCTCGGTCGTGCCGCAACCGGAAGCAACGACCCCACGCGCCGGCGGGCGCCCGGCGCTGGAGGTGCAGGACATCCACAAGCGGTTCGGCTCGCTCTCGGTGCTCAACGGCGTCAGCCTGACGGCCCAGCCGGGCGAGGTCGTGTCGATGATCGGCTCCTCCGGCTCCGGCAAGAGCACCTTCCTGCGCTGCCTCAACCTGCTGGAACAGCCGAACGACGGGCGCATCGTCATCGACGGCGAGGAAATCCGCATGAAGAAGGCGGCGGACGGCAGCGCCGCCCCGGCCGACATGCGCCAGGTCGAGCGCATCCGCTCGCGCGTCGGCATGGTGTTCCAGAACTTCAACCTCTGGCCGCACATGACCGTGCTCGAAAACATCGTCGAAGCGCCGCTGCATGTGCTGAAGGAGAGCAAGCAGGAGGCCGTCGACCACGCGCATGCGCTTTTGAAGAAGGTGGGCCTCTCGGAAAAACATGCGCAATATCCCGGCCAGCTCTCCGGCGGCCAGCAGCAGCGCGCCGCCATCGCCCGCACGCTCGCCATGCGCCCGAAACTCATCCTGCTGGACGAACCGACCTCGGCGCTCGATCCCGAGCTGGTCGGCGAAGTCCTGCGGGTCATCCGGCAACTGGCCGAAGAAGGCAATACGATGATCCTCGTGACGCATGAAATGCAGTTCGCGCGCGAGGTCTCACACAAGATTCTCTTCCTCCACCAGGGAAAGGTCGAGGAAGAGGGTGCGCCGGCGGAGATATTCACCAATCCGCGCTCCGAACGCATGCGCCAGTTCCTGGCCCGTACGCTCTGACGCCCGCCAGCTTTTTCCGCCCAACAACGAAGCTCAACATGGGGAACCAGAACATGAAGCTGAAAAGTCTGTTGCTCGCAACGCTGTTCGCCGCCGGTCTCACGACGGCGCAGGCGGCCGAAGGCGAATTGTTGATCGGCACCGAAGGCGCCTATCCGCCGTGGAGCATGGCCGATGCGGCCGGGAATGTCACCGGCTTCGACGCCGATGTCGGCAACCTGCTCTGCGCCAAGCTGGAAGTGAAGTGCCAGTTCGTCGTCCAGGCCTTCGACGGCCTGATCCCGGCGCTGAAGGCCAAGCGTTTCGACGTCATCATCTCCGGCATGTCGATCACCAACGACCGCAAGAAGGAAATCAACTTTTCCATCGGCTATGCCGAGCTTGCCAACATGTTCGTTGCGCCGAAGACCTCCGATCTCGCCGGCATCAAGGATTTCGACAGCCTGATCAAGGCACTCGACGGCAAGAAGGTCGGCGTGCAGGCCGGCACGACCCACGCCCATTACCTCGAAAAGAACGTGCCGAATGCCGACCTGAAGACCTACGACACGCTCGACCAGATGCAGATCGACCTGGCCAGCGGCCGCGTCGATACGGCCTTTTCGGACGCCTCCGCCCTGGAGGATTTTCTCGCCAAGCCTGAAGGCAAGGATTTCCAGCTCATCGACGTCAAGATCGCCAGTTCCTCCGATCCGACGCTCGGCGAAGGCATCGGCGTCGGCATCGCCCAGGAGAACACCGAGCTGAAGGCCCGCATCGACAAGGCGCTGTGCGAGCTGGTCGCCGACGGCTCGATCGGCAAGGCCAGCCAGACATGGTTCAAGACCGACATCTCCCGGCCCTGCAAATAAGACCAATGCGGCGTCTCCCGGAGCTTTCCGGGAGGCGCTGTCTCCGACAGGACAACAGACAGGTTTGGGCTGCTTCGATGGAATTTGGATTATGGCAGGTATGGGAGGGCGGCTGGATTGCCGCCATCCTGCGCGGCGCGGCGATCACCGTCGCGCTCGGGCTGGCGAGCATGGCCTTCGGCATCGTCATCGGCACCGCCTGCGGGTTGATAAAATGGGCGCGGATTTTTCCGCTGACGCTGGTCGTCGATTTTTACACGTCCATCGTGCGCGGCGTGCCGGAACTGCTCATCATCTATCTGCTGTTCTTCTCCTCGGTGGAGTTCGTGGCCCGTGTCGCGACCGCCTTCGGTTACGCGGGGCTGGCCGGCAACGGCTATGCCTTCGTCATCGCCGTCGTCGCCATCGCCGCGATTTCCGGGGCCTATTCGACCGAGGTGGTGCGCGGCGCGCTGGCGGCCATTCCCGCCGGCCATATCGAGGCGGCGCGGGCGCTCGGCATTCCCGGCAGGCGCATCTTTCGCCGCATCATCGCGCCGCAGATGCTGCGGATTGCCGTGCCCGGCATGAACAATGTCTGGCAGACCACGATCAAGGACACCGCCCTCGTCTCCGTGGTCGGGTTGCAGGAGCTGATGCGCGCCGCCTTCGTCGGCGCCGGCTCGACCCGGCATCCCTTCATCTTCTATTTCATCGCCGCGGTCGTCTATCTCGCGATCACGCTGGTCAGCCAGGGAGGCTTCGACCGGGTCGAGCGCCTGCTGCGGCTTCGTTCGGGGAAATAAGCCATGGATTTCGAACTCGTCCGCCTCGCCGTTCCGACGCTTGCCAAGGGCCTGTGGCTCACCGCCCTGCTGACCGTTACCTCCGTCGCCATCGGCTTCAATCTCGGGCTGGCGCTCGCCGTCATGCGCCTGTCGAAGAACAGGCTGCTGAGCGGCTTCGCCAAGGGCTACAGCACCGTGTTTCGCGGCACGCCGCTGCTCGTCCAGCTCTTCCTGTTCTATTACGGCCTCGGTCAGCTGCCCTTCGTGCGCGACAATCCCGTGCTGTGGTGGATCATCGGCGACGGCGCCCATTGCGCGGTGATGGCGCTGGCGCTCAACACCGCCGCCTATACCTCGGAAATCCTGCGCGGCGGCCTGCTGTCGATCCCGGCCGGGTTGATGGAGGCGGCGCAGGCCTGCGGCATGTCGCGGCTCCTGTGCTTCCGCCGCATCGCCTTTCCGCTGGCCATCCGCCAGGCGCTGCCGGCCTATGGCAACGAACTGGTCCTCGTCGTCAAGGGCACCAGCCTCGCCTCGACGATCACGGTGCTCGAAATCACCGGCCACGCGAAGCGGCTGATGAGCCAGACCTACGCGATCCTCGAGATCTTCGCCATCGCCGGCTTGCTCTATCTGTTCATCAATCTGGTGCTCATCACACTCATCCGGCTGCTTGAGGCACGACTGACCCGTTACCTGCCCTATCGATCCGGGGCGAGGCGCGCCGCGTGACGGAGCCAGACCGTCTGCGCGATCTTCCGCCCTGAACGCCGCGGCTAACTCGCTCCGCCGCTGAACACCCGTTTCGCCAGCCTCCCACCATTTTCGATATGACCGACAGGGATCGTCCAATGCACCGCCTGCCCCCCGCATTTACCGCCGAACTTCGCAACATCGTGGGGGATGGAAATTTCAGAGAGGGCGAGGCCGTTGCGTCGATCGACTATGGCGTGACGCCTGAAAACCTCGGAGCCGGCGCCGTCGTTCTTCCTGCAACGACCGGAGAAGTTGCCGCTGTCGTCAAATGTTGCCTTGCCCATGGTGTTCCGATCGTCACGCATGGCGGGCGAACCGGGCTCGTGGGCGGGGGGATGTCGAAGCCGGGCGAAGGGGGGCTTTCGACCGCGCGCCTCAATCGAATCCACCATATCCTCCCCGTCGAGCGCGTGGCGGTCGTGGAAGCCGGCGTCACGCTCCAGGCGTTACAGGTTGCGGCTGCGCAACATCGCCTTGAAACGGGGATCGACCTGCCGTCGCGCGGTTCGGCGACCATCGGCGGCATGGCCTCGACGAATGCCGGCGGTATCTCGGCCTTCCGGTTCGGCGTCATGCGGCATCGTATTCTGGGCATGGAAGCCGTGCTTGCGGATGGCTCGATCTATTCCGATCTGACGCGGGTGGTGAAAAATGCCGCGGGATACGATCTCAAGCATCTTTTCATCGGTGCGGAAGGAACGCTCGGTGTCATAACGCGTCTCGCCGTCAAGCTCGAACCACAGCCTTTGGCCACGGCAACGGCGCTGTTCGGACTGGCATCCGTGGACGCCGCGCTCGAGACGGTTCGCCGGGGGCTCGATGCCGAATACGGGCATCTGCGCGCCGCCGAGGCCATCTGGAGCCGCTATTTTCATCTGACGTCCAGGCATCATCGCTGGTCGGCAACGGATTTCGCGGCCGATCACCCCGTCAATCTTCTGATGACGCTCGGCGGCGCGGAGGAATCGGCCCTGCAGTCCGAACTCGGGCGGATCTATGAGGCCGTGGCCGCCGTTCATCCCGATGCCTCCGCCGTGATCGCGTTTTCCGGTGCCCAGGAAGCGGATCTCTGGCGGCTTCGTGAAGACACGGATCTCATCTACCGAAACCATCCGGGCGCGCCGTCCTATGACGTTTCCGTCCCGCTTTCACAGGTCGCCTCGTATCTCGAACGCTGCCTTGCCGATCTGAAGGCGATAGACGGCACTCTCGACCCCTATGTCTTTGGCCATCTTGCCGACGGAAACCTCCACATCGTTCTCAACAAGGCCGGCACCGACATTCCGCTCGAAAAGGCGAGCGCTCTCGACCAGGCGGTTTACGGCACGCTTTCGGAAACCGGAGGGTCGTTTTCCGCCGAGCACGGGATTGGCCTCAAGAGGGTGTCGTCGCTGTCGCGCCTGTCCGATCCGTCGAAGCTAGTTCTCATGCGACGGATCAAGGAGTTGCTCGATGCGCCGGCGCTCCTCAATCCCGGAAAGGTGCTGCGGGCCGGCCCGTGACCCCGTCGAGATAACCGGCAACGCCTTCGAGGCAGCCAGCCTGTCGGCACGCGCGACCGTCACAGACGATACCCGACCTCCCCTTTGCGCCCAGGCGATTGCGCACGATTGAAACCGTTCAAGAATTCAATTCAACGGCAGGTCCAGTTGCACGCCGCCGCGTGGAAGATATTTCGGCACCCGCATCAATTCGATACGGGCCAGCCGCTGGCGTCGATCCTCCGTTTCACGCTCGCGCTGCGCCCTGCAACGCTTCACGAGCGCCATCGCGTCTTCAATGACCTGCTCCGTTCTCGTCATGGCCTTCTCCATGTTTGTTCACTATATGTTCTAATAATTTTCTCGCTTTGTCAACATTCAGAAACCTTTCGGCCAGGCACAATCACGGGTAGCATACAGGAAGGAGAAGATTGAGAATGTATTTGAATTCCGTGACGCTTTTTGAGCGATTTCGGATGGACTCTCCCGATGAGATAATGGAATATTCCTCGAATATGTGAGGAAAAAATGACCAACGATATCCACGAGACCAGGTTCAAGCTTGCCGATGAGAACTTCGAGTTCGAAAAATGGCCTTTTTACAATATGTCCAGGCTGATTTCCCTGTATCATAGGCGACTTGACTCGGCATTGAAGCCTCTCGGACTCGATGCCACCCGCTGGAGAATTCTCAGCATTCTGAGCAAACGCAAGACGGCGAGTGTAACGGAAATCGCCGAGGAGTCCACAGCTCTCCTTTCGACGACGGCAAAGGCCATTCAACGCATGGTCGCACAGGGATTATTGCAAACGCGGACGTCCACGCGTGATGCGCGCTCGATCCAGGTCAATTTGTCCGACAAGGGAAAGACCGCCTTTACCGACGCGGAGCGCAAGGTGTCGCTCATCGCCAGCCGGGCTTTTCATGGTGTCGACGAAGGTGAAATCGACACTCTCAACTTCATTACCCGCCGCATTTACGGGAACCTGGAGCTCTAGAATACGGCCGGCCTGATCGCTTGGCTGGCAGCTATGCGATCAGACTTCGAAAACGCGTTCTTCCGTCTTGTGGATCCGCCTGGCTTTGCCGGTTTCGTCCAGGAGGAAATTGTCGCACACGACGGCGAATGTCGTCGTTCCGTCCGCAAGGGTGGGGTGGACCGCGAGATTCATGTTGGCGGCGAGCACCATCGGCTCGTCGTCACGAATGATCGGCCGTTCCACCAGAAAATACCCCTGGCCATGCGCGAACACCCGGTTTTCCGCCTCAAGTCCAAACGCGGCGCGCTGGGCGTTGTGGCGCGCGAAGATCTCCGGGCAGGACGCACCGGCCACGATCTCCGGCAAGATCCGGTTGCGCAGGTCGAGGGCGGTTGCGCTTGCATCGATGAGGCATTGCTGCGCCTTTCCGAAGGAAATATTGCGGGCAATCTCGGTGAAATATCCGGCCGGGCCGGCATTCTCGATCAACAGCGACACGTAGTCGCCCTCCCCGATCACACGGGCCTGGTTGAACGGGCTGTTGAACGGCGCGAAGCTTCCTTGCGGAGCCGAGCCCGCCAGGATGACACCGCCTGCCCCGCCAAGGCGCAAGGAGGCGGCCCTGGCGATGGCCGTGACGTCGATCTCGCGCATTCCGGGGCGGAGATGGCGCAAGACCTCGGCAAAGACCTGGTCCTGCAACTCTGCCGCGGCGCGGATCAGGTCCAGTTCCTCGGCGCTCTTGACGACCATCATCGCATCGACGGCGTCGGTCACATCGATGAACGCGGGCCCGTCCAGTTCCCGTCCGAGCGCTTGGACGAAGGCATGCGGCATCTGCTGCAGCCCGGCAATGCCGATGCGCCGCAAACCATGACGGCGCAGCGCGGATGCGAGCGACACGGCCTCGCAATCGCTGGTGAAGGCCGCGGACTGGAAGCTGGCCACGGTGTGAATCTCGAACACGCCCCGATAGCTTTCATCGGCCGGATCGTGATCCGAGCGGCCTCCGCGCGAACCGTGTTCGACGACACTCATCCCCTCGCCCGGAAGATAGGCGACGGCCGTGCGGTAGGAACTGACGGGCTCGTCGGTGAACCAGCGCACATAGCCGGACATGTCGTCCTCGTTGCCGAGGGTCACGATCGCGCCCAGCCGGTGCAAGGCGCACAGATCGGCCAGCAGTCCGTGTCGGCGGGCGATCTCGGCCGCCGACACGCGGGCGAAGCGTTGCGCGTGGTTCATCGCGCGTCACCTGCCCATTTCGCCGACCACGAGGGGACCACGGCGGGGTTCAAGGTGAAACGCGGGGCCTTCGCGTCGAGTACGTCCAGGATGTTCTCCAGCAGCACCAGCGGCATTCGGTCGAAGGTGTCGCAGGTGTGGCCGACCATGTGCGGCGTCAGGATCGCATTGGGCAGCGCCCGCAAGGGGCTTGCCAGGTCAAGCGGCTCGGGGTCGAACACGTCGAGGGCAAGGCGCATGCCGGTGCGTTCCTTCGCCAGGGTGGCAAGCGCCGCATCGTTCGAGATCGCGCCGCGCGCGATGTTGACGAAGACCGCGTTCGGCTTCATCAAGGCAAGCTTGTCGGCGCCCAGAAGCCCTCGGGTATGTTCGTTGAGTTCCGTAGCGACCACGACGACGTCGCTGGTTCGCAACAGGTCGTCGAGGCCCACCGGGCGGATCCCCTGCCCCAGATCGCGCGGGGTGCGAACATAGGCCTGCACATCGCAGGCGAAGGGTTGCAGTCTCTCGGCCACCGCCATGCCGATCTTGCCGAGCCCGATGATGCCGACCGTGCGGCCGCGCAGCATTCTTGCCCGGGGATAGCCGGGCCGGCTGGACGGATCGTCCATATAGGTGATCGCCTTGTCGAATTCGTAGAGGGAGGCAAGGATGAGCATGACCGTCGCTTCGGCCATGCTGGTATAGTTCTCGACCGTCTGGCCGTTGGCGATGAGGATATTGCGGGCGGTCGCGGCGGCATGATCGAGGAGCACCACGCGCGCACCACGCGGGAGAGCAGCCAGCTCTCGCGCCTGCAGGCGACCGACGAGCTCAAGACGGCGGAGCACGTCGACATCCACCAGAACGTCAACCCGGCCGAGCCGGCCCGAGGCCAGGTAGTCCGATGCGTCGGCGAAGCGGCCGACGTCATGTCCCCTGGCCCGCAATCCGCGGATGGCGTCTTCGAAAATGCCGCCGAAATCGTCGGGGCCAAGGAAATCTATGGTGCTCGGGGATTGAGACATGCGTTTTGCTTTCGATATCGGGGAAACGCCCGGCCCGAAGCCGGGCCGGGAAGCGAGGCGTCAGGGTTCAGCGTTCGTTGCTGGTCGCAACGCGGGTCAGCATGGGCTGCATGCTCTTGGCATAGGCGTCCATCTTTTCGTAATAGACCTGCGTGTCGGGATGGTTGCGCGAGCCGTCCAGGGCGGCCTCGCTCTCCCACTGTGCGTAGTTGATGACGCGGGTGCCATCGAGGCTGCGATGCACGCTCGACGAAATGAAGCCGTCCAGCTTCGAAATGACCGCCTCGGTGGCCTCGACGAACATCGAAACAACCTTGTCGCAATCTGCGGGGTCTACCTCGACGACGTTGATGAGCGTCAGGATATCCTTGCTGGGATCGATGGTAACCATGTCTTTCTCCTTGGTGATGATGGGGTGGAAAGCGGAAGCTGTGGCTCTCGTTTTTTCGAAGGACCTGCCGGCCGATTAGACGTGCGGCGCTTCGGCCGGCGGCAGATCGTGCACTGCCTCCAGAAGAGCGCGGGTGTAGGGATCGCGGGGATCGGTGAAGACCGCGCCGGTTTCGCCGCGCTCGACGACGCGCCCGTGGCGCATGACGATGGTCGAGTGCGCCAGCGCCCGGACCACGGCGAGATCGTGGCTGACGAACACCGTCGCAACGCCATTTTCGCGGGCCAGATCCTTGAGAAGATCGAGGATCGCCGCCTGCACCGACACGTCCAGCGCCGAGGTGATTTCATCGCAGAGCAGCAGCAGTGGCCTGGCGGCGAATGCGCGGGCGATGGCGATGCGCTGCTTCTGCCCGCCGGACAATTCGGACGGAAACCGGTCGATCAGGCTGTCCGGCAGGCGGACGGCCGCGAGCAGGCGGCGGATTTCGGCGGTTTCGTCGCCACGGCGCACGTCCGGGCGAAACAGCCGGATCGGGCGCGTCAGGATGGAGCGCACCGTCTGGCGCGGATTGAGCGAGGAATCCGGGTTCTGGAAGATGAGCTGGATCTCGCCGCGTGTGCGCACCGGGCGTTTCGACACCAGCGGCGCCAGTTTGTCGCCCTGGAAATCGATGCTGCCGGCGGTCGGCGCCATCAATCCGGCGATGGCGCGCAGCAGGGTGGATTTTCCGCTGCCGCTCTCGCCGATGATGCCCAGCGTCTCGCCGCGTGCGACCTCGAGGTCGATGCCGTGGACCGAAGGCTCGCCTGCGCCCGGATGTGTGCAGACCACGGCGCGGGCGCGAAGCACCGGCAGCGCATCGGATGCCCCGGCGGCCGGCGTCGGCAGATTTGCCGTGCCGATGCGCGGGGCGGCCGCCATCAGCGCGCGTGTATAGGGATGACCGCCGCGCACGACCACGTCATCGGCCGCACCCGTCTCGACGATCCTTCCGTCAAGCATCACGGCGATGCGGTCCGCCAGGGCATGAAGCAGGCCGAGATCGTGGCTGACATAGATGACCGCCACTTTCCGCTCGCGCACCAGAGCGCGCAACAGATCGGAGATCCGCGCCTGCGTGGTGGCGTCGAGCCCGGTCGTGGGCTCGTCCATGACCAGTATCTCGGGATCGCAGGACATGGCCAGCGCGATGGCGATGCGCTGCTGCTGCCCGCCGCTGAACTGGAAGGAATAGCGCCGCAGCGCCGCTTCGGGATCGGGCAGGTCGACCATACGCAGCAATTCGACCTGCCGGTCGTGCAGGGCCTTTCCGGCCAGCGCCATGTGTTTTTTGAGGGGTGCGGCGAGCTGCGCGCCGATCCGCAGCGACGGATTGAGCGCCAGACTTGCCTGTTGCGCGACGAAGCCGATACGCCGGCCCCAGATGGTGCGGAGCCTGGGAACATCGAGGGTCAGCAGATTGGTGCCACCCAGCAGCACTTCGCCGCCGCCCACGCGGACATTCGGACTGCGATAGCCCATCGAGGCGAGCGCGGTCGTGGATTTGCCGCTGCCGCTTTCGCCGACGATGCCGAGAATCTCTCCGCGCCGCAGGTCGAGGGACACCTCGTGTACGACCGGGTTCAACTCGCCATCGGCTCCTTCGTAGGAAAGCGAGAGATCGCGCATGCTCAGCACGACCGGGATCGTGTCGGGACCGTTGCGCCCGGCAGGGCCGGCGATGGGCATGGACATATCGGTTCGGGGGGAAGCCGGATGGATCACAGCGGTACTCCCGGTTGGCCCGACGCGGGATCGAGATGATCGGCCAGCGCGTCCGCGATGAGGTTGAGCGCGACGGAAAGCAGGGCGATTCCGGCTGCGGGCGCCAGGACGGCGATCGGCGAAACGGTGATGTAGGGCCGCGCCTGCGCCACCATCAGGCCCCAGTCGCTCGACGGCGGCTGGGCGCCCAGCCCGAGGAAGCTCAAGGATGCGACGAAGATGATGCCCCAGGTCATGCGCAAGGCGAATTCCGCGATCGCCGTTGCGGCGATGTTCGGCAGCACCTCGCGCAAGAGAATGTAGCTGAGGCTTTCTCCCCGCGCCTGCGCGGCGGCGACGTAATCGCTGGTGACGACCGCCTGCGTGGCCCCGCGCAGGATGCGGCCGGTGCGCGGAGCGAAGATCGCCGCGACCGACAGGATCAGCACCGGCGGCGAGGTTCCGAAGCCGGCGATGAGCACCAGCGCCAGAAGCAGCGGCGGCAAGGCCAGCGCGAGATCCAGAAGACTGGCGATGCCCTGGTCGATCCAGCGCAGCCGCGGCTGGATTTGCGCATAGGCGCTGACGATTCCAAGCCAGCCGCCCACGACGGTGGACAACACCACGGCCACGAACGGAACCAGGATTACCGACCGGCCTCCGACCAGGAAGCGGCTGAGAATGTCGCGGCCGAGGTCGTCGGTGCCGAACGGATGCGCCCATGTGGGAAACTGGTTCGGCAGACCGAGGCCGATCTGCGTCGGCGGATAGGGCGCGAGCCAGGGCCCGAGCCCGATGACCGCCAGCATGATCGCCGCGAGAGCGAGCCCCAGCCGTCCGTTGCCGCTGGATGCGAGGCTGCGCCACAGGCTGCGCCGGGCGGCGGTATCCTGCTTGTCGAAGGAGAATGCGGGTGCGATGGGGCTCATTTGCTGCGCAGCCTCGGATTGACGATGGCGGCCGCCATGTCGGCGATCAGCGTGATGGCGATGAACATCGCGCCCATGACGATGGCGATCGCCTGCACCGTCTCGATGTCGCTGGTCGTGATGGCCTCGACCAGACGCCGGCCGATCCCGGGAAAGGAAAAGACGTTCTCGATGACGACCACGCCGCTGATGAGATAGACGAGATTGAGCGCCAGCGTGTTTATGATCGGGACCGCCGCGGGAAGAACCGCATAGAGCGCCACCACCCGCCGCCGCGACAGGCCCGCCAGAACCGCCGTACGGGTGTGCGGCGCAGACAGGGATTCCCGGATCGCCGAGCGAGCGATGCGGATCGTGTAAGGCGCACTCACCAGCAGCATGGACAGAACGGGCAGCACATAGGAAGCCCAGGCGCTCCATCCGCTCTGGAAGTTGAGCGCCGTACTGTCGATCGGCAGCCAGTGCAGAGCGACGCCGAAGACGAGAATGAGGGCCATGCCCGTGACGAATTCGGGCAGGGCCGTCAGCACCGTCGTCGATGACAGAAGCATAAGATCCTGCCATCGCCCGACATGCAGCGCCATGTAGACGGCCAGCCCGAGCGACACGGGCAGGCTGATCGCCAGTGTCAGCGCGGCCAGCACGAGCGTGTTGCCCAGCCGCGGCATCACGTCGTCGCGGACGTTGCGGCCGGTGACGGTCGAAGTGCCGAAATCGCCCCGCACGAAATCGCCGAGCCAGGCCGCGTAGCGCACGACCACCGGCCGATTCAGGCCCCGATCGGCGATGAAGCGCTCCAACTGCTCATTCGTCACCTCGCGCCCGAGGGCGTTGCGGGCGACATCGACCGGGCTGGAACTGGTTGCCGCGAAGGTGATGATCGACATCACGAGCAGGGTCATGGCCGCCCATGCGATCTTGATGGCGATCACACGGGCAAAGACCATTCGTCCGATGCCCTCACGGGCACCCTCAAGTGCAGGCTCTCGAATCAAGGCACAAATCCGATCAATCCGTTTTCAGGCCGCAAGCCCGCGTCAGACGAAATAGGCATCGTGGAACTGGAGATTGTCGCCGCTGTGCGTTCGCACGTCACGGATATTGTTGCTCATGCCCCAGAGCACGTTGAGCGAGAAGGCGACGCTGGACCCCGACTCGTCGGCGACGATCTGCCATGCCTTCCGCAGAAGCGCGTTCTGCTTGTCGACGTCGAGCGATGTGCGCACGTCGCCGAGGATACGGTCGATCTCGGGATTGTTGAGCTTGGTTTCCGCAAAGGCCGGCTTGGTCGCGTAGAGATTGCTCAGCATCGTCACCGGCGGCCGCGCCTGGCTGTAGCTGACATACATCGGCTTGACCTGCCAGATCTGGCTCCAATAGGTGCCCGCGTTCTCCTGCCGGATCGTCACGTTGATGCCTGCGGGGCGGACGATCTCGGCAAAGGCCGTCGCCAGTTCCACCATGCCGGAAAGGCTCGGCGAGGTGAACAGTTCCAGCTCGATCCCGTTGGGATGGCCGGCTTCCTCCAGAAGCGCCTTGGCCTGCGCCAGATCCTGGGCGCGAATTCCGAGGTTCTCGGGATAGGTGGGATGGCCGGGCCAGATATGGACGTCGCTCGTCAGCGTGCCATAGCCCTGGAAGACGACGTTCAAGAGCGCCTGCCGGTCCACCGCAAGCTTGATCGCGCGCACGACGCGGGGATCGTCGAAGGGCGCCTGGGTGAGGTCCATGACCACATACATGAAGGCCGAGTTCTCGCTTACGGCGACATGGGCCTTGTCCGAGGCCTCGATCAACTGCGCCTGGGCCGGCCCGACCTGGCCGATGACATTCGAATTGCCGGAGAGCAGCGACTGGATCAGCGTCGCGGATTCCACGATGTTCACCTGGCGGATGCCGTCGAGATACGGCAGATTCGGGCGCCAGTAATGCTCGTTGCGCACCATCTCCCAGCTTTCGCCGGGGGCGAAGCTGGTCAGGCGGAAGGGACCGGAACCGATGGCGGTTTCAACAGTGAATTCGGAGGGCACCTCTGTGACGATCGCGAAGTTGCGTGTGGCGATCTGCAACGGGAACTGGCTGTTGGGCTCCTGGAGATTGAAGGTGATCGTCCTGTCGTCGACGACCTGGATGCCTTGCGGGTCGAGCGTCTGGGCAAGGCTGGCCTGGCTGGGCGAGGCCGTGGCCGGGTCCAGCACGCGGGCGAAGCTGTAGGCCACGTCGGCCGTGGTGAGCGGCGTGCCGTCCGAGAAAGACAGGCCCTCGCGCAGCACGAAGGTCCAGGCCGAACCCGCTTCGTTCGACGAATAGTTTTCGGCGAGCTGGTTGGAGATCGCGAAACCGTTCTCGAGCCGGATCAGCCTGTCATAGATGTGCGCGCAATAGATCGTGTCGTTGCCCATGCTGGCGCGCGCGGGATCGAGCGATTCCCGCACCGTTCCGCTGGTATAGGCCATATTCAATGTTCCGCCCTTTTTGGGCGTGGCCTCCTGCGCGTTGGCTTGGCGGACGAGGCCGCCGCCGAATGCCATCAGGGCAATACCCGCAACCGCGCCCCGGAGCATCGTGCGCCGCTTGAGTGGCGATATCGCGAATTGCGTCGTTCCATTCCCGTCGCTCATCTGTGACTCCCGGTTTGTTAGTTTCCAGTTCGCTGGAATTTTCCCCTATTTTCTATAAATAGCAGAGCCGACCCGAATTGAGAAGCGTTATTTTCGAAAATCCTGCGGCACTGCATTGCCGGGAGGGCGGCTGCCGATCGTCTCCGTCCTCCTCGAACCGTGACCGGAGGAAAGGATGACCCGGCATTTTGCGCGGCGCGACAAGCGGGTCGCTTCGGCGAGCCGGTCGGGGCTCGGCGCTGCCATATGTCCGGGCGCGAATGCAGGTGAGTCAGGCGGTATTTCGGGGCCGCAGCCCGTGTCAGGTGATCGCGGCGGAGCGATCCGCCGCGACCCAGGATGTCGAGGATCGCTTAGCGATAGACAATGCCGCCGTCGGTCAGGATGGCCTGGCCGGTGATATAGTCGGAATCGTCCGAAGAGAGGAATGCGACCAGCGCGGCCACGTCTTCCGGGGTCTGGGCACGGCCGAGGGCGATCCCTTCGACATATTTCTTGTATGTTTCGCCTTTCGGCGTTCCGGTGATCTCGGAAAAGCGTTCGTCGATCTCGACCCACATGTCGGTGCCGACGATGCCGGGGCAATAGGCATTCACCGTGATCTGATGCGAGGCGTATTCCTTGGCCGCCGCCTGGGTGAGCGCCCGCACCGCAAATTTCGTCGCCGAATAGATCCCGAGCATCGCAAAACCGTCATGGCCGGCGATGGAGGAGGCGTTGATGATCTTGCCCTTGTGGCCGCGTGCCTTGAACTTTGCCGCCGCTGCCTGAGTGCCCCAGACGACGCCGTCGACATTGATGCGGAAGATGCGGTCCAGATCGTCCGGGCGGACATCGTCGAGCGGCTTCACCTGGGCGATGCCGGCATTGTTGACGATGACGTCGAAGCCGCCCAGTTCCTTTTCGGCGTGCTCGACGGCGGCAAAGACCTGGTCGCGGTCGCTGACATCCGCCGTGAAGGTCGTGGCCTTGACGCCATGCGCCTCGACCTCGGCCTTTACGGCCTCGAGCTTGTCGGCCTTGATGTCGACCAGCGCCAGATTGGCGCCGTCCCTGGCCAGCCGCAGCGCTATGCCGCGACCGATGCCCTGGCTGGCGCCGGTGACCAGAATGACTTTTCCCTTGACGGACATGACGTTTCCTTTCGTTGCCTGGGATCAGGATGCTAGTTCCGCTTTGCCGACCTTTTGATGACGGCCGGGCAACGCGTTTTTCCGAAGAATTTCGCTGAGGATGCGCAGCGATGACACGACCGGCATCCAGTCCGGCGCGATCGTTTCGAGTTGTGGCGAAGAATGGCCGGGATATGCGAGGGGACCGGTCGCCTTGCCGCTGGAAAGCGCGGCCAGCGCCCGAAGGCTGCTTTCCAGTTCGCCGGGAGGCCGTTTGCCCTGCAACAATGCCTCGCGCAGACCATCGGCGAGCAGCAGCGCCGCCGCGCAGAGGCGGATCGCGTCATGCTCCGCATCGTCGGCGGCGGAGATGACCGAGGCAGCGGCCAAGCGCCCGCGAAGCGACCACCGGGCGGAATAGCGCGCGCCATCGGCGCCCGCGCGCAGCAGCGCCAGATCCTCCTGCGCCCTCAGCATCAGCCCGAGCGTCGTCTGGGCGCGGCGCGGATCGGCCTTGTGCAAGGCCTCTGCCGCTGCTTCCAGCCCGGCGCCGATCCGCAGCAGCAGATGAGCCATGGCGCTGTCGATCTGGCGCAGAGGGTCGGGCGTCAGCAGGATCTGGCTGAACAGCAGGCCCGCGCCTGCGCCGACGATCACGTCCTCCATCCGGTGCCAGCCCGCGCTTTCCGCCCCCATGGCCAGGACAAGGACGGCGGAGACGCCTGCCTGGATCGGCACCACGGCCGGCAGGCCGAAGACCGAGGCGATCAGGATCGAAAGGAAGACCGCGGCCGACATGCGCAAAAGCGCCAGGGGTTCGGCCTCCAGCATGGTCTCGGGAATTTGCAGCGCCAGTTCGCCCATGAGAATGCCGATCGCCACGCCCAGCATCAGCCCCGTCGCCTGCCGGCCGTGATTGGGCAGGCCGGGCGCGAGGCAGACAATGGCCGTCACGATGGCAAAGACCGGATGCGGATGGCCGAGGAGCCAGTTCGCCAGAAGCCAGGCCAGGGCGCCCGCAATGGCCGTGGCAAGCGCATCGCGCCAGGCGGCGTTCATGCGTTCCAGCGACAGGCGTATACGGGTGACGATGCTCATGGTTCACCTCAGCAGCGCGACAAGCGGGGCCATCAGCACATTCAACAGCCCGACGAGAACCATGACAAGCCCGGCGACGGCTCCTTCCGTGGCGCCGATCTGATGCGCCCGGGCGGTGCCCGCGCCATGGGCGCCGAGGCCAAACAGCGAGCCGCGCGCCAGCGCCGAGGCAATGCGGAACCTGGCGAGGATCAGATCGCCCATGACCGCGCCCGCGATGCCGGTGACGACGACGAAGACCGCCGTCAGGTCGGGAATGCCGCCGATCTCGGACGAGACTTCCATCGCAAAAGGCGTGCTGATGGAACGCGGCAGCAGGCTCAACCTGATCACCCCGTCTAGCCCCACCAGGCTCGCCAGAGCCCAGCTCGACAGGATCGACACCAGGCTGCCGGCCAGCATCCCGGCCAGCAGGATGGGCCAGTAACGCCGGATCAGCGCGCGCTGTTCATAGATCGGAATGGCGAAGGCCACCGTCGCCGGTCCGAGCAGCAGCACCAGCCAATGCGTGCCGCCGATATAATCGCGATAGCTTTCATGCAGGGAGACGACCACGAGCAGCAACAGCAGCGGCGTCACCGCCAGCGGCATCAGCCACCAGCGCGGCCAGCGGCGATAGACCTGTTTCGAAAGCCAGTAGAATCCGATCGTCAGGCCCGACCAGAAGAGCGTATGCAGGAAGGCCTCAGGCATGCTCCCGCTCCTTTCTGTCACCCAGATATTTCCAGCAGCGATCCACGGTGAAGGCCGTGGCGAGCATGACCAGCGCCGTGCTGGCGAGAATGACGAATAGAATCTTCAGCCCGGTCAGGCCGAAGAGTTCCGGGTGATCCAGCACGGCAAGCACGGCGGGCACGAAGAACAGCAGCATATCCGAGAGGAACCAGCCCGCCCCACGCCGCATGCTGAGCGTGCTGATCCGCCGCATGGCCAGCAGGACGAGCAGCAGCCCGAGACCGACGATACCGCCAGGAAGCGGGTTGCCGAGAACGCGCACGAGAGCTTCGCCGATGAGCCAGAAGCTGAAAACGGTCAGCACCTGGGCAACCGGGTGGTGATGCAGAAAACGGGCGGACCTGTGATGAACAGACATGGCGAATTCCTTTTTCCCGAACATAAGCGCCCTCTTGCTATTCGAGAAATGAATTGATTGAATAAGCAATATTCCAAAGAGGACTTGATATGGATTTTCGCCCGTTGCGTGCTTTTATAGAAGTCGTGCGTCAGGGCGGCTTTTCCAGCGCCGCGAAGACCGTTTGCGCCACGCAATCGACCGTCAGCAAGGCCGTGAAACAGCTCGAGGACGAGATCGGCTTGCGGCTTCTCGACCGCATCGGCCATCGCAGCGTGATGACCGCGGCGGGAGAGGTGGTGTATCGCCGGGGCCTTAAACTCTTGGCCGATCGCGACGACCTGATGGCCGAGATCGACGAAATCCGCGGCGTCCGGCGCGGCGCGCTGCGGCTCGGCCTGCCGCCTGTCGGAAGCAGCACGATTTTCGCGCCGCTGTTTGCCATCTACCGCCAGCGTTTTCCCGGGATCGAGGTGCGGTTGACGGAATATGGCAGCGATCAGTTGGCGTCGGTTCTGCATGCGGGGGAGATCGACTTCGCCGGCGCGTTGCTGCCCGTTTCCGGGGAGTTCGAGTTCCAGCCCGTGCGCCGCGAACCCCTCGTCGCGCTGCTGCCGCCCGGCCATCCCCTGGCCGACGCCGCCTCCGTGACGATGCTGGACCTGAAGGATACACCCTTCGTCCTGTTCGCTTCCGGCTTCGCGCTGCACCGGATGGTCATGGATGCCTGCCGTCGCTCGGGTTTCGAGCCCGATATCGTGGCGCGAAGCGGCCAGACCGACTTCATGGTCGAACTGGTGGGCACGGGCCTGGGCGTTACCTTCCTGCCCCGGATGATCGCCGCCCACTATAAGGTGCGGGGACTGCACAATGTCGCCCTGGACGATCGCGATGCGGAATGGAACATGGCCATGGTCTGGCGGCGGGGCGCCTGGCTCTCGCCCGCCGCGCAGGCATGGCTGGATCTGGTACGGGAGATCCACGGGGGTGGCGCCTGCCCAAATAATTCCTGATTGGAATGGATTGAATTCAGCCTATTCATTTTTCAACTTCCTTCGCCGGGTATAGGTTGAAACGCGATACGAACGGGAACGATCGAGCGGTTGTTGATCCGGGGGCAGCTTAATTGTCCGGGGTTCGGCATATCCTTGCCCACGTTCGATCGAGGCGCCTGCGCCACGCGGCAATGCGCCCGTACGAACCATCGGAAGGATGCGTCAGATGACCGGAACAGCAAACGCCCCACCATCCGCAGGCGAACGGAAAAGAGTATTGCAGGAAATCCAGCCCGGACTTCTGGGCCTGATGGACGGTTCGGTCTCGACGCTTGCGCCGATTTTCGCGGCGGCGGGCGTGACCGGCAAGCCGTTCAACGCCTTTCTGGTGGGGCTCGCCGCCTCGCTTGGCGCGGCGATCAGCATGGGTCTTGCCGAGGCGCTGTCGGATGACGGCGCGATCACCGGACGCGGCGGCCCAGTCCGGCGCGGCATGATCACAGGGTTTTCCACCGGGATCGGCGGGATGCTGCATACGCTGCCCTTCCTGGTTCCCGACATGGCCACCGCCTTGCGGCTGGCCTATGTCGTTGTGGTGGTTGAACTGATCGCCATTGCCTGGATCCGCTACCGTTTTATGGGTGGCAATCTGGTCCGCACCGTTATCCAGGTGGTGATCGGCGGCGCCATCGTCTTCGGCATCGGCATCGCGCTCGGCGACGTCGGCGCCGGCTGATCCGCCTGACGGATGAAAAACATGAAGGAGCATGACATGACAAAGATCCCCGACCTGCGTCTGAACGACGGCAACAGGCTGCCCGCAATCGGCTTGGGTGCCTGGAGCCTGAATGGCGCGCGCGGCGTCGAGGCGATCGTCTCCGCGTTGCGTCAGGGTTACCGGCTGATCGATTCCGCTTTCAACTATGAAAACGAGGGCGCCCTGGGCGAAGCGATCCGCCGCGCCGGCATTCCGCGCGAAAGCCTGCGCGTCACCTCTAAACTGCCGGGGCGGCATCACCGATACGACGAGGCGCTGGCGACGGTCGAGGAATCCCTCTGGCGGGCCGGGCTCGATTACTACGACCTCTATCTGATCCACTGGCCGAA
>Ga0066256_1000968_pt3 | contig 30632 bp, 27 predicted proteins | sample ThiBio_1000_biof_FD_87107 | JGI IMG/M metagenome (GOLD analysis project Ga0066256, IMG submission 87107) | Wastewater bioreactor microbial communities from Cape Town, South Africa - Thiocy_expt_1000_biof (version 2) | ecosystem: Engineered > Bioreactor > Thiocyanate-remediating >... | reverse complement strand
GCCGCCCCGGGGCCGCTGGGCGCCCCTGTCGGTCGCGAGCGGGGCGGCGCCGGCGGCGCGGGGCGCGGAGCCGGAGCGGCGGGTGTGGCCACGGCCCTTGTCGTGGGGGATCTGGCGCGAGCCGCCGGTGGAGGCGTCCCTGCGGATGGCTTCGGCGTCCGGCTGTTCCAGACCGATGATCGCGGCCAGGGCGCCCTCGCCGACCGGAACGGCCGACTGCATGGCGTTGCCGCGGATGCGCAGCAGGCGCGCCGTATCGGCCAGCGAGAAGGTGCCGGCGGCACAGAGCGCCGAATATTCGCCGAGCGAGTGGCCGGCGACATAGGAGACCTGATCCTTCAGCGACAGGCCGCGCGCTTCCAGCACGCGCATGACGGCGATGGAAACGGCCATCAGCGCCGGCTGGGCGTTGGCCGTCAGCGTCAGCGTTTCCTCGGGTCCCTCGAACATGATGGCGGACAGATTCTGGCCGAGGGCCTCGTCGACTTCGGCGAAAACGGCACGCGCTTCCGGGAAGGCGTCCGCGAGATCCTTGCCCATGCCGACGGCCTGGCTGCCCTGGCCGGGGAAGGTGAATGCTACGCTCATAGGGGGTTCTCCCGTCTCATCTTTCCTTTTCCATTCACATTCCGGCCACGCAAGTCAAGGCGTGGCGCCTCCCCGGCCCCGCCTGCCCCCGCCTTTCCGGGGCCTTCGCACAGGGAATCGCGCCCTTCGGACTTGCGCTTCGCAAAGACCTGCCTACATTCGCGCGGTTTCTACCAAAGGATTTTCCCACCCATGAAATACAATCCGCTCGGCCGGACCGGCATCAGCGTGTCGGAGATCTGCCTCGGCACGATGACCTGGGGGTCGCAGAACAGCGAGCAGGACGCCCACGACCAGCTCGACTACGCGTTCTCGGAAGGCGTCAACTTCATCGATACCGCCGAGCTCTACCCGACCACGCCGCTTTCCCCCGAAACCTATGGCGACACCGAACGCTTCATCGGCAGCTGGATGAAGGCGCGCGGCAACCGCGACCGGATCGTGCTCGCCTCCAAGGTCGCCGGCCCCGGCCGCCCCTACATACGCGGCGGCGCGCCGATGAGCCGCGCGGGCATTCTGGAGGCGATCGACAACAGCCTGTCGCGCCTCAAGACCGACTATCTCGACCTCTACCAGCTCCATTGGCCGAACCGCGGCCACTACCATTTCCGCAACGCCTGGAGCTACGAGCCCTCCAGGCAGGACCGTGCGAAGGTCGCCGCCGAGCTTCTCGAAATCCTCGAAACGGTCGGCGAACTCGTCAAGGCCGGCAAGGTGCGGGCGCTCGGCCTTTCCAACGACACGGCCTGGGGCACGATGCAGCTCCTGAAGCTTTCCGAGGAAAAGGGCCTGCCGCGCGTCGCCTCGATCCAGAACGAATACAACCTGCTCTATCGGGCCTACGACCTCGACTTCGCGGAGGTGTCGCATCACGAGGACATCGGGCTGCTCGCCTATTCGCCGCTCGCCGCCGGGCTCCTGACCGGCAAGTATCTCGACGGCGCGCGGCCCGAAGGCTCGCGCCTGACGAAGAACGGCGATCTCGGCGGGCGCCGCCCGGCGCTGCAGGAGCCGGCGGTGCGCGCTTATGTGGAGCTTGCGAAGGAAACCGGGCTCGATCCCGCCCAGATGGCCCTCGCCTTCTGCCTGACGCGGCCCTTCATGGCCTCCGTCATCATCGGCGCGACGACCATGGAGCAGTTGAAGACGGATATCGCGGCGAAGGACGTGACACTTTCCACCGAGGTGATGAACGGCATCCGCCGCATCCACCGGCTCTACCCGGCGCCGATGTAGGCGCCGCACGAACGGCTTGCCGGAGCCTCCGGCAAGCCGGAAACCTCAGTGCTCGTACTGGCTGAAGGACGGGTCGGCGAGGTCGGTGAAGCGGGTGTATTCCGACTGGAAGGCGAGCTTGACCGTGCCGGTGGGTCCGTGACGCTGCTTGGCGATGATGACGTCCGCGGTGCCCTTCACCGCTTCGAACTTCATCTTCCATTCCTCGTATTTCGGATCGAACTCGTCACGCGGCTCGAGGTTCTTGACGTAATATTCCTCGCGGAACACGAAGAGCACCACGTCGGCGTCCTGCTCGATGGAGCCCGATTCGCGAAGGTCGGAGAGTTGCGGGCGCTTGTCCTCGCGGCTTTCCACCTGACGGGAGAGCTGGGAGAGCGCGATGATCGGCACGTTCAACTCCTTGCCGAGCGCCTTGAGGCCTGTCGTGATCTGCGTGATCTCCTGCACGCGGTTGTCGCTCGACTTGCCCGAGCCGGTCATGAGCTGGATATAGTCCACCACGAGGCAATCGAGGCCGCGCTGGCGCTTGAGGCGGCGGGCGCGGGCGGAAAGCTGGGCAATCGAGATACCACCGGTCTGGTCGATATAGAGCGGCACCTTCTGCATCATCTGCGAGCAGGCGACGAGCTTTTCGAAATCGGCCTCGGAAATGTCGCCGGTGGCGAGCTGTTCGGAGGACATTTCCAGCGAGTAGAAGCCGACGACGCCGCCGTTCCTGGCCTTGAACGAACCATCCGCCTGAACTTCCGGCTCGTAGGCGGCGGCGATATTGTAGGCGATGTTGGTGGCGAGCGAGGTCTTGCCCATGCCGGGGCGTCCCGCGAGCACGATCAGGTCCGAGCGCTGCAGGCCGCCCATGCGGCCGTCGAGCGACTGGATGCCGGTGGAGATGCCGGAAAGCGAGCCGTCGCGCTCGAAGGCCTGGCCGGCCATGTCGATCGCCTGCGCCACCGCATCGTTGAACGACTGGAAGCCGCCGTCGTAACGGCCGGTCTCGGCCAGCTCGAAGAGGCGGCGCTCGGCATCCTCGATCTGCGTCTGCGGCGGCATGTCGAGCGGCGCGTCATAGGCGATGTTGACCATGTCCTCGCCGATATTGATCAGCGAGCGGCGCAGCGCCAGGTCATAGATCGCGCGGCCATAGTCTTCCGCGTTGATGATCGTCACGGCCTCGGCGGCAAGGCGGGCGAGATATTGCGGGATCGTCAGGTCGCCGACCTTGCCGTCGGCCGGCAGGTGGGTCTTCAGCGTGATCGTCGTGGCGATCTTGCCCATGCGGATCGTGTCGCCGGCGAGCTCGTAGATCTTGCGGTGCAGGGGCTCGTGGAAATGGATCGGCTTGAGGAAGTCGGAGACGCGGTAATAGGCGTCGTTGTTGACGAGGATCGCGCCGAGCAGCGCCTGTTCCGCCTCGACGTTGTTCGGCGCCTCGCGGTGATGTGCCTCCGGCAGTTCGCGACCGGCCTGGCTCAGCTTGCGCACGGCATCGTTCATCGTCCCGAATCTCCCGTCCCTGTTTCCTGAAGCCGGTGGTTTGGTTGCTTTGGCGCCGAGGGTCAAGCGCTTCCGACTCGACGCTTGCCTTAGGCCCGGTGTTAGACTTTTCCACAGGCAGCGGGGACACAGCAAGCCCGGATTCCGCCGGGCCTGCCACCTTGCGGTTGACTCGTGCGACTCAGAGCGAGGCCTCCTGCGGGAACTGGCGGGCGCCATGCCGCTCGCCCTTCGGATTGGCCTCGTGCGCCTTCAGGCAATCCTCGCCGCGGCCGATATATTCGCGGATGAGCGGCACCGACTGCTGGTCGTGCGCAAGCTGGAGCTGGAAGACGACGAGGTGCTGCCAGCGGAAGGCGCTTTCGGAGGCGGCGAGATAGAACTCCCAGATGCGGCAGAAATTCTCGTCGTAGAGCGCCTTGGCCTCCGCGCGCCGCGCCATGAAGCGCTCGCGCCAGTGGCGCAGCGTCTCGGCGTAGTGCAGCCGCAGGATCTCGACATCCGTCACCGCAAGCCCGCTCTTCTCCACCGCCTGCATCACCTCGGACAGCGCCGGGATGTAGCCGCCCGGGAAAATGTACTTCTCGATGAACGGATTGTTGGCGGAGGGCCGGTCCGTGCGGCCGATCGTGTGCAGCAGCATCACGCCGTCGCGCTTCAGCAGCGATGCGCTCTTCTTGAAGAAGGTCAGGTAGTTCGGCCGGCCGACATGCTCGAACATGCCGACGGAGACGACGCGGTCGAAGGGACCGTCCGTGTTGCGGTAGTCCTGCAGCAGGAACTTCACCTCCTCCGACAGGCCCGCGTCGCTCGCCCGTTTCACGGCCATCGCGTGCTGCTCGTCCGACAGTGTGACGCCGGTCACCTTCGCGCCGAGCTGGCGGGCGAGGTAAAGCGCCATGCCGCCCCAGCCGCAGCCGATGTCGAGTACGCTCTGGCCGGGCCGGTTGATGTTCAGCTTGGCGGCGATATGGCGCTTCTTGGCGAGCTGGGCGTCGTCCAGCGACTGGTCGGGGCGCTCGAAATAGGCGCAGGAATATTGCCGGTCCCGATCGAGGAAGAGATCGTAGAGCGCGCCGGTGAGATCGTAGTGATGCTGCACGTTCCTGCGCGAGCGCACGACGCTGTTCTTCTCGCGCACCCAGCGGAAGAGATAGCGGACCCGCTCGAGGAGGCGGTTCCAGCCGGTGTCGTAATACTTGAAGTCGGGATTGCCGGTGAAGACGGCCTTCAGCAGGCCGTACATGTCGCCCTCGACCAGGTCGACCTCCCCCGTGCCGTAACAATGGCCGAGATAGTAGGCGGGGTCGAAGCCGATGCCCCAGAGGGCCTTCCTGGTGTTGATGCGCAGATGGACGGGATTGCCAGTGCCGTCGCCATAGGTCTGGCTGCTGCCGTCGGGGTAAGTAATCGTCAGATTTCCGGTCTCGATGAGGCGGGAAACGAGAGCCTGTACAATGAATTTCATTCTCTAAACTCCGTCGCGCTTAAAATCTGGCGGAACGGGTCTGGTCGGAAACCGGCCTAGAAAGCGGCCCCACCGCCAATCCAGTCTAACGAAGTATAAATATTAACGGAAAAAGCGGGATTTCAACCCGCGTTTTTTGGCCTTTTTCAAGTCTGGCGGACAGGCGAAGCCGGCCGGTGAGGGCAGGAAGGCCCGGGGACCGTGGCGACAGGCAGCGTCGGGAGGCCTTCGCCGAAAACAAATGAGCCGGCAAAAGCCGGCTCATCCGTTCGATTGTTATTCTTCGTCGCCGTCGTTGTCGGCTTCCGGATCGAAGAAGTCTTCCGGCTTCAGGGCGTCCTCGTCCACGCCGTAGATGGCATCGGCGGAGGTCAGGCTTTCGCCCTTGGCCTGGCGCTCGGCTTCGTCTGCGGAGCGGGCGACGTTCAGCACGATCGAGATCTCGACTTCGGCATGAAGGTGCAGGACGACCTTGTGCAGGCCGATGGCCTTGATCGGGGTGTTGAGTTCGACCTGGTTGCGGCCGATGTTGAAGCCTTCGGCCGACAGGACCTCGATGATGTCGCGGGCAGCGACCGAACCGTAGAGCTGACCGGTTTCGCCGGCGGAGCGGACGACGATGAAGGACTTGCCGTCGAGCTTTTCGGCAACGCCCTGGGCTTCCGACTTGCGCTCGAGGTTACGGGCTTCGAGCGTCGCGCGCTCGGATTCGAAGCGCTTCTTGTTGGCTTCGTTGGCGCGCAGCGCCTTGCCGAGCGGCAGCAGGTAGTTGCGGGCAAAGCCGTCGCGGACCTTTACGGTCTCGCCCATCTGGCCGAGCTTGGCGATGCGTTCGAGGAGGATGACGTCCATTTCGAGTTCCTTTCTTGAGTTCAGGTATTCTGGTTTTTCTTGCTCGCCGGGCCGGCGGGCGTCAGCGCTATGGTGCGCCGCGTGTCCATCAGGCCGAGGACGAGGATGGCGAAGACCGGTATCGTGAAGAGCAATACCGAGATATAGGCGAACCACAGGGCGAAGAGCCGCCACGGTTTGCCGCGCGTCCTGAAATGCAGGCTCGCGAAGCCGGCGAGCACGAAGCCGGCCCCGAAGGTGCCGCAGACGAGCGCGCCGACGAGCGCCGGGACGCCGCCCATGAAGGAAAGGACGAGGCCGGCGAGGAAGATGAAGATCGCGTTGCGGTGCATGCGCAGCGTGGAGGGCATGTCCTCGCGCGGGCGCAGGCCCTTGCCGGAAAGGCGCACGATGAAGCTTGCGACATAATAGGCGGCAAACAGCAGGAACACCCACAGCGCGCCCTGCACCAGCGGCAGCGCCAGCGCGAAGATGGACTTCATCTGCGCGACGGCGGCGGCATCCGGATTGTAGAGCGGTTCCTGCGCCTTCAGCGTCTCGATGACGATGTCGACCAGCTTGCCGGCCATCTCGCTGTTGTAGCCGACGATCGCACCGACGGCGATCATGCCGAGCGTCACCATCACGGCGAGATGGGCAAGGATGTTGGACAGCGGATACCAGGCGAGCGCGTCTTCCGGGCCGCCAAGCTCGGAGGCCGGACGGGCGAGGTTCGCAAGATTGCTGAGCCAGCCGGCCGGGATGAGCGTGATGATGACGATCAGCGCGGCAAATTGCGAGGAGACCAGCGCGGAAGCCGTCGCGCCGCCCGCCACGACCGCGATGAAGGCGCTCGCATTGCCCCAGCCGAGACCGGCGATGAGGATGGGAAGGGCCGACGCGGCGTAGAGCACGATGGCGAGCGACGACTGCGCGTTCGCGCTCAGCGACAGCAGAGCGGCGGTCACACCGGCGACGAGGCCGGTCGCAATCGAGGTTGGCGTCAGGGTCTTCACGTTCGCTGTCCTGTCCGGTCAGACAGTTAGAGGAGTTTCCTGACAAAGCGATTCAGGAAGACATCCCCAACATGGGTTCTGGCCTCGAAAGGCCGGCGGTTCCGATCCGCGCCCAACGCGGAAGGGAGAAGGGGAAGGCGGCAGGCCGTCTTCCCCGAAATCAGGCGATCCGGCCCGACATGATGCCAGGCCGGAGACGTCGCGTTGTTACGCGACGACGTAGGGCAGCAGGCCGAGGAAGCGGGCGCGCTTGATCGCCTTGGCGAGTTCGCGCTGCTTCTTCTGGGAAACGGCCGTGATGCGGGACGGAACGATCTTGCCGCGCTCGGAAATGTAGCGCTGCAGGAGACGGACGTCCTTGTAGTCGATCCGCGGAGCGTTTGCGCCCGAGAAGGGGCAGGTCTTGCGGCGACGATGGAACGGGCGGCGTGCCGGGGAGGAAGAGGTTTCAGCCATGTTCAGATCTCCTTATGCACGGTCTTCGCGCGGACGGCGCTCGAAGCCGCCTTCACGCGGGCCACGGTCCGGACGCGGACCACGATCGCCGAAGCTGCGCTCCGGACGGTCGCCATCGCGGCGCGGACGGTCGTCGCGGTCGCGCTTCTGCATCATGGCAGACGGGCCTTCTTCGTGCTTCTCGACAGCGATGGTCATGTAGCGAAGAACGTCTTCGCTGATGCGCATCTGGCGTTCCATTTCCTGGACGGCAGCCGGCGGAGCATCGATGTCCATCAACGCGTAATGCGCCTTGCGGTTCTTGTTGATGCGGTAGGTCAGGGACTTGAGGCCCCAGTTTTCTACGCGCCCGACCTTGCCACCGTTAGCTTCGATGACACCCTTGTACTGTTCTACGAGGGCATCGACCTGCTGTGCGGAAACATCCTGCCGGGCAAGGAATACATGTTCATAAAGAGCCATGGATGGGCTTGCCTTTCTTGCGTTTCAATGAACCCGGAAATCGGCGGCTAAGCCTCAACGACTGCTCCTGTCAGGGTCTTCACCCAAGCAAGAAAGCGTTATTTCGAGACGGTCGAGAGCGGAGACACGGGAGGCTGGAACCTTTTGGCCCAAACGGTTTCCCGAAGGAAACCGGCCCTCCGTTCAGCCACCAGCCAGAAGACCGGGTTGCGAACAGGCGCGCTTATACGCATTTTTCGCCGGAAGGCAAGGGCTGTCGTTATTTTTGCAGCAGCCCTCGCTCCTTCTTCCAGGCGCGCAGGCGGTTGCGCGCGTTGACGTAGGGAGATGCGGTGTTGAACTGGATCATGCGGCCGAGCGGCCATTTTTCGTACCAGCCGCTGCCATAGAGGTCGGCATCGGTGCGCCGGTCGATCTGCGCCAGGATGTCCGTCTTCACCTGCCCGAAACGGGAAAGCCGTTCGGAAAAGCTCAGGGCCTCGTAATCGCGGTAGAATTTCCGGGCCAGCGCGCCGAGCTGATTCCATTTATATCCGGTTTCCGGAAAATCGGGCTCTCGTCCTTGGTCGCGCAGCTCGACCCATTTGAGCACGAGTTCGCCCCAGCCGATCAGGTAGGCAAGCAGGTCGTCGACGCTCATCAGCGTCCCGGCCGCATGCCCCGGCATGGTCTTTTCCGAGGCGAGACTTTCAGGGACATGGTCCAGTTCGGCCGTCAGTTTTGCGAAGGCGACCTCGATCGCCTTGCGCAGTTCGTCCTTGTTGGCGGGAACGGCCATGATCGCCGATCTCAGATCGGCATCGGATACTGGCGGTGAACCGCAGCGATTTCTTTCAGCACCTCGTCAGAGAGCTTGACGTCCTTGGCGGCGATATCCGTCTGCAATTGCTGCATGGTGGTCGCGCCGATGATCACCGAAGCCATGAAGCCGCGGGTGAGGCAGAAGGCGAGCGCCATCTGCGACGGATCGAGGCCGTGTTTCCGGGCGATTTCCACGTAGGCCTTCACCGCCGGTTCCTGCAGCGGCTGCAGACGGCCGCCGAGATTGCCGTTGATCGAGGCGCGCGATCCCGCCGGCACCTGGCCGCCGACATATTTACCGGACAGAAGCCCGGCGGCGAGCGGCGAATAGGAGAGCAGGCCGACATCCTCGTAATAGGAGACTTCAGCCATATCGAGGTCGTGGTGGCGATAGAGCAGGTTGTATTCGTTCTGCACGGAAGCGACCCGCGGCAGGCCTTTCTGCTCCGACAGGGTCAGGAACTTTTGCGTGCCCCATGTGGTCTCGTTGGAGAGGCCGATGGCGCGAACCTTGCCGGCCTTCACAGCTTCGTCGAGCGTTTCGAGAATCATCAGGATATCGGCGGCCGCATCCGTGCGCGGCTTCTGGTAGAGATCGAAATCCCAGGCCTGGCGGAAGTGGAAATGCGGCCGGTTCGGCCAGTGGATCTGGTAGAGGTCGATATAGTCGGTCTTCAGCCGCTTCAGGCTGAGGTCGAGCGCCTCGCGGATGCCGGCGGCATCGGCCGGCCGGCCATCGCGGATATAGGGCCGGCCGGGACCGGCGACCTTGGTGGCGAGAATGATGTCCTTGCGCTTGCCGGTCTTTTCGAACCAGTTGCCGATGATCTCTTCGGTGCCGCCGTAGGTCTCGGGCGACAGCGGCGTCGTCGGGTAAAGTTCTGCCGTATCGAAGAAATTGACGCCCTGGTCTACGGAATAGTCCATCTGCGCGAAAGCATCGTCCTGGGTGTTCTGCCCGCCGCCCCAGGTCATGGTGCCGAGGCAGATTTCCGACACCGACATGTCGGTGCGACCCAAAATATTGTACTTCATGAAATGAATTCCCGGTGTTTGGAAGGATGCCGCGAATTTAGGAGCGTTTTGCGGAAGCGCAATACGCAAAATCCTGTGATTTCGCAGTTGCGAGCGTGCCGTGTCCACCATGCCGCAGTCTTGACACCGGCTTTCAACAAGGTGAATGGAGGTGAAAACCAAGGGAAGGAACAATCCCAATGACGCTAGCATTCACATTCCCCGGCCAGGGCAGCCAGGCCGTCGGCATGGGCAAGGACCTTGCCGATGCTTTCCCGGAAGCCCGTGCGGTCTTCGAAGAGGTCGACGAGGCGCTCGGCGAAAAACTCTCCGAAACCATCTGGAACGGCCCCGAGGACGTCCTGACGCTGACGGCGAACGCCCAGCCGGCGCTGATGGCCGTCTCCATGGCAGTCATCCGCGTCCTTGAAGGCAAGGGCCTGAACCTCAAGGACAAGGTGGCCTACGTCGCCGGCCATTCGCTCGGCGAATATTCCGCCCTTTGTGCCGCCGGAACCTTCACGCTCGCCGATACGGCGCGTCTCTTGCGCATCCGCGGCAACGCCATGCAGGCGGCCGTCCCGGTTGGTGCCGGCGCCATGGCGGCGATCATCGGCCTCGAACATGCCGACGTCGCCTCGATCTGCGCTGACGTTTCGGATGCTGGCGCCTGCCAGATCGCCAACGACAATGGCGGCGGCCAGCTGGTCATCTCCGGCGAGAAGGCAGCCGTCGAAAAGGCGGCTGGCCTGGCAACCGGCAAGGGTGCCAAGCGTGCCATCCTGCTGCCCGTCTCCGCGCCCTTCCATTCGTCGCTGATGGCGCCGGCCGCCGAAGCGATGCGCCAGGCACTTGCCGGCGTCACGCTCAAGGATCCGGTCGTGCCGGTCATCGCCAATGTCCGCGCCGCTCCGGTGACCGACGCCAAGGAGATTGCCGGCCTGCTGGTCGAGCAGGTCACCGGCCAGGTGCGCTGGCGCGAGACGGTCGAATGGTTCGCCGCCAACAATGTCACCACCCTCTACGAAGTCGGAGCCGGCAAGGTGCTGACGGGGCTTGCCCGCCGCATCGACAAGACGGTGACCGGAACCGCCATCAACACGCCCGCAGACATCGATGCGGCCCTTGCCGCCATTCTCGGCTGACAGAACGAAGGAAGAAAACCATGTTTGACCTGACCGGACGCAAGGCGCTGGTGACCGGCGCCACCGGCGGTATCGGCGAAGAGATCGCCCGCACGCTGCATGCCCGCGGCGCCATCGTCGGCCTGCACGGCACGCGCGTCGAAAAGCTGGAGGCCCTGGCGTCCGAACTCGGCGACCGCGTCAAGATCTTCCCGGCCAACCTCTCGGATCGCGACGAGGTCAAGGCGCTCGGCGAAAAGGCGGAAGCCGATCTCGGAGGCGTCGATATCCTCGTCAACAATGCCGGCATCACCAAGGACGGCCTGTTCGTGCGCATGAGCGACGCGGACTGGGATGCGGTGCTGGAAGTGAACCTGACGGCGGTCTTCCGCCTGACGCGCGAACTCACCCATCCGATGATGCGCCGCCGCTACGGCCGAATCATCAACATCACCTCGGTCGTCGGCGTCACCGGCAATCCGGGCCAGGCCAACTATTGCGCCTCCAAGGCCGGCATGATCGGCTTCTCCAAGTCGCTCGCCCAGGAAATCGCCACCCGCAACGTCACGGTCAACTGTGTTGCCCCGGGTTTCATCGAAAGCGCCATGACCGGCAAGCTCAACGACAAGCAGAAGGAGGGCATCATGGGCGCCATTCCGATGAAGCGCATGGGCACCGGCGCGGAAGTCGCGTCCGCCGTCGTCTATCTCGCATCCGGCGAAGCCTCCTACGTCACGGGCCAGACGATCCACGTCACCGGCGGCATGGCGATGATCTGAAAGCGGTTCGGCAAGCAATTCCCGGCGACCCGGCAGAGAATTGCATGTTGAGCAAGCTGCCTCTGTGCCATTTTCAGGCTTTGCGGCAGACTTAAACCGTGTTAATCGGGCCATGACTGTGAACAGTCGTCCCGAAAATGCAGGGGACCACTATGCTTTTTGCATAGCTTCGGTCCCGGTTTCTCCGGGTTGAACGGGTTTGCCTGCGTCGCTCTTCCGGGTGGTGGCGGGTTATAACAGGGTAGAATGCCAGAAGGGCATTCTGGTGAAGTCAAAGGTCGAGGAATCCGACATGAGCGATATCGCAGAACGCGTAAAGAAAATTGTGATTGATCATCTGGGCGTTGACGCCGACAAGGTTGTCGAAGGCGCCAGCTTCATCGACGATCTCGGTGCGGACTCGCTCGACACCGTTGAACTGGTCATGGCGTTCGAAGAAGAATTCGGCGTTGAAATCCCCGACGACGCTGCAGATTCCATTCTGACGGTCGGCGATGCCGTGAAGTTCATCGAGAAGGCCCAGGCCTGATCGATTGACAGTTTATGGGCGGATTGCAGAAATCCGCCCGCTTGAGCCCGGTTTTCCGGGCTTTTGTTTACAGTGACATCGACTGAAAAATAGGGTTGTTTGCGGGCGATGAGACTTGACGTGAGACCCGGTTCCGGCATGGTAACCCCCTTGGGTTGCGGAACGGAGGAAACGCGGCCGCAACTGGTGGCAGGCCAAAACGGGGCCCGCCTGGTCACCGAATTCGAGGTCGATGATCTCCCGGCAAAGATTGCCTGCCGGATTCCCTTCGGCGACGGCTCCAACGGCACCTACAATGCCGACGACTGGATGGAGCCGAAGGAACAGCGCAAGGTCGATCCCTTCATCATCTACGGCATGGCTGCCGCCGACATGGCGCTTGCCGATGCCGACTGGCACCCGCAGACCGATGAAGACCAAATCGCCACCGGCGTGCTGATCGGCTCGGGCATCGGCGGCCTCGAAGGCATCGTCGAAGCCGGTTATACGCTGCGCGACAAGGGTCCGCGCCGCATCTCGCCGTTCTTCATCCCCGGCCGCCTCATCAATCTCGTGTCCGGCCAGGTTTCGATCCGCCACAAGCTGCGCGGCCCGAACCATGCCGTCGTCACTGCCTGCTCCACCGGCGCCCATGCCATCGGCGACGCTGCGCGGCTGATCGCACTCGGCGATGCCGACGTGATGGTGGCCGGCGGCGCCGAATCGCCGATCTGCCGCATCTCGCTTGCCGGCTTTGCGGCCTGCAAGGCGCTGTCGACCCAGCACAACGATGACCCGCTGAAAGCCTCGCGCCCCTATGACCGCGACCGCGACGGTTTCGTCATGGGCGAGGGCGCCGGCATCGTGGTTCTCGAAGAGCTGGAACACGCCAAGGCCCGCGGCGCCAAGATCTATGCGGAAGTGGTCGGTTACGGCCTGTCCGGCGACGCTTTCCACATCACCGCACCGTCCGAAGACGGTGATGGAGCCTATCGCTGCATGGCGGCTGCCCTGAAGCGTGCCGGCCTGACGCCTGCCGATGTCGACTACGTCAATGCGCACGGCACCTCGACCATGGCCGATACGATCGAACTCGGCGCCGTCGAGCGGCTGGTCGGCGATGCCGCGTCGAAGATTTCCATGTCCTCGACGAAATCCGCCACCGGTCACCTTCTGGGTGCCGCCGGCGCGATCGAGGCGATCTTCTCGACGCTCGCCATCCGCGACAACATCGTGCCGCCGACGCTCAATCTCGACAATCCGGAGCGGGAAACCGCAATCGACCTGGTGCCGCATACGGCACGCAAGCGTCAGGTCAACGTCGCGGTGTCTAATTCTTTCGGCTTCGGTGGTACCAACGCTTCGCTGGTGCTGCGCCGTTACGAAGGCTGACCGGCGGGGTTTCCCGTCGTCATTTGCTTGATTGTGAATATTGCTCAGGGCGTGCGGCCGTTTCCTGAACCTGTTTTTTGCCGCATTGCTTCGCCAAACAGCGGACAATGCCAAAATGATGAGGATTGTCGGTGAGCGATACGAACCAGAATGGTGAGGCGATCTACGGTCGCGACGGCGCAGGCGTGACGAAGGGACCGATCATTCCGAAATCGGCCACCGAGGCGCTGCGGCCCGAACGAGTGCCGGATCCGCCCCGCCGTTCGCGCAAGGCGCGCAGCCAGTTGATCATCTTCCTCAACTTCCTGATGACACTGACCGTCGTGGTCGCCGTCGCCGCCGTGCTTGCCTTCTATTATGCGATCTCGACCTACCAGGCGAAGGGTCCGCTTGCGGTCAACACCAATTTCATCGTCCGCAACGGCGCCGGGCTGGCGGAAATCGCCTCCAACCTGGAGCGTAACGACGTCATTTCCGATGCGCGCATCTTCCGCTACGTCACGGCGACCTACCTCGCCGACAACGAGACGCTGAAGGCCGGTGAATACGAAATCAAGGCCGGGGCGTCGATGCGGGAGATCATGGATCTCCTGAAATCCGGCAAGTCGATCCTCTATTCGGTGTCGCTGCCGGAAGGCCTGACCGTTCGGCAGATGTTCCGCCGGCTTCAGGAAGATCCGGTTCTCGAAGGCGAACTGCCGGGCGACCTGCCGGCGGAAGGCAGCCTGCGGCCCGATACCTACAAGTTCTCGCGCGGCACCAAGCGTGCGGAAATCGTTGAGCAGATGCAGGCGGCCCAGGAAAAGCTGATCGACCAGATCTGGGAAAAACGCGATGCTTCGATCCCGCTGACATCGAAGGAAGAGTTCGTCACGCTCGCCTCGATCGTCGAGAAGGAAACCGGCAAGGCGGACGAACGGGCGCATGTCGCGTCGGTGTTCATCAATCGCCTGGAGCGCGGCATGCGGCTGCAGTCTGATCCGACCATCGTCTACGGCATTTTCGGCGGCGAAGGAAAGCCGAGTGACCGGCCGATCTTCCAGTCGGACCTGCAGAAGGAAACGCCGTATAATACCTACAAGATCAAGGGCCTGCCACCGACGCCGATCGCCAATCCCGGCCGTGCGGCGCTGGAAGCCGTCGCCAATCCCTGGCGCACCAAGGATCTCTATTTCGTGGCCGACGGCACGGGCGGGCACGTCTTCGCCGCGACGCTCGAGGAGCACAACGCCAACGTCAAGCGCTGGCGGAAGATCGAGGCGGACAAGGGGTCCGATCCGAATATCGCCGTCGATGGCCAGCCGGCGGACCAGCCCGATCCTTCGGCCAAGAAGAACAGCACGAACTGAGCGCGGAGGCCCAATGCCATTGCAATCCATGACCGGCTTCGCCCGGCGCGAAGGAACGGTCGGGCGTTATCGCTGGGCATGGGAACTGCGGTCCGTCAACGGCAAGGGGTTGGATCTGCGCCTGCGCTTTCCGCCCGGCCTGGAACAGATGGAAACGGAGGTGCGCAAGCAACTCACCGACCGTTTCTCCCGTGGCAACATGCAGATCTCGCTCTCCGTCACCGCAGCCGAAGCCCAGCTCGAGGCCGTGCTGAACAAGGAGGCGCTGAACGCCGTCATGGCCCTGCGCACGGAACTGGGGGATCTCGTCGATCCGTCGCCGCTGCGGCTGGATACCCTGCTGACCATTCGCGGTCTTGTCGATTTCCGCGAGGCGAAAGACGACGAAGAGGCGATGGCCGGGCGTGACCGGGCGATCCTCGACGGCCTTGCCGACGCGCTCGCCGATCTCCAGGCGATGCGCGAAGGCGAGGGCGATGCGCTTGCCCGCCTGCTGCACGGCCAGATCGACCGGATTGCCAGCCTGACGGTGGTGGTCGAGAACGATCCGTCACGCACGCCGCAAGAAATCGCCCGCAGGCTTGCCGGCCAGGTCGCAGCACTGATCGAAGGCGTCCCGAGCCTCGACCGCGAGCGGCTGCATGCCGAGGCGGCGTTGCTGGCGACCAAGGCCGACCTGCGCGAAGAAATCGACCGGTTGAAGGCGCATGTGCTTGCCGCCCGGGATCTTCTGGAAAAAGGTGGCCCGGTGGGCCGCAAGCTCGATTTTCTGGCACAAGAATTTAACCGTGAATCGAATACGATCTGCTCCAAGTCCAATGCCGCGGCCGTGACCACGGCGGGGATAGAGCTAAAAGTTGTCATCGACCAGTTCCGCGAACAGGTCCAGAATCTGGAGTAATCCCATGACCGCCCGGGCCACGCCGTCCAGCATCATCCAACGCCGCGGCCTGATGCTTGTCCTGTCTTCGCCCTCCGGCGCCGGCAAGTCGACGATCGCCCGCAACCTGCTGGAATCGGTTCCGGGGCTCAGCCTGTCGGTGAGTGTCACGACGCGCGCGCGCCGGCCGAGCGAGATCGCCGGCCGCCATTACCATTTCATCAGCGTGCGCGAATTCGAACGCATGCGCGATTCCGATTCGCTGCTCGAATGGGCCGAGGTTCACGGCAATTTTTACGGTACGCCCCGCGAGCCTGTCGAGGTCGCCATGGCCGAGGGTCGCGACATGCTGTTCGATATCGACTGGCAGGGCGCCCGGCAGTTGCAGGAGAAGATGGCCGCCGACGTCGTGTCGATCTTCGTGCTGCCGCCGACCATGACCGAGCTGCAGTCGCGCCTGCATCGCCGCGCGGAGGATACGGAAGAGGTCATCGCCACCCGGCTCGCCAATTCCCGTTCGGAAATCGAGCACTGGCGCGAATACGACTACGTGCTCATCAACGACGATCTCGACATCGCCTTCGATACGGTCCAATGCATCGTCAAGGCCGAGCGGGTGCGCCGCGACCGGCGCCATGGCCTGTTCGATTTCGTGCGCGGGCTTCTGGAAGAGACGCCGAAGCTCTAAACTTCGGCGAAACCATCTCACAGATGATTGGCGAGGGCCACGAACTCCTCGACGGAGAGCGTCTCGGCGCGCCTTGCCGGATCGATGCCGGCCTTGAGCAGCAGCGTTTCGCCGCCGAGCGGTTTCAGGCTTTGCCTTAGCATCTTGCGGCGCTGGCCGAAGGCGGCCTGTGTCACCTTCTCCAGCTTCTCGGCGTCGCAGGGCAGGGGTGTTGCCTTCGGCAGCAGATGAACGATCGTCGAGGTCACTTTCGGCGGCGGCGTAAATGCCTGCGGGGGCACGTCGAAGACCATCTGCGACGTGGTGCGCCAGCCGCAGAGCACACCGAGGCGGCCATAGGCGTCGTCGTTTTCATCGGCGACGATGCGGGCGCCGACTTCCTTCTGGAACATCAGCGTCAGCGACTGCCAGAATGGCGGCCAGGCCTTCGGCAGCAGCCAGTTGACCAGAAGCTGGGTGCCAACATTGTAGGGCAGGTTGGCGATGATGCGTACCGGTCCCTCGGGCGCCAGCGCCTCGAAATCGGTTTTCAGCGCATCGCCCTCGATGACCTCCAGCCGGCCCGGATAATGCTCGGAAATTTCCGCCAGCGCCGGCAGGCAGCGGGCGTCGCGCTCGATGGCGATGACTTTCCTTGCGCCGAGCGACAGGATGGCGCGGGTGAGGCCGCCGGGGCCGGGCCCGACCTCGAACACCGTCACACCCTCCAGCGGCCCGGCCGTACGGGCGATCTTCTGGGTGAGGTTGAGATCCAGCAGGAAATTCTGCCCCAGAGCCTTGCGGGCGTCGAGCCCGTGCCGCTGGATGACGTCGCGCAGCGGCGGCAGGCCGTCGAGGGTTGCCATCAGGAGCGGGCTCCGCTGTTGCGCGCAAGCTCGGCCGCGAGCGTCAGGGCGGCAACGAGGCTGTCGTGCCGCGCGATCCCCTTGCCGGCGATGCCGAAGGCGGTGCCATGGTCCGGCGAGGTGCGGATGAACGGCAGGCCGAGCGTCGCATTGACCGAATCGTCGAAACCCAGCGCCTTGGCCGGGATGAGCGCCTGGTCGTGATACATGCAGATCGCCACGTCGTAGCCCTGCCGGGCGCGGTCGTGGAACATCGTATCGGCGGGCAGGGGACCGAAGGCATCGATGCCCTCGGCGCGCAGCACCTCGATGGCCGGACGGATGATTGCGTCGTCCTCCAGCCCCAGCGCGCCGCCCTCGCCGGCATGCGGGTTGAGGCCGGCGACCGCAAGACGCGGTGCGGCGATGCCGAAGCGGTGCTTCAGGTCGGCATGGGTGATACGGCAGGTGTCGAGCAGCAGTTCGGCATCGAGCGCCGCCGGCACGTCCTTGAGAGGGATATGGATGGTCACCGGCACGGCTTTCAGCTTCGGGCCGGCCAGAAGCATCACCGGCAGCGACGGCTTGCCCGTCGCACGTTCGGCGAGATCGGCCAGAAACTCCGTATGTCCCGGAAAGCGGAAACCGGCGTCATAAAGTACGGATTTGGCGATCGGATTGGTCACCACGGCGCTCGCACGGCTGGCAAAACAAAGCTCGACCGCCCGCTCGATGGCGCCGATGGTGCCGCTCGCAGTGTCGACATGGGGCGTGCCGGGTTGACTATCGGCGCCGGCCGCGACTGGCAGGACTGGAATGGCACGATCGAAAATGCTGACCGCTCCTTCGGCATCGGTTTCTTCGATGGGTACCGAAAGGCCGAGATGACGGGCGCGCTTTGCCAGGATCACCGGATCGCCAATGAAAATGAACGGCTCCAACGACAACGCCTGGCGATCAAGCCAGGCGGTCAGGGTTATATCCGGGCCGATCCCCGCCGGATCGCCTTGGGTAAGCGCAAGCGGGCGCATCGGCATTCTTTCGTCTCTGGAGGCCAGGGTTAGTTGTAGACGATCTGCGCCCTCTTGCGCAGCTCCTCGACATATTTCTGCTCGTTGGCGTTTTCCCCGTCCTTCTGCTTGCCGAGATCCTCGGCGCGGAAGACGACTTCTGCCGCATAATCGTCCGAGACCTGGCGTGTCTTGCAGATGGCAAGGTATTCGACGCCGCGTTCCGTCACACGGGTGCCGGTCGTGTTGCCCTGGGCCTTCTCGATCAACGGCTTCCAGTCCTCCGGCAGTTCGGGCGCAAGCACGCGGCCAAGGCTGCGGACGGAAACGTCATGCATGGTGGCAGCGAAGACTTTCGCCTGATCGCAACCGGGGAACTTGGCACGCGACGCTTCGGCTTCGGCCTTGCGCTTGCCGACGATGCCCTTCTTCGAGGCGGGGACCACGAAGATGACCTGCTGCAGGAAATATTCCGTCGTCACCGGCTTCTGCTTGTTCTGCAGCATGCGGCTGACGACCTCCTGGTTCGACATGCGGCCGCTGGAGCCGTAGCGGGCATTGACGACACGCGGCCAGCTCATTGAGATGGCGATGTAGGCCTTGAAGTGATCGGCGCCGACGCCGGCCTGCTGCAGCAGCTTGTCGAGCTGCTGGGGAGCAAGCTTGTTGCTGGCAGCGAAACGCGCATAGGCGGCATCGACTTCCTGGGTGCTCACCGACATCTGAACGCGCAGCACTTCCTGGCGTTTCAGAAATTCGTCGACCAGCTGCTGCTGGGCGATCTTGTTGAGATTGCCCTTGGTTCGCTGCAGCTTGAGGAAGGCGACGCGCTTGGCGACGTCGCCGGTGGTGATCGCCGTCTTGTTGACGGTGGCGCTGATCTGGCTTGCGGCGAAAGCTGCCGGTACAAACGGCTGCGCCGTCAGGGAAACCGCCAGGGCCGCGACACCGAACACAAGCGCACGCATCGGCTTCAATCCAGATTTCATCGGTCTACCTCTCCGGCTGGCGCCACCAGGGCTACCCGCTGCTCCGATCTTGCGAAAATTCCACGAAGGTGCCGAATAACGTAATTCTTGCGGCAAAACAATGACCGAGCCGCTTTCCGGCGTCTCGCGACGTGAAAAACACTGCCTTGGCGGGGTTCCGCCAAGGCATCGAGGACCTCGTCAGTAACGATAGTTGCCCTGCGGCGCGTCACCGACCTGGATGTCGCCCAGCGTGCGGAAGCTGAGGCGGGCGCCGATCTGCCAGTCGTTTGCCGCAGTGTTCGAGATATCCCGCTTGTCGGTGTAATACAGCGAGAAGATCGTGCACTCGTCCTCATAGGAGAAACCGGCGCTGCGGCGGCTGACGACGTCGTTGTTCAGGTCCCAGGTCATGGAGCCGAACACCGAGACATATTGCGTCAGGCGGAACGAAGCGGAGGTCTGCAGTTCCGTGCTTTCTTCCGAGGCGGCGTATTTCGGCTGCGCGGCGATCTGGGTGTAGGTCAGGTTCGTCTGCAGGCGGTCGTTGCCGTAACCGATGGAGGCGCCGGTGCGCATCGGCTCGAGCGTCTTTTCGTCCAGGCGAGCCAATGCCGTCAGCGACAGACCGTATGGCGTCGTGACGCTGGCCATGGAAACGAAGTCCGAGACGTCGCTTTCGAGGCCGGAATTGGCGCCGGCATTCACCAGGTCGTCGGTGGCAAAGGAGTTCAGGCCGGCCAGGTGGTAGGACTGGCCGAGGATGCCGTGCAGCGTATAGCCGCTATCGAACGTGCCGGTATAACGCAGCCCGACATTGGCGCGGGTGCCACCCTCGATGCGGTCGTAGCCCGAAAACTTGTCGCGCTCGAACAGGTTGGTGGCGTCGAACACGAAGCTCTGGGCGTCTTCGTTTGGCAGGCGGCCGGCCATCTGCTCGTCCGGACGCACGAAGATCTGCGCGATCGGCTCGAACACATGGCTGCTGTTGGCCGTCGTCATCAGGATCGGATAACGCGCTTCGAGCCCGGCCGTCACCATGCCGCGGGCGTTGGCGTCATTGCCTTCGAAACCGCCGCCGTAGAGATAGCGGGCCGGATCGATGGAGTTCGGGCTTGCCATGTCGACATTGAGCGCGTCGCCGCGCAAGGCGAGGATCGGCGTCAGCGACAGGCCGCCGTCGGTGATGAAGGTGCGCTTCCATTCGGCTTCCGCCGAAAGACGCGCCATGCGACCGTCGAGACCGCGGAAACGGTCATAGCCGCTGACGGTGTAGATATCCGGGTTCGAACGCGAAATGTTCGTGAAGTTGACGTCGATCGACAGTTCGCCGCCGGCGACCGGAACCGGCGCGATGTAGCCGTAGTCGACGACCGGGTAGACCATCGCCTGCTTGTTCTCTTCCGTATCGCGCGGATTGGAATCCTGGACGTCGAAATAGAAGGCGCGCATGTCGAAGATGTTACGGTCGCCCATGCCGGTCAGATAGACCTGGTTGGTATGGACGCTCTCGTCGAGACCGTTCAGATCGTAGGTTCGCGAAAAGTTGTTGTCGGTCTGAGTCATGACGTCCCAGCCGAACGCCCAGCGCGGGTTGATGTTGAACGCGCCGGTGGACTGGATCATACCGCGCTCTTTGGCCTCGGCATCGCTGGGGCCGGCGGTAAACGCCCCCGGCTTCATCTGGCTGATGCCGGCAGCCCGCAGGGTCAGCATGCCATTGTCGAAGCGCTGGCGATATTCGGCATCCAGCAGGAAACCCTGGTTGGTATAGCCGGTGCCGCTGACGGTCAGATCCTTGCTGTTGGAAATGGCGTAATAATAGGGAACCTTCAGGCCGAAGCCGAGGTTTTCCGTGGTCGACATGCTCGGGAAGAGGAAGCCGGACTTGCGCTTCACCGTATGGTCGGGAACCTCAAGCACGGGAATCCAGGCGATCGGCTGACCGAAAAGCTCGAAGCGGGCATTTTCCAGCCGCACCGTATGCTTCTCGCCGTTCTGGATGACGCGCTGGGCCTTGATCTGCCAGAGCGGCGCGCGATCCGGCTTCTTTGCGCAAGGCAGGCAGGCCGTATAGACGCCGTTGTTGAGAATCATGTCGCGGGCGCCGACACGCTCGGCACTTTCGGCCGCCAGACGCGTATTGTCGGTCGTCTCCACGCGCAAGGCGTTCAGGAAGCCTTCGGCGAAGTCGTCCGTGACGTCGAGCGTTTCGGCATACAGCCGGTTGCCGCCGGGCTCGATCAGCTCGATATTGCCGATCGCCGTCATCCGGCCGGTTTTTTGATCGTATTCAACGCGCTGGGCCACCATCTTGTAGCCAGCGTAATTGATCTGCACACCGCCGACAGCGGAGATCCGCTCGGCATCTTTATCGTACACGAGTTCGTTTGCCGCGAGCATGAGCTTCGACTCGGCAGGAATGTTCGGCTCCAGCGACTGCAAACTGTTCGACTGAGCGTAAGCCGCTACAACGGTCGCACTGAAATACGCAGACGCAGCCACCCCGGTCAGCAGGGCGGTCAAGAGCCTCCTGATCGTTTTGCGGTTTATTACCGCCACTAGCCATCCTCCTGATGCAGCAGAATTGTAGCCCCGAGTGCCATCGCCACCACGACCGGTATCCAGGCCGCAATGAACGGAGGCACTACCCCGCTGCTTCCGAATGCTTTCACAAGCACGGTCACAACATAAAGCACGAAGCCTGAAAGGATTCCACCCAGAATCACCGAGCGGGATTGTGCAAAACGACTGAACTTCAGCGTGACGGTTGCGGCGATCATGGTCATCGCAATCAACAGGAAGGGCAGCGAAAGCAGGGAGTGATATTGCGTTTCAAGCGCCCGGGTGGAAACGCCGAAGGACTTGGCAATCGCAATTTTCTGAGAAAGATCATAAAAAGCAACGGTTTCCGGTTGAGCCAAACGCTCCTGCACGAATTCCCGCTTCAAATTGGTCGGCACTTGGACGGACGGGAGACGCACAGGCACTTCACCTGGCCTAGTCTCTGTCACCTCGTTAAGCAACCAGTAACCATCTTGCAATTTTGCCGTTCCCGCGTCCTGTCTCAGAATGATCCGGCCCTCCGGATCGAAATGGATCAGAACGGCATCGACCAGCAGGGTCCCGTCCTCGAGGATCACCCGTCCGCCGATCACCGTGTCGTCCTTGCCGCTGATCTGGCGCAGCCACGGAACGGCGGAGGAGGAGCGGGACTTGTTGCTTGCCGCCTTCCAATCCGATTCGAGGAATAGAGCCTGACGCTGGCCCCAGGCTGCCAAGGGATTGAGCGCCAGTGTCGTCACCGCGCCGACCAGGAAGGCGCCGACCACGAAGGGGGTCATGAACTGCCAGACGGACACGCCGGCTGCCCGTGTTACCACCAGTTCATAGCGCCGATTGAGCGCGATCAGCGTCGTCATGCCGACGAACAGCATGATGAAGGGAATCGTTTGCTGCAGGATGAGCGGCAGGCGCACGAAGGTCATGAACAGCGCGCCGCCGACCGAATAGCCGGCAAGTGACGAGAAACGGCCGGACGTCTCGGAAAAATCGATCAGGAAGATGATCGAGACGATGCCGAGCAGGAACCACAGGGTGGTCGCCAGATAGCGGCGGAAGAAATAACGCCCGAGCGTCGAGAAGATCATGCCGGATCTCCCTTCGACGCGCCGCGCTGGCCGCTCAGCCGCGCCACAAGCCCGCGCCAGATGTCGGCGGTGCGGTAGCGCAGGAAGGCCGGAATTCTAAGCTTCATGTTGCGCGACAGCAGGAAGGCGGCAACGGCGCCTGCGACGATCGGCACGGCATAAGCGACATAGACATAGGTCATGTCGTGCTCCGACTGGTTCGACGCGTAGAAGGACGCCCAGCGCAGGCCGAAGCTGATCGCCAGGGCCGAGACCATTGGATGCAGGTGCGCATCGCGGTGGGAGCGGGCATCGCCGGCAATCAGCAGCGAAATCATCGCGTAGAGCAGCGGGAAGCACCATTCCGTCAGCCGCCGGTGCAATTCGGCGCGGTATTCACCGGGTTTCTGCTTGTAGTGCGTATCCTCGGGATCCGGATTGAGCAGGAAGCCGAGGCTTCGGTCGCCCGAGCGCAGCGTAGCCTGGCCGCGTGTCTGGGTGAGGTCCGACAGGTCGAAGGAATAGGAATCGAAACGGATGATCGAGACGTTGCCGTTCGGGATCTTCCGGTGCACTTCGCCGTCGTGCATGATCAGCGCCGTGCCCTCGACGTTCACCGCGCCCTCGCGGGCATAATAGATGAGGTCGAAGTTCGGATCGCGCGAATCGGCGACGAACAGGCCCTTGAGGATGCGGCCGGAATGCCGCTCGGAAATCTGGATGTAGAGCCCGTCCTCGATGCGCCGGAACGTCTTCTCCTCGATGACCGAAGAGAGCAGGTCGGCATAGGCGGCAGCGACCATTTCGCGCGCGGCAACGCGGACCTTGGGCTCGATGACGTTGTCGACGAAGAAGGAAAACACGCTCAGGCCTGCGGCCAGCAGCAGGATTGGCCGCATGATCGTCGCGCGTGTCGCGCCCGCGGCCTCGATGACCGTCAGCTCCGAATCGTTGTTCATCGCCGCCAGTGTCTGGGTGACGCCGATGACGATCGCAAACGGCAGGACGATCGGGATGATCGTCGGCAGGATAAGCGTCGCCAGTTGCACGAAGGAGCCGATCGACTGGCCGCTATCGGTCACGAGATTGATGCGGCCGAGCACCTGGGTCGTCCAGATGATGGCCAGCACCGGCAGCAACGCCACCAGGAACATCTGGCTCACGCGCCGCAGAATATATGACTCGAGAAGTTTCATGCAGGCCTTCGAACTCAGGCCGGCATTCGTGAAGACCTGCCGGCGACGCGTTTCTCTACGCTGTTTGTGAATTTTTGGCGACAGGCCGTCCCTCAAATTTCCGTCAGGCCAGTAAAATTTTCCGGCGGCGTGTCACTTCGGTCAGTGCCAGCACGCCGAAGAAGATGACCGGCGACGACATCCAGCCGAGCACGGCATCGGACAGATAGTGACCGCCCCAGGCGACGCGCAGGGCCGGCGTCACGAAGGCGACGATGACGATGGGCGGCACGAGCAGCGGCCGCAGGGCCGGGGGAACAAGGATAATCAGGCAGAACAGCCAGCCGGCCCCGGCGCCCTCTCCCGAAATGAAGGAGCAGTTGTTGTTGCAGGTGCCGGCGAAGGAGCCGGCCGGCTCGAACATGTGCTTGCCGCCGAAAATGTCGGTCTCGTAGGGACGCGGCCGATTCGAATGCGTTTTCAGCCACAGATTGACGAGGATGTACGGCCCGACGACGAAGGAGACGAGCGCTGCGCTGTAATAGCGGAAGTCGAGCTTTTTGACACCGCGCCGCCGCCGCCGCAGTTCCAGCGCGGCCATGCAGGCCAGGATGATGGCGATCACCGACGGCAGGAAGAACAGGAACTTGCGCAGTCCCTTGTGGAAATCATCGCGGCTGAGCGGAAAATGTCCGCAGATGCCGAGGGCATTCGGCGTTTCCTGGCAGGTGAACGGCACGAAGAACCATTTGGCGACGACCAGGTCGATCTGTGGAAAGACGTAAAAAAAGCAGAGCGTCACCCACCACAGCGCGAATATCACGCAAAAGATCTGCGTATATGCGTAGGAACGTGTCAGGTCGCCTGTTTCCTCCCCGGCGCAGGGTTTCCCCAAGTCAGTTGTCACGAAAAAATCCCGGATTCATTCCGCGTCGCTCCCTCGAACATGTGGTTTCTTGCCTAGTGGCGGAGTACGACAGCAGAATGATGATCCGAAAGCCGGTTTTACAGAACCGTGCATTTCGGCATAAGCAGCTTGTACTTGCGTTCAGGCTATAAAACCCCATGATCGACCCGCGATCATGATTACAATGTTGCAGCGGAGAATCAATGTCTGCGAAATTCGAAATTTCCTTCGCCAAATCGGCCCGTATCGAGGGCGCCACGGCCGTTCTTCTCAAGGCCTCGGACGGGGAAGCGCCTGCCGGTGCAGCCGTTGCCGATCCCGCGGGCGTCTTCGCCAAGGCCGCCAAGGTCGCACGGTTTACCGCAAAGCCGATGTCGGTGCTGGATATCGTGGCGCCGCAGGGCGCCGACGCCGATCGTATCTTCGTCCTGGGCCTCGGCAAGGCAGCAGACATGACGGCGCATGACTGGCTCAGGGCCGGCGGCGTCGCCGCCTCGAAGATCGGCAAGAGCGAATCGGTCGTGGTTTTTCTCGATGCCCCCGGTCTCGACGTGCAGTCGGCCCAGGCCGCCGATTTTGCCCTCGGCCTGCTTCTGCGCGCCTATAGCTTCGACACCTACAAGACGAAGAAGGGTGAGGACGACGACAAGGCCAAGGCCTCGACCGTCAAGGTCACCATCGTGACGGCCGACTCGTCGGCGGCGCAGAAGGCCTTTGCCGTTGCGCGAGCCGTTGCCGACGGCGTCAATCTTGCCAGGGACCTGGTCAACGAACCCGCCAACATCCTCGGCCCGGAAGAATTCGCCGCCAAGGCGAAGGAACTGGAGAAGCTCGGCGTCGATGTCGAGATCCTGACGGAAAAGGAAATGCGCAAGCTCGGCATGGGCGCGCTGCTCGGCGTCGCCCAGGGTTCCGTACGTCCGCCGCGCCTCGTGGTCATGCACTGGAAAGGGGCGAAGAAGGAGCAGCCGGTCGCTTTCGTCGGCAAGGGCGTGGTCTTCGACACCGGCGGCATTTCCATCAAGCCCGCTGCCGGCATGGAAGAGATGAAGGGCGACATGGGCGGCGCGGCTGCCGTGACCGGCCTGATGCATGTGCTGGCCGCCCGCAAGGCCAAGGTCAACGCCATCGGCATCATCGGCCTCGTCGAGAACATGCCGGATGGCAATGCCCAGCGCCCCGGCGACATCGTCACCTCGATGTCCGGCCAGACGATCGAGGTGATCAACACCGATGCCGAAGGCCGCCTCGTGCTCTGCGATGCCCTATGGTATTGCAACGAGCGCTTCAAGCCGAAGTTCATGATCAACCTCGCGACGCTCACCGGCGCGATCATCGTCGCGCTCGGCAATACCCATGCGGGTCTTTTCACCAACAGCGATTCGCTGGCTGGCGAGCTGACGGAAGCCGGTCTTGCGACGGACGAGACGCTGTGGCGCATGCCGCTCGGCAAGGAATACGACAAGATGATCGACAGCAAGTTCGCCGACATGAAAAACACCGGCGGACGCCATGCCGGCGCGATCACCGCGGCACAGTTCCTCAAGCGTTTCGTCGGCGAGACGCCGTGGGCGCATCTCGACGTCGCCGGCACGGCGATGTCGTCGCCGTCGAACGAGATCAACCAGTCCTGGGGATCGGGTTTTGGCGTGCGGCTGTTGGATCAGCTGGTCCGCGCCCGTTACGAGGTCTGAGACGGGTGTGACCGAAATCCTGTTCTACCATCTGACGGAGAGCAAGCTGGAAGACGCCTTGCCGCCGCTGCTCGACAAGAGCGTCGAGCGCGGCTGGCGGGTTGCCGTCCAGATGAACGACGCCGCCTTGCGCGACAAGCTCGATGGCCATCTCTGGACGTTTCGCGACGACAGCTTTTTGGCGCATGGTCTCGATGGCGAAGAGATGGCGGAGGAGCAGCCGGTGCTCTTGACGCTGACCACGGACAATGTGAACGGCGCGACCGTGCGTTTCATCATCGACGGCGCCGAGCCGCCGCCGCTGGATGCCTACGAACGCGTCGTCTTCATGTTCGACGGCTACGATCAGGGCCAGCTCGAAGCGGCCAGAGGCCAATGGAAGAAGCTGAAGGGCGAGGGGCACACGCTGACCTACTGGCAGCAGAACGCCGAGGGCCGCTGGGAGAAAAAAGGGTGAAGGCGGCCGAAGCCGCCTTCCCATCCTTAATCGAAGCCCCGATCTTTAATCGAAGAACGAATCGACGAATTTGCGCCGGCCGAGCATGAAGGCGTCGGCTACATGCGTCAGCGGCGCCAGGTCGACATCCGACTGGCCGGCAGCGACGAGGGCGGCAAAACGCGCGTAAAGTGCCGGATATTCGGCTTCCGGCGCGGAAAACTTCAGTTCGCCATTCACTGAGAGCTTGGCGCCGCCTTCCGACAGCACCATTTCGCCGGCGTCCGTGACCGCGACGATATCCCAGCTCTGCTTGCCGGTCTGGCGCCAGTCGAATTCGGCATGCACGTCGAGGCCGGCAATGTCGGTGAAGCGGAGATCGGCGGCAATCGGCGCATCGCGGTTTTCCGGGAATTCCAGGCTGGCCTTGGTGAGGAAGATCGCCCGCGGCAGGATATGCGTCACGATCGACAGCGCGTTGATGCCCGGATCGAAGATGCCGAGACCGCCGGCCTGCCAGATCCAGTCCTGGTTGGGGTGCCAGTGACGCACGTCTTCCTTCCAGATGACGTTGACGCTGCGGATGGTGGTGGCGGCGAGGAACGCCTTGGCGGCTTCCACGGCCGGCGCATAACGCGAATGCCAGCTGGCGAACAGCGTCAGGCCCTTTTTATCGGCGCTCCGTTTGAGGTCCTGCACTTCGCTGAGGGTGGCGCCCGGCGGCTTTTCGAGGAAGACGTGCTTGCCGGCGGCGAGTGCCGCATGGGCTGCTTCGTAGCGGTATTGCGGCGGCATGCACAGCGAAACGGCATCGATGTCCGGCACGGCTTCCAGCATCGCGCCGATGGTCGGATAGCTCGGGATGCCCTCCACCGTGCCGTGACGGCTCGCGGTGGCCGTCAGTTCGTAGCTGCCGTTGGCGGCGATGGCGGGGAGGTGCTGGTCGCGGACGATCTTGCCGACGCCGACGATGGCGAGCTTGATGGGGGCCATGATGGGAACGCTCTTTGACGGGTGTTTCGCTAGAATTAGGTCTGTTTATCCGGCAGTCTTAGCAGAAAGCCGCCCTTCGGCAAGGGCGGCTTTTGCGGTATCCGGTACGGAAAGACGGCGCGATTTTATTCGGCGGAGGCCATCAGCATCGGGTTCGGCATGCGGCTGCGCTTGTAGCGGAGCGTCACGACCTTGTAGCCGTCGCTCTTCAACTGGGCGAGAAGGGCGGGCAGCATGATGGCCGTGCGCTTGTGGATGTCGTGCATCAGGATGATGCCGCTGCCGCGCCGGCGAAGGGTATCCATCGTCCGCATGGTGACGGCCGACGGTCCGACTTTGAAATAATCCTTCGAATCGACGTCGACGTCGAGGACGACCAGGCCGCGGCTTGAAAGCGCGCTGCGCAGCCGGCGGGTATCGGAGAGATAGGGGAAGCGGAAGAAGCCGGCATTGACCGCCGTCGCCTTTTCGACCGCCTTCTCGCCGCGGGCGATTTCGGACAGGGCGCTGTCGTATCCCATGCCGGCCAGGTTGCTGTGGCGGTAAGTGTGGGTGCCGATGGTGTGGCCGCGCTGGACGACCTTGCGGGCGATCGACGGATAGGTTTCCGCCATCTGGCCGACCATCAGGAAGGTGGCCTTGACGCCGTAGCCGTCGAGGATATCGAGCACCTTTTCCGTCTTGCCGGGCATCGGGCCGTCATCGAAGGTCAGGATCACTTCCTTGGGGCGCAGTTTCAGTTCGCCGAGCGAACCGACGGTCAGCGTGCGGCCGGAAAGTCCGCCGGGATGGCTGGGCTTGACCCAGGCGGCCGGTTCCATCTCCACGGGCTCGCTCGCACCCTTCTTGTGGTGCATCGGCGTGGTCGCCGCAAACGAGGTCTTGAGAGAACCGGTTTCGGAAGAGGGCTTGGTGCCGCAGCCCGCCAGGGCAAGGGTCACGGCAAGCAGTGGCAAAAGAAGACGTGACGACATCAAATCACTCAACAAATCGATAATGTTGAGCAATTTTTCTCGATTATGGTTAATGAAGCGTTTCCGCCGTGCTGCGGATTTTAACTATTCCGCTGGTGGCCCGGATCAGCGCGTATCGCCAACATCGCCGCCTGCACCTTCTCCCCGCAGGGAGAAGGTGGCCCGAAGGGTCGGATGAGGGGGAGCCAGGCAGACAGGTCTTGCCGTGGAGCCCCCCCTCATCCCGCTGCCGGGACCTTTCCGAGGGGAGAAGGGGAAGGGGGCACCCTGTCATTACACCGGTAGATGGCTGTTATCCCGCCATCGCCTCTTCGTATTCGGCGGACAATTCCAGCCACTGCTCTTCCGCCTCGTTCAGCCTGGCAAGTGTCGCAGCGCGCTCCTTGGACTTGGTAACCGCCTTGTCGGGCGATTTTTCGTAGAGTGCGGGATCTTCAAGTTCCTTGTCGAGGAGTTGAATCTGCCTGTTCAGCTTTTCCGTCAAGGATTCGAGATCGTTGATCTTTTTCTTCAGCGGTGCATAGGCGGCGCGCTTTTCCGCCGCTGCCTTGCGCTGGTCGGCCTTGTTGCGGCTGTCGTCGGCCGCATCCGTCTTTGCCGTGCCGCTCTTGGCCTTGGGGCTGGAGACGACGATGCTGCGATAATCCTCGAGGTCGCCGTCATAATTGGTCACCGTGCCGTCGCGCACCAGCCAGAGCCGGTCGACGGTCGCCTCGATCAGGTGCCGGTCGTGCGAGATGAGGATGACGGCGCCCGGATAATCGTTGAGCGCCTGGATCAGCGCGTTGCGGCTGTCGATGTCGAGGTGGTTGGTCGGTTCGTCGAGGATCAGCAGGTTCGGCGCGTCGAAGGCGGCGATGCCCATCAGCAGCCGTGCCTTTTCGCCGCCCGAAAGATCCTTGGCGGGCGTGTCCATCTTCTCCGTCGCCAATCCCATCTGCGCGACGCGGGCGCGCACCTTGGCTTCCGGTGCTTCCGGCATCAGCCGGCGCACATGTTCGACGGCGCTGTCCTTCGGCACGAGGTCGTCCAGCTGGTGCTGCGCGAAGAAGCCGATCTTCAGGTTCGGCGCCGTCTTCACTTCGCCGGTCTCGGCGGCGAGCTTGCCGGAAATGAATTTCGCGAAGGTCGACTTGCCGTTGCCGTTCGAGCCGAGCAGCGCGATGCGGTCGTCATTGTCGATGCGCAGGTTGAGGCGCGTCAGGATCGGTTTTCCGGGCGTATAGCCGACGGCACCGCTCTGGATGGCGATGATCGGCGAGGCGGGCTGCTTTTCCGGTTCGGGGAAGGTAAAGCCCTGCACATGGTCTTCGATGACCGCGGCAACGGTGCCCATGCGCTCCAGCGCCTTGATGCGGCTCTGCGCCTGCCGCGCCTTGGTGGCCTTGGCGCGGAAGCGGTCGATAAAACTCTGCAGGTGCTTGCGGGCCGCATCGTTCTTCGCCTTCGCCTTCATCTGCAGCTCGTCGGCTTCCGCCTTCTGGCGTTCGAACTGGTCGTAGGAGCCGCGATAGAAGGTGAGCTTCTTCTGGTCGAGATGAATGATCGAGTTGACCGCGGTGTTCAGAAGATCCCGGTCGTGGCTGATGATGATCACGGTGTAGGGGTAGCGGCGGATATAATCTTCCAGCCACAGCGTGCCCTCGAGGTCGAGATAGTTGGTCGGTTCGTCGAGCAGCAAGAGGTCCGGCTCGGAGAACAGCACCGCGGCAAGCGCCACGCGCATGCGCCAGCCACCGGAGAAACTGGAGGCGGGCCGGGCCTGCGCCTCATGGTCGAAACCGAGGCCGGAGAGGATGCTGGCGGCACGCGCTTCGGCCGAATGCGCCTGGATATCGGCAAGCCGCGTCTGGATTTCGGCGATCCGGTGCGGATCCTTTGCCGTGACGGCCTCGGCGAGCAGGGCCTCGCGCTCCTTGTCCGCCTTCAGCAC
>Ga0066256_1001573_pt1 | contig 30651 bp, 33 predicted proteins | sample ThiBio_1000_biof_FD_87107 | JGI IMG/M metagenome (GOLD analysis project Ga0066256, IMG submission 87107) | Wastewater bioreactor microbial communities from Cape Town, South Africa - Thiocy_expt_1000_biof (version 2) | ecosystem: Engineered > Bioreactor > Thiocyanate-remediating >... | reverse complement strand
AGCGCTGGCTCTCCACCACCGGCTTCCTCGACAAGGTGGCGGAAAACCTGACCAAGGCGATGGCGGCCTGAGCCGCCTCGGCAACTCTCAAACGAAAAGGCGCGGAGCAATCCGCGCCTTTTTTGTTACCCGCGAGAATCTGGAGACTGATGCGAGGCAGCCTTCAGCCTTGTCGCGGATAAATCAGAACGGCCAGTGTGCCCGCGCACTCGCTGTCCACACGCCGTAATTGCTACCTATTCCACCGTATTCGCCGCCGAGCGCCAGCGAGCCGCCGCCCGCCGTCGCGATATTGACGCCGCCCGTCACACGGCCGGACCAGCCATCGCTGATGCCGACAAACGGCACGCCTACAGGCAACGCGTTATCGGTCGAAAACCGCCAGTCGCCGTAAAAACCGAGATAGGGTGAGAGTATCGTTGTCGCCGTGATTTGCCATGGCGCGATGACACGGCCGCCTGCCGAAACACGCCCCGTCGAAAAGTCGCGCGACGCCTGCGAGGCGCCGAGGCTGTCGATCCACGCACCCTGACGTTCCCACAGAGCGTAGACCTTTGCGGACGGCTCGAAGATGTACGCCGCAACCCGATAGTTTCCGGTCAAGCCTGTCGATGCAATCCAGCGCGAACCGGTGAAGCTGCCGCTCGCCGTGCCAGCCACGCCGTCATAGGACAGGCCTGACCAACCCGCCATCGCGTCCCAGCGCAATGTCTGCGTGATCCGCCACGCGGCATAACCGCCGACGGTGCCGCCGTTGCCCTTGAGATTGCCCGCGAGCGACGCGAAGTCGTAATTGAAACTCTCATAGCCGCCGAACGCGCCGACCAGAACATCGGGATTGAGCTTGTAGCCCAGACCCGCCGTAGCATTGAGCTGCGTGCCGTGAATATCCGCGACCGCGCTGTTGATGCGGTCCCATCCCGTGCCGTGAACATCGGCCCAGAGGCTCCATTGCCGCTCGAACACCGGAGCCGCGCGCGGAGCCTTGGCATATCCCCCGCCTGCATAGGCCAGTGCAGCAAACGCATCATCGGCACGGCGCGAGACATCGGAGCGAGATGCAATGCTCGCTTCGGGTTCGGCAGCAAAGTTGAACGTCATGCCGTTCGGACTGAACGCCGCCGGAGCGCCGCCATTGGCGAAAGCGTCATTGATGGCACCGCCAACGGCCCCGGTGATGGCCGCACCGGAGGCCTGCGCCACCATCGTCGAGCCCTGAATCTGCACAGAACGCAGCTTCTGGCTGTCGGTCGGCGCGGAGGAACTGCCCGCCGCAGGATTGCAGGTGACGGTGACGGAGATACTGCCAGCACCCAAAAGGCGAATGGCGCTTTGCAGGTCCGTATCGTTTCCGGTCCCGGTGACCGTATAGCTGTAATTGCCAGCGCCAAAAGCCGTGTGATCCAGAAGCAGCCCGCCACCTACGGGATTGAGCCACCACTGTCCCGAACCGCCATTGTTGACGCTAAAATTGATCTTGTCGCCGACTGCAAATCCATTGATGGTCCGTATGTCGGCAACGGTGCTGCTACCTGAGGCTTGCGAGGCATTGAAGCCGCCAGCATTCACCGCAGTGCAGCCTGCCGAAGCGAAAGCTGCCTGCTGGCTTCCCAGAAAAATTGCGGCGCTTGCAGCAATCAAGACAATACAATGCCGTGCGGGACGCTCGGCCCCGCGAAAAGCTTCCAAACCCACCTGCTCTCGCCCCCTAATGCTCTTGCGTAACCGCGGAGCCGTATTAATTCCCCGTTTCCCCGAGTCATAGAAAGACGTAAATGGTTCGCTCTCATCTGGCGCGGTCACAAACGCACCCAATTCACAAACACGGTGCACAGGTCACCCGAAGGCAACATGTCACTGGTCCAGCCCGACGATGATCTGAAGGACCCGCTGCTCGCGGAAGCGGCGCAATTACGTGCGTCACCTGCCTTTGCAGCCGCAATCCGCGAATACACGGTCGGCCTGGCCCGCTTCCGCGAGGCCCCTCGGCTGGTCAACAAGCTGATTTCTTACGAGTCCCGCTTCCGCGTGACCGGTTATCTGCTTTATCTCGACGCCGATCACGAGCGGTTTGGCGCGGATGGCGGCGCAACCTACACACGCCTGCTCGAACTCTGCACCCGCCGCAACGAGGTGAGCCCGCGCGTTCTCAAGACCACGCTGGCGATGCTGAAACTGACCGGCTTCATCAAATCAGCGCCAAGCCCCTCCGACCGCCGTTCGAAATCCTATCGTCCGACCGCGCTTATGAACGAATTCACCCGTAGCTGGCTCACTTATGCGGTCGGTGCGCTGGATGTGCTGCAACCGGGCGAAAACCGTGCGCAACAGCTCAATAACGATCCCGCTTTCATCGGGCGTTTTCTGGTGTCCGGCGGTCGCGATCACATCGTAGGCGAACCGCCCGCAGACCGGATGCCCGAATTCATCGGCTTTTTCGGCTCGCGCGAAGGTGCCGCCGCGCTTGTTCTGTCCGTGATGCTTGCGGACATCGACAGCACGCCGCTGCCCAGCCGCGCGCAAATTGCGAGCCGCTTCGGCCTTTCCAAGACGCAGGTGTCCAAGATGATCGCTGAGGGCGATGACCTTGGCTTCTTCTCGGTCGATGCAGCCGGCGTTCCGATGGCCACGGATTATCTGCGCGACGCCTACGCGCAATGGATCTCGATCGAACTCGCCTTTTACGCCCGGCACATGCAGCCCGCGTAAGCGTTCACGCGCTGGCGAGGCCGATCTGCGCGATCATCGCTTTCGCGATTTCCTGCTCCCCCATGATCACGGAGTTCGCGCCATGATGCTTGAGATGCGCGATCTCTTCTTCCGAATGCGCACGCGCGATGATGGGGAGCGTGCCGCTGATGGCGCGGGCTTTCGCAACGATCTGCCCGCCCTCGAACGCATCGGGGATCGCGACGAGAAGGCCCCGCGCCGCGCCGACATTCGCGGCCTGCCAAGTTCGCGAACACCCTCGAAAAGGTGTGCGTCGAGACCGTCGAAGCCGGCTTCATGACCAAGGACCTCGCCCTGCTGGTCGGCGCCGATCAGCGCTGGCTCTCCACCACCGGCTTCCTCGACAAGGTGGCGGAAAACCTGACCAAGGCGATGGCGGCCTGAGCCGCCTCGGCAACTCTCAAACGAAAAGGCGCGGAGCAATCCGCGCCTTTTTTGTTTTCAGTTCAACAACAGGTCCCGCATTTTTCGCGGACGATTGGCCTATCGGCTTGCAAAACCCACCGAAGGATCGAGCTTGTAACTCAAGCGGCCGACGACGGTGTCGAGCTTGGTCTTGTCGTCGGCCGAAGTCAGAGACGTGTCGTTGCCGACATTAAAGGCGGTGTAACTCGCCCGTCCGAGGTCGATATGATTATACTCGAGGCCAAGGATGAAATTCTGCGTGAGCATGTATTCGAAACCAGCACCGACGATCACGCCGTTCCTGAACCTGCTGCCCGGAGTCCATGTGGTGGAAGACCCGCCATCGCTCGAAGCCGCCGACAGTTCGACCTCGCCGCCAGCCCAGCCGCCTTTGCCGTAAAACAGCAAGCGGTCCCAGGTTACGCCGAGACGGCCGGCAATCGTGACGAGATTGTTGATCCTGGTCGTCTCGTTATCAGTGTCATAATAGGGGCTCGCAACCGTGTGCTTCTGGTTCAGGCCCGACCACGTGCCTTCGACGCCGGCCACCACCGATCCAAGCTGATAATTGAATCCGGCTTGAGCGCCTCCAAGCAGGCCTGTCTTCGAGCCGAACGGGATCGCATTTGGAGACTCGGTCCAGGGCCAATCATCCTGCTGGAAAGCCCAGTGGGAGCCGGCCGAACTGCCGCCGACATGAGCACCGATATAGAACCCGGTCCAGTTGCGCGCAGGTTCGGCGGAAAATCCGAGCGCTTGCATCTTTCCGGGGGAAAGCCTGTAGTTGATGCCCGCCCTCACGATGTGGGCGTCGAAGCTCACCGTCTCCGGCGCCGACGGCAAGGCGTCGAACAAGGCCGATTTGCCGAGATTGACGTAAAGGTACTCGACCTTCGCGGACCAGTTCGGCGCGAATTTCGTTTCCACGCCAGCACCGGCCGTCCAGCCCGGGCGCAGTTCACTGCCGGATGCAGGCATCGTCGCGTCCCAGCCACGCACGTCGCCAACAGCAAGACCGCCGGTCGCATAAAGCAGCCAGTTTCCGGTTGCCCCCGCCGCATAACCGACCCGGCCACGCAAGGTGCCGAGCGAACTGAGCTTGGTCCCGCACGGGTGAGGCGTACCGGCTGATAACCCGCACAGATCGGAATGACCGCTGATATCAGCCCAGGAAAAATCGCCCTCGAAGCCATAGACCCAGCGCGCGGTCTGCCAGTTGTATCCGATCGTGCCGCCAATCAGGCCGCCGTTGACCGAGTAGCTTCCGTCGGCAGGACCACCACCTCCGCCGCCTGCGAGCGGACCCGGGGCGGGGCGGGTGGGGGTGGAAGGGCCGGTGCGGCAGCCGCCGCTGACGCCGACATACCCGCCCGACCAGTTATCAGGGGCCGGCGGCGCCTTGGTGAAAATCCGCGGCGCGAGATCGGCAGCCGAAGCCATGGAGACAGAAGCTGCGGTGAAAAGACCCGCGATCAAAATCAATTTGCGCACGAAACACCCAATTCACTATCAAAATATGGGTGTGAGCGTAGCCGCGATTCCGGAAAGAAGCTGTGGCTCGCAGGTAACAATCGTCGACAAAGCCATTCGCCCGGACATGGCGGGATGCGCTTCCGAGGCAGACCTGAGCCGGTCACGCCCCCATTGCGGCTTCGATCGCCTTCAGCGCATCGTCGGCCTTCGCGCCGTCGGGACCGCCGGCCTGCGCCATATCGGGCTTGCCGCCACCGCCCTTGCCGCCCAGCACTTCGGAGGCCTTGCGCACGAGGTCAACCGCGCTGAAACGCGAGGTCAGGTCCGGCGTCACGCCGACGACCACGCTGGCCTTGCCGTCCTCGCTGGTGGCGACCAGCGCGACAACGCCGGAGCCGATCTGCTTCTTGCCTTGATCGGCAAGACTCTTGAGATCCTTGATCTCGATGCCTTGAACGGCGCGCGCGAGCAGTTTCACATCGCCCACCGTGCGCACATCCGATGCAGCCGCAGCGCCGTTTGCAGCGGTGCCGCCACCACCCATCGCAAGTTTCTTGCGGGCGTCGGACAGATCGCGCTCAAGCTTCTTGCGCTCTTCGACAACGGCCGCCGCGCGTGAAGTGATGTCGCTGATCGATGCATTGAGGGTCGCGGAGACGGCGCGCAGATCGGCGCGCGAACTGTTGAGCGCATGACGCGCTGCACGCCCGGTGAGCGCCTCGATGCGGCGGACGCCAGATGACACCGCGCTCTCGCCGGTCACCGAGATCAATCCGATATCGCCGGTGCGCTTGACGTGAGTGCCGCCGCACAGTTCGACCGACCAGCCGAGCGCATTGCTCGCCGCGCCTTCGCGCGCTGCGCTACCCATCGACACCACGCGCACCTCGTCGCCGTACTTCTCGCCGAACAGGGCGCGCGCGCCGGATTCTCGAGCGTCGTCGATCGCCATGGAGCGGGTGACGACTTCACCGTTTTCCAGCACGACATCGTTGGCAATGTCTTCGATCTTGCGCAGTTCATCCGGCGTGATCGGCTTGGTATGCGCGAAGTCGAAACGCAGGCGCTCCGGCGCAACCATCGAGCCGCGCTGCGCGATGTGATCGCCCAGCACCTGACGCAGCGCCTCGTGCAGCAGATGCGTCGCGGAATGATTGGCGCGGATCGCCGAACGCCTTGTGTGGTCCACCTCAAGCTGCAGCGCCATGCCAGGCTTCAGCGTGCCCTGCTCCACCGTGCCGAGATGCACGAACAGGTCGCCCGCCTTCTTCTGTGTGTCGGTGACGCGCACCCGCGCGCCGCCCTCGCCGCTCAGGATGCCGGTATCGCCGACCTGACCGCCGGACTCGGCGTAAAACGGCGTCTGGTTCATCACGATGGCGACCTCGTCGCCCACCTTGGCGCCGTCGGCTTCCTTGCCGTCCTTCACCAATGCAGTGACGACGCCTTCCGCGATCTCGGTGTCGTAGCCGAGAAATTCGCTCGCACCGAGCTTTTCGCGCAGCGGAAACCAGATCGCCTCCGCGGCGGTATCGCCCGAGCCGGCCCATGCCGCGCGGGCCTTGGCCTTCTGCTTTTCCATCGCATCGGTGAACGAAGCAATATCGACGCCGATGCCGCGGTTGCGCAGCGCGTCCTGCGTGAGGTCGAGCGGAAAGCCATAGGTGTCGTACAGCGTGAACGCCGTCTCGCCGTCGAACATATCGCCCTTCTTCAGCGACGCGCTCTTGTCGTCCAGAATGGTGAGGCCGCGCTCCAGCGTCTTGCGGAAGCGGGTTTCTTCCAGCTTCAGCGTTTCCTCGATCAAATTCTCGGCGCGCACCAGTTCCGGATAGGCCTGGCCCATCTCGCGCACCAGCGCCCAGACGAGGCGATACATCAGCGGCTCTATGGCCCCGAGCAACTGGCCGTGGCGCATGGCACGGCGCATGATCCGGCGCAGCACATAGCCGCGGCCTTCGTTGGACGGCAGCACGCCATCGGCGATCAGGAACGACGAAGCGCGCAGGTGATCGGCGATCACACGCAGCGAGGCCTTCTGTTCGCCGTGCGGATCGGCACCGGTGAGTTCAGAAATGGCGCGGATCAGCGCGACGAACAGGTCGATATCGTAGTTGTCGTGCTTGCCCTGCAGCACGGCCGCGATGCGCTCAAGGCCCATGCCGGTGTCGATCGAAGGCTTCGGCAGCGCAACGCGATTGCCCGGCGCGATCTGGTCGAACTGCATGAACACCAGATTCCAGATCTCGATGAAGCGATCGCCGTCTTCCTCCGGCGAGCCCGGAGGTCCGCCCCAGATCTTGTCGCCGTGGTCGAAGAAAATTTCCGAGCACGGACCGCAGGGGCCGGTGTCGCCCATCTGCCAGAAATTGTCGGAGGTCGGAATCCGGATGATTTTGGATTCAGACAGGCCCGCGATCTTCTTCCACAGGCCGAACGCCTCGTCGTCCTCGGAATAGACCGTCACCAGCAGCTTCTCTTTCGGAAGGCCGTATTCCTTGGTGATCAGATTCCACGCAAGCTCGATCGCCCGGTCCTTGAAGTAATCGCCGAACGAGAAGTTGCCGAGCATCTCGAAGAAGGTGTGATGGCGCGCGGTGTAGCCGACATTGTCGAGATCGTTGTGCTTGCCGCCGGCGCGGACGCATTTCTGCGAGGTGGTGGCGCGCTGATAGGGCCGCTTCTCGAGCCCGGTGAACACGTTCTTGAACTGCACCATGCCCGCATTGGTGAACATCAATGTCGGGTCGTTGCGCGGCACCAGCGGCGACGACGGCACGATATCGTGGCCGTTCTTCGCGAAGAAGTTCAGGAACGTGGATCGGATCTCGTTAACGCCGCTCATATCGTATATCCGCAGCCGCGCCCGGTCACGGCCGGGCGGCCGCGGAGCGACACCGGCTGAATGCAAGGGGGTGTCTAGGCCCCTTGTATCTAGGCGGTCTGGCGCTGTCCAGAAAGCCCCAAGGGGCTCGGACAGCGCGGCCGCGCCGTCGAGCGGGTCAGAAAACCGCCGGGACGTGCATTTCCGCCGGGATCGGCCCGCGCAGATAGTCGGGATTACGCACCCGCGGCGGCAGCACCACCGGCTGATGGGTGACCGGCGCATACGGAATCTGGGTCAACAGATGCGAAATGCAGTTCAGCCGGGCCCGCTTCTTGTCCACAGCATCGACGATCCACCAGGGCGAATCCGGCAGATGGGTGCGCTCCAGCATGGTTTCCTTGGCCTTGGTGTAAAGCTCCCAGCGGGTGCGGGCTTCCACGTCCATCGGGCTCAGCTTCCACTGCTTGAGCGGATCATGGATGCGCATGTTGAAGCGGAATTCCTGCTCCTCGTCGGTGATCGAGAACCAGTACTTGAGCAGGATGATGTCGGAGCGAATCAGCATCCGCTCGAACTCCGGCACCGACTGGAAGAACTCCTGATACTGGTCCTCGGTGCAGAAGCCCATCACGCGCTCGACACCGGCGCGGTTGTACCAGCTCCGGTCGAACAGCACGATCTCGCCGCCCGCCGGAAGATGCGCGGCATAGCGCTGGAAATACCACTGGGTCCGCTCACGCTCGTTCGGCGCGGGCAGCGCTGCGACGCGGCAGATACGCGGATTGAGCCGCTGGGTGATGCGCTTGATCACGCCGCCCTTGCCCGCCGAGTCGCGGCCCTCGAACAGGATGACGACCTTCTTCTTCTCATGCTGGACCCAGTCCTGCAATTTGACCAGTTCGGTCTGCAGGCGGAGCAGTTCCTTGAAATAGACCTTGCGATCGAGCGGCGGATATTCGGAATGTTCCGGCATCTCTCCGGCCAGCGTATCGAGGCGCTGATCGTCCAGTTCCAATTCCAGTTCCTCGTCCAGGCTGTCGGCCATCTCCTGATGGATGCGTGCGCGCAACGCGGCTTCGTCGGTGGTCAGGGTGTCGCTCATGCGCTCTCTCCTCGCGGGACGTGATGCCTGATGCGGACCTTTGCAACGCTCCCGTTACATCGGTGTGACACCGGGCCGCGGCCGGGACCGTGGAGCAATTATGATCATTGTGATGAAAATCTGCCGTTGAAAGCAGCAGGCAGCCGCGTTGACTTCATCGTCGAACCGGTGTTCCTTCCGCCCAAGACGTCGCGTCGGGAGAGACCGGCCCCTGTGAAGGTGGCCGGCGCCGAAGGAGCAACCGCCCCGGAAACTCTCAGGCAAAAGGACCGCGCGACGGCCGACAATCTGGAAAGAGATGCGGCCGTTCAACCGGCGCGGCATCCGCCGACGGGATAATACTCTCAGGCGCAGCGACAGATGGGGCTTCGACAGACCTTCGGAATGCTTCCGAATCCGTCAGGAGCCGACCATGTTTGCCGCCGAAACTCCTTCTTCCTCGACTGAGACTGCGCTGAAGCGCGTGCCGTTGCATGCTCTGCATGTCGCTCGCGGGGCCAAGATGGTGCCCTTCGCCGGATACGAAATGCCGGTGCAATACACCGCCGGCGTGCTGAAGGAACATCTCCACACCCGTGCCCTCGCCGGCCTGTTCGATGTCTCGCATATGGGCCAGATCGTGCTGCGCGCGAAGTCCGGCAAAGTCGAGGACGCCGCCCGCGCGCTCGAAACACTGGTGCCGCAGGACATTCTCTCCGTTGCGCCCGGCCGCCAGCGCTATGCGCAGTTCACCAACGCGAGCGGCGGCCTTCTCGATGACCTGATGGTGGCGAACTTCGGCGATCACCTGTTCCTGGTGGTCAACGCCGCCTGCAAGGCCGAGGATGAATCGCATCTGCGCGCGCATTTATCAGACACCTGCACCATCGAGCCGCTGCCGGATCGCGCCCTGATCGCATTGCAGGGACCGAAAGCCGTGGAGGTGCTGGCGAAGCACGCACCCGGCCTCGCCGCGATGCGCTTCATGGATGCCGGGCCGCACGACGTGATGGGGATCGACTGCTTCGTCTCACGCTCCGGCTACACCGGCGAGGACGGATTCGAGATTTCGGTGCCCGCGAAAGATGCCGAACGTCTCGCCGCCACGCTGCTGTCCGATCCCGCCGTGCTGCCGATCGGCCTTGGCGCGCGCGACAGCCTGCGCCTCGAAGCCGGTCTGTGTCTTTACGGCCATGACATCGACACCACGACGACACCGGTGGAAGGCGCGCTGGAATGGTCGGTGCAGAAGAGCCGCCGCATAGGCGGCGCGCGCGCGGGCGGATTTCCCGGCGCGGATGTGATCCTGAAGCAGTTCGAGAGCGGCGCACCGCGCCGCCGCGTCGGCCTGCGCGCGGAAGGCCGCGCCCCGGTGCGCGAAGGTGCCGCCCTCTATGCCGATGCCACAGCGACCGAGCGGTCCGGCACCGTCACCGCCGGCGGCTCCGGCCCGAGGCTCAATGCCCCGGTCGCCACGGGCTATGTGCCGGCCACGCGCGCCGCCGACGGCACCACCGTTTACGCCGACGTGCGCGGCCAGCGCCTGCCACTGCGCATCGCGCCGATGCCTTTCGTTCCCAACGGATACAAACGCTAATTCCAACGCCGAGGATGTCATGACCACGCTGTACACGACCGATCACGAATGGCTCCAGATCGACGGCGATGTCGCCACCGTCGGCATCACCGATTACGCACAGACCCAGCTTGGCGACGTGGTGTTCGTCGAACTGCCGAAGGTCGGCCGCGCGCTGAAGAAGGCCGAGGCTGCCGCCGTGGTCGAAAGCGTCAAGGCCGCGTCCGACGTTTATGCGCCGATCACCGGCGAAGTGGTCGAGATCAACGATGCGCTGGTGGCCGATCCCTCGCTGATCAATTCCGATCCCGGCAAGGCGGCGTGGTTCTTCAAGATCCGGATTGCTGACAAGGGCGATCTCGACGGCCTGATGGATGAAGCGGCGTACAAGGACCATACGGCGTAACGATGAGATCACATCGTCATTGCGAGCGAAGCGAAGCAATCCATCTTTTGGATGCCAAAGACTGGATTGCTTCGTCGCAAGTGCTCCTCGCAATGACGCAACTTAAATCCTTGCGTTCAAGGAGTGCACAATGACTGACCATCGCAAACCTGCTGGACCCGCGATCGATTTTGCCCGCCGCCACATCGGCCCCTCGCCGCGCGACATCGAGACCATGCTCGCGACGGTGGGCGCATCGAGCCTGTCCGCGCTGATGGGCGAAACGCTGCCGGGCAGCATCCGCCAGAAGGCGCCGCTCGATCTCGGCGGCCTTAATGCTGAATTGGCGCTGTCTGAGACCGAAGCGCTGGCGCATATGCGCGAACTCGCGGAACGCAATCAGGTGTTCACCTCGCTGATCGGCCAAGGCTATTCCGGCACCGTCCTGCCCGCGGTGATCCAGCGCAACATCTTCGAGAATCCGGCGTGGTACACGGCCTATACGCCGTATCAGCCGGAAATCAGCCAGGGACGGCTTGAGGCGCTGTTCAATTTCCAGACCCTGATCTGCGATCTCACCGGGCTCGATATCGCCAACGCCTCGCTGCTCGACGAAGGCACCGCGGCAGCGGAAGCCATGGCGCTGGCGGAGCGTTCGTCATCGGTGAAGACCAAGGCGTTCTTCGTCGATCATGAAGTTCATCCGCAGACGCTGGCGGTGCTGCGCACCCGCGCCGAGCCGCTCGGCTGGTCGCTGATCGTCGGCGATCCGGCGCGCGATCTCGACAAGGCCGATGTGTTCGGCGCGCTGTTCCAGTATCCCGGCACGCATGGCGGCTTGAGCGATCCGCGCGCCGCCATCGCTGCCCTCAAGGCAAAGGGCGGCATCGCAGTGATTGCCGCCGATCCGCTGGCGCTGACGCTGATCGCCTCGCCCGGCGAACTCGGCGCCGACATCGCGATCGGCTCGATGCAGCGCTTCGGCGTGCCGATGGGTTATGGCGGCCCGCATGCCGCCTACATGGCGGTGAAGGATGCGCTGAAGCGTTCGATGCCCGGCCGCATCGTCGGACTTTCCGTCGACTCGCGCGGTGCGCCTGCGTACCGGCTCGCGCTGCAGACCCGCGAACAGCACATCCGCCGCGAGAAAGCGACCTCCAACATCTGCACCGCACAGGTGCTGCTCGCGGTGATCGCCTCGATGTACGCGGTCTATCATGGCCCCGAAGGTCTCACGCATATCGCGCGCACCGTGCATCGCCGTGCGGCGGTGCTGGCGGCGGGACTCAAGACGCTCGGCTTCGCCCCGGTGAGCGAAACGTTCTTCGACACCGTGACGGTGCAGGCCGGCGCAAAGCAGGGCGACATCGTCGCGCGTGCGCTGAATGAGAGGATCAACCTGCGCATCGGCGAACAGACGCTGTCCGTCGCGCTGGACGAAACCACGACGCCAGAGACGGTCGAGGCGGTATGGCGCGCCTTCGGCGGCACGTTGTCCTACGCCGAAGTCGAAAAGACCACGCGCGATGCGCTGCCGTCCGCGCTCGTTCGCACCAGCCAATTCATGACCCATCCGGTGTTCCACGAACATCGCTCGGAGACCGAACTGCTGCGTTACATGCGCAAGCTGTCCGACCGCGACCTTGCGCTCGACCGCGCCATGATCCCGCTCGGCTCCTGCACCATGAAGCTGAACGCCACCACCGAAATGATTCCGGTGACATGGCCGGAGTTCGGCTCGCTTCATCCGTTCGCACCATCGGCGCAGGCCGCGGGCTATCACGCCATGTTCGCAACGCTGGAAAAGTGGCTCGCCGCGATCACCGGCTATGATGCGGTGTCGCTGCAGCCGAATTCCGGCGCGCAGGGCGAATATGCCGGGCTGCTCGCGATCCGCGCCTATCATCTTTCGCGCGGTGATGCACAACGCACCGTTTGCCTAATCCCCTCCTCCGCGCATGGCACCAACCCGGCCTCCGCCAGCATGGTCGGCATGGATGTGGTGGTGGTCGCCTGCGACGCAGGCGGCAATGTCGATGTCGACGATCTGCGCAGGAAGGCCGCGCAGCACGCTTCCAGCCTCGCCGCGGTGATGATCACCTATCCCTCGACGCACGGCGTGTTCGAGGAGCATATCCGCGACATCTGCGATATCGTGCATGGCCATGGGGGGCAGGTCTATCTCGACGGCGCCAACCTCAACGCGCAGGTCGGGCTCGCGCGCCCCGGCGAATACGGCGCGGACGTCAGCCATCTCAACCTGCACAAAACCTTCTGCATTCCGCATGGCGGCGGCGGCCCCGGCATGGGCCCGATCGGCGTGAAGGCGCATCTCGCGCCGTTCCTGCCGGGCCGCGAGTCCGGCGGCAAGGTCGCGGTCGAGGCAATCTCCGCCGCGCCGTTCGGCTCGGCGTCGATCCTCGTCATCTCCTACATCTACATCTTGATGATGGGCGGCGAAGGCCTGACCCGCGCCACCGAGATCGCGATCCTGAACGCCAACTACATCGCCAAACGTCTCGATCCGCACTTCCCGGTGCTCTACAAGAATCACAATGGCCGCGTCGCGCATGAATGCATCGTCGATCCGCGCGGACTGAAGACCACGTCGGGCGTCACGGTGGACGACATCGCCAAGCGCCTGATCGACTACGGTTTCCATGCGCCGACCATGAGCTTCCCGGTGCCAGGCACGCTGATGATCGAACCGACGGAATCCGAATCGAAAAACGAACTGGATCGTTTCTGCGAGGCGATGATCGCGATCCGCCGCGAGATTGCCGACGTCGAATCCGGACGCTTCAGGATTGAGGCGTCCCCGCTGCGCCATGCGCCGCATACGGTGCATGACATCGCCGACGACAACTGGAGTCGTCCCTATTCACGCGCTGAGGGCTGTTTTCCGGAAGGCACCTCGCGCAACGACAAGTACTGGAGTCCGGTCGGCCGCGTCGACAACGTGCACGGCGACCGCAACCTTGTCTGCTCCTGCCCGCCGGTGTCGGACTACGCACAAGCAGCCGAGTAGCCTTCCGTCATTTCGAGCCAACGGATCGGCGCGAATGCGCCGTCCGATGACAGGCTCCGCGAAGCAATCCACTCTTAAGAGCAACTCATTCTTAAAACGAAAGGCTGGATTGCTTCGTCGCTGACGCTCCTCGCAATGACGACATGCCAACACCTTCGCACATGCAACTGTCATCACCGGGCTTGTCCCGGTGATCCCGATGAGTCGAGCACCGTGCTTCCATCATCGAGATGGCCGGGACAAGCCCGGCCATGACAATCATTAATTGCAGTGCGCTTAGCGCATCACCAAAACAAATCGGGCGCTGGGGATGTCGGCAACTCAACATCCACAACGCCCGTTTGCTTTCGAAGCGCGATCTTGATCCGAAAGGATTCCCGTCTTTCGGGATCGCGCCGCAGCCCGAAGCCTCGCGGCCCTGGGCCTCGAAAAGAAGCTTTTAGTTGTCGCGTTTTCTTAACGCGAACCGGTTTCCACTTCGCTTGAAAACGCTTTAGTCCTCCGCTGGCTCCTCGCCGTCGGCATCGCGCTCGGGCGAACCGGCCAGGATCTGCTCGGCGATCAGGCCCGAGTTCTGGCGGATCGCGGCTTCGATCTTCGCCGTCATCTCCGGATTGTCGCGCAGGAAGCCCTTGGCGTTCTCGCGGCCCTGGCCGAGCCTCTGGCTGTCATAGGAGAACCACGCGCCGGACTTCTCGACGATCCCGGCCTTGACGCCAAGGTCGAGGATCTCGCCCATCTTGGAGACGCCCTCGCCGTACATGATGTCGAATTCGACCTGCTTGAACGGCGGCGCCAGCTTGTTCTTCACCACCTTGACGCGGGTCTGGTTGCCGACGACTTCGTCGCGCTCCTTGATCTGGCCGATGCGGCGGATGTCGAGGCGCACCGAGGCATAGAATTTCAGTGCGTTGCCGCCGGTGGTGGTTTCGGGCGAACCGTACATCACACCGATCTTCATGCGGATCTGGTTGATGAAGATCACCATGGTGTGGGACTTGTTGATCGAGGCGGTCAGCTTGCGCAGCGCCTGGCTCATCAGACGCGCCTGCAGGCCCGGCAGCGCGTCGCCCATTTCGCCTTCCAGTTCGGCGCGCGGCACCAGCGCCGCCACCGAGTCGATGATCAGAACATCCACCGCGCCGGAGCGCACCAGCGTGTCGGCGATTTCAAGCGCCTGCTCGCCATGGTCGGGCTGCGAGATCAGAAGTTCATCGACATTGACGCCGAGCTTGCGGGCATAGACCGGATCGAGCGCGTGTTCGGCGTCGATGAAGGCGCAGATGCCGCCCTTCTTCTGCGCTTCGGCCACGGCATGCAGCGCCAGCGTGGTCTTGCCCGAGGATTCCGGCCCATAGATTTCGACGATACGCCCCTTCGGCAGGCCGCCGATGCCGAGCGCGACGTCGAGCCCGAGCGAACCGGACGACACCACCTCGATGTCCATCGAACGGTCGGCCTTGCCGAGCTTCATCACCGATCCCTTGCCGAACTGGCGCTCGATCTGGGAAAGCGCGGCCGACAGAGCCTTGGACTTGTCCATGGAAGATCCTTCAACGATACGCAGGGCGGCGGGGGCCATCTGATGCTCCTTATGTATGGGATTCGCCTGCCGGACAAACGGCTTCCCAGGGTCGGCGGACCGGAATCGGTGGTGATCCGATGGAACTAATGTACCCTATTTGTTCTAGGTTCGCAATATGTTCTTTTTGCCGGGCGGGCAGATATATACCCTCAGGACATGTAACATGAATTGTGGTATTGCCTGCCCCTTACCTACCCGCAGTAGTATTCGCGGGAGAGGCGGGATTCGGCATCAATGGGACTATGGGCGAAGGCTAAAAACGCGGATTCCAACTATTCCGTACTCAGTTGGGGGCAAGTCATATTCCAGTACGGCTTCCCTTCTGCTTGGGTCGCCGTCGTGACGTTCTTCGCGACTTATCGCGATTGGATTTGGAACGAGTACGGAATGCTCGGAGCTCTTTCAGTGGGGCTCGTCGCGGCTTTGATAGCCAGCCTTACATTCGCAGTGGCAGCGTTTGCTTATCGAACGATGTGGCCGACCCCTCCAGCGCATGCGGGAACTACGGCGGAGGTTAAACAAAGCGAACCGGCACCGTCGGCACCAGCAGTTCCGAAAGAACAAAAATACACGGTGTACGAGAAAGAGCAGCGTCTAAAGGCTATTGATCAAATCTACAGTTATCTGACTTCTGAAATTACCGAGACATCAAACGAACTGCATGGATTAGAAGGCAACATCTATAGCCTTATAAGAAACAACGCCGCCGACGTTTATCTCCACACGTTTAGTGAGCGCTCAGAGCCCGTTATTCGTGGGTATTACGCGCAAGTCACCAAATTTGAATTTCTGAATGACGTCTATAATGCTGCCATGTACCACGAATGGAACCCTCTCGATCTTGTCGGAACTACGCAAAGACTTCGCGACCATATGCGCAGCCTGAAAGACAAGGATATTGGCGATAGGGTCGAGTATTTCCAAAACAACAGACAAATGGGAGAGTGGCAAAAGGCAGCGATCAATTTTAGGGCGTGGATAGACAGAAAAAAAGACGACGTTCGACAACACAGGCACAAAGTCGAAAACGCAGGAGTTCACGGTGAATGAGTAAGCAGCCAGATGCCGATAAGCGCTTCGACAAACTTTTGCAGATGATGGCTACTCAACCCGTACCTTCGGAAAAGCCTGCAAAAGAAGCTCGAACATCAAAGCGGGTTGCTTCCGCAGGTTATGGCGATACTCGAACTCGCGAAGGTAAAGCTGCAAGTGCTTCTTCGAAACCCAAACATAAGTCCCGCTGATGCCGCGCTTCACTTGCGACCAGAACGACTCGATTGAGTTGGTGTGAACGTCGCCGCGCACGTATTCCTTGGCTGAGTGATCGACCATTTCATGGTCGTAGCCATAGCGCTCCTTCAACAGTTTGAAGTTTGACGCCTCATCCGTGTTGATGCGCGAGCCTTCTTTCACAAAGCGCACGATGTGCGGGATGATGTGGGCCTTGGTGCGACCCTGCACGACGCGAGTCACAACATCGCCGCCGCGCTCGATCATGCCCATGACCACGGCCTTGTCGTCTTTGCCCATCTTGTCGCGGCCGCCAATGAACGTCTCGTCGGCCTCAACAGTCTTTCCGGGGCCACCCATAGGGTAGTCGCCGTCCACATAACCCATGTAGAGACGGATCAGATGGCACATGCGCCACGCCGTCTTGTAGGTCACGCCTAGCTGACGCTCTACTTCCTTTGCCGCCACGCCGTTGCGCGTCGTGCAGAAGAGAAACATCACGTAGAACCAATCGCGGAGGCTGGTGCGCGTCTTTTCGAACGGGGTGCCTGCGGTCGGATAGACCTGATAGCCGCAATGCTCGCACTCGAACGCGCGGCGATTCTTCACCCGGTAATAGGTCGCCTCTTTTTGGCATTTGAAGCAGGTGAAGCGCTCGCCAAAACGAGAGCGCATCAGGTGATGGAGACAAGAATCCTCGTCGGGGAACCGCTTCTGGAACGCCCGGACGTTAGAAATCTTCTGAGCCATGGAAGGCCGCCTCCCTGAGAATATCTATGTTCTATCAGGGAACGTTTTACATGTCTAGAGGGGATAGATCCGCGGGCGGGTACTGGCCTGTTTTAACCCCTAGTGGCCTATTTTGATTTTAGCAGTGGCCTACGCCGAGGCGGCCCTTTTCCTGTCCAGCCGCGCCAGAAACCGGTCGGTCTCGACAATGTACCGATCGTGATGCCCTTCGCAGACGACATCCTTGTCGTCCCGGCATTTGACCTTGAACCGCAGACGGCTGCCTTCCACCTCCGTCAGTTCGACTTCAGCGGTCACGGTCATGCCCACCGGCGTCGCGGCGCTGTGGCTCAGGTCCACATGAACGCCCACCGTCTTCTGCGACGCAGACAAGTGAGGCCTCAGCGCCTCGATACAGGTCCATTCGACAAAGCCCACGAGGAAGGCCGTCGCGAAGACGGGCGGCATATCGGAGAAGCCGGTAAACGCCTGCGAGACCGCCGGGACCGTCAGCCGCTCCTCGACCAGGATTGACTGGCTATGGCGCAGGCCGGGCTGGAGGCTCATGTTCAATCCTTATGCGCAGGCGGGCTGCTTCAGTGGTGGTGGCGGGATCGTTCAGCTTGATGCGGATTCAGGCGCGGCGGGTGTGCTCTCGCCCGGCGCCAGCACCGGCTGCGGCCGCGGCGGAATGTAGAAGCCGAGCGGCTTGTTGAAATCAGATGGCGAGCGATGCTTCTGACGCTGTGGGTCGTTGCCCGTGTCGATAAACGACTGCGAGACATAATACGTCGCGCCCGTGATCAGCGCGCCGGCTGCAAGACCCGCAACCACGGCCATCACGATCTGCCATCTGGTCAAACCCCACATGGTCCCAGCTTCTAGCAAAATGATTGAGATTCGATGAGAGCCCTCACCGGCGCCGTGCGGAACTTGACGAGGTGCCTGCAGCGATCTCCTGCACATTAAACGAATGGCCGCTCCGCAGCGGCCGTTGTCCGAAGGGAACGATTATTTCGTCTTGGACTTTGCGGACTTCGCCGCCGGTTCCGAACGCACCGTCGCCCATGGATCGGAACTGGTCTTGGCATCCGGAATCTTGGAGCGCGCCGCCTTGGCGGCTTCTTCGTTGGCCTTGTTGCGCGCGATTTCGTCGTCGGTGAGCTGCTTTCCCTCATTCAGCCTGAAGCCCGGCGTGAATTGGGCAAACACCGGCCCGACCGCCGGAACCGTCATCAACCCGGCCAGCACCGCGACCCGAAACATGCGCATGGATAGTCTCCCCGGAAAGTTCATCTTGTCGGTTTTGGTCTGGAGTCATCTGCCGGCGGGAGCCGGCGGCGGAACTCTATCCCACCGCAAAACGATGGCCAAGGCGCGGCATCCGCGGGAGCACCTGCCTTGCGATATTGGCCATGGTTCATGCGCGGCGCGCTGGACCGCGTCGGCATCACGTCCGACTGAAGGCCACCGCTAGAATGCCACACCCAGCCGGGAGCGATCGGTCCAGACCACGCGGCACTTCTTCTTGGTGCCGGAATACAGCAGTTCAAAGCGCTTCGGCAGCGACGTGCCCGGCGCGACTTCCAGACATGCGCCCCCGGCTGAATAATCCACGATGCTGCAGCCGATCACCGGGGACTTCGGATCGATGATGATCTTTCCGGCCTTCGACAGGCTTCCGGACGGTTTGATCCGGGCAAAGCGACGTTCCTGATGCATGGACTTTCGCCTTTTCTTTCCGCGCCGTCACGCCATGACCTTGGCGGGTGGCGCATGCTTCTTCTTGACCGCGCCCTTCAGGAACGTGACACCCACCTGGTCTCCGTTCATCCGCACCGTCTTGCAGCGGCGGTAGGCCACGCCGGACGTCGACAGCAACAGAAAGAACTCGGTGATATCGAGTCCGCTGAGAGATCCCTCGATCGCGAGCAGCGCGCCGGCTGCCGACACGTCCAGCATCCGTCCCGGGCGGCGCCAGCTCCCGTCAATTCCCATGATCTGAACATTCGGACCGCGCTCAAAACCGACGCGGGGATTTTTACGAAGCTCTTTACCCATATTGCCTCCTGTGAAGGCGGGTTGGCTTGCGAAAAATGATCGGGCAACAGGCCCGCAATCCGTCGGAAAAATAGGTCTGCCGCAGGTCAAATGCCGGGCGGTATGACAATGAGCCCAATCCTAGGGATGATTGCTTAAGGTTCCTTTATTGGCGCGGCTTTCCGCGCGCCTGGCGAACAGCGCGGCCCATCATGCTTAACAGCGCCTTTCAAAAGCGCGGCGCATTTAACCCTAATCCCACATCCGATTTTGAACTTTGCCCTTTAGCGTCGAGGTTCAGGGACAAAGAACAAGCGCGCATCCGGCCGAACGGCATGCGCCGCAAGAAGCATAACGGGGTCAGGACGTGGTCGAGTTTGCCGACGCAGCACAGGCTGCCGCGCGCAGCGAAGCGGGCTTTGCACGCAAGCAGCCTGCCGACGCCGCGCGCCATGGCGCGGCCGCGCTGTTGCCGCTCGACACCGTCGCCAACGACACCTGGCGCCATCTCGGCGAAACCGCCATCGAGCCCAACGGCTATTATCTTCCCGAATGGGAATTGGCGGTCAGCACCTTCACGCGGTCACGCGCGAATGTGTCCGTGCTCACCGCGGCGAACGACACGAACAGCCTCATCGGCCTTCTGCCGGTGATCTCTGCGTGGCGCGCTTACAAGCTTCCATTGCCCGTTCTGGTGAGCGCCGATCCTTACGGCACGGTGGGAACGCCGCTGCTCGACCGCGATCATGCGGACGAAGCCGCCGCGCGTTTGATGGATCACGCCCGCAGCACCGGTGCCCATGCGCTGATCCTGCGCGATTGTCCGCTTGAAGGGCCTGCGATGGCCACGTTCACCCGCGCGCTCGCACAGCGCGGATTGAAACCGCATATCCTGCAAAGCCATGCCCGCGCCTGCCTCGATGCGACACGCGATGCCGACGAATTGCTGCGTGATGCGCTCGGCGCGAAGAAGCTGAAAGAGCTGCGCCGCCAGCGCAACCGCCTCGCCGAACACGGCGAGGTCATCTTCACCATCGCGTCCACGCCCAGCGAAGTGCAGCGCGATCTCGAAATCTTTCTCACCCTCGAAGCCTCCGGCTGGAAAGCCAGGCGCGGCACGGCGCTGGCGCAGGACGACGGCGACGCCGCCTTCATCCGCCGCGCGGTGGTCGATTCCGCCGCGCGCGGCAATTGCGAAGTCGTCACGCTGTTCGCGGGCGATACCCCGGTGGCATCCGGCATCGTGGCGCGGCATCTCGACCGCGCCTTCTATTTCAAGATGGGCGTCGATGAGAGCTTCGCCAAATGCTCCCCCGGCGTTCAGCTCACGCTCGATCTCACGCGCCATCTCTGCGCCGATCCGTCCATTGCAACGGCGGACTCCAACGCCGTCGCCGGTCATCCGATGATCGATCCGATCTGGCGCGGACGCCTCAACGTCGGCGACGTGCTGATCCCGCTCCATCGCCGCGATCCTTTCATACCGGCCATCCGGTCCGGCCTCGCCCTGCGCAAGCTCGCCCGCGAACCTGCGCGCCGTCTTGTTCACCTCGTCAGACACCTTCGGGAGACACGCTCATGAACGCCACCTCCGGCATTGCGCCCGTCATCACTGCCGACAATGAATCCTTGAAGCGGGATTTTCCGCTCAAGCCTTTCGCGATCCGTCACAAGCTGGCGGGCCATCCGCTGCTCACGCTGACGCGTATCGCGCAACTCGCGGCCGACATGCCGCGCGACCTGATCGAATACAATTCGGGCAATGCCGATATCAGCCAGGATCCGGACAAGGTGCAGAGCGTCGATCTAAATCCGGTCGAGGTCGTCAACCGCATCCAGACCGCGGGCGCCTGGATGGTGCTCAAGCGCATCGAGAAGTCGCCGGAATATCGCGCGCTGCTGGAAGACGCACTGACCTCGGTGGCCCGCGCGCGCGGCTTCAAGAGCATCGAGGATGCAGGCTTCTCGCAGATCGAGGGCTTCCTGTTCGTCTCGTCGCCGAATTCGACTACGCCGTTCCACATGGACGCCGAGGACAATTTCTTCGTGCAGATCTATGGCGAGAAGATTTTCGCGGTGTACGACAACCGCGACGGCCAGATCGCCGACGACGCGCAGGTGGAGCATTCCACCGTCAAGCATCGCAATGTGCCGTTCAATGAAAGCTTCCGCCCGCGCGGGATCGAGTTCAATCTCGACGCCGGCGACGGCTGCTACATTCCCTACCAGTGGCCGCACTGGGTGAAGACCAAGGGATCGCACTCGATCTCGATGGCGATCACCTGGAAGACCGAAGAGGTGCGCCGCATGAACGACCTGCACCGCTTCAATTCGATGCTGCGCAGCCTCGGCCTGCCGCAGGCCGCGCCGGGCAAGAAACCCGCGCTCGATGGCATCAAGCTCGCGGCCTATCGCACCGCCGCCGCTGTCGTCGAACCGCTGCGCGGCTCGGAGACCATGCGCCGCGTGATCCGCCGTATCGCGCTCGGCAAGAACGCGAACTACTATCTGAAGAAGGCGTGAGGGCTCAGGCTCTCACCCCATCCCCGCTTCCCGCAGCGCGCTCGGCGGCTGGCCCATCGCCTTGCGGAAGGCCGCAGCGAAGGCGCTCGAACTGCGATAGCCGTTGCGCTCGGCCACGCGCGAGATCGGCTCGCCCGCAACAATGGCTTCCAGCGCGTTGTGAAACCGCACGCGCTGACGCCACGCCGCGAAGCTCAGGCCAAGCTCCGCCTCGAACAGCCGCGCCAGCGTGCGCGACGAGGCGCCTGCCGTATAAACCCAGTTGTCCAGTGTGAGACGGCTCGACGGATCGGCCAGTAGCGCATTACACAGCCGCAGCAACCGCGGATCGCGCGGCATCGGAATCACCAGCGACAGCCGCCGCGCCTTCGCGATCTCGCTCAGGATCAGATGCGCCATGGCACCGCCGCGCCCCTGCTCGTCATAGATCACCGGCTCCTCGATCAGCGCCAGCACCAGTTCGCGCAGCAGCGGCGAGACTTCCAGCACGGTCGGGGCCTCCAGCAGATCGTCGCCGGCGCGGCGCGCGATGTAGAGCGTGCGCATCTCGACCTGTCCGCGAATGCCGATGGAATGTTCGGTCTGCGCCGGCAGATACACCGCGCGGTCCGGCGGCACGATCCACGCTTCATCGGCGGTGCGGATGCGCATCACGCCGCTGACCGCATAGACAAGCTGGTCGCGCGCATGATGATGCGGCGCGATCTCGTGGCCGTCGGCGAAGCTTTTCGACATCGCCGCGAGCGGGCGCGGCACGAACTGATAGTCGTTGGCGTTGGTGCTGCGGCGGTCAGGTGCGCGGGAGGCCATGAGCGGTCAAAACCTGATTGGCAGATTCTCGATGATTTCTGGCATGACAACGCCATCCCGCCAAGGGTATTTTGAAGCCAGAATCCCGAGCGCTATCCCGGAAGCAGGCTTTCGGACCGGATCGCGCTCCAAAAAGCCGGACCTCCCATGACCCGCGACCGCATCGACTTTCTGTTTCTCAATATCGGCCACTATCTCGACCACCTGTTCACGCTGATCTTCGCGACGGTGGCGGCGCTGGCGCTCTCGCGCGAATGGGGACTGAGCTACAGCGAGCTTCTGAAATACGCGACGCCGGGCTTCTTCGCCTTCGGCCTGTTCTCATGGCCCGCAGGCTGGCTCGCCGACAAATGGAGCCGCGAGGGCATGATCGCCGTGTTCTTCGTCGGCATCGGCGCGGCGTCGATCGCCACCGCCTTCGCGCAGACGCCGCTGCAGGTCGGCATCGGCCTGTTCATCGTCGGCGTATTCGCCGCGATCTATCATCCGGTCGGCCTCGCCATCGTCACGCAAAAGTGGAAGAACACCGGCATGCGCCTCGCCATGAACGGCGTCTGGGGCAATCTCGGCGTCGCCAGCGCGGCGCTGATCACCGGCTATTTCATCGATCATGGCGGCTGGCGCACAGCCTTCATCGTGCCCGGCATTTTCTCGATCGCAACCGGCTTGCTCTATACCGTGCATCAGTGGCGCGAGGTTTCGACGGCCCATCAAAAAGCGCCTCCGCCCTCCGTGGCGTCCACCCTGCCCGGCCCGGACATGAAGGCGCTGATGCTGCGCATCACGGCGATCGTGTTTCTCACCACCGCTGTCTCCAGCCTCGTGTTCCAGTCCACCACCTTCGCCTTGCCGAAAATCTTCGGCTGGGGCCAGCGGGGGCTGGGGCATGCCATGGGGCAGGGGCTTGTGGCAAGCGGTCTCACCGCTGCAAAGGGCGATGTCGCGCTCATGCGCGGCGCGCTCACCTTCGTGGTGTTCGTTGCGGCCTCGCTCGCGCTGCTTGTGGTCGGCTGCCTGCGCGTCCGGCTCGGGCCGCGCACGGTGTTCATGGTCGTCGCCGCGATGCAGGTGGTATTCTTCGCCGCGATGCCCGGCCTGCATGGCGCCCGGGCGCTTGCGGCCGCGTTCGGCTTCATGCTCGGCGCGTTCGGCCAGGTTCCGATCAACGACTTCATGATCGGCAAGATGGCGAGCGGCGAGGCCCGCGCCCGCATCTATGGCGTGCGCTATGTGGTCAGCTTCACGGTGTTCGCGCTGGCGCTGCCGATGATCTCATTCATCTACGGCAATTACGGCTTCGACACGCTGTTCCGCCTGATGGCGAGTTCGGCGGCGGTGATCTTCATCGCGGTGGCGTGCCTGCCGGCGAAACTGCCGCAGCCGGCGGCGGCAGCGGCGTAAATCCTATGCCGCCTGATTGATCTCGGCGGAAATCTGCCGGATGGCGCGGGCCAGTTGCTCCGCGGGCTGCGCGCCGGAGACGGCGTATTTCTGCGCGAAGACATATGTCGGCACGCCGGAGATGCCCTTCTCGGAAGCTTCCTGAGCGTCCGCAGAAATCCGCTCCACATCCTCGTCGGTGGCGAGGCGCTTGCGGACGGTCTCGGCATCGAGACCGACATCGGCCGCCGCCTGCACCAGCACATTGACGTCGGTGAGATCGCCGCCGTCGCGGAAATAAAGCTCCATCAGCCGCTGCTTCATCTGTGCGGCCTTGCCTTCCGCGTCCGCCCACAGGATCAGGCGATGGCTGTCGATGGTGTTGGGCTGGCGTTTCACGCTGCCGGGATTGTACTGCAGCCCTTCTTCCGCCGCCGCATCGACCACGCGGCTCGCGATGTTCTTGTACGCCTCGGGCGAGCCGAACTTCGCGGTCAGATACTCGTCGCGCGAAATGCCTTCGCGTGGCACCCATGGATTGAGGAAGAACGGCCGCCAGTTGACATGGACCGGCACATCGCTCGCCAGCGCCAGCGCATCCTCGATCCGCTTCTTGCCGATGTAGCACCATGGGCAGACCACGTCGGACACGATGTCGATCTGCAGCGGCTTGATGTCGGTCATGGGACGCTCCTGTCTGGATGTTCCCGGAAGATAAGCCGCAAGGGCGATAAGGCAACCCGCCTCACCCCAGCCCCTTCGCCATCCGGTGCAGGAAGGCCGTGGTGGTCTCGTCCGCCGGGAAGAAGGTCTCCAGCGCCAGCTCCGACAGCGTCACATCCAGCGGCGTGCCGAACACCATCGTGGTCGAGATGAAGCTCAGCACGTCGTCGCCTGCGCGCATCTGGAACGGCACCGCCAGCGCATCGGCACCGACAAGATGCGGCGTTTTCCGCGCCGGGACCGGATACGACTTCAATTCCTCATACAGCGCGATCAGCACCGGATCGGCGGTGGTCTCGCACTGGCGATGCAGGCGCTCGAGCAGGTGCGCGCACCATTCCGCAAGATTGACCGTGCGCGGCGCGAGCCCCTCGGGGTGAAAGCTCAGCCGCATCACGTTGAGCGGCGGCGCGAGCAGCGACGGCGCGACGCCCTCGAGCAACGGCGGCACCATGCGGTTGGCCGAAATCAGATTCCAGTGGCGGTCCACCGCAAGCGCCGGATACGGCTCATGCGCTTTCAGGATCGTGTCCACCGCCTGCCGCGCCGCGGCCAATGCCGGATCATCCAGTGAGCGATCGGGAAACGCAGGCGCGAAACCGGCGGCGACCAGCAGCACGTTGCGCTCGCGCAGCGGCACGTCGAGCCGCTCCGCCAGCCGCAGCACCATGTCGCGCGAGGGCGCCGCGCGTCCGGTCTCGACGAAGCTGAGATGCCGCGCGGAGATCTGCGCATCACCCGCAAGATCGAGCTGGCTGAGGTGGCGGCGCTGCCGCCATTCGCGCAGGTGATCGCCGAAGGTCGGCCTGCCCTTGGCGGACGGTTTGACGGCGCGGCGCGCCGAAGCCTGTGTGGTCATCATGTCCGCAGGCTATCACGCAGGCATCGCGCGCTCCATTACCTGCGGGGTAATCGATTTCACTCGCAGGCGGGCCCATCGTCCGCAGCGTTTTAACCGAGATCACCCAAGCAGAAGGAAGCCTGACATGATCCATCCGTCCCTGTTCCTGCGCCGCGCCCTGCAGGCCGATGCCGTCTTCAGCGGCGTTGCCGCACTGATGTTCGTCCTGGGTGCCGGACTTCTCGCATCGCTGACACATCTTCCCGAGGCGTTTCTGCGCGAGACCGGATTCGTTCTGGTGACCTATGCGGCGCTGGTCGGCTATCTCGGCACGCGCGGCATGATGTCTTCGAACGCGGTCAAGGCCGTGATCGCGATCAACGCCGCGTGGGCGATCGCCAGCATCGTCCTGCTGCTCTCCGGCTGGGGATCGCCCACCCTGTTCGGGCAGGCGCTGATCGTGATGCAGACCATCGCCGTCGGCGTATTCGCGGAACTGCAATTCATCGGCCTGCGGCGGAGCGCGGGCGAGCGCAGCGCGCATTGACACGCCATTGATACAGGCCGGGCGGACCATCGCCCGGCCTTCATCCACAGTCACAATCCTCGCAGAGCTTGCAACACGCGGCGCGCATGGGCTTCACTCCCTTCGCCAATTCAGAAGGGACCGATCATGAACCTCAGCGCGCCGTCATTTCCGATTTTCCTGGTGTCGATCATTCTGGCCATTCTCGCTGCGCTGACCGTGTATGCGCGCGTGAAGATTCCATTTATCAGCGGCCATGGCTTCATGACGCTCGGCATCAGCTATCTGCTGCTGCTCGCCGGAAATATGTTCAAGGGACTCTGAGCCGGAAACCTCAGCCCCTCCACCTTTCGAGACCCACAATGTTCAATCTCGCTCTGCCCATCGCACTCACCGTCGTCGGAGGGGTCTGCATCGTCACGCAGCAGGCTCTCAACGCCAACCTTCGTTTCGCCCTCAACTCCGCGGCATGGTCCGGCATCACAAGTTATGCCGTCGGCCTGCTCTGCATGATCGTGCTGGCGATCGCGTTGCGCGATCCGATCCCGTCGGCAAGCGTGGTGGGACGGGTTCCGTGGTGGGAATGGAGCGGCGGCGCCTTGGGCGCGATTTTCATCGGCCTCGCCATTTTCCTTGTCCCGCAGCTCGGCGCGGCCACCTTCATCTCGGTTCTGGTCGCGGGCCAGATGTTGGCCTCGATCACGCTCGATCATTTCGGCTGGCTGGGCCTCACCGAACGCCCGATCGATCTGCCGCGCCTGCTCGGCGCGGGTCTTCTGATTGCCGGCGTGGTGCTGATCCGGCGCTAAATGCTCTGCTTGAAAGTCCTCATCCTGAGGAGCGCGAAGCGCGTCTCGAAGGATTGAGGACTTTTGCTGAAAACCTCGCCCTTCGAGACGCCGCTTCTGACGAACCGGCTCCTCAGGGTGAGGTTTTCAAACCAACTGAAAAGTGCCGGAAAAATATTACATCGACGACGCGCGGCGCGTGGCGCCCGCCTTCGCCTTGCGGCCGCGCGCGAGCGGGGTTGTTCGCGAGGCCTTGGTTTTGGTCGGCTTGCCGGTCCCGCGGGCATGCGGCGCGGCGGTCTTGCTGCCAGCAGTTTTGGCGCCAGCAGTCTTGCGCTTCGGCGCGGCTTTCGCCTTGCTCTTTGCAAGCTTCTTGGCAGGCTTGGCTTTCTTGTCCGCCTTCTGAGCTTCCTTCTCGGCCTTCTTCTGCGCCTTCAGCTTGAGCCGCAGCTTTTCGGCCCGCTCCTCGGCGCGCTTCTTCGCCCGCTTTGCCTCGCAGTGATCGCACTTGCAGCCGATCGGCTTGAGGAAGATCTTGAAATAGTCGGTGCCGTAATCGTAGTTGATCTCGTCACCCGGCTGGATCGTCTTGATGGCGCGGATCACAACCTTGCGCTTGCGCGAATTGACGTCGGATTCCGCATTTGGCCGGCAGGCGTGGTTGATGTAGCGGGCGATGTTCTTGCGGATCGAGCCGTCGATGGTCCAGCGATTGTTGATCTCGAACAGATACTTGTTGTCGATCCCGTCGTGCTTCTTGTTCTTGGAATCGAGCAGTGGCCCGAAATAGCGGATGATCTTGGTCCCCTTCTTGATCTTCTTGGTGGCGAAGAGACCGAGGCCGGTCTTAGAGCGGCCGATGCGGTAGGGCTTGCTGGACGGGATCGCGGGCATGGTTCACTGAACGCTGGAGGAAAAACGAACGGGACCTGACAGGTCTTTGGCACCGCTTTTAATGCGATTCCGGCTGTCATGACATGCTTTTCGCTGCGGTTATATCAACGATCCACACGCCAGAAGCGGCGGCGGCGAACGATCCGATGACCGGATGTCATGACGAAGCTGAGCAAGATTGGTTCCAGCCAGCGGCCGGCGCAGCAAGATGCCGGATTAAGCGGCAGGCGGCTTGAGCATCGCGGCCAGCAGCTCCTCGGCGGTCACGCCGGGCGTCGCATCGAGAATATGCTTCAGGCGGCCGTCGAGATAGAGCATCGCGAAGCCATGCACCTGCGACCAGATGCGCGCCACATCCGCCGCCTGCGCCAATGTCAGATGATCGAGCGCGACGTCCTCATGGCGCTGCGCGGCGACGATGCCCGCCAGCTTGGCGAAGGCCGCCTTCGACGCCTCGTTGAGCATCGGCCGGTTGTGGTCCAGCCGCTCGGCGCGAAACATCAACTGGAACATGCAGGGATTGTCGCGGGCGAACGCGACATAAGCATTCGCGCGGGCGCGGGCGCCGGCCATGCTGTCCGGCCCCGCTTCGCAGGCCGCCTGTCCGAGGGTTGCGGAAAATTTCTGGAACCCGATCGCCGCCAGTTCGCTGAGCAATCCTGTGATGTCGCCGAAGTGGTGGGCGGGCGCGGCATGTGAGACACCGGCCTCGCGGGCCACCGCACGCAGGGTCAGGCCGTTGATCCCCTCGCGGTCGGCCACGCGCTTTGCGGCCTGAAGGAGCGCCTCGTGCAAATCGCCGTGATGATAGGGCGTGCCGCGATCAGCTTTTTTTGCGGCAGGACGCGGCTTTTTGGGCGTGGAAACGCCCGGCTTGCGCGCAACAACGGGCTTTCGATCTCCCGAACGGGTGCGGGAGCGGTCCACACGCTTTGCTGCATCCGGGCCGGGCATGGAAACCAACCTAGGCATCAATTTTGACGCTGTCAAGATTTTGCTTGACGGCCGCCGCCGAACCGCCTAAACGCATCTTTACATCGTCAAGATAATTCGCCGGAGCTGCCGTCATGGCCCTGTTCCTCACCCTCGCTCCCTTCGCCGCTTTCGCCACGCTGATGCTGCTGACCACCGTCACCGCCAGCCTGGCGGTGGCTGCCGCCCTCGGGCTCGGGCTGATCGGGTGGGACATGTTCCGGGGCCGCTCGCTCAAGGTGCTGACCGCCGGATCGGCGGCGCTGTTTCTCGCCATCGCCGGCTATCACCTGCTGGCCCGGCACGAACTCGATCCGACCACCGTTCGCGTCATCATCGACACCGGCCTTCTGACCATCGCCCTCGGATCGGTCGCGATCCGCAAGCCCTTCACCATGCAGTTTGCGCGTGAGGTGGTGGAGCCGCGGCTGCATGGCGAGCCGCGCTTCATCCGGACCAACTATGTGCTGTCGCTGGTGTGGAGCGGCGCCTTCATCCTGATGCTGCTTGCCGATGTCGCCTCGATCTACCTGCCCGGCACGCCGCTGTGGGTCTGCGCCGCCATCGCATTCGCCGCCCGCAACAGCGCCACCTACTTCACCCAATGGTACCGCAAGCACGTTCGCGCCGAGATCGCGGCCAGCGCCACCACGGCGGCGGCCTGATCGCACCCGCGCAAAACCAGCTTCCAGACAAAGGAGCCCGCCAGTGGCCCATCAAATTCGCAACGCACTAAAAAAAACTCTTCTCGGCTTTCTTTCCACCGCCGTCTTCTTCGCCGCCTTCTTCATGATCGGCGACGTGCTGCTGGCCGCTGTCGCCGCTGTCGGCGTCGCCATCGTCCAGTTCGTGCTGTGGCGAACCGCCCATGTCAGCCCCGGCATCGCGATCTGGGCGAGCCTTGCCATGGTGATCGCCCTCACCGGTCTCAGCCTGCACGGCGACGACGCCTTCGCGGACATGGACGTCAGTCAGGCCTCCGCACCGGCGCACAACTGCCACTGCGCCACGCCGAACGCCAGAACGACGCTGCATGCCCTGCCCGTGCCGTTCCGTGAACGCGCGAAGGTCCTTGCTCCCGCCGCCGGGCCCGTGTGACATTCGCCGCATGGCAAACGTCTTCCGTCAGCTTTTTGTCGACTTCTTCTCCACCATCGTCTTTCTCGCGGTCTATGCCGCGAGCGGCGATATCCTGATCGCGACCGGCGTCGCGATCGCCGGCGGGATCGGGCAATTCATCGTCGCCCGCGTCCGGAAACAGAAACTCGACGTGATGACATGGGCCAGCCTTGCGCTGGTCATCGTGCTGGGCAGCGCGACATTGCTCACGAACGATCCGCGCTTCGTCCTGATCAAGCCCAGCATCGCCCACTTCGCCATCGGCGCGATCATGCTGCGCAAGGACTGGATGCTGCGCTACATGCCGCCGCGGGTGCGCGAGACCATTCCCCATTTCGTCACCGTCGCGGGCTATATCTGGGCGGCTCTGATGTTCATCCTTGGATTCGGCACCATCGCCGTCGCCATGGCCGGGGTCATCTACTTGTGGGCGCTCCACGCCCCGGTGATCGCGGTGGGTCGGAAAATCCCCGCCTTCGCAATCCTGGATCGCGTCTTCCGCATCGTCATCGCGCGCAAGCTGCGCGCCGCCGCCGCCACCACGGCTGCCTAAGCCTTCCGAATGCCTTGCCTCATTGCAAGGATGGCGGCGCGGCGGGCGTTCACCGCCGGGCGGCGGTCTTCTTCACCTTGTCGCGGATGAAGCTCGCGCCGATCCGGTCGCCATCGACCCAAGCCAGCGAGCAGCGGCGGTGCGCCGTGCCCGTGGTGGACAGCACCAGAAAGAATTCCTTGAGATCAAGCCCGGACAGGTTGCCCTGAACGCGCAGCAACACCCCCTCCTCGGAGACGTCGAGCATCTCGCACGCCCGCTGCCAGGCACCGTCGATCGCCAGCATGCGAACCGTAATGCCGCGCTCGAAATTTACGCGGGATTTTGCGCGTTTCTCTGTACTCATGCCTGGGACATCGGTGAATCTGCTTAGATCAGGCACGTTAAGAACTGCGCGCTAACAATCCGTAAAGCGGTTCCGGGACGCGCCGGC
>Ga0066256_1001572_pt1 | contig 30658 bp, 30 predicted proteins | sample ThiBio_1000_biof_FD_87107 | JGI IMG/M metagenome (GOLD analysis project Ga0066256, IMG submission 87107) | Wastewater bioreactor microbial communities from Cape Town, South Africa - Thiocy_expt_1000_biof (version 2) | ecosystem: Engineered > Bioreactor > Thiocyanate-remediating >... | reverse complement strand
CAATTGACATGATCTGATGTGAGGCCTAGGGATTTTGATGCAAGAGGAGAACGGGGACACGAAGCGCCGGTCGGAACTTTCGCATCGACGCTACCCATACGCTGGGCGTGCCCTCGGAACGGATACCCAACAGGTTTCATCCGACGGAGGTAAAGTATGGTAGGTCCCATGAAGCGCGCGGCAGCCATTCTGGCGACGATTGCCGCAACCCTGACCGGCGCGAGTGCGTTCGCGGCGGACGCAAGCTATGCCGAAGGCAAGACGATCACGTTCATCGTGCCCTATTCGCCGGGCGGCACGAGCGACGTTTCGGCGCGACTGCTCGCGTCGGCGCTCGAAAAGGAACTGAAGGCGTCGGTGCAGGTCGTCAACAAGCCGGGTGCGGCTTCCCAGGTCGGCCTGACCGAGCTGCTGAACTCGAAGCCCGACGGGCTGACGCTGTCGTACGGCGTGCTGCCGACGCTGCTCACCCACTATCTCGATCCGGAGCGGACTCCGCCCTACACGCGAGAGAGTTTCACGCCCATCGCCATGTACCTGCAGCTGCCCAACGTGATCGCGGTGGGGACGTCCAGCCCCTACCAGACGCTGGGCGATCTCGTCGAAGCCGCCCGGGCCGCGCCCGGCACCGTCAAGGTGGGCGACAGCGGTCTGCTCGGCGCACCACACCTGATGGTGATGCTGCTCGAGAGTGCGGCGAACGTGAAGTTCGCCTCGGTTCACTTCCAGGGCGGTGCTCCGGCGCAGACCGCACTGCTGGGCGGCCATATCGATGCCCAGGCCAACGGCATGGCCGACGTGATCCCCTATATCAAGACCGGAGAAGTCCGCGCGCTGGGGCTGGCGGATTCGAAGCGGAGCGACGTGCTGCCCGATCTGCCGACCATGGCCGAGCAGGGCTACGACGTGATCGGCGTGTCGTCCAACATCATCCTCGCCCCGCCGGGCACGTCGCCCGAAATCGTCGAGACGCTGGCCTCTGCCATCGGGCGTATCTCGGCCGACGAGGAGCACCTCGAGAAGCTGCGCGCCCTTGGCGTGACCCCGGTCTACCAGGGTCCCGAGGATCTGGTGAAAAGCTGGATCGCCTACGAAGAGAGGGTTGCGCCGATACTGGCCGCCCCGAGAGACTAACGCCCAACTGCAGGATCGTGTGGCGGCAGGCCACGAGTCGCGCTGCCACACGATCGGCAACCAGGAGCATGGTCTGTCATGAAACTTTCATATCGCGTGCTGGCCCTTGTCGGCCTGGCATTCTCGATCTTCATCGCGGCGACAGCCCTCGATCTCAGGCTGATGACGCGGTTGGGCCCCGGGCCCGGTTTCTTCCCGTTCTCGCTGGCGGTGCTGTTCGGGCTGCTGTCGGTGGGGCTCTACTTCAAGGCCGGTGCGATCGCGAAGCTGGCAACGGGAGACGGGGACCCTGAGCCCCGCGACCGTCCTGCCGAGATCGCCGTCCTGCTGCTCGTGACAACGCTGACCGTTTCAGCAGTGTTCTTCGAATACCTCGGATTCTGCCTGAGCATGCTCGGCTTCTGTATCGCGGCCCTCCTCATCATGGGGGAGCGGCGGTGGTACGTGATCGCCCCGACGGCGCTCATCGGCAGCTTCGGCGTGTACTTCCTGTTCGTCCACTATCTCGGCGTTTCGTTGCCGGAAGGGCTGATTTCTATCTAGGGGGAGGCTGCCTTGGACACGTTCCAGTTTCTCGTTTCCGGCCTGGCGCTGGCACTGCAGCCGGAATATCTGATCTTCGCGATCATCGGCTGCGTGATTGGCACCCTGGTCGGCGTGCTGCCGGGTGTGGGGCCCGTCGCCGGTACGGCGATCCTGATCCCCGTGACGTTCTCGATGGATCCCGCCGCGGCGATCATCATGCTGTCGGCTATCTACTACGGCACCATGTACGGTGGCACCATCACCTCGGTCCTCGTCAACGTGCCGGGCGAGGCTGCGTCGGCGATCACCTGCCTCGATGGCTATGCCATGGCCAAGAAGGGCCGGGCGGGGCCGGCCCTTGCGGTCGCGGCACTCGGCTCGTTCACCGGCGGCACCATCGCGACGCTTTGCCTCGTGATGCTGGCCCTGCCGCTGACGAAGTTCGCCCTCGGCTTCGGGCCGCCCGAATTCTTCGCGCTGCTGATGATCGGCCTTTCACTCGTCGCGGCGCTGGCTGGACGGTCGCTGATCCTCGGCCTGATGTCGGCCACCTTCGGGCTGATGATCTCGTTCGTCGGTATCGATCCGGTGGTCGGGGCGCCGCGGTTCACCTTCGGGGTCACCTCGCTGCTTGCCGGCATCAGCATCGTCCCCGTCGCAATGGGCCTGTTCGGTGTGAGCGAGATCCTGAGCTCGCTGCTCCAGTCGAAGGGGCCCACCAAGGCGGCGCCGGTCGGCTCGCTGATGCCGTCACGGGACGACATGAAGCGGTCCTGGGCGCCGGTGCTGCGCGGCTCGTTCGTGGGCACGCTGCTCGGCATGATCCCCGGTATGAATGCGTTCGTGCCGACGGCCATGTCCTACGTGCTCGAAAAGAAGGTATCGAAGACGCCCGACAAGTTCGGCACCGGCATGATCGAAGGGGTCGCCGGCCCCGAGACCGCCAACAACGCCTATGCCAATGCGGCGCTGATTCCGCTGTTCACCCTGGGTGTGCCGGGCTCCCCGACGATCGCGGTGCTGATGGGCGCCTTCATGATGAACGGGCTGACGCCGGGACCGCTGCTTTTCATCGAGCACGCCGATATCGCCTGGACCATCATTGCCAGCCTCTTTGTCGGCAACATCATCCTCGTCCTGCTCAACGTGCCGCTGATTCCGATCTGGGTCTCGCTGCTCAAGATCCCGCAGCGCATCCTGCACGTGTCCATTCTGCTGCTGTGCATCATGGGCGTCTACACGGTGAACAACAGTGCCTTCGACATCCTAGTGATGATCTTCTTTGGCGTGCTCGGGCTCATCATGAAGAAGCTGCAGATTCCGGCCGCCCCGATGATTCTGACTGTCGTGCTCGGGCCGCTACTGGAGCAGGCCCTGCGCCAGTCGCTCGAAATCTCGCAGGGTACGCCCGCGATCTGCCTCAGCCGTCCGCTGGCGGCGGGGCGGCTGAGCGTCGGGGGCGGCATCGTCGCGGTGAGCCTGATGGGGGCGGTACCGAAAAGGCGGGGAACGGACTCGGAAGTATAGAAATCCATTGCGCCGCCGGTCTGTTCTTGCGACCGAACGATATGCTGCAGGACGCAGCCGGCACCCGCGTTTCCCTCCAATCCCAGATGATCCAACGTAACAATGACTGACGACAGCAAGAAAAAGGCATCGAGCCGAACCAGTTACGAGAAGATCGCCAATATCCTGCGGCAGGAGATCGTCTCCGGCCAGCTGCCCGCCGGGACGCGACTCACTATGGAGGACGTCGCCGAGCGGCTCTCGGTCAGCACCATGCCGGTCCGGCAGGCGTTCCAGCGCCTGCAGGGCGAGGGCATCATCGAGGCGCTGCCGCACAAGGGCGCCAAGGTGGTGCCGCTCGGCAAGGAACTGGTCAGCAACATCTACGACCTGCGCGGGGCCATCGAGTCGCTGCTGATCCAGAACAGCATTCCCAACATCACCAACGCCGCGATGGAGAAGCTCGACCAGCTCCATGCCGAGCTCAAGGAAGCGGTGGAGCAGGGCGCATCGAGCCGCGTCTTCGACATCAATGCGCGGTTCCACCGGCTCATCTACCTGCATGCCGGCAACCCGATGGCGATGGAGATCTACGACCGCTACGCCGGCCTGCTGGGGGCGCTGCGCAAGCGCTACGGGGTTAATACCGGTCGGCTGCAGGGCCGGGTGGACCGAGTTTCCAAGACGATTGCCGCGCTGCACGCCAAGGACCGGGAAAGCCTTGGCCAGCTCGCGCGGCTGCATTGCGAGCTGTCGAAGCAGGAGCTTCTGGCATTGATGGACACGGATCAGGAGAGTGAAGATTGACTAGTCAGGCGGCAGTGCGGGCAGAGGGTGGCCCGGTGCGGTTTCAGCCGGCGGAGCGGCTGAAGAACATCGCCATCTCGGCGTCCGCCGCCATGTCGGACAAGGCGCGCGAGCTCAAGGCCGCCGGCGTCAACGTCATTTCGCTGTCGTCGGGCGAGCCGGATTTTCCGACCCCGGCACACGCCATCGAGGCGGCGCACCAGGCGGCGCTTGCGGGCGACACGAAGTATCCGCCGCAGACCGGGTCGGTGGCCCTGCTCAAGGCGATCCAGCGCAAATTTGCGCGCGAGAACGGGCTCGACTATGCGCTCAACGAAATCCTGACCGGCAACGGCGCCAAGCAGTTGATCTTCGACGCCATCCTCGCCTCGTGCAATCCGGGGGACGAGGTGCTCATCCCGCTGCCGGGCTGGATCACCTATGCCGATATCGTCGTCCTGGCACAGGCCAAGCCGGTGGGCATCGCCTGCGGCGCGGAGCAGGGCTTCCAGCTCCATGCCGAGGCGCTCGAACGGGCCATCACCCCGAAGACGAAGTGGCTGATCCTTAACTTCCCGAACAATCCGAGCGGCATGACCGGCACCGAAGCGCAGTTGCGCGGCCTCGCCGAGGTGCTGCTGCGGCATCCGCATGTCATGGTGCTGACCGACGATATCTACGAGCACCTGCGCTACGACGGCACGCCGTTCCTGACGCTGGCGCAGATCGAGCCGCGTCTCAAGGACCGGACGGTGACGGTCAACGGGGTGTCGAAGGCCTATGCGATGACCGGCTGGCGGGTCGGCTATTGCGGCGGACCGCGCGACATCATCGCAGCGATGAACGTGGTGCAGCTGCAGGCGACGGGCGGCATCTGCACGGTGGCCCAGGCGGCCGCGGCGGCGGTGCTCGACGGGCCGCAGGAGCTGCTGCGCGAGCAGGCGGACATCTACCGGCAGCGCCGCGACCTGGTGCTCGATATTCTGGGTAAGGCGCGGGGCCTCGAATGCCACAAGCCGTCGGGCGCCTTCTATGTGTTCTCCAATATCGCCGGCGTGCTGGGGGGCGTCACCGAACAGGGGACGAAGATCACCAGCGACCTCGATTTCGTCACCGCGCTGCTGGCCGAAAAGCACGTGGCGACGGTGCACGGCGGCGCCTATGGCACCAGCCCCTACTTCCGCCTCTCCTACGCCACCGACATCGACTCGCTGCGCGAAGGCTGTACCCGCATCGCCGATTTCTGCAACGGCATCCACTGAGGCGATGCCAGAGCGGGGCGGGGCCAGGCAGGCCCCGTCCGCAGAATCAGCTGCGCCGACGCGCGAGGAGCCAGACGATCCACGCAGCCACATAGAGCCCGGCACCAACCACGACGTAGGTGCGGCCGAGGGTGAAGCAATAAACGCCGACCAATGCGACGGCCAACGTGGCCAGCCCGACCACTATTTTCATGAGCATGGCGAAGCGGACCGCGGTTCGGAAAGCCAGTCAAGCCTGTCGACGCGAGCAGGCAGTCAGCAGCACCGTTCGCGCGAAGCCGGATTTCGTTCGCTAGCGCGGGACTGAGCCATCTTCGTCGGGGGTGAAGATATCCGCCTTGAGGACGCTTTGCGCCGTATTGCTGATGTCCTTGCCGAGCGCCGTGACAACGGCCTCCGCATCGCGATTGCGCAGGGCTCGCAGGATTTCGGTGTGTTGCACGCCATCCCAGTGAACACGCGTTGCCAGTGATACGCGCATGAAGGGGCCCATCTGCATCCACAGCCCTTCGATCATCGGTTGCAGTACCACGGACCGGGAGACGGCATAGAGGGCGAAATGGAAGTCCTTGTTGCTGGAGAGGATACCCCCTGCGTCGTCGCTGTCGAGCGCTGCCACCGACGCCCGATTGAGTTCTTCGAGGCGCGTCAGGTCGTCGTCCGTCATGTGCGCGCAGGCGAGGCGCGCCGCCATCCCCTCCAGCATCTGCCGAATGCGCCAGATTTCCTCAAACCGGGCCCTTGGCATCAACGGCACGATGATATGGCGGTTGGGCATCATCTGGAGAGCGTTCTCGGCAATCAGCCGCCCGACGGCCTCGCGGACCGGCATCGGGCTGGTGCCGAGGCGAGCGGCCAAAGTCCTGAGGCTTACGCCCTCTCCGGGGCTGAATCCGCCAACCATCAGCGTTTGGCGCAGCGTCAGGTAGACCTGCTGCGAAAGGGGCGGCTGATCGCCCCGTGCGTTCCGTGACGGCATTTCCGCCTCCAATCCCCATTCATATCGTGCCTGTGATCACAGTGAGTTGACAACTCCTCATTTGACGCTCTTACTGTGATCACAGTCGTGGAGGGGCGAGTGAAAAAATCGGACAGGGTTCGGACCGTTGCGGTTCTGGGAGCAGGGCACGGAGGTTGCGCGGCCACGGCGGATCTTACCGCGCGGGGCTTCTCCGTCCGGCTTCACGCCCGTCGCGAGGCGACCCTGACGCCGCTGCGCGAAGCGGGCGGAATCAATGCAACGGGCATTCACGACGGCTTCTATGTGCCGGAACTGATGACCACCGACGTGGCGGAGGCTGTGCGGGGCGCCGACCTGATCGTTCTCGTCGTTCCTTCCGTGGCGCATCACGACTATGCGGTTGCCTTGGCGGGCCTCGTCGGCCCCGACACGCCCATCCTGTTGAATCCCGGGCATACAGGCGGTGGGCTGCATTTCCTCAACGAGCTTCGCGCGGCCGGATACGTGGGCGAGTTGCGTCTCGCTGAAACCGTGTCGCTCACCTACGTCACACGCATGGTCGGTCCAGCGACCGTGGGGATCTACTCGTACATTCGCAATCTGAAGTTCGCGGCGCTGCCCGCACGCTTCGCCGACGAGATTTTCGAACTGGTGTCTCCGGTCTTTCCGGAGATCGTGCAGGTGCGCAACGTTCTCGAAACTGCGCTTTCGAACATGAATGCGGTGTTCCATCCGACCGGCATGCTGATGAATGTCGGGTGGATCGAGCGCACAGACGGCAAGTTCCTATTCTACAAGGAAGGCATTACGGAAAGCGTTGGTCGCGCGACGCAGGCCGTGGACGACGAGCGCATGGCGGTGGCGGCAGCGCTCAATGTCCCGTCGCGGTCGTTCCTCGAGAGCTTCCTTAGTGCCGGGTTGACGACTGCGGAGTCGGTGGCGACGGGCTCGATTGCGAAAGCCTGCGAGGCGAGCGAGCCGAACGCGCGCATCCAGTCACCGTCGTCGCTAAATCATCGCTACGTCCACGAGGATGTGGGCTACGGGTTGGTTCCGTTCTCGGCCTTCGGCAAGCTTGCGGGCGTTCCCACGCCGACCATCGATGCTCTGATCCAGATTGCGTCGGTGTCGAGCGGCATCGACTACACGCGCGAAGGATTGACGGCCGAGAAGATGGGGCTCGCAGGCCTGTCGCGCGACAACTTGATCAGATTCGTGGAAGCAGGAGTGGCGTGATGGCAAAGCCCGTGTTCGAGAAGCTGCGTGCGGCGATGGTGGAGGACGGTTTCGTGGCGCTTGTCGCGCATTCCCTCGACAACGTCACATATACAGCGGGCTTCCAGGTCCCCAGTCACGCCATGAACCGCTTCCGGCGGACCATCACGATTCTGACCCCCGGAGGCTTCGAGCGGCAGATTGTAGTCAACGTCGAAGAGGCATTGGCCCGCCAGCGTTCGCGGTTTGCCGATGTCGTAGCTTACAATCAGTTCAACGACGACCCGGCAGCCCTGCTTGCCGCCGCGCTGCAGGAGGCAGGAGCCGGCGAGGGCCGCATTGCTATCGAGCTCGATTTCGTGCCGGCGATGGACTTCATCAAGCTGCGCGAACTGCTGCCCAACGCCGAGTTCGTGCACGCTCGCGATCTCTATTTCCGCGTGCGCATGGTGAAGACGGACGAGGAAATCAGTCTGCTGCGCCGCGTCGGTGTGCTCACCGAGAAGGTCATGGCGGAAGTCGTGAGCGAGTTGCGGCCCGGGGTCGGCGAGAACGAAGTCGGCGCCAATATTATGAACAAGATGCTCGCCGCGGGGGCGGATTCGGTCCAACTGCAGGTCGGCTCCGGCGAACGGAGCGGCATCATCAACTGCAAGCCGACCGAAAAGAAGATCGAATCAGGCGACGTCGTCCGTATCGAGATATTGGGCGACAAGGATGGGTATCGCTCCAACGTGACTCGCACCATGGTGATGGGCAGTCAGACGAAGGAGCAGGCCGACATCTGGGCCGTCCTGATCGCGGCACGAAATGCGTGCGAAGCCAAGCTCCGCCCCGGTCTCGCCGTCCCCGACCTGTGGGAGACCTATCGAAGCTACTGCGTCGACCATGGCATCGCGCCGTCGCTGACCTTTCTCGGCCACGGCATCGGCCGGACCATCCACGAAGAGCCCTACCTCACCGAGACGCGCAAGCTCACGCTGGAAGCGGGTGTGACTCACACCATGGAGCCGCTCTACATGCTCCCCGGACGCATGGGCTTCCACGTGGAGGACATGTACCTGATCACCGCTGACGGCTTCGAGAAGATCACGGGCCACATCGTGCCGAACGACACGCTGATCGAGGTCAAGTCGTGAAGATCGCCAACATCGAGACGCATCTCGTCAGCCTGCCGCTGCGTCGACCCCATACCTGGGCGGGAAATTTCAGCCCGGTCGGACAGCGCTACCTCCTGGTGAAGCTCACCCTGGAAGACGGCACCTATGGGTGGGGTGAGGCGCAGGTCCTCAAGGACTGGGGCGGCGAGTACAATACGCGTTCGGGCGAAATGCCGGAGACGGCCATTCCAGTCATTCGCGACCATCTGGCGCCGCTCCTGAAGGGGGAGGATGTCGAGCGCTTCGAGCATCTCCATCTCAAGATGGACACCTATGTTCGAGGCTATCCCTACTGCAAGGCCGCCATCGACGTGGCGATGTACGATGCGGCAGGCGAGTTCTTCGGCGTACCGGTCTACCAGTTGCTGGGCGGTCTCGTTCGCGATCGCGTGGAGGTGGCGCATTCCATCGGGCTGATGGACATCGAGACCGCCGTCACTGAGGCCGAGCAGGTCTATGCGGATGGTGTCACTTGCGTGAAGGTGAAGGTCGGAATCGATCGGGCGCGTGACATCGAGCTGGTGCGCCGCATCCGCGCATCCGTGCCGGATCTGCGTATCCGGGTGGACGCGAACCAAGGTTACAAGAGCTGGAAGGAAGCGCTGCAGGTCACCAAGCAGATGGGGGCCATGGGCGTCTGGTTCATGGAGCAGCCGGTCGAGGGGCTCGAGGCGATGGCGCGCGTGGCCACGGCCACAGATGTGCCAATCATGGCGGACGAGAGCAGCTGGGATGCCCACGATCTGCTGCGCCTGATCCGGCACGACGCCTGCGAGATGATCTCGTGCTACTATACCAAGGCGGGCGGCCTCACGAAGGCCAAGAGTCTGCTCTCGCTGGCGCATACCGCCGGCATCGCGGCCGACGTGAACGGGTCGGCGGAAATGGGCATCGGCAACGCAGCCAACCTGCATATCGCGGCAGCATGTCCGGCCGTTTCCCTGCCTGGCACCATCCCCATCACCCAGACCGCAGAAGTGCAGCGCACCAAGGTCGGTGGTCGCATGTATCTCGACGATCTCATCGACGCGCCATTCGAATATGCCGATGGCCGTCTTACCGTTCCCAGCAAGCCTGGCCTCGGCGTCGACATCGACCCCGTGAAGTTCGACAAATACCGGGTAGGGGAATAGCCGATGGCTGCTCGCTTCGGTGTCAGTTTCGATGGCTTCGTAACGACCTCCGAGGCCTTTGAGACGGCCAGGGAATTCGCGGCGGCGGGGGCAAGCAGCCTCTGGATGGCAGAGCACCTTGGGTACCGCGAGGCGATTGCCACCAGCATGGGGTTTCGGATCTACTGTCCGGAGCTCGAAGTGGTTCCGACCGCCGTAAGTCCATACCTCTGGCACCCGACGCCCACGGCTATGGCGCTGGCGACGCTGGCCGAGGTGGGCAGCGCACCTGTCGGCGTGGCGATTGGTGTTGGCAATCCGTTGTTCCTCGCCGAATCGGGCGAAAAGATCGTCAAACCGATCCGCGCCGTGCGTGAATTCACGGATTGTCTCGAAGCGCTCTGGCGGGGCGAGGCGACAACCTATTCCGGCGAGATGTTCAACCTTGCTGGCGCTCGTCTGGGCTTCAAGCCGCCGCAGCCACTAATCACCTATATCGCGGCGACGGGTGAGCAGATGCTGAAACTGTCGGGACGCATGTCCAACGGCGTGGTGCTGTCGGCCGGACTGTCGCCGCTTTCGTGCCGCGCGTCGCTCGATCTGGTCCGCCAGGAGGCAGAGGCCGCCGGGCGCGACTGGGGCTCGGTTCGTCGCGCCGCATATCTCTTCCTCGCGGTCTCCGAAGATGGCGCTGCCGCCCGCGATCTGGTCAGGGCCAAGCTCGCGTTCCTCTTCCTCAACGACAAGCTCGCTGCCAACATCGAGGCCACCGGCGTGGCGGTCGATCAGGCCGCAATCATCGAGGCGATCTCCCGGCGCGACATGCAGGGCGCGGCTGCACTGGTGAGCGACGAGGCGGTAGCCGCCTATGCGGTGGCCGGGACACCGGCCGAATGCAACGCCCGCATCGATGCCTTCCTTGATGCCGGCATCGACGAGCCGGTTCTCATGGTCCTCGGTGAACGCGAGGAGCGCCGCCTTGCGCTCTCGATGCTTGCCGCACGTACAGGAGCCGTCGCCGCATGATGGCGCCACCCTGCCGGGTGGGCATGCCGGGATAGCTCGGGTCAGAGTTTGAAGCCGTTACAATCAAGCAGGGAGTAACTCGTATGACCGACCGAAATAGCGCTTTGAAGACTGTGCTGGCGGTTGCCGCCCTGGCGGTTGCCGGGGCTATGGGCAGCACCGCAATGGCCCAGGATGCCTTTCCCAGCAAGCCGGTAACGCTGATCGTGCCGTGGGCGGCAGGTGGGGGTAGCGACATCAGAATGCGCCTTCTCGCCGAGGCTGCATCGCAGCGGCTCGGCCAACCCATTGTCGTGGTCAACCGCCCCGGTGCCGGTGGTGCCGAAGGCACACGCGAAATCGCATCCGCCGTTCCTGATGGCTACACCATCGGGATGGAGGGCACCGGGCTGATCGCGCGCACCTACACCAACCCGAATGCCAATGCCTACACGGACCTGCTGCCGATCGTCTTCTTCGGCGCAGATCCTGGTGCTGTCGTCACCAATCCCTCCACGGGGTTCAACACTGCTGCCGATTTTGTCGAGGCGGCAAAGGCCGCTCCGGAATCTGTCGTCAACGGCAATGACCAGCCTGGCGGCACCTCGTATATCAATGCGGCCGTCATCGAGAATACGCTGGGGATCCAGCTGACCAAGGTGCCCTACGAGGGCTTTGCTCCCACGGTCACGGCACTGTTGTCCGGCGAGGTAATGACCGCAACCGTTCCGGTTCCCGATGCAATCGAGCACCATAAGGCCGGTACGCTGCGCATTCTTGGCGTGACCGACACGAAGCGTCATTTCATGGCTCCTGACGTTCCCACCTTTCAGGAACAGGGTTTCGACGTCGTTGTCGGTGCGTGGCGCGTTGTCATTGGGCCAAACGGTATTCCCCAGGATCGGCTTGCGATCCTTGAAGCGGCGCTGCTCGAGACGCTTTCCGATCCTGCATTCATCGAGCGCGCGAACGCCGCCGGCTTTGAGATCTCCCCCAAGGGGTCGCAAGATACGATCGCGTTCATGAAACAATATGACGATCTGCTCTACCCCATTCTCAAGGACGCGGGCCTCATCACGACCCGCGAACGCAACTAGTTGGCTATCCGACCGGGGCCCGCAGCATGCTGCAGGCCCCGATCCTCAATCCGCGAGGCTGTGCGGTGGACACAAAGAACGGAAATCGGCTGTGGGCCCACGCTGTCAGCGGGGCGGTGCTGACCGTCCTGGCTGTTGTCCTGTGGATGCACCTGATGTCCGATCCAGCGCTGACTCGTCCGCGGGGTCGAGATCCCGGCCCGGCCTTTCAGCCAGCCATCAGTCTGGTGCTGATGGGAGTGTTCGGCCTTTTCCTGGCGGTGGCGTCGTTCTGGCGGATGCGTCGGGAGGGAGGCGCCTCAGGCGAGGGCTTCGCCGTTCAGGCCCGGGCGGAGTTGAAACGGCTGGCCCTCCCGGCGGTGATGGTTCTCTCCCTCGTCCTGTTCGTGTTGCTGGTGCCGTTCGTCGGCTTCCTCCTCGCGTCGATCGTGTTCACCACCGGGTGGGCCGTGTTTCTCGCCTTGCAGGACTACGCGATGGTCGGACGTCGCGGGGTCATCGTCGGGGCCATCGGCGCGCTGCTTTCGGCCGGCTTCCTCTACGTCATGTTCCGGCTGGTGATCGGAATACCGCTTTGACTCCTCGGGGAGAGATCTGACCGTGGGCGAATTCATTCTGCAGGCCATCTTCGAGGTTGCTTTGGACCCCTGGGCGATCGCGCTCTGCATCATCGGCGTCATCATCGGCACGATCCTTGGCGCTCTGCCAGGGATCAGCTCAACCATGGCCCTCGCCGTACTGATGCCTTTCACGTTCGGCATGAGCATCGAGAATGCTATGGTGTTCCTGCTCGCCGTCTTTGCGTCGAGCGTCTATGGCGGCTCGATCTCGGCCATCCTGATCAATATCCCGGGTACGCCGGGATCCATCGTCACCCAGCTCGACGGGTATCCCATGGCGCGAAAGGGACGGGCCGGCGAGGCGCTGACCTATGCCTTGATCGCCTCGACGGTGGGCGGTCTGCTCGGCTGGATCGCCCTGGTGCTGGTCGCTCCGCTGATCGCGTCCGCCGCGCTTTCCTTCCAGAGCCCTGAGTATGCGGCAATCACGGTCTTTGGCCTTGCTATGCTGGCCTATGTCTCACCTGGGTCCACCTTCCTCGCGGTCATCGCGGGCGTTGTCGGCGTCCTCATCGCCACCGTCGGGTTCGACGCGACCACCGACGTCAGCCGCTTCACGTTCGGCCAGCCTGCGTTGCAGGCCGGACTTGGCATTGTGCCCGCAGCTGTGGGCATCTTCGGCCTCGCAGAAGTCTTCAAGAGCATCGAGAGCGGCGGTGAGCGAGTCGAGGCGGTCAAGAAGCTCGGACGCATTTTCCCACCATGGGCGGAAGCGAAGAAGCTCTGGCCCATGCAACTCCGAGGGTCGATGATCGGTGCCTTCGTGGGAGCCGTCCCTGCCGCCGGTTCGGCGATTGCGGTGACGGTCTCCTATGCGATCGAAAAACGCCTTTCCCGAAACCCGGAGCGCTTTGGCCAGGGAAGTCCTGAAGGCGTTGTGGCGCCCGAATCCGCAAATACGGCGGCGGTCGGCGGATCGCTGATCCCCATGATCACCCTCGGTATTCCGGGTGACACGATGACCGCGGTGCTGATCGGGGCGCTATTGATCCACGGCCTGCGACCCGGTCCGATGATGTTCACGCAGAATATGGACTTCGTGGCTGCGATCTATGTCGCGCTCGCCATGGCGATCGTCTTCACGCTGCTCGTCTGCCTCATCGGCAACAAGTACTTCGCCCGCATACTGTCAATGCCGCGTGCCGTGCTTCTGAGCGGGGTGACACTGCTGTGCATCATCGGCTCCTATGCCGTGCGCAACTCGATGTTCGACGTGCTGGTAATGACCGCGTTCGGCGTTCTCGGCTATGCCATGAACCGCATCAACATCCCCACCGCCCCGGTGATCTTCGGCCTGGTTCTCGGGCCGATCCTCGAAACCAACATCCGCCGCACGATGATCGTCTACAACGACTGGGGTGTGTTCCTTGAGCGCCCGATCACGCTGACGATCCTGATCCTGTCGGTGGTGGCCGTTCTCTTCCCGCTCATTCAGGATGCGCGCAACAAGAAGCGCCAGCCAGCGCAAGCAACTTCCTCCGCGCATCCCACAGATCAGTCGTAGCCTGACGGGCCAGCCGGAATCCGTCAAATCCCACGTGGGACGTGAGACGTAGAATAATCATCCAATGTTCGCAACATGTTCCGCGTCCTCGCACAAAATCGGCCGGCAAGTGGTTGCAAAAATTGATGAAAATTGGTGACCCCGGCGCGACTTGAACGCACGACCCCAGGATTAGGAATCCTGTGCTCTATCCAACTGAGCTACGGGGCCACGGCAGCGGCAATAGCAAAAGCGGGGCGCGCTGCCTACCCCGTGGCTCTGTCGCAACAATGTCCGTTGATCTGCCGGGGCGCTAAAGAATTTCGCCGCAATTGCGTGCATCTTGTAGCGCGCATCAGGGGCGGACGTTGTTTGCACGACACTTGTTCGGTATCGCCGTTGCGGCTTTTGGCCTTTCGGCGCCCGTGATGGCTGCCGAATGCGCCGGCTTGACCAATGGTCCCCGCGGGGTCGTGACTTCGGTCACCGACGGTGACACCGTCATTCTCGATTCCGGCCTCGTGATCCGGCTGATCGGCACCCAGGCTCCGAAGCTGCCGCTCGGCCGCGAGGGGTTCGATGCCTGGCCGCTCGGCGAGGAGGCACGGGAGGCGCTCGGCGCCTTGGTGCTGAACCGGGAGGTGACGCTGCGCTACGGCGGCGAACGTGTCGATCGGCACGGCCGGGCCCTGGGGCACCTGTTCCTCGACGGCCCCGCGCCGCTCTGGGTGCAGGAGAAAATGGTGGCCGACGGGTTCGCCCGGGTCTACTCGTTCCCCGACAATCGCCGTTGCCTCGGCGAGTTGATGAGCGCCGAAGGCCGCGCCCGTACGATGCGGCTTGGCATCTGGGCCGATCCCTTCTACACCGTGCGCCGCGCCGATCGGCCGGATTCCCTTGCGGAACGGATCGGCCAATACGAACTGGTAGAGGGAAGGGTGCTGCTTGCCGATGAGGCGGGCGGGCGCGTATTCCTCAACTTCGGACGTTACTGGGAGGAAGACTTTACCGCCGTGATCGATTCGCGTGCCCAGCGCCTGTTCCGCGATATCGGCCTCTACCCGCTGCGGCTGGGTGGGGCGCTGGTGCGCGTGCGCGGCTGGGTGGATCTCGATGATGGTCCCCGCATCGAGGTGACGCATCCCGAGCAGATCGAGGTCCTGGCCGTCAGATGACCAGACCAGTTCGGCTGATGACGGGATTGCGGGGCGCCGCGCTGCTCGTGCTGCTTGCGGCGCTTGCGGGCTGCACGACTCTGGTGCGGCCGGTGAGCGTCAGCGAAACCGGCACGGGCAATGCGCCATCGGTGCAATCGGACGATCCGGAGGAAGATGCCATCGGGGCGCGCGAGCACCCGCGGATCGTCGCCTCCTATGGCGGCATCTACGAGGACCGGCCTGCCGAGATCATGCTCGCCCGCATCGTCGGTCGGCTGCTGGCCGCGGCCGAGCAGCCCAACACCAGGTTTACCGTCACCATCCTCGATACGCCCGAGGTAAACGCCTTCGCGCTGCCCGGCGGCTATGTCTACGTGACGCGCGGCATCCTGGCGCTGGCCTCCGACACCAGCGAGCTGGCGGCGGTGCTGGCGCACGAGATCGCCCACGTCACCCTCAAGCATGCGCGCGCGCGCACCAACCGCGTCCGCACTACCGAGATCGTCGACAAGGTGGTCACCGGTGTCTTCGGTGCCGATGCCGAAACCGACCAGAGTTCCAACCGTTCGCGCATGTCGCTCGCCGCGTTCAGCCAGCAGCAGGAGCTCGCGGCGGACAAGGAAGGCATCATGATCGCGGGCAAGGCGGGGTACGATCCGCATGCCGCGGCGCGGTTCCTCGGCGCCATGAGCCGCTTCGCGAGCTTTTCGGCGGGCAGTGCCGAGCAGCAGGACGATTTCCTGTCCTCGCATCCGGCCACGCCCGACCGCATCCAGAAGGCGGTCGAGAATGCCCGCTCGTTCTTCGGCGCGCCCGGGCTCGGGGAGACCGATCGCAGCGGCTACATGGCCGGCATCGAGGGGCTGGCCTTCGGCGACAGCCCGGCACAGGGCGCCATCGTCGGGCGGCGCTATGTGCAGCCGACAGCGAAGTTCACCTTCACGGTACCTGACAGCTATACGCTCCAGAGCTCGAAGGGCGCGGTGGTGGGCGTGGCCGGGGACGGCGAGGCGGTGCGGTTCGACAGCGCCGAGGTGCCGAGCAGCATGGCGCTGACCGACTATCTGAAGTCGGGCTGGATCGCCGGCCTGCGGCCGGACACGGTCAAGCGCGAGGACAATAACGGCATCGAGATGGCGTCGGGCGTGGCCGCGACCGAGCAGTGGAATTTCCGCGTCTCAGTGATGCGCTACAAGAGCCGGGTCTATCGGTTCATCTTCGCGGCGCGGTTCGACTCGCCGGAGTTCGCCCGCGGTGCCGAGCAGACCCTGCGCAGCTTCCGCGAGGCGACGGATCGCGATCTCGCCAGCGTGCGCCGCCTCTCGGTCGGCACCGTCACGGCCGGGGCGAACGACACCGCCGCGACGCTGGCGCGCCGCATGGGCGGGCTGACGCGCGGCACCGAGCTCTTCTACATCCTCAACAATCTCTATCCGGGCGATCCCATCGTGGCCGGGCAGCGCTACAAGATCGTCTCGATGCAGTAATGGGCGGGCGCCGTTCGATCCAGCAGCGGTCCCGCTGCGTCAGCACGATGCGCAAGAAAAAAGGCCGGTCCAAGGGACCGGCCTTCGCATTTTCGGAGAACGCCGCAGATCAGGCGGCAGCTTCCTCGGCGTCTTCGGACTTGGCCGAACGACGCGGCGACTTGGCCAGGTTCTTCTGGATCAACTGCACGGCCTCGGTCAGCGTCAGCTTGTTGACGGCGGCGATTTCGCGGCTCATCCGGTCCATGGCCTGCTCGAACAGCTGGCGCTCGGAATAGCTCTGCTCCGGCTGGTCTTCGGACCGGTACAGATCACGCACCACTTCCGAGATGGCGATCAGGTCGCCGGAATTGATCTTGGCCTCGTATTCCTGGGCCCGGCGGCTCCACATGGTGCGCTTGACGCGGGCCCGACCGGTCACGGTGGTCAGCGCCTGCTTCACCAGGTCTTCCTCGGCCAGCTTGCGCATGCCGACGGATTTGATCTTGGCGACGGGAACGCGGAGGGTCAGCTTGTCCTGCTCGAACGAGATCACGAAAAGCTCCAGCGAGAGGCCGGCAACTTCCTGCTCCTCGATGGACGTGATCATGCCGACGCCGTGCGCGGGGTACACAATGTACTCGCCAGTCTTGAAACCGAGCCGCTGCACAGACTTCTTGGCTACCATGTAGTTTACTCCTGTTAACGCCGCCGCCGGACGGTGCTTCTCGGCAAGCCCGTCCGTTCCTGTTACTTTGCCTAAGCAGCAACGCCAAAATAGCTCTGGCGTTCAGCACGAAAGGTCCGCGACCTATCGCGCTGGCGAACAAACTCTGGATCGTGTCAAAAAAAACGGTGCCTCTCGGCACTCGTATCGGCGGCGTGCTGCATTGGTACTGGGACCATAGCACAATTTTTCGCCGAAATCAAAGTTGACGAATCAAGGTGTTACGGGAGAGACGAAAGCCCCGGAATCTCTAGCCGTCCGGTGGGGATTGAGCGTCGCGGTCAGTCGCCGTCGCCGGGCTCTTCCGAAAAATACTTCTCGAACTTCTCGGTAACGCCGTCCATTTCCTTGGCCTCGGGCAGCGGGTCGCGCCGCTCGGTCAGGTTGGGCCACACCGACGCATACTTCGAATTGATCTCGAGCCACTTGTCGAGACCGCCCTCGGTATCGGGCTTGATCGCCTCGGCCGGGCATTCGGGCTCGCACACGCCGCAGTCAATGCACTCATCCGGATGGATGACCAGCATGTTCTCGCCCTCGTAGAAGCAATCCACGGGGCAGACCTCGACGCAGTCGGTATACTTGCACTTGATGCAGTTGTCGGTGACGATATAGGTCATGGGGCGAGCGGGGCTCAGCACTTCCGGAACAAATGGGCGGCGCACGGCGGCGTCGGCGCATCGCCGGTTGCTAACGCGTTTTGTCAGTCGGGGCAAGGGCGCGCCGGGTGCGGCTCTTTCCACCAACAGCGACGATCCGCACTTCACCTCAGTGCAAGCAGCGAACGGTCAGGTTCGGGGCATCTCGGGCGTCAGATCGTCGTAGAGGGCGGCCGCTTCGGGGGCGGGGCCGCGACGCGAGCCGGGGTCGCGGATGCGCCAGACGCAGAGCCGGCTGCCGAGCGTCATGGTGAGCACGTCGCCTGCTCCGACCTGGCGATCGGTGCGGCTGGTGCGCTCGCCGTTGACGCGGACGACGCCGGATTCGATCAGCCTCTGGGCCAGCGTTCGGGATTTGACGGCGCGCGAGAAGAACAGCCAGCGGTCGAGGCGCTGACGCGCCGCGGCAACGGGCAGGGCTTCAGCCACGGCACACCGTCATTCGGGCTTCTGGTTCCGCAGCACGGCGAGCTTGGCGAAGGGCGAATCCGGATCGAAACTCCGCTCGCGGCGGGGCTCGCGCGGGGGACGGTCCTCGAAGTTGCGCGGGGGGCGCTTGTCGAAGCTCTTGCCGTTGCTGCCCTCGCGCCGGCCCTCGTCGCGGCGCGGCGCGCGATCCTTGCCGTCGCCTTCGGGGCGGGGGGCTCGCGGTGGGCGCGCGTCGCCGTTGGGCGGACGGCGCGGGCCACGGAAGCGTGGCTTGCTGTCGTCCGCCGCCTCGCCGGCCTGCGCCGGCTGAGCGCGACGCGGGCCGCGCTGGTGGCGCGGATTGTCCGGGCGTCGACCGCCGGGGAACCAGATCTCGTCGAACTCCGGCTCGGCGGCGGCGGTCTCGCCGGCCGGCGCAGGCGCGCCGAGATCGGCAGCTGCGGTATCGACCGCGGCCGCTTCGACGGCGGCCTCCACGTGTTCGACCGCCGAAGGCGCAGCGCCCTCCACAGCGTCCTGGGCTTCGCTGTTCAGCGCGGCATCCGCCGCTTCCTCGACGGCCTCGGTCACCGGGCCCTGCAGCGCCGCGGCATCCGCCGGCAGCTCTGCGGTGTCGGCAGCTACAGCCTCGGGTGTGGGTTCTGCATCGGCACTCGCCTCGGCTGTCGGCACGGCGTCTGCCACCGGTGCGTCCGCTGCCTTTGTCAACTTGGGCGTGCGGCGGACGCGGTAGCCGAGCGAGGTCAGCACCGAGGCGAAATCCTCCCCCGCGGTACCGAGCAGCGAGGTCATCTCGACGGTCACGCGGAAGCCATTGCCCTCGGCGGCGCCGGCGGGCAGTGGCTGCTCGCCATAGTGCTTGGCCGGATCGAGAGCGATCAGCGGGCGGATGATGTCGGCCAGCCGTTCGAGGATGTCGATGCGCACGGCGCGCTTGCCGGCCACCTTGAAGCCGGCGATCTCGTAGAGGCGCGGGCTCACTTCCGGATCCATGACGAAGGAGGTGCGGCCCGAGAGCACGATGTGCGGCAGGTCGGTCACGCCGGGCTGGCGGATGCCGCCGTTCTTGAGCGCGAACAGGATGATGGCCAGTTCGCGCGGCGCCGGCTTCAGGCTCGCCGGCACGTAGACGTGGTAGGCGCCGAACTTGATGCCCAGCTTGCGCATCTTGGCGCGCACGTCCTGGTCGAGCCCCTTCACCTCTTCGGCGATCTGGCTGCGTGGCAGCATGCCAAGGTGCTCGCTGAGCTGGTAGGCGATGCCGCGGGCGGTGCCGTCGAGCTCCGCCGGCTCCTGCAGCGCCATCACCGACTCGAGGTGGGTGTTGATATGGTGGCGCAGCCACAGGTTCAGCCGGTCCTGCACGCGCTCGAGTTCGGGGCCGCTGAGGCTTTCGTCGGCCAGCACGATGAGGCGGGGCGTGAGCAGCGTGTCGCCTTCGATGATGTTGGCCACCACCTCGCCGCGCCAGCGCACATAGCCGTCGGTCGCCAGCACAAATTCCTCGTTGGGCGCGCCGCTCAGGCGGTCGGCGCGCTTGGCGATCTCGGGGGCGACGACCTGCGAGGCGGCATTGCGCAGGCCCTTCGCATCGCCCTCTTCGGAGCGCGCCAGCGTGAAGCGGAAGCCCTCGATGGAGCCGATCAGGTGTCCCTCGAGGCTGACTTCGCCGCGATCGTTTACTTCAGGCGATACCATATGCTTGTCTCTCAGATGGCGCATCAGGACGCTGGTGCGCCGGTCCACAAATCGCTGCGTCAACCGCTCGTGCAATGCGTCGCTGAGCCGGTCTTCGATATCGCGCGTCTTTTCGCGCCAGTATGTCGGATCTTCAAGCCAGTTCTTGCGGTTAGCAACAAACGTCCAGGTTCGGATTTGCCGCATCCGGTTCGACAGGGTGTCGATATCGCCGCTCGCATTGTCGCAGAAGCGTACCTGCTCGGCAATCCAATCGGCCTCGACATGCCCCTTCCCCGACAGATCGGTATAGACCCTTGTGATGATTTCCCCGTGTTGGGCCGGCGAGATGTCGCGATAGTCCGGAATCTGGCAGCACTGCCACAGCAACTCGATGGATGCCCGGTTGGTTGCATGCCGCCGCGCCTCGTTGCGGGAAAGGAATTCCAGAGCGTGCTGGTCGGTGGCGACCGGCACGCGCGTCAGGCTGGGATGCTCCGGTGACACGTCGAGGCTGTCGACCAGCGCTTCGATGGACGAGAAGTCGAGTGCCGCGCTGCGCCATTGCAGCTGCTTGATCGGTTCGAAATCGTGCGTTTCCAGCCGCACCACCAGTTCTTCGTCGAACTCCTCGCAGCGGCCGGTGACCCCGAACGTGCCGTTGTGCATGTGGCGCCCGGCGCGGCCCGCAATCTGGCCGAGCTCGGCAGGCGTCAGGGGCCGGGTCTGGTGGCCATCGAATTTCGTGTCGTCGGCAAAGGCGACGTGGTGCACGTCGAGGTTCAACCCCATGCCGATGGCGTCGGTGGCGACGAGGAAGTCGACATCGCCGTTCTGGTAGAGATCGACCTGGGCGTTGCGGGTGCGCGGCGACAGCGCGCCCATCACCACGGCCGCACCACCGCGCTCGCGGCGGATCAGTTCGGCGATGGCGTAGACCTGCGTCGCCGAGAACGCGACGATGGCCGAGCGATGCGGCTGGCGGCTGAGCTTCTTGCTTCCGGCATAAGTCAGCGTCGAGAACCGCGGCCGGTGGATGATCTCGGCATCGGGCAGCAGCCGCCGGATCACCAGTGCCATGGTGGCGGCGCCTAGCAGCAGCGTCTCGCTCAGCCCGCGGGCATGCAGGATGCGGTTGGTGAAGACATGGCCGCGGTCGAAGTCGGTCGCCACCTGGATCTCGTCGACCGCGAGGCACTCGACCGGCACGTCGAGCGGCATGGCCTCGACGGTGCAGACCCAGTAGCGCGCCTGCGGCGGCACGATCCGTTCCTCGCCCGTCACCAGCGCCACGTGCTGCGCGCCGATGCGGTCGGTAACCTTGTGATAGACCTCGCGCGCCAAGAGCCGCAGCGGCAGCCCGATCATGCCGCTGCGATGCGCCAGCATGCGCTCGATCGCAAAGAAGGTCTTGCCGGTGTTGGTGGGGCCGAGAATCGCTTTGAGCGACGAAGACGAGATGGTCATCAAGATCTTCACTAGGCCATCAATGCGGCGGAAGCGAGCGTATCAGACCGGGACAGAAATGCTGTCATTTCTTGTGAGCGTTAACCATTCGAACGAAACAGGAACAAATCAGAACCGAATCGGCGGCGACTCGCGCTTCCCCGCTTTGTTCTCCACAGCATGTAGTTGGTGTTTTCCACCGCGACCCACAAGCCGCCGGCACGCTGCCCAAATCTGCCGCGAAATCGGTTCAGAAGTGTTTCCAAGTGCTTAAGCGACGCCCGAATCGACCAAATCTGAAGCGATCGTAAATCGCCTGCGCGTCGCTTTTCTGTCGCGCTTCATTTCCCGGGCACCGTGGCGCGGGGCTCTTCGGATCGCAGATTGTCGAAAAAGCCGTTGACCGTCTCAGCATGGGACAGCCGTCGCGGTAAGGTCCCGTTAACCATAAATGCCCGATCCGGGCCTTTTGACCGGATCGGGCACCGTTTCACAGGCAGGCGGTGAGTGGCACCCAATTGGATGTCACGGGCGTGCCGGCGATCACGATGCGGTATTGGGTATTGGTCGGTGCATCGATGGCAAAGCCGGTCGTGAACGAGCCGACGACGGTGCCGCCCGAGCCTTTCGCGGTCGTGACGGCATAGGGCCCGAGTACCGCGCCGCCCTTGTTGACGAGCAGGACGTCGATCTTGCCCGGCTTGTTGGTGAAGACCCAGCCGGTCACCTTGGCATTGCCGGGGCAGACGCCGTCGGTCGGCGAGATGATGCCCAGTTGGGCCTTGGTAGGCGTGAGCTTGACCGGATCGGCGGCTTTCAGCTCGAAGGCCGACGCGGCGGTGGCGGTTGCGGCGACGGCCAGCACGATCGCGAGCCCGGACTGCAGTTTGGACAGCATCTGACGTTCCTCGGAGTTCGATTGATGTCCGAGGTTTGCCGGATCGCCCCTGAACGGGCGTTGAGGTCGCCGGTCAGGCGGCGTTCACCGCGGCGCTACTGGTCGAGCTCGTTGAGCACGATGGAGAGATCGCCGGCGCCGGTCGACAGGATGGCGCGGTAGGGAATGTAGGTGTCGCCGGCCCGCAGCGGGGCGAACCAGACGAGGATGCGGTCGCTCCCGGCGAGGTAGGTGGTGATCTCCGAGCTCGTATAGTGGCCCGAGATGGGGGTGTACTTCATGCTGCAGAGCACCAGCGGCCCCTGATAGCCGGTACGCTTCGAGGTCGCCTCGTCGGCCCGCAGGAAGCGCATGGCGAGGTTGAACCGCTCGACGCCGGTGAACACCTGCATGCTGCGGGCGCAGAGGCCCTCGTCGAGCGCGCCGCCCTTCACCACGAACGCGGCCAGCATGTCGTTGACGCCGCGCAGGTGCTTCCGCTCGATTGCCACCCGATCGATGTTGTTGAGGATCGGCGGAGTGACCACGAAGGCGGTGACGTCCTTCTGGGTGTATTCGACCGCCACGGTGAAATCCTCGCCCGAGGCACGGGTGAGCAGGTCGAACTTCTGCGACACGAGGCCGGTGCCGGTGGAGAGCCCGACCGAGCTGGCCTTGGCGGTGCCGCTCGCAACCAGTTGCGCCAGCCCGGTGACGCGGGCGTCGAGCGCCATCGCATATTTCTCGCCGCTGTCGTTGAGCCGGATGGTCACGGTGGCGATGGCGGTGCCGCCGAGGCTGACGCCGTAGACCGCCGTGGCCTTGACCTCGGCGGCGGCGACCGGCAGGCAGAGGGCGGCAAAGGCGAGGGCGGCCAGCGAACGCAGAGGGGACAGGAACACAGGCAGACCTCGGGTGCGCCGGACGCGGCGGATGAATCAGGGTTAACGGAAAATGCCTCTCCGCCGACGCTACTGCAAGCGCCGCACGGACGGTTGAAGGGCGCGCCTGCTTGACGGCGGGGGCCCCATTCTCTATGGAAACGCCAGCTTTCAGGACATGCTGGCCCGTTGCGGGGCTTTTTCCCGCTTGTGCCCGCTTTATGCGACAGGATTTCGACGATGGCACGCCGCTGCGAACTCACCGGTAAGGGCGTCATGACCGGCAACACGGTGAGCCACGCGCTCAACCGCACCCGCCGGCGTTTCCTCCCGAACCTCGTCAACGTCACGCTGCTCTCCGATGCGCTCGGGCGCTCGGTGAAGCTGCGGATTTCGGCCAGCGCGCTGCGGTCGGTCGAGCACCGTGGGGGCCTCGACGAGTTCCTGCTCAAGGCGCATGACGACGAGCTGTCGGCCAATGCCCTCAAGATCAAGCAGGAACTGCGCGCGGCCCTCGCCGCATGATCATCGCCTGAGCGCGATCGTTTCGATGCCCGCTTCGGCGGGCATTTTCATTTCCGGCTGTCGCTGACCCGACTGCTCCCGAAGTCGGGACTCCCTTCTCCCCCTGTGGGAGAAGGTGGATCGCGCGGTAGCGCGAGACGGATGAGGGGTCGGGCAGTCGATACCCAACTGGCGTCCTGCCTCTCCCTGCGCTATGAGACGCCCCTCGCTCCGGTCTCCTGCCGGCTCGCGACGCAACTGAGGTGCATGAACATGCTCGCTCGCTTCTGGCTGGCGCTCGCCGCCATGGTCGTCGTCGTCACGGCCTCCAATATTCTCGTCCTCTATCCGGTGCAGTTCCAGCTCGGCCCGATCCAGCTGGCCGACCTTCTGACCTGGGGCGCCTTCACCTATCCCTTCGCTTTCCTCGTGAGCGATCTCACCAACCGTCATGACGGTCCGGCGGCGGCACGGCGGGTGGTGCTGGTCGGCTTCGTCGTGGCGCTGGGGCTGTCGTTCTATCTGAGCTTCCAGCCGCTCCCCTGGAACCCCGAGGCCGGCCCGCCGACGACACCGCGGATTGCCATTGCCTCGGCGACTGCCTTCCTCATCGGGCAGCTTCTCGATGTGTCGATATTCTCGCGGCTGCGCTCGGTGCGCGCCTGGTTCATCCCGCCGCTCGCGGCGTCGCTGTTCGGCTCGCTGCTCGACACGCTGATCTTCTTTTCCACGGCCTTCGCCCCGGCCATGGGCTTCATCGATGCCGCCTTCGGCCGCCCCGATGGTTCGCTCGGCTTTCCCGCGCCGTGGCTCAGCCTCGGACCGGAGGTGCCGCTGTGGGTCTCGCTCGCGTCCGGCGATTTCCTGGTGAAGTTCCTCGCCGCGCTGCTGCTGCTCGCGCCGTATCGGCTGCTGATGGGCCGGCTCATGCCGCTGCCGCCGCTCGGGGTCAGGGCAGGCTGAATTCCAGCAGCAGGCTGCGTTCCCAGTCATTGAAATTGTTGTCCGAGACCAGGGTGATGCGGGTCGAGCCGTCCGGCGCCGTGTGCACCGCCACGGCTTCCATGTTGTCGATGTCCGCCCCCGACGATTCCAGCAGGATTTCGCCGCGCATATGCGATCCCGGCTTCACCTCGTCCGCCGGCACCCGCTTGAGGCGCATGTGGAAGGTGATGAGGGCGATGCCGCGCTCCAGCACCAGCAGGTCGCCGTTGGGCAGGAAGGCGCAATCGGTCGGGTCGGTGCCCGGGCTCGACAGATAGGTCAGCGGCCCCTTGTCGTTGCGGCCCAGCAGCCAGGCCGCATGCTGGCCGTCGTCGTCGATGACGCCTTCCGTCAACAGCAGGGTGGAGCCGGCGATGGGCGAGGCCGGCGGCGCGATGCAGACCGCCTCCAGCGACTCGTTCGTCCGGGTGTCGCTGAGCCAGCCGGGAATGGTGACCTCGCGCGCCGCACCGCTCGGCCGGTGGTCGACCAGCTCGAAATCGGCCACCCGCGTCAGGTTCTCGAAGCCGACGCGCACGCCGGTTGCCTTGCCGTCGCGAACGATCACCGCCAGCGCCTCGGCGTCGCGCGAATAGGGGCGGGGCAAGGCGGCGCCCTTGGAGTTCTGGATCGGGTCTATGGTCACGCCGACGAGGCTCGCGGGCCGCAACTGCTCGTCGTAGATCAGCTGGCCGGAGACGAACTGCCCGCGGTCGCTCACCATTACCAGCCGGCTGTCGTCGTCGACGAAGCCGAGCCCGGAAAGCCCGCCGAAGCTGTCGGAGGTGCTCTGCATCTCGATGCCGCCGCGCCAGATCAGCCCCTGCACACGGCTGCCGGTGCTGGCTCCAATGAACGTGGTGATCGGGATGGCGTTGACGGTCTCATCGGCGGCCAGCGCCATGAGGGGGTGCAGGCCCGCGAAGAGGGCAACCGACGCCACGCTGCTCATCGCCAGCAATCCTGCCACAAGGATCGCCGGGCGCTTCATCTGTAGCGGCCCCGCTTGGCTTCGCCGGGCGGCTCTTCGTCGAACAGCGAGGCCAGTTCGTCGGTCAGGGCGCCCGCGAGTTCCTCGGCGTCGAGCAGGGTGACGGCGCGCCGGTAATAGCGCGTCACGTCATGGCCGATGCCGATGGCCACCAGCTGGATCGGCGAGCGTGTCTCGATGTCTTCGATGACCTGACGCAAATGGGCCTCGAGGTAGTTTCCGGCGTTGACGCTCTGGGTCGAGTCGTCGACCGGGGCGCCGTCGGAAATCACCATCAGGATACGGCGATTCTCTGGCCGTGCCTGCAGGCGCTTGCGGGCCCATTCGAGAGCCTCGCCATCGATGTTTTCCTTGAGCAGGCCCTCGCGCATCATCAGCCCAAGGTTGCGCCGGGCATGTCGCCATGGCTCGTCCGCGGCTTTGTAGATGATGTGGCGCACATCGTTGACGCGGCCGGGGTTGGCCGGGCGTCCCGCTTCCAGCCAGGCTTCGCGGCTCTTGCCGCCCTTCCAGGCCCGGGTGGTGAAACCGAGGATTTCCACCTTCACGCCGCAGCGCTCCAGCGTGCGCGCGAGGATGTCGCCGCAGATCGCCGCGATGGTGATCGGGCGGCCACGCATCGAGCCGGAATTGTCGAGCAGCAGCGTCACGACGGTGTCGCGGAAATCGGTGTCCTGCTCGACCTTGAAGCTCAGGGCCTGCAGCGGATCGGTCACCACGCGGGTGAGGCGCGCCGTGTCGAGCAGCCCTTCCTCGAGATCGAATTCCCACGAGCGCGACTGCTGCGCCATCAGCCGCCGCTGCAGCTTGTTGGCGAGCCGCGCGACGGCGCCCGCGAGGTTCTCGAGCTGCTTGTCCAGCAGGGCGCGGAGCTGGTCCAGCTCCTCCGGCGGGCAGAGCTCGGAGGCCTTCACCGTCTCGTCGAACTTCTGGGTGAAGATCTTGTAGTTGAGCTGGTTCTGGAACTTCTCGGCGTTGGCGCCGGGCGGCGTGTTGGGCGCGTCCTCGCCGGCATCGGCGTTCTCGTCCTCGTCGGTCTCGGACATCTCCGATTCCGAGCCCTCGACGTCGCCCTCATCCTCGGAGGAGCCGGGGGTCTGGTCCTCCTCGGCGTCGGCGTCCTCGCTGTCGCCTTCGCCCTGCTCGGGGCTCTGGTCGTCGTCCTGGCCGCGCGCGGGCTCCTGGTCCTCGCCTTCGGCGCTGTCGTCGCTCTCGCCGTCGTCGAGATCGCTGTCGGGTACGAGGTTGAGGTCGCGCAGCAGCTGCCGGCAGGCGCGCGAGAACAGGTCCTGGTCCTCGAAGCGGGTGAGGAGCGTCGTCAGCGAGTTGCCGGCGCGCTGCTCGATGTCCTTTTTCCACAGTTCGACGATGGCGTTGCCCGAGGGCGGGATGGCGATGCCGGCGATCCGCTCGCGCAGGATCAGCCCCAGCGCCTCGGCCAGGGGCGCGTCGTCGCGGTTCGTCACTTCGGCGAGGTTGGCGCGGAACAGCCGGTCCTCGAGCATTTCGTGCAGGTTCGCCGACATCCCGGGCATGCGCATGGCCCCCAGCGCCTCGACCCGCGCCTGTTCGAGCGCGTCATAGGCGGCGCGCATGTCGGCAAAGCCCGTCTGTCCGCCGATCGTCGGCACCTCTTCGGCGCTGAAGACGGCTCAGAGCATATCCACCCAGGGTGTTTCGGTCAGCGTGTCAGCGATTCAGGTGGGGGGTGACGTGACCCAGTTGAACCGGGTTCTGAACGGTGCCAGTGCCGCATCCTGCAGCATGTCCGATGTCAAGAAATGCCTGGACTTCATGGACTCCATTGAGGCCTATGTCAGCAACGACTTTCCCAAGCAGTTCAGGGACAGTCAGGGGCACGTGCTGGCAGGAAGCGCGCTCGATCGCATGATCTCCACGGTGGACTACAGCGTGCGGCCCTGGACCGATCTGGTTCTTCCAAGCCAGCCGAATTTGCGCGGCAAACCGCTGCAAAAGCAATTGCTCGATCAATTTGCCAAGCAGTTTGCCTTGCGCTCCAAGATCGATGACATCCGTGGCATCCCCATTCTGGGCAACCGTGGCTCGGTCATGGCGGAAAAGCAGGCGCGGGCGCTGCTGGGCGTTGAGAACGTGATCGCACAGAATCTGCAGGCGCTCGAGCAGGCCTGGGGTCTTTGCTATCCGCTGGAGCGCACGGATTGCAGCAGCGCTGTGAGCAGTGCCATGAGTCAGCAGGCGGAGGTGGCGCCGGAGAATCTGCAGCCATGGTTTGATATGCTGGCAGTTGGTGGAATATTCCCGGCGCATGAAAATGATCTGGTGGACATCAATGATGATGGCCGCAAAGAGCTTTGCTACAGCCTGGATGATCCCAGCAGAATGCGCCTGGCGTGTATCTTGCCGGTGGGAGAGGGATTTGAAGACCGTCCCAGCATATTCATGGACGGTGCACCGCTGAGTTCGGTCTGGAATGTGATTCCAGGAAAGGGACTGTACCGGTGCTTCATCAACGGCGGCTCGAGCTGGCTGATGTGCGCCAAATACAAGGACAGGGCTGTGGATACGAATCAGTCGTTCGCCATCCATATTGATCCGAAGATGGAGCTGGATGTCTACGATTACCAAAATAATCGTACCCGCATCCCTGCAAGCGATGTGCCTGCCTTCATTGGACAAGATCCTGTGGCATTTTTGCGCGATGCGGTGACGCGACTCAATAATCGCTATCCGGGTTCCTGGCGGAGCTGGCCGCTGGGGAGCTGACCAGGCAGTCGTCCGCTCTGGTCCCCGAGGCGACAGGGCCAGTGCGGGCGCGGCTGTAAGAGCGCCGAGCATTCCCAGCGGTCTGCGCACCGTGCTGCGGCTCGCAAGCGTGGACCGCCTGTGGGATGCGGCGCGCGGTTGCTTCAGGTCGCCTGCGCCGGAGCTTGCCGTTTGATCGGTGGGCGCATCAGGCGCTGCTGCAGGTCGGTTCCAGCAGGCTGGTCGCTGGTGCGCTGCAGCTGCACATGCGCCACCAGTCCGCCCGAGCTGGCGTTGGACAAGGCAAAAATGCCGCCCATGCGCTGGATGGTCTTGTCCACGATGGACAGACCCAGCCCGGCGCCAGCGGCTGCGGTGCGCGCGGCGTCGCCGCGGAAAAAGGGCTTGGTCAGGTTGGCCAGCTGTTCGGGCGGCACGCCCGTGCCGTGGTCGCGCAGCTTGACCAGCACCCAGTCCTCCCGGCCCTTGGCGGTGATCTCCACCTGGGTGATGCCGGTGTCTGGGTCCTTGCCGTAGCGCCGGGCGTTTTCCAGCAGGTTGGAGATCACGCGCGCCAGCTCGATCTCGTCGGCCAGCACGTTCAGGTCGTCCGGAATCTGCATGGTGATCTGCAGTTCGCGGTGGTTTTGCACGGCGTAGACGCAGGAGGAGACGACGGCGTGCAGGTTGACCGGCGTGAGCGTCACGTTGTCGGGCCGGGCGCAGCCGAGGAATTTGTCGATGGTGGCGTCCAGCCCACGATGTCGGCCACCATGTGCTCGCGCGCCACTTCGTCCTCCACGCTCATCTCGGTCTCCAGGCGCAGGCGCGCCAGGGGCGTGCGCAGGTCGTGCGAGATGCCTGCGAGCATGACGGCGCGGTCCTGCTCCAGCTTGGCGAGCTTTTGCGCCATGCGGTTGAAGCCGATGTTGACCTCGCGGATCTCGCTGGTGACGGCTTCCTCGTCGAGGTGGCTGGCGGCAAAGTCGCCATCGCGCACGCGGTTGGCCGCGTAGGAGAGCTGCTTGAGCGGCTGGTTGATCAGCCGCGCGATCACGGCCGCGCCTGCCAGCGACAGCGCCCCGGCGGTCGCCAGCCAGATCAGCCAGGTCTTGCCGCCGGCCGGGCTGAAGCGCGAACGGTCCATGAGCAGCCAGTTGGGATCGCCGTTGATGGAGAACCCCACCCAGATGCCTTTTTCCCCGTTCACGCTGCGCGCCACGATGGTGTCGGGCCCCAGGCGCTGGGTGAGCTGCTCCGTCAGGCGCAGGCCCAGGGCCGTGGGCTCGAGGGGCTCGTACTGGTCGCCCGGCTCGCGCGGAATGATGCGCACACCCTCCTGGTCCGCCATGGTCTTGATCAGCGAGACGCGCGCGATGCCGTCCGCCGCCTGCAGCGCGGCCCGGCTGAGGTTGACCAGCGAGGCCACCTGCTGGGCGGTATGCAGCGTGCGCGGCTCCAGTTCCAGGGCGCGCAGCGTCTGCAGCCAGGCCAGGATGCTGCCGAGCAGCAGCAGGCCGAGCAGGAAGAAGGTGCGCCAGAACAGGTTGAGGCCGACGCGCGTGCGCCGCTCGCCGCGCCGCTCGGAGGGTTCGAGCGGTACGGGGCTGCTGGCTTCGTGGCTGTGCGCGGAGGAGTGGGGCATCGGCGTGGCGTCCCGGCGGTGGCGCGGCGTGCTCAGCTCGTCCCGTCGGGCACGAACACGTAGCCCACGCCCCAGACGGTCTGGATGTAGCGCGGCGAGGCGGCGTCTTCCTCGATGAGCTTGCGCAGGCGCGAGACCTGCACGTCCAGGCCGCGGTCAAAGGGTTCGAACTCGCGCCCGCGTGCCAGCAGGGCGAGTTTCTCGCGCGACAGCGGCTGGCGCGGGTGGCGCACCAGGGCCTTGAGCATGGCGAGCTCGCCCGTGGTCAGCGGCAGCTCGTCGCTGCCCTTCTGCAGCACGCGCGTGCCCAGGTCGAAGGTGAACGGGCCGAAGGTGACGACCTCGTTCTCGCCCGAGGGAGCGCCCGGCGCTTCCTGCGGCGGGCGGCGGCGCAGCACGGCGTTGATGCGCGCGAGCAGCTCGCGCGGGTTGAAGGGCTTGCCCAGGTAGTCGTCGGCGCCGACCTCCAGGCCCACGATGCGGTCCACGTCCTCGCCTTTGGCGGTGAGCATGACGATGGGTGTGCGGTCGTTGGCAGCGCGCAGGCGCCGGCAGATCGACAGCCCATCCTCGCCAGGCATCATGAGGTCGAGCACGATGAGGTCGATGGCGTCGCGCTGCAAGG
>Ga0066256_1001568_pt1 | contig 30711 bp, 32 predicted proteins | sample ThiBio_1000_biof_FD_87107 | JGI IMG/M metagenome (GOLD analysis project Ga0066256, IMG submission 87107) | Wastewater bioreactor microbial communities from Cape Town, South Africa - Thiocy_expt_1000_biof (version 2) | ecosystem: Engineered > Bioreactor > Thiocyanate-remediating >... | reverse complement strand
TCACGGTATCAAACTTTATCAAGACTTGACATTTGCAAATGACAAGAACTAAGAAATTAAAAATTTACACACTCAATATTCATGAACTTATTATAATCGTAACAGAACATAGAATACAATTTTTGTTCTTTATTGATATTATCGTGCACCATTTGCCGGCCAATGGCCACCGAATATTGTGGCACCACATCAGAAACTACTTTTACAGGCTCGGGCGTCTTTTTTTTCCTGCGGCGAAACTGGGCGTTTGCATCAAATGTAAACGATCCCAAAATAAGTGATAAAAGAAATAAATTAAGGCTGAATTTTAAAAGATGCTTCATACTCGAATGCTTAGATAAAGGACTTTTTTTGAATATTTTACTGATAAAACAATTTTAAACTATTTGCAGCGCAATAATCACGCCGTTTGCAAGTTTAAAGGCTGCTTTTATTGTGGTATGATCAAACCCCAAAAAATCTATTTGTAAATATTTTTTCTGCTAAGAAAAAGCCAGGCTAAAATTGCGCTAATGAACATTAAAAAAGCACCTAAAAGAAACGGAGCCCCTGGAAAATAAAAACGCGAACCGTCGCTCACGGCATAATAAAAAAGACTTGTCATAATGTATGGGCCGATGATAGATGTGGCACTCATAATACTGGTAAGCCCTCCCTGTAACTGCCCCTGTTCGTTTGCGGGGACATTTTCAGTAATAATACTTTGCAGCGCGGGCTGCGCAATACCACCAAGACAATAAGGAACTAAAAAAGCATACATCATCCAACTTTGCGAGGCAAATGCAAATAACGCCAGGCCAATTCCGTACAAAACCAAGCCCAGGTACGCGCTTTTAGCGTTTCCAAGTAATGGGTTAACCACCCTAATCAGCCCACCCTGTACTACAGCCACTAAAATACCAACCAAAGCCAATGAAAATCCTACTTCTTTTTCAGTCCAGTTAAACTTGTACATTGTAAAATAGCTCCAGTTTGACTGAACGGCGTGCGCGGCGAGGTATATGAAAACGAAGGCTATTACCAATCCGCTTATCGCGGGATATTTTTTAAAGTGCATAAATGCCCCCACAGGGTTGGCCTTCTTCCACTCTAATGGCCGTCTGTTTTCCGGCTTGAGAGATTCAGGTAATATGAAATACCCGTAAAGAAAATTAATAAAACACAAAACCGCTGCAGCGTAAAATGGCGCCCTCAGGCCCCAAACCGAAAGTAATCCTCCTAAAGCCGGGCCAATTACGAATCCTAACCCGAAAGCAGCGCCGATGAGGCCGAAATTTTTCGCTCTTGTTTCAGGGGTGCTGATGTCAGCAATGTAGGCCGTGGCGGCAGTAAAACTTGCGCCTGTAATACCCGCCAAAATACGGCCTAACATTAAAAGGCTGTAATTGTGCGCAAGTGCGAGTATTACATAATCAATACAAAACGCCAACAATGAAATTAAAAGTACCGGCCTGCGACCAAACCGGTCGCTGAGGTTACCCATAAGCGGGGAAAAAAGCAATTGCATTATTGCAAACACTGATATCAAATATCCGCCCCAGCGGCTTGTTTCTTTTATGGGGATGTGCTTGAGCTCTGAAATAAGAGAAGGCATTACCGGAATAATGAGCCCCCACCCGATTACGTCAATCGTCATCGTGATGAAAATAAACCCCATTGCCGCATTCTTATTAGACCTCTTCATATAAAAAATTTACAAAGATGGGGTTATTTGACAACAGATTGCGGAACAGCCTGCGTTTTGATACAGTAATTTCCAGCAGGCGAATAAAAAAGCGTGGAACTAATGCCACGCTTTCAGAAAAATTAATTCAATATTAATAATAGATTACGAACTCAACACGCCGGTTTTGTTGCCGCCCCTGGTCGGTGTTATTCGAGGCTACAGGGTTGCTTTCCCCAAAACCGTTGGTAAGCATTCGGCGGGCTTTCACACCCCTGCCTTCCAAATAGGATTTTACACTGTTGGCTCTGTCGATAGAAAGTTTATCATTAATGGCTTTGGTACCGGTATTATCAGTAAAGCCATTCAAATCTACGGACGTGCGTGGATATTTTTGTAAAATGTCTGTCAGTACATCCAAATTTGCGGCGCTTGAGTTGTTGATTTCTGCCGAACCTACCCTGAAATAAACTAACTCGCCGAGTATTATTTTTACACGTCCGTCAGCATAGGTAATTTCACTTCCCGGAAGGCTCGTTTTCAACTCGTCATAAATTGCGCTCAGGTCAGCATCTTTTTTCTTTTGCGACATGGTAGCTTTACACGACATCATGCCAAGCGTAATAGCTACCGCTGCAATAAATAATAAATTCTTCATAAAAAAAATTTAGGGATTAGAAATAAATTGCATGTGAAATTGCAATTACTATACCAAACCCTCTTCAAAGAAACCGGTCTCCTTATTTTTTCTCACATCGCCGGCCTTAAAAAAGCGCCCGTTCATGGCCACATAAACCCCGTGAGGCAGCGACTGAGCAAAGGCGATCGCACTACCCAGGTTAAACAACCCGTCTGAACTGCCAAACTTAATCGGGATCATGGCGCCGGTTAATACAATTGTTTTTTTCAGAACCGTTTGTGCAAGTATTTCGGCTGTTTGCGCCATCGTATCTGTACCATGTGTAATCACTATTTGTTCTTCATCTGCCTGATTGCATTGATGAGCAATCAGTTCGCGGTCCTCATCGGTCATTTCAAGGCTGTCCACCATCATCAAAGTCCTGATTTCAACCGGAACGGTATTTCTGCCCAGTTCAAGAAGGTCGTGTAAATGTGTGTCCTTAAAATAAAGCTGGCCGTTGAGCATATTGTATTCCTTATCAAAAGTGCCGCCTGTAATAAAAATTCTGATAGCCATGCCGCAAAGCTATGAGTTTTGCGACGGAACCATGTTTTAACCGCTAGCAAAAAATTCTTTCAACTGCAAAAAAAGAGCCGATCCTAAAAGCAGGAACGGCTCTTTTATATTGATCTCAGCATTAGGCTTCTGTTGTATCAGCCTCAACCTCTTCAAGGTTATTATCTTTCGCAAACTTGTTTTTAAATTCAGTAAAATCGTTGATAATACTATCAATTGCTTCAATTGATTTATCACTGAAATCGTGAACATCAGGAAGGGATTTGTCCAGTAAGCCAAATCCATAATTGATGTTTTCCGCCTCAATTTGCGCAATCTTTTTTAGAACGGAGGTTTCGCTGTTTTTTATATCCTCTAATTCGCGTAAAACCTTATGCATCGCGTCGTATTTTCCCATCTTATCCATAGTACTTGATTTTTAGTTATTAAATCCCGGCTTTTGCCGGATTCAACCTGATTAAATCAAACACCATGCGAAAAGAAACAAAAACAGGCTTTTTTAGCCTTTTGTTGGGATTTTCAGGCTTCTATCTTAAATAAAAGTAAAATTAATCAAGAAACAAATCAGGATATAATTTGATCCCCGGCGTAACCGAATAGATTCTCAAATCAGTAATTCCTTCACTTTCAAGTACTTCCTCATCGGTAAAACAGTTTCCGGTGCAGTCAGCCGGGTGATGCTTTAAAATAAAATGAGCTGCGTCGGCAATAATTTCAGGTTTGCGGCTCATTTTAGCAAGATTGTCACCGCCTAAAATGTTACGAACGGCGGCGGTATCAATGGTAGTTTTTGGCCACAAAGCATTTGACGCAATTGGAACCGATTTAAATTCTTCAGCCCAGCCCAATGCCATCATACTCATGTTATATTTTGAAAGCGTGTACGCTAAATGATTGGCCAGCCATTTGCGATTAAGGTTTACCGGTGGTGAAAGGGTTAAAATATGGGCGTGAGTGGATTTTTTAAGGTGAGGTAAACAGGCTTTAACGACCGTGTAAGTGCCGCGTACATTAATATCGTGCATCAGGTCGAAGCGTTTCATTTCGGTTTGTTCAGTAGTTGTTAGCGCAATTGCCGATGCGTTGTTGATAACAATATCAATCCCTCCAAATTTTTTAATTGTTTCGTCCACCGCGTGTGCTACCTGTTCTTCAAACCGGATGTCGCATTGTACGGGAAGCGCTTTACCGCCTGCCTTTTCAATATCTTCTGCGGCCGAAAAAATAGTGCCGGCAAGTTTGTGGTGCTCGGTTATGGATTTTGCGGCAACCACAATATTGGCGCCTTCATTAGCGAGTTTGAGGGCAATGGTTTTGCCAATTCCACGGCTGGCGCCTGTAATGAAAACGGTTTTATTTTTAAAACTCATACGACAAAATTTTAATCATTACAATATTACCAAAATATTTGGGGAAAGGCGCAGGCTTGCAGACCAATTTTAACCACCGGGTATATCTCCTGCCTGCGTGGGAACAACGCCTTCAACGTTTTTGAAAGTAATCTTTTTCAGGTCCTGCGTGGCTTCCAGCCCGTTTTTGCCATCAATTTTTCGGCCCGGCGAACGTTGTTTTGCAAACTTATCAGTATAAAAAAGTTCTTTGTTTTGATCCCACCACAGGTCTTCGCAGTACAAAGTATCACCGCGCATGCCGATGACTTTAATACTGTCGCGCAGGTAAATTTTATTCAGGCTTTCATAATACTTGCCGTATTTGGCATCGAGGCGGGTATCAACAATTTTTACATCATTGTAGAAATCTACGTGTAAAGTTTTGGGGAATTCGGTGTAACTGGTGTCGGCGGTAACCCGTAACATAAGCGGTGCCGTGAGTTTTGCTTTTGCTATTCCGCCCTGGCTCAGGTAGGCTTCCACTCTCGTGGCCTGGTCAACCATCAGGCTTTTTTTATTTAAGGCATTAATTTCTTCCTCTGTGTTTTCGCAGGATGAAAAAATGATCGCTGTTATAATTAATAAATATGTAGAGAAGAATTTCATGCCCCGAAAAAGAGTTCTTTTTTCAAAGTTAAAAAATTACAAGAGCCCTAATCAATATATCTTCTCTTAATAAACCAAAGGTCGCTCAACGAAAATCCTGCCGACACACGGAACAGGTTTTCTCTTAAAATGTTTTGATTGTTGCCGCGTTTTACATATTCAAATGCAAGATTCATGACGCTCACCTGGTACCTTGCCATGGCGCCGTTGTAATTAATTAGCGGAAGGCCCAGGCCAAAACTTACGCCGTAGGTTGGCATTGCCTTATTCAGGTAAATATAATCGGGACCGGTGAAAAATCCCATCCTGTAAGACACGAGGCTAAAGTAGTTGCTTTTTCTCACGGGGTTCAGCTCAGCACCCAATTTTGCCTGCCAGGCAGAGCGGAGGTCAGGGTCTTTTGCCTGGTTTACCCGATACTGGCTCCACAGGGTATTTGTAAAATCAAGGCCCAGAAGCCAGCCGGCTTCTCCGGTTGGATTGATCTGGGGCTTTTGCAAAACAAACCCTGCCGTAAAACTTGAAGGATAATCAAAAGATCCCTTAACGTCTTTTGTCTCAGAAATACTATCCTTTCTTCGATAGCCTTCGTCCACATCATATATATAAGTTTCATTAATGTTATCAGAGGATGTTTTTATGTTTTGCTTAATATTTCCGAAAGCCCCAAGGCCCATGTATAGTTTATCGCTTACTTTGAACTGGTATTGGGCTCCTGCATCAAAATACAGGCCGCCTAGTCCTGTTTTTGTTTGCTTATTGCCTGCGGCAAAGCTGGCTTCTTCACCAATTAAACTAATGCGGGTACTATAATCTTTTTTACCAAACATATAACCGGCATTTGCACCCAGACTTAAAAAACTGTTTGCACCCGCCTTAAATTTTACTCCTGTACCCAAAGTTGCCAAATAAACACCACCCTGGCCTTCAGATAATATGCTTCCTGAATCAATGGGCAAGTTAGTGCGGTGGTCTAAAATTTGCCCGCCCTTTTCCATTTTGTAATTGATGCGGTGCAGGGGGCGCAAGCCAAACGCCATCCCCCAATTTTTTCGCAACGGCATCCCCACCATTACATGGGAGAAAACGATATCCGATGCAGGGAAACGCTTCTGCGCGGTTCTGTCAACCAGTGTACGGATTTGGCCATCTACACCCACATTTAACACTGCCCGGCCGTTGGCAAGTTTATGAGAATTTGCCTCTTGAGTTGCCTGAAAAAAGGCGTAGGATGAGGGGTTGTTAAAATTGATATTATAATAATCGTTGTAAGCCGCGGAAACACCGCCCAATGCCCGGTTGGCAGCATTGGTAGAAGGGAATTTATCTCCAAGGCCATATCTTGAATAGGGAGAGTTGTCCTGAGCCCGGGCCACGGTACAAAAACCTGTAAAAAGTAAAGCTGCAAAAATGCGGCCCATGTTGAATTGGTTTAATTTTCTAAGCGTTGTTAACTTCACTGATCGCATAAAGACCTTTAAATATTAATTCAGGGTCGGCAAATATCCTGCTTTTCATGTGTGATGCCAAATGTTGAAGGTCACCACCGGTTAATACCACGTTAAAGTTGCCAAATTTAGCGCCGTATTCCGCTATAAAACCATCCAATTCATAGGCCATTCCTAAAATCACTCCGGTAAGAATATTGGTTTCAGTATCGTAAGCTATCAGCGAAACATCGGGTTTTGGCTTAATTAGCGGCAGTTTTGCAGTATAATATTGAAGCGATTTGAGCCGCATCTCAAGCCCCGGCGAAATAGAGCCGCCGATCAATTCTTTGTATTTGTTCACAAAGTTCATGGTGACACAGGTTCCCAAGCCTATCAAAAGCAGGTTTTTGCCGGGATAGAAATGTACGCCTCCGGCAGCAATGGCCAGCCTGTCTGCCCCTATCGTTTCCGGCTTGCCAACCGGGGTAGTGATGGGGAGTTTTGAAAGATGATTTAATAAGTGAAACCTTGAGTTTTTTTTCAGAATTTCTTCAACCTCAGTGTTATGGTCAACCACAGAAGAAAGGATCGTTTTTTCCGGGGCGAAAGTATCTATCAGCGATTGAATTGCCGGTATTGTATCATCTTCAAGCACAAGAGTTTTTACGATACCGCTGTTGTTGAAAACGGCAGCTTTTTTTCTCGTATTTCCAAAGTCAAAACAAATGGTGAAAGACATGCGGTGAAAGTACGGGAATTTTGGATTGTGGTGAATATTTTTCGGTTGGCGCCCGAAGCGAATCTGCTGAAATCTGTGTTGCGGGCCGGCACGGCCTAAGGCGACGGCCGGAACCGAAAATTATTTCTGATTAAAGTTGAACGGCAATTTAACTATCACATCTCCCCATGCCATTAAAAGGTTGGCACCCGATTCGTTTTTCTCAAAAACCATGGTAAAATATTCTACTGAGGGATTACTATGAGTAACAGGAACTTTTACCTTAAAAATATCTTTTGAAGGGTCAAACTTAAGCCCCCAAATATCTAAAGCGGTATTAAAGGCGATTGTCCATTCATTTTCATGCGGGATGCAATGCATGGTGTAGCGCCCTTTGGGCAACTTGTTGCCTTCAACCGTAACATTTTGGTATACCTGCAGTTCAGTAGCTTCGTTAGCCCCCAAGCGCCAGGGTTCATCATACTTTAAAATATCATGAAAAAGTGTCCTTCCCTGTAAATGGGGCCTGCTGTAAATAACCCTGAGCACAGGCTGCGCCAACCCGGGGTTTGCCATTTTTAGCTGGGGATAATTGGGCGGGTAATAACTCATATCCATGGGAGACACGTCCACATCAGCATAAGAATTTTTGCGGTCGGAAGGTGGCAGTACCGGTTTATTATTGATGACAAAAGGCGTATCGGCTCCGGCGGGCGAAGGTTTTTTTTCACCACCATTACAGGCAGAAAAAAATACCGATAAAAAAATTATAAAAAAAAGAGATACTCGTTTGAGAACTACCATTCGTATCGGTTGTTAAAATGTTACCGGCAGGGATGCACTTTTTTTATCCCAACCGGCTACCAAGTTAACACCTGTCTTTGTTTTTTCAAAATTAATTGTCAGGGATTCCATGGGTTCGGTTAGTTCTTTAACCGGAACGCTGACCCTGGCCACATCTTTTGCCTGGTCGTATTTAAAGGCCCCCCAAATATCAGTTTCATTATTTATTACAAATGTCCAGGCTTTTTCTTCGGGGATGGCATATAAAGTGTACCGCCCTTTTGGCACTTTTTTGCCACCTACCACAGCGGGCGTGAAAAATTCTATTTCGGTGGCCTCGTTGGCGCCAAGCCTCCAAATCTTTCCGTAAGGCACAATATCACTGCCAAACAACTCTCGATTATTTTTAAATGGCCGACTGTAAATGATCCTCATTCGGAGCACCTCCCTGGGATTTCTGATTTTTAAAGAGGGGTAATCAACCGGGAAATAAATTTGATCCAAAGGAGATTTATCTACAGGGATCCAACTTTGTGCATTGGCGAACTGAACGGAAACTAATAACAACGCTGCGAATAGTACTTTTTTCATCATATTTTATTCTTCTTTTAATAATTCATTCATTTTTTGCTGCGCGAAGGGTTTCGCGTCTTTCCAAAACTGACGATAGCAATCGCCCAAAAGTTCATAATGATCTTCCAAAATTTCTTCAGCCATAAAAGAATCCTGTAAATATTTTGAACGCCTTACCAAACCGCCAAAAGCCTGTTTAATGCCCGCGAGGGTACGATATCCGTACAACCAGTTCTGCGATCTCATGTAAAAAAACATCTTCTCAAATATTTCCGGCATTTCATTTTGCCGGCCTTCAAGCTTTTCATAAGTGGTTTTTGAGAATTCAAACAAGTCATTTTCTGTTGCAAACTCATTTTCATCGGTTGCCAGAAAATGATCGTAAGCCACGTCCACAAAAGCGCCGCTGTACAACCGGTAATCTTTTCTGAACACCTCTTTTGCGCGTTTTGTTGCTTCGTGTGTGTCAGTAAATTCATCAATGAAACGATGCAACAAAATTCCTTTACGAATTACAGAAGGATAATTAAACTGTTGTTTGCCCTTTACGAAATCGCTGATCATATTGCCCAACAAAATTTCTCTGTTGCCAAACGAAAGATATGCGTGGGCGAGGTAATTCATACTACGAACTGGGGAATATTGGTATAAAATTAACGATTAAACTTCCATACCGACGATTAAAAAAAATCTGTCAGACTTCTTTTATAATCTTTTGAGCATCAAAACAAAAGTTTCAGAATTTCTAAAAATTTGAACCTTTTATATAACATATTGAACCGCTGTATATATGATCGCGGAAAGAGTAGGCTTTGAACGACTTTTTAAAGATTCAACCGCAGTTAATACTTTAAGAGCAAACCCCTAACAGGCGTTAGAAAAGACTCGATCTTGTACTTATAGAGACGGCCTCGTTAGATATTTTAAAATTAGTTAAGATAAAAAAAAATTATACGTTCACGCCTATATTTTTGATTTATCTTTACACTTTATCACCAACCTGAATTCTTTTTAAAATATCCCTTTTTCAGGATATTAGTTTCAGAAGCATTCAAAAAAATTATTAATGAATCCATTACATGCTTTTCATGTGCCGGTTATGGGACTTGCATATACTATCGATTCTCCGATTAAAGTAGCACCTTTCGGTATAGCTTCCGTTATTTCAATTGTTGAGGACAATCTTATTGAAACTATGAGAGGGTATTATTATTCTGTTATTGGGGAGAATTATATACCCATTTCTATTAAAGAAAAAGATTACAGAGAAAAAAGAATTGCGGATTACTTAAATCTCGTTAACAGGATCGTAAGTGATAAATACAATCATTTAAAACAATCTGCTTTTGAAACAGGTTCTGAAATTGTAAAGTATTTTGAAATGCTTCCTGATAATTCAGTAGTTAAAAAATTATACCATCAGTTTCAAAAGCTTACCCATCCTGAAGAAAAAGAGATGTTGGAGAATAAATTGCGCGAAAGCATGGTTTGTGGAAGCATTGATGTAAACATCATGACGAAAATTGATAAGAATAACTACGATGCGAAAGGCGAAGTTATAGCGGAAGGCTCTGATGCACTAACCGCGCTGAGAGGCTATGCGAACAGCGATCTTAAAAATTCTTCCATCATATTTTCCGCAGGCATGAATCCCAGGCTTTATAATTATCTGGAAAATTTTAAAGATTTTGAATTGAAAGCAGATGGCACATTTAATAAGCGTATCGCCATCAAAGTAAGCGATTATCGCTCTGCACTCATACAGGGCAAGTATTTGGCAAAAAGGGGAATTTGGGTAAGCGAGTTCCGTATTGAATCGGGCCTTAACTGTGGCGGGCACGCTTTTGCTACTGACGGGTTTTTATTGGGACCGATTTTAGAAGAATTTAAGACCAAAAGGCAAGACCTCATCAGCAGTCTTTTTGAATTGTATAAAACAGCTTTGCTTGAGAAAAAAGGAATAGAGGTACAAACGCCTCCTTTACTTAAAATTACGGCTCAGGGTGGTGTGGGCACGGCCAGCGAAAGTGACTTCCTTATCAATTACTATGATATAAACAGTGTGGGCTGGGGTACTCCTTTTTTACTGGTTCCTGAAGTTACTGCGGTTGACGATGGCACGCTTCAACTATTAAAAGTTGCGGAAAAAGAGGATGTTATTTTAAGCAAAAAATCTCCTATGGGCTTTCGCTTTCATTTTTTAAAAAATCTGTGGCATTTTAAAATACTGAAAACTGCACGTTTTCAATCTTTAAAAATCTACAAGATTTAAAAATACTAAAAATCTTTTGGATTTTCACTCTTTTGGATTTTCAAATGATATTTCAAAAAATTTTAAAAAATATTTCACAAATGAGGTTAATTTAAAGGGATGATCACATAGCTTTTCTAAAAATTTCTGTGCTTTTTGGGAGAGTTCTACGGCACACATCTTAATTTATTCGCTTCGGTTTCTCTTCTTTAAGGTCATTCTCCGCTTCCGACAATGACTATATATCATCATAAGTCAGTATACGATCTACATCAACTAAATGTTTTTTTATCTCTGTTATTTCTTTCATTATGTATGCAATGTTTTTGTTCATTATTTTAAAAATCAACAGATTTTGAAAATATCCGAGCAATAGCGAGGTTATAGTCATTTTACTGACTTTTTGCAGTAAAATGACTATACTCGTAAATTTGATAATGGTACAAAAAGTTAGCAAATTTACTATATATTCAATGTTACGTTTTCTTTTATGTTTACTAAATTATTATTTTATTATTTTAACTTTTAACTTAATAACCGCTGTTCCACAACATACTTCCTAAAATTTTAGTTATACTCTGCGTTTATCTTAACATAATCATAACTTAAATCGCATCCCCATGCAGTTGCTTTGCCTTTTCCTTCATTTAAATTTAGCACAATTCTTATATTTTTTGCCTTCATTATGTCCCAGTTATCTAATTTATTGATAATTCCGTTGTTTAAAATTTCAACTGCCTGCTCGTTATCAATGTCCTCAAATTTCAAATCAACAAGGTCAAAATTTATTTTTGCAACACCTCCTGCTGCACCAATTATTCTTCCCCAATTTAAATTTTCTCCGAAAAATGCGGATTTAACCAAATTTGAATTAGCTATTGCCATGACAATTTTGTTGGCTTTGCTCTTTGTATTTGCTCCTTCAACGACGATCTCTAAAAATTTACTTGCGCCTTCTCCGTCGGCAACAATCTTTTTTGCAAGTTCATTTGTTGAAAATTTAAGCAAAAATTTAAAGTCATCAACAGTGCAATCCATTGTTCCGTCTGAAAGTAAAATAGTGCAGTCATTCGTGCTCATACATCCGTCAACAGAAATCATATTAAACGATTCGCCAACTGCTTCCTTCAAACATTCGTCTAAAATTTCTGCATTATTGCAATTTTTAAAATTTGCATTTGTTGTTAAGAAACACAGCATCGTTGCCATATTCGGGGCAATCATTCCAGCACCTTTGCAAATCCCACCTATTTTTATTCCTTTGTATTCATAAGAAATTTCCTTAAATTTAGTATCTGTCGTCATTATCGCTTTATTTGCGTTCCTTGAACTGCGGACATTAATATTTAATTCTTTAACGATTTTTCTTATTTTTTCGATGTCCATCCGTTTTCCGATAATTCCGGTTGATTCGCATAAAATTTCATTGGAGTTTATATTTAATTTTTCCGATGCAATTTTACACATTTCTCTGGCATCGGCGAGTCCTTCCCGGACACAAGCGTTCGCATTTCCGGAATTGGCAATTATTGCCTTAATTTTTTTCCTTTTTTTCAATAAATTTATATCGTATTTTACGGGATTTGCCTTTATTGAATTCTTTGTCCAAACAGCCGCACAATCGCATAAATTTTCATTCCATATCAAAGCTACCCCATATTTTTCCGTTTTAATCCCGTTCGCTTTAAATTTGTTTATACAGATTCCGTTATTACAGGACTTTATTTCATTTATTTCATCCATTTTCTGATTAATTTTTTGTATGAACAATAAATTTATTTCAAAATTATGATTTGCTGAATTTATAATAAAAAACACAGGTCTCAGATTTTTATGATTTGCTGAATTTATAATAAATGTTTTAATCTGGTTTGTATATCAGTTTTCCCTTAACATTGATTTCCACATGTGCATCTTCCTTAACAACGCTTTCTGTTCCGAAATTCATTATCCTGAAAGCTTCATCATATTTAAATCCAGATGGGATTTGAATATCTCCGAACAAAGTGGGGTGATTATTTTTCGGAATTTCAAGATTTACTTCTTTAAAATACCTGCGGACTTGCCTTTCATCAAGCCGGCTTATTGGAATGTGTGTCGCATCAACAAAAAATTTCTGGTTTAAAGACAAATCCATCGGAATATAGGAAAAACTATCCCTGTCGTAAAACTCAGCCCATGTGTGCGGCTCAAATTTCCCGTATTTCGCAAAGCCCAATACATATCGGCAGGGAATTTTAAAATATCTGCAAAATGCGATAAACAATGTTGAATAATGAACGCAATTTCCGATCTTATTTTTAAAGAGCCATTCTGCACTTTTCATTTCGTCAATGTCGGTGTATCTTAAATTTAAAAAAATCCATGTTGAAATTTTATCTGCAGTTTCTCTGCTATTCTCTGCATTGAATCGGTTAAGAAATTTTTTTGTATCATCTGAAAGAATACAATATCTGCCTAAATTTAAAAATTTTTCAGGATTTGAATTATGCCGAACTGATTTATACGCCTGATTTTTTACCTTAAAATAAATTTGACAGGCCTCTTTGTCTCCCTTAATGTAGTCCTTTCTGAAATTTAAAATTGCCAGTCCGTCTTCAATTTTGCATTCCTGATATTCGTTTTCGCATCCGAAAATTTTAGACATCAATATCCTGTGATGATCATCTTCAACCGGAACTGGAAAACAAACGGAAAGCGAATGCGAATCATTAATGAAATTTGCCTTCACCTCAATAACCAGTTCAATTAATGCATCACTTATATTTCTGTTATATTCGCCGGAAATTTTTTCAGAAATTTTACCTGTAAGCTTACCCATAAGTTTATCTACAAGTTTATCTATAAGTTTATCCGTAATATTCATTTCTTTAAAAGCAATTGCCCTTATTTTAATCAGTTAAATTTGTTATTTTAAAATATCAGTAGTTCCGAACACATTTGCTATGATAAAATAAATGATTGTATTAATAAAATTTAACAATTTAAAAATATTAAAAATTATTTGGAATTATATGCATTAAAAGCGTTAATTTAAAAAAATTTCCAAAAAAAGCAATGAATTTAATAAATGTGTTAATGTTGTTGAAAATGTTATTAAAAATGTTATTGAAAAATTTGGGTGGAAACAATACACAATATAAAAAAATATTACTGCTGAAAAGTTAAAACGATTATTATCACTGCCAAACATAAACTTCAATCCAAAATTTGTTAATGAAAACATTTCATTCGGAACTACTGATGAAGAGTAAATATATGGATAAAAACAATATTATAAAAAGATGTCAAAATGGCTATAAATGCAGAAATGAATAAAGATCTTATTATACGAGGTTTTTACTCACCTTTTTTAAATTTCATCCTTAAAAATTTCTCAATTTCAACCGCAACAAACGCAGAAAGCAGGGTCAGGAACAAAACAAACCACCATTCCGGAGGAAACGCCGCTGTTCTGAAAATTTCCTGAAGAAACGGAATATATGTTATCATCAGCTGCGTTCCAAAGGCAATTGTGACGCCGATTATTATCCATTTATTTGAAACCGGACTGAAAGTAAACGCCGAATTATGTATTGAACGGGCAGTAAATAAAAATCCAATATGGACGAGTTTAACAGCCATAAAGGCCGCTGTTTGCGCCTGAGTCAGTAACAACAAATCAGCGCTTCCGTCAATATTGTTTAAAGCAAAATTCCCGAAATAATAATAAACCCCGAAGGCTGAAAGGAGCATCATTATTGAAACAATTGCGATCCGTGTAATAAACAATCCGTTAATTAGTTTTTCTTTCTGATCTCTTGGCTTGGCTTTCAGCAGACCTTTTTCTTTCTGTTCCATTATTAAGGGCAGAGTCAGAAATACAGCATCTGTTAAATTTATCCATAAAATATGTATCGGCTCCAAAGGAAGCCGCAAAGCAAAAAGCGGAATGAAGGGCGCAAGCATTATTGCCAAAAATATGATAAGTCCCTGAGCGACATTTGTTGGAATAGTAAATAATATGTTTTTCTGGAAATTTTTCCACACATGCCTTCCTTCTTCAACTGCATCAACAATTGTTGCAAAATTATCATCTGCCAGAACCATATCCGAGGCCTCCTTACTGACGTCTGTTCCGCTTATGCCCATCGCAATTCCTATATCTGCCTTTTTCAAAGCAGGAGCATCATTCACTCCATCCCCTGTAACTGCCACAACATGCCTTTTCTTTTGAAGCTGTTTCACTATTCTAAATTTATCCTCCGGAGAAGTTCTTGCATAAACCGAAATTTCATTTGCAATTTTGTATAAATCATCATCGCTCATCTTTGCTAATTTTTCTCCGCTCAAAAATTTATCACCTTCATTATAAAAGCCGATTTGTTTTGCGATTGCTTTTGCAGTTTCAGCATGGTCTCCGGTTATCATAACAACCTTTATTCCTGCACTTTTGCATTTTTCAATCGCGTCAATAACTTCTTCTCTCGGAGGGTCTATCATTCCATGAATTCCTGAAAATGTTAAGTTCTTAAGGTCAGTCCCTTCAAGGGTCATTTTTTCTTTGTCCACAATTTTATATGCTACTGCAATCAGTCGTAAAGCCCCCTTTGCCATTTCATGCGCACTTTTCAAAATTTCTACTCTTTCAGTATGGGTAAGATTTATAATTCTGCTATTAACTAACTGATATTCACACATCTCTAAAATTTTTTCGGGAGAGCCCTTAACATACACTGTTTTATTGTCATCTTCCCCGGAATGTAAAGTTGCCATATATTGCTGTTCTGATTCAAAAGGAATCTCGTCTATTTTGTGAAATTTTTCAGCATATATGTGTGCCTTTGCCTTCATTGCCGAGACAATAAGGGCACCTTCTGTCGGATCTCCAATTATATTATATTCTCCTTTTTCCTCCGCAGGAGGTATAAGATGTGCGTTATTGCATAAATATCCCCCGCGCAATGTCTCAGTAAGTTCCACCGGTTGTATTAATGGATTTATTTCCTGATTGATTTCTTTATCTTTCAGAATAAATTTCCCCTCTGGTTTATAGCCCACTCCGCTGACAATATAAATTTCCCCTCCGGAATAAATTTTAACCACAGTCATCTGATTTTTTGTCAGGGTTCCTGTCTTGTCCGTGCATATAACTGTCGTACATCCCAGTGTTTCAGCCGCAGGTAAATTTCTTATAATCGCATTTTTCTTTGCCATTACTGTTGCAGATATTGCAAGAAGTGCTACTACTACGATTGGTAGTGCTTCGGGAATAATCGCAACTGCAAATGAAACAGATGCCAAAAAAGAATAAATTAAAGGAAACCCAATCACCATTCCAAGTATAAAATTTATGAAGGTAAATATCAGCGTTGCAATTATTATAATTTTTGTTAATTCGTTTATTTTTTTTGTCAGAGGCGTTGAAATTTCATGTGTCGCTTCAACAAGTCTTGCTATTTTTCCGAATTCTGTTTTCATAGATGTTGCCACTACAACGCCGTTTCCGAGTCCTTTTGTGACATAAGTTCCGCTAAATGCTATGCATCGCTGGTCAGATAAAGGTAAATTTTGTCTGTTGATCGCATTATCATTTTTATGCGCGGGGATGGATTCTCCGGTTAATATTGATTCGTCTATTTCTAAATTTTTAACATAAAATAGCCGCAAATCAGCAGGAATTTTTTTCCCGCTTTCAATCTCCACAATGTCTCCGATTACTATGTCCTTTGCATCTATATTTTTCTTTTTTCCATCCCTGATGACGATGGATTCATGAACTGTCATTTTTCTTAACGCTTCAATCGCAGATTCTGCTTTTCCTTCCAGAATAAATCCGACAATTGCATTCAGAAAAACACACAACAGGATAACTATGACCTCATTCCACATGTCTATATCTTCGTTCCATATAGTTAAAAATGCACATATGACCGCTGAGGCAAGCAAAACATATATCAAAGGATTGTGAAACTGAAGCAGAAATCTTATAATGGGACTCTTTTTTTTAATCTTTAATTCATTATATCCGTATTTCCGCAGCCGTAATTTTGCCTCTTCCTCGCTGAGTCCTTTGCTGGTTGTTGACAGGTCCGAAAAAATTTCTTCTGTGGTTTTATTGTAGAAATTATTCAGATCTTTTTTATTCATTTGAAAGTTAGATAATATTTGAAAACAAATTAATAATGCGAAAAAAAGAAAGGAATGCACAAAATAAAAAAGAATTTTTTGAAGCATGAGGAATAGCAAGGTGATTTTCAAAGTTGTAGAGATTTAAAATACTAAAAACTATACTGAAAATCTGCATGATTTTCAATCTTTAAAAATCTATGAAATTTTAAAATACTGAAAATCTGCATGATTTTCAATCTTTAAAAATCTATGAAATTTTAAAATACTGAAAATCTGCATGATTTTCAATCTTTAAAAATCTATGAAATTTTAAAATACTAAAAACTGCAAGTTTTCAATCTTATTTTAAATTTCGTTAGAAATTTTATACTCAACAACGGCAAAAGATGCACTTTTTTATAGCACATTTTCAAAATCACAGAGATTTAAATTTAAAATATATAAAAGTAGCGAAACAAAATGAGCGTATTTTAAAGATTTGAAAAACGCAATTTATAAAGTTGCGCAGTATAAATTTCCGAACGAAGTGAGATGATTATCGATTATCTAAAAAATCAAAACTCCCAAATTTTCACAAGAACTGCCTTTTCCATATAAATTTTATTCTCTGCCTGCGTGAATATGATTGAATGCCTGCTGTTAACCAGTTCCTCTTCAATCTCCATTCCGTAATGTATTGGCATACAGTGCATAATTTTAACATCTTTTTTTGCAACACTTAATAATTTCTTTGTTATGCGAAATTTCTCAAAGGCCTTAATTCTTTTGTTGTCTTCGTCCTTTCTTTCCTGCCCCATACTTGTCCAGACATCCGTATAAATAAAATCCGCATCCTTAACCGCATCTGTTGTATTTTCACAAAATTCAAAATTTTTAATCCCTGATTTATTTAAATTTTCAGTATATTTTGACTTGTATTTTCCCGGCGAAGCAACTGCAATCTCAAATCCCATTATTTTTGAAGCAATAATCAGAGAATTGGAAACATTGTTACAATCGCCAAGATATGCCAGTTTAAAATCAAAATTTCCCGTAATTTCAAACATTGTCCACACATCCGACAAAATCTGAACCGGATGCTCCAAATCAGAAAGTGCATTTATTACGGGAATGCCTGCAGAATTTTTAAATTTTATCAGATCGCTATGCTTATAGACCCTCGCTATTACACAGTCAACATATTTGTCAAGCACTCTTGCCATATCCTCAATCCGTTCATTCCTGCTTAATTGTGATTCGTCCCTGCCCAAAAATACCGTCTTTCCGTTCATCTGTTTTATTGCCGACTCAAATGAGACCCTTGTCCTTGTTGACGGCTTTTCAAACAATAACAGAAAAATTTTTTTGGCAAGTGCATCACCATACAAATTTTTATCCTTCTTTAAAATGCCCGCCAGATTTATCAGATTCAAAATTTCCTGTTTATTTAAATCACTGACAGATAAAATGCTTTTTACCATGTTCTTTGTCTTATGGCCAAGTGACATTGTATTTATCATTATTTCAGAATAAAATATCCTTAACTGCTCCGTAATCATCTGATATTTTTCTCGTTTCCTCTTTCTTACATTTGGGACATATTAAGGTCCTGGAACCGATCTTTTTTTTGTTTAATATCAGTTCGTGTCTGCAGAGCCAGCAAAATGCCTTAACAACACCTAAATTACCCTTTGTTGAAAGGTCTATTAAATTTTTCTCGTTCCTAACAATTTTTGCTTTAATTATATCTCCTACACCAAAAGAATTACTTACCTGATCCACATACTCATCAGAAATCTGTGAAACAAAAATAGCTGCCGAAACAGACATGTTTTGTTTATATCCTAAAATTTTTCTTATTATAGCGGAAGCAGAATTTTTCTTTACATCAGTAATCTCTGCAAGCACAGTGCTTCCAACCGCCCGTTTTGGAATTTTCAGGTTTAAAACAATTCTTCTTTCGTTATTTTGTATTAAATCACCTATAACCGAAGCGTAAATTTTTCCATCTTCTGTATAGGTTCCATCCATCGGCAGAAACTCCTCTATTGTGCCGATATATTCTCCGATAAATACCATTTTAAAATTCGTAGAGAATTTGAAAATATCCGGGCAACAGTGAGGTTATTTACATATTTTTAAATGATTTTAATATTTCCCTGACAGCACTGCTGAAATTCCTGCCTGCCCTTTCGTCTATTGCTTTGACATCACTCTGACTCTTTATAACGATTCTCTCTTTTTCAGCATTTGCTTCATCAGCGGCCTTTTTCTTTTCACTCTCTATCTGCTGCAAATTTTTATTTTCCATTTCTCCTATAATTTTCTCTCTTTTGCTATGTGCAGCCATTATTTTCGATTCACCGTTATTTTTAGCATTTTTTATCTGAATTTCTGATTTATTTTCTGCCTCCCTGATTTGTTTGAGTTCTTCCATCTTTTTTTAGTTAAAATTTTTAAATTTCCTGATTAAATTTAAATTAATCGTGAGATTGCTGCTTTCAAAACGAAGTTTTGAAAATATCCGAATGATAATGAAGTTATTTTCAAACTCGTCTGAAAATTGAGCGTATTTCAAAAAACTTTGCGAATATAGCAATGCATCACGGATTTAAAATACAAACAAATTGTTTTATTCTTCTTCTTTTCCTGCAACCCTGACAAATCTCATATCAGAGGGAATAAGTATTAACCTTTCTTCGGATAGCCTTGCAATTTCACCGTGAACTTCATCTACTTTGTTCTTTAACTCTTTTAAAATTATTTGCAATGTGGGCTCATCTGTGCCGCTCTTTGAAATTTCTTTAACATTGGCTACTATGACATTTCCCGCTAACAAATCCCTCCTTATTTTATCAATTTTATCAATTGAATTCAGGTCTGTCACTTTGACATATCTTTTGATTGTCTCTTCCTCTTTTGTTGCAGTAGTCATTGCTTCGCTTAAATTTACATTTCCTGTTGTTGCAGGTTGCTGTGCTGTTGCTTTCGGTTCTTCCTTTTTTCCAAATAACCAGTCAAAAAAGCCCATTTTATGTATTTATAAATTTTTATTTATTGTTTGTTTATTGTTGTTTGTTTATTGTTGTTTGTTTGTTTATTGTTTATTTGTTGTTTATTTTTTATCGTTTATTTGTTTATCGTTTATTTTTTATCTGATTTTAATTTTTATACCTTTTTAAATTAACATTATGACATTATAACTTTAACAATATATCAACATAAGATTATAACTTTAACAATTAACAATTTATTAAAATAAATTTAATAAATTTAATACATTTATAGTAAATTTGCTAACTTTTTGCATAGTTATCAAATTTACGAGTATAGTCATTTTACTACAAAAAGTCAGTAAAATGACTATAATACATTTAATACTTTTAATACTTTTAATACCTTTAAAGATGGAGATGACCGAAGAAAAAGAAACAGCGGAAACAGCGGAAACAAAAAAAAGTGATGGAAATTTGTTTAAAGATATTTTTAATATCTGTAACAGCTATACTAAAATTTTTAAAGATAAAAGAAAAATAAGTCCCGAATATATTCCCTTGAAACTTCCGGGCAGGGAAAAAGATTGTACGAAAATGGCTTCTGTTTTAAGTGATGCGTTCAGTGGATGTATGCCTATGAATATATTTATATACGGGATGCCTGGAACAGGAAAAACATCCGTGATAAAAAGAGTATTTGATGAAATGGAAAAATTTCAAAAGAAAAACGGGCATAACGAAAATAAGTTAAATAAAGTCAAAATAATTACAAAATATATAAACTGCAGAGAAAAAGCAACAACGGAGTATCAGGTTTTACTAAGAATATTGGAAGATGAACGGCTTAAAGAAATCGCATCCGGCAGGGGCAGCAATCCCGACAATAACAACGAGGATAAAATTTACGGATATAAACTTGACGGTCTTGCAGTGGAGAAACTTTATGAATTTCTTGAAAAGGTCTTAAAAAGAGGAAAAATTGCCCTGTTACTTTCATTAGACGAAGTTGATGCCATTAGAAAAAATTTTGACAAAGACAATTTATTTTATAATCTTGTCAGGATGAATTCCAGTTTAAACGACAATCTGTCAGATAATCCGGAAGAAAGCGATAATTTTAATGGAGGAATAACAATAATAAGTACAACAAATGATATGAAATTTAAAGAAAAACTTGATCCGCGGACACGAAGCAGTTATCAAAAAAAGATATTTTCTTTGAAAGATATGAGGCATCCCAGCTTGAAAAAATTTTGGAAGAAAGGAAAAATCTCGCATTTTATGACGGAACCGTTGAAAAATCAGCAATAAATTATGCGGCAGGATATGTGAGGAAAACTTATGACGGAGATGTCAGATATGCTTTAAATTTATTTCAGATCGCCGGAGAAATTACAGAAAAAGAAGGAAAATCAAAAGTAACCCATGAAGAAGTTAGAAAAGGGTGCGATGTTGTAAATGTAGATACTTTAAACGAAGGGATAAAGCGGCTTTACAAGCATCTGATAATAGTGCTTTATGCTGTGGCAGATGCTATTTTTAAGAAAAGGTATAAACGACTGATAGATATACATTCGGATGCGATTCTTTCCGGTGAGGCGTATGAGGCGTATGAAGAAAAGTGCAAGGAGCTCGGAGAAAAAGCAAAGACAATGAGGTGGTTTAGAGAGTATCTGAATGATTTACAAAAGGGTGAATTTTTAGCACTTTCGGAATCCGGAAAAGGAGTAAGAGGGAATACAACAATAATAAGTGTGGGAAAATATTACACTCCGAAAGAGGTTGTTGAAAGGGTTGAGAAATTGCTGCTTAATGAGGAAGTACAAAAGGAAGAAAAGCAAAAAGAAGGAACAGAATAAAAAATATGAAAATTTATCCTAACTAAATGGATAGTTGAGTGCCAAATGAATTAAGGACATTTAATTAATCAAATTTTAGATATGAAATTGAAAAAGTTGTATATTCACACAAAGAGCGAAAGTAGAAAATTGATTGATATAAAAACGATCAATTTTGTAATTAAAAATATTACATATTAATCTTTTTATTTAGTTCAAAATTTAATTACATCAAAAAAAGTGTCCCCGATTCATATGGCACATAACCAGTTCCGGGCGTATTTGTTAATTCATAAATTTTGCCTTCAATCCGGACACTTCCTTTTATCCATTCAGCCGTTGTTCCGGGATAATTTGAAACAATGACATTAGGTTCTGTCAGGCGGTTAAAAATTGCCGATTTTCCGGCATTTGGATTTCCGGCGAGTAAAATTTTATTCACTTTAAACTTTCCCATATGCTGCTTTTTGTTTAAATATTAAATTTTAGGCAAAGATAAATTTTAGTTTTAGTAGGTCTCATGAATGAAAAGTTATAAACTTTATCGGCAGGTTTTTATTTAAACTTACCGATACAGATGAAATTTACCTCAATTTTTGTACCTTTTTATTTCACATTTATGAGCCATTTCCACAAAGGCAAACACCTCATTGTTTTATTTTCAGTCTTTATTTCATCTTCATAATCGTGAGTTATCACTAGTAAGTTTTTACAATTCAATTCCTCACTGCCTTTAATCAATCCATCTATTTCTCTTTTTTCAATTTCATCTTTACCAGAAGCACAAGTTACCTGTATTAATTGCCTGACCTCTGGGCCCTCCTTAACTATGAAATCTGTCTCATGTTGTTGGTAATCCTTCCAATAATAAATTTCCCAATCGTTGTGCCAATACGACCTCCTGCGGAATAACTCTATGGCTACTAAATTTTCCATCAGTCGTCCGAAATTTTCCGAAAATCTGAACGCTATTGAATTGATTAAGCCGGTATCAATGCAATAAACCTTTTTCGGATTTAAGACCTGTTCTTTAAGAGTAGCATACGAAAATTTTGGAACATAGAAAAACAACCGGGCAGTTTCAAAAAAGTTGCTAAATCTCTCAACCGTATCAAGGGATGCACTTATAACATTTTTCAATTTGTTAAACGACTGAAGCGTTGAAACATTTGCAAGATATATTTTTGCAAGTATCTCTATTTTTTTTATCTCTCTGATACCAAATCTTCTAATAATGTCTTTCGTGAGAATATCATCAAAATATGTGCGCAAAAGTTTAAATTTATCTTTTTTCATAAGAACAACCTCTGGAAAACCACCATATTTTAGGTACTCTTCAAGTAAATTCATAATCTCTGCCCTGTTTTTGTCCATTTCAATCCCATCTGCATTTATATCATTCCAGTTGACAAATTCCCTAAAAATCAGGGGAAACATCTCTTTATCAATATGTCTTCCTGTAAGCACAGAAGCATATTCCGCGCTCATCAATTTTGAAGAGGAACCCGTAACAACAACTTTGATGTTTCTCGCCTCGGCGAGCAACCTCGCTATATTTTCCCATTTTTTTATATTTTGCACTTCATCAAAGACCGTCATTTTCGGATTATTCACACCCAGCTTCCTCTGATAAATTTCTATCGCTTTAAGTATGTCGCCTGCGTAAATATTTTTCAATCTCGGATCCTCAAAATTCATAATGAGCGTTTCTTTTGTCTCAAATTTTTTTGCTAAATTGTATGTGATTGAACTTTTTCCGCTTCTTCTCACGCCTTTAATCACAAGGATTGACTTTCTTTCCGGCAATTCAACTTCGCATTCCCGTTCCTTAATAGAGATACTGAAATTTCCCCAGAAATTCCAGTCAAGGAGTGCATCAAACACCATTGATTCGTTTATTGTTGCCATAGTATATATTCTATTGAATGATATATTATGAATGAAAACTTATAAAGTTTATCGGCAGGTTTTTATTTAAACTTACCGATGAACTGATGGATTTAACAAAAACGACTTTTATATAAAACGCAACAATATATCCGGTGAATATAAATTTATTTGCCTTTGTGAATAAAGCAACAATTGGAAAGCAGAATTAAAAGAATATTATAAATTTAATTTTGCGGACTATATATTATGATTTTACTGTACAGGAGAACTTGCTCAATAAGTGGAGGTAAATTACCCTTATACTCACGTAAAATAAGAGTGGATTACTACTCAATATTGAGCAAATTTCATTTTTTAAATTTTTACACAAATATTACCTGCTATTTTCCTTCCGATTGATACTTTACTTTGACTTGTCTCAATAGTTATGGGCCCATAGGGCTGTTTGTTTATAACTTTAATTTTCTTCCCTGATGTAACCCCCAAATTTTCCAACTGGTCCACGCAACATTTTCCACAATATATTTTTGCGACTGTGCAGTTATTCTCTTCGTGCATATCAGTGAGGGAAATTTCATTTTTTTGTTTTGTTTCGTCCTGCTCGATTGCCTCCTTTTCTATCAATTTGGAAATACCTTCTATTATTTCGGAAGATGAAACATGTTCCAGTTTACAGGCAGTTTCATGGATTGCATCTTTAGGCACCTTTATTCTGAGAAAGTCGATGAGAAAAATTTCCCAAGTCCTATGGCTGTTAAGTATTTTTTTTCCGTATTCTTCACCTTTTTTTGTCAGTATTATTTCCTTGTATCTTTCATGTTCTATATATCCCTGTTTTGCCAGTTTGTCCAACATTTCCGTAACACTTGGAGGTGAAATTTTAAGTAATGATGCAATTACCGTTGTTGTTATCTTTTCTCCCTTCTCCTTCAGACGATACATTATTTCAAGATATTCTTCTACTTTTTCGCTAACCTTTATGTTTTTGTCAACCATTTTAAATTTTATGTATTTAAATTTTATGCTTGTATTTAACTTGACAATGTTATATTTCCAAAAAGCAAGTAAAATAATTAAAATTTTTAAATATACTTTTTGGTTAGTCCTTTTTGTTAAAAAGTTATTTGATAAAAAAATTTATTTTTTGATAAAATTTAATTAGAGAAAGTATGATTTGACACCGTTAGGTTATTATCCTCCAAGCAAAACCAGTGAAACACACATAACGAGCATTCCCAAAAACAATCCGATAATTGCTATATGTTCCTCTCCGTGTTTTAAAGACAAAGGTAAAAGTTCGTCAAAACTTATAAATATCATTATTCCTACAACAAATGCGAGCACCGCGCTCAAAAGATATTCGTTTAAAAACGGAAGCAATATTATCAAACCAAATATTGCTCCGATCGGTTCTGCAAGTCCTGACAGAAATCCATATTTAAACGCCTTCTTTTTATCTTTGGTTGCATAATATATTGGCATTGAAACCGCAATACCTTCCGGAATATTGTGAATTGCAACAGCAAACGCTAAAACAATACCTAATTCTATGTCTTTTAAAGAGCCAACTAAGACAGCCATGCCTTCCGGAAAATTGTGAATAGTTATTCCAAGAGCAACAAATAGACCTGCTGCCATCAACTTTTCCTGACCTTTTATCGCATTTTTTTTGATATGTTCTTCTATATACTCGTGTGGAATTAAAATATCAATCAAATAAATAAATCCCATTCCAAGAAAAAACGCAATATTTGCATGAAGGAAACCAATATCCTCTATCGCGACATTCAGCATTTCCACAAACGAGATATATATCATCACGCCCGCAGAAAATCCCATACACAACGACAGATACTTATGTTTAAATTCCTTTATGAAAAATACCATCAATGCTCCGATTCCTGTTGAAAATCCTGCAAAAAATGTTAAGATTAATGCGGTTTGTATATTTTCCATTTTAAAAATTCAAATTTATAACTCATTAAAAAAACAGGTATCAGAAAAGGAGCATGATTTCAGCAGAACTTATTTCACTTATTTACCTGTTTTTTATTTTTTTTTTTTGCATAACCTTTCTCTGCGATTATGTTATGTATCACCTCAAGGTAATCCTCAACGCTCTATGAATACATTTTCAACAAAAATTTTATGTGTCTGCCCCCTTCCAATAACAACCCTTGAATCAAAAACCTTTAAAATCATCGGTCCGTGGAAATGGTTTGTTATTATCTCAACAACTCCATTTTCAACCAACCCAAGTTCATGCAATCTCCTCAGTAATCCATGACCTCCATACATTCTTTTGATTTTTACCTTCGTACCTTCCGATGCCATAGACAGAGGCATATATTCTTCTCTTAAACTTGGCCTGCTTTCCATGTTATTTTGTTATTTTACTATAATTTTAGATGCTTCTTCTTTTCTTAAACTCAGATTATATCCTTTGATTTTAATTTCAATAGGGTCGCCTAACGGTGCAACCCTTTCAATTTCAACGGTTGTGCCTTTAACAACGCCCATATCTAGAAGACGTCTTTTAACATCTCCAACACCTTTAAGTTTGACTATCTCTGTTTTATCTCCTACTTTGAGTTCATTCAATGTCTTTTCCATTTTGTTATTAATTTATTAAATTTTAGATTGATTTAAACTTTTTCACAATAACTAATAAAATTAAAATTAAAATTATTACTATAATTCCGCCAAATATCGCATTTGTTACTGAAAATGTTTCCGGTTTTTTCTTTTTTATTTCATATTCAAATAGATCATGGTTGGTTTTAGTTAAAACATTATCTCTGAATTCCTCCCATTTTGTTTTAAATTCCTCTTTTTCATCATCGCTTGCGTTTTTTGTAATTTTCACCTTCTTCATCAGTTCAAAAAAGCCATCAGGACTTACATTATCCTTCAGAGTTATATTAAATTCTTCGTTGGTTGATTTTCTTATAATTGTGGTTTTAAAGCAATCAACTCCGCCTTCACAATCCCTGATTTCAAGGTTATCAGTATTATTTAAAATGTATACGAATGTATCATATCTTCCTTTCATGGATTTGCCCTTTATTACCGGTGCTTCTGCGTTTTTAAAATGTGAAACAATTTTAATGTCATCTCTTTCTGGAATATCCCCACCCCATAATTGTTTTATACCGATTTGTGTCTGTCTAAATACAGTTACCACCCCGGGACATAAATCTCCGTGATAATCTTTGATATTATCTAATGTTATTTCAATTTCATTGCCATTGTCAATTAAGATAATTGGTTTTAATTCAAACTCAGGTGGTTCCGATGCTCCTTGCATGTGTGATTTTACTGGCATAAGTAATGCCGATAATAGCAATACTCCTAATAGTATGATTAAAACGGTTTTTATTCCAATTATCCTATTTTTTCCCTGATTTATTGAACACATAGTGCAATTGCTGCAATTCCCCTCGCATTTTGATATTTTTTCTTTCATTTTCTTTGATTGATTTTTTATTATTTTATTATTTTTATTATTTTATTATTTTTATCCCAATCCAATCAACAATCCTCCTTGATACACAATCAATGCCACAATATAAGCAACCGCTGTCGTGTAAAAGACAGCAAATATCGCCCATTTCCATCCAATTTCCCGCTTTATTGTCGCAACCGCAACCATACAGGGGGCATAAAGCAACACAAAAACAAGGAATGCGTAAGCACTCAACGGTGTGAATGTAGATTGTAATGCTTCAGTTAAGCCTGTTTCTCCATTAATTCCATACAAAACACCCATCGACCCGACAACAACCTCTTTAGCAAGAAATCCGAAAAATAATGAAACTGAACTCTGCCAATCCCCTGCACCAATCGGTGTAAAGACGAATGAAATTGTTTTTCCAATGCCTCCGATATAACTATCTTCAGAACCATATTCAACTCCTGCCGGCAGTGCTGCCAAAAACCATATTAATACGACGATTGCAAATATCACGGTTCCAGCTTTCTTAATGAATACCCATCCTCGTTCCCATGTATGTATTGCCACTCCTGTAAGCGTTGGCATCCTGTACGGCGGAAGTTCCATAACAAACGGCGATGATAAACCCTTGAAAAGCGTATTCTTGAAAATCAAACCCATGATAATTGCAACCGATATTCCGAGCAGATAAAGCGAATAAATTACAATTGTTTCTGTGTTTAGTGAAAAGCCAAAAACCATGGTGGTTCCTGTAAAGAACGCTGCTGTGAAAAGTATGTAAACCGGAAGACGGGCGCCGCAGGACATAAACGGATTTATAAGTATGGTTAAAATTCTGTCTCTCTCATTTTCAAGAACCCTCGTTGCCATAATCGCAGGCACATTACACCCAAATCCAAGAAGCATAGGAATAAAACTTTTTCCGTGAAGCCCGATCTTGTGCATCACTTTGTCCATTACAAACGCCGCTCTTGCAAGGTATCCTGTATCTTCAAGTATTGCAATAATTAGAAATATCATGAATATGAACGGAACAAATACTAATACAGAGCCAACACCCGCGACAATACCGTCAAGTGCTAAAGACAGCAACCAATCTGGAGCATTTGCTGATGTTAAAATTCCCTCCACTGCGCCGCCGATAACATCTACGATAAACCAGTCGGTTACATCTGATAACGGCGCACCAATTTCAAATGTTAGATTAAATGTAATGAACATAAGTAAAAGGAATATTGGAATTCCAAGTGCTCTGTTTGTTGTAATTCTGTCAAGATGGTCCGAGAGTGTATCTGCGCCCTTAATCATCCTGCTGCTTTCAAGCAATGCATATATAAGAAAAATTAAAACCACGAACGGAATGTATATGGTGATCGCACCGATTCCAACAACTATTGTATCTACAAGTATTAACATCAACCATTCCGGAGCCCCTGCTGTTTCAAGAAACTCTGATAATGATTCCATAATCCCGCCACCTGCGAAAAGAAACATAAGACCAATAATTGTTCCTGCCGCAAGAGTTGCGCCATAAACTGGTTTTGAAAGTGTCTTTTTCGCCTGATCAACAAATGATTCTTTTTTCTCTTTTTTCTCAACATTCTCTACAATGATTCCGTGAATAAAACCATAGCGTGCATCTGCAATCACGGTGTCAATATCTTCACCAAATATATCTGTTAAATGTTTCCTGATTCTTTCCGCTTCCTTTAAAACAACATGATTAGTATCTAAATTTTCAATTAATTTTATAACTTCTTTATCATTTTCAATCAATTTTAAAGCAATCCACCTGGAATTGTATTTTTCAGGAAGTTTTATATTGTTATTAATTATTTCTGTAAATTTTTCAAGATGCTCTTCAATCTCTTTTCCGTAGGTGATTATTTTGGCCTTATCTTCCTTTTCCTCCCCTTTTTCATATAAATTTATAATTGCCCCTTTTAATTCCTCAATTCCTGTGCCATCTCGTGCCGTTATTTCAATAATCGGGACATGGAGATAGTCAGAAATTTGTTTAACATTTATTTTCAAACCATAGTTTTTTGTAAGATCAGCCATGTTAAACGCTAAAATTACATTCGCTCCTGTTTCTATCAACTGCACCGCTAAATACAGGTTTCTTTCAAGGTTTGTTGAATCAATTATATCAACTACTACATCCGGTTTTTCATCAACGACATAATTTCTTGCTATGAGTTCTTCTAAGGAATAAGCGGTTAATGAATAGGTTCCTGGCAAGTCAACAACTTCTATGTCATAATTTTTATGCTTGAAACTTCCTTCTTTTTTTTCAACTGTTTTACCTGGCCAGTTGCCGACATGCTGTCTTGCTCCAGTTAATGCGTTAAAGGTTGATGTTTTCCCACAGTTCGGGTTTCCCATTAGTCCTAATGTTATTTTTTTATCCAATTTAAATTTAATCTGGTTATTTTAATTTATATCCTTTATAAATTTTTATTGTAACTATTTAGTGTCCATCCATAAAGTATAAAATTTTTAAAAAATTTTAACTTTTTCAAGGTAAATTATTATGTTTTTGACAATTTAAAAATCTTACAGATTTTTAAAGATTGAAAATCTTACAGATTTTCAGTAAAATTACGGGATTATGGATGAACACTAATTATTCAATGTTTACTTCTTGCCCCTTTTACTTTTTTTGCTCGTTGTTTTTTTCTTTTCTAACTCGCTTATTTTCTCTGCACGTATTCTTTTAGCTGTCCCAACTGTTATTTCATCTTTCATCCAGGGCAATCTTTTATCTTTTGGTGGTGCAGCAACTGTTTTTCTACTTCCAGAGTAAACAAAAACCATCCACTCATGGCTTTTGAGTTTTCTATGCTCTCGCAATCTAATTTCTTTGTGTCCTCTTCTCGCACATTTTATTGCCGCCGCCCTTGGGCTCGCCCCAGAAAACACCCCTATTTCATTGTTGTCCTTATCCAACAAAGAGTAAAATTTCTTTACTCCTTTCTCCTTTCGTACCATTTTTTTATTTATAAACATTTTTTAAATTTGTTTATTAGATATTAAATTTTTGAAAACATATCAGCAACCTTGTATAAATTGGCAGTATAATTTCTCTCCAGTGGGGATATAAGCACAACCTTTCCGTTTATTTCATTTGCTATGGCCTCTGCGCTCCTTGTGCTGAATTCTGGCGATGCAAATATAATGCTTATGTTATTTTCTTTTGCCTGTGTTATCAAGTTTCTAATTCCTTCAGGTGTTGGTTCTTTTCCTGATTTTTCAATTGCAACCTGAGTTAAATTATAATCTTTGCAAAAGTACCCCCATGCGGGATGGAAGACCAGAATTTTTCTGTTGCTTAAATTTTTCAGTTTCTCTGAAATTTTTCTGTCAATTTCATCTAGTTCGGCAATGTATATTTCCATGTTTTTCCAGTAGTATTCCTTATTAGCAGGATCTACCTTGATTAGTCCTTTATAAATATTCTCTGCCATTATCTTTGCATTCTTCGGTGAAAGCCATATATGCGGGTCTTTGCTGCTCTCTTCGTGTTCTTCGTGTTTTTTATTTTCCTCTCCTGCTTCTTCTGCTTCATGCGCTTTTTTATGCGCTTTTTTATGCGCTTTTTTCTCTTCTTCTGCAATATCCATTAATTTTATTCCATCAGAGCAGTCAACAACGAGCATATTTTTATTAAGGTCCGCAATTTTATCCATCCATCCGAGTTCAAATTCAACCCCGCTTCCAACCTTGGCATATATTTTTGCATTGCTCAAATCACTCATCTGATTTGGTGTCGGCTCGTAGGTGTGTGTAGATGCTCCGGGTGGAACCATAACCATAACCTTTACTTTATC
>Ga0066256_1001566_pt1 | contig 30743 bp, 34 predicted proteins | sample ThiBio_1000_biof_FD_87107 | JGI IMG/M metagenome (GOLD analysis project Ga0066256, IMG submission 87107) | Wastewater bioreactor microbial communities from Cape Town, South Africa - Thiocy_expt_1000_biof (version 2) | ecosystem: Engineered > Bioreactor > Thiocyanate-remediating >... | reverse complement strand
GAATGCAGCGCAGCCCGGCCGAGGCCGCCAGAGCGATCGTCTCGGTTGCAGAGACCTCGAACATGCGGCGACCGGCCGGCACGGGACCATGCCGGAGCGACATGATCACGATGCCGCGTGGGGCGAGGAGATCGACGATCCGCGCCATCGCCACCCGCCGCTCATCGGCATCGAGGTGCATCCAAACGGCCGTCAGCAGGATAACGTCGTAGCGCTCATTGCGACCGCGCACGACATCGAGATCGGGCAGCATGTCGTCGACCCACGCGATGGCGCTCGCGACATGAAGTCGCCGCCCCGCGTCGCGAAGCTCGGCGGTCGGCTCGACGGCGATCACGGTGTGGCCGAGCGCGGCGAGAGCTGCCGCATCGCGGCCCGAGCCCGCGCCAATGTCGAGAATGCGGCTGGTCGCGGCGGGGAAGAGGGGCAGCACGCAGCGGTGGGTATCCTCGAACGTAAAGCTCTCATACTGCGCGGCGAGCCTCTTTGCGTTCTCGCCATATCCATCAGTCGAGCGCATTGCGAGATCCTCGGCCACCTTATGAATAGCGGCATCGTGCCAGCGGGCCGGTACTGCGCCAAGCCTGCCGGATAAGCCGCCTTGACGCCCGCGGCCCGATCCCCGAAGAGGGAAAGAGAACATCGGAGAACGATTATGATTGGACGCCTCAATCACGTGGCAATTGCCGTCCGCGACATGGCAGCAGCGGTCGCCGTCTATCGCGATACGCTCGGTGGCGAGGTCTCGGAGAAGGTAGCCCAACCGGAGCATGGCGTCTCGACCGTGTTCGTGGTGCTCCCCAATACCAAGATCGAGCTTCTCGAGCCGCTCGGCGCCAACTCGCCGATCGCGAAGTTCCTGGAGCGCAATGCCGATGGTGGGATCCATCATATCTGCTACGAGGTCGATGACATCATCGCGGCGCGTGATCGCCTGAAGGCCGCAGGCGCCCGCGTCCTCGGTGATGGCGAGCCGAAGATCGGCGCCCACGGCAAGCCGGTCCTGTTCCTGCACCCCAAGGATTTCTGCGGCACGCTCGTCGAGCTCGAGCAGGCCTGAAGTATTTGCGACCGGGCACGGACTATCACGCCGCCGTGTTATCAGCCGACGGAGGTCAAGTCTTGACCACGTCACAAGCTCACGCGAGAACTTACGCGCACGACGCACGCTTTGCAGGGGCTCGGAGATCAACGAGATACCTTGTTGGCAGATCACACGGGCAAAAGCTTGGCCGTTGTGCTCATGATCATTGGGCGAGCAGGGCTCATCTTCTGCTCACCCCAACTGGAGAAGGCTCCATTCCTCTCGCGTCCGCAGCCGCAATCGCAGTCTGCAGGCGCGCCGACGGAAAAGGGGCCGCCGTCACAGAATGATGAGACAATTTGCTGTTCTTGGACGCCGGCACCTGTCGGCCTCCATTCTGTTTGCTCTCGCCTTATGCACCCTGGCCGCTCCCCGCACGGAGGCGCAGGACAAGCCGGCGACTCTCGAGCGCATCGTTGCGCGTGGCCATATCATCTGCGGCTTCACGCGCACGGCTCCGGGGTTCTCGACCGTCGATTCGCGCGGCCATTGGTCGGGCTTCGATGTGGACTTCTGCCGCGCGCTCGCCGCCGCCGTGCTCGGCAAGCCGGAAGCCGCCAAACCTCTGATGATCGCGCCCTCGGTGGCCGCGACCGCGCTCCTTTCCGGCGAGGTCGACATCCTCGCGACCGGTACCGCCGTCAGCCTGACGCGCGAGACTGGCCTCGGCATCCGCTTTCCCGGCGTGCTCTATCACGACACGACGCGGCTGCTCGTGAAGCGCGCGCAAGGCGTCACGAGTGCGCGTGAGCTCTCGGGCGCCAGCATATGCCTCGCCAATAACCCGGAAACCATCCAGGCCGTCGCCAGCTTCTTCAAGACACACGGCATCAAGCACGAAGCCGTCGTTGTCGAGAAATGGGAGGAAATGGTCCAGGCCTATACGAGCGGCCGCTGCCAGGCACTCAGTGCCGATGCTGCGGCGCTGGCGGATCTCAGACTGCGGCTGGCCGGTCCCACCGAGCATCATATTCTGCCCGAGGCGCTCGCCATCACCATGCTCGGCCCGGCCGTGCGGCGCGGCGATCCGGCCTGGTTCGACATCGTGCGCTGGACGATTCACGCGCTCGTCGCCGCCGAGCAGCTCGGCATCAGCTCGGCACGGGTCGAAAGTCTCAAGGCGTCCGCGCAACTCGACGTCAGGCGGCTGCTCGGCGTCGAGGGCGATATCGGCAAGCCGCTCGGTCTGCCGCGCGACTGGGTCTACCAGATCCTGAAATCGCTCGGGAACTATGGCGAGTTCTTCGAGCGCAATCTCGGCCAGCGTTCCGCGCTAAAGCTCGAGCGGCGCGCCAACGAGCTGTGGATCAAGGGCGGCCTCATGGTCGCGCCGCACCTGCGCTGAGCAATTTAGCTCGAAGATCAAGTCACCGCGGCTTTACAGCTTCCTCGCACTTACCGGGATCGAGGAAGGCAATCTCCTTGAGCACGCCGCGCACGGCAAAGGAGCCGTAGTCGATCATCAGGCGGCGGGAGACGCCGTTGGCGTAATAGAGGAACGAGAGCTCGTATGTCGGGAGCGCATCCTGGCGCTGCGTCTCGGGCTCATAGTAGCTGATGGAAATGGGCCACGAAGGCACACTCAGCAGCGGCTTTGCCGACTCGACCGCTTCGAGCCCCTCGACATTTCCCGCCGCGCGCTTGTTCCCGATGAAGGAAACGGTCGTGTAGACCTTGTCGCCCTTTTCCGAGCCGTCATAGAGATCGGCCGTGAAGAGCCGCTCGCCACGCTGCGCGCGAACGACGAGCTCGCGCGAGTGCTGGATCGGGAACATGGCCTGCGGCTGCAGATCGAGCTGCTTCTTTGCCGGCCGCGTCAGCGCGACCTTGAGCCGGCCGGGGCCATCCGTGCGCGAGGCGTCGCCGACGGTGGTCTCGGTGAGCTTGCGGTCCTTGTACTGGCTCGAGTTGAAGCGGAAGGCGCGCGAGGCGGCATCCTCCCAGCTCGTCGTGCGCAGATCCGTGAGGCTCGTCACGCCTTCCTGGTTCACGACATTGGTGACGAAGCGCATGTTCTGCGAGTAGCCGACGCAGGGATTGCCCGTGAGCTCGTAGACCATCCGGCCGGACATGTCGGCGATGCCCGAGCCGCCCTGAGCGCGAAGCAGCGTGATGTCGTAGACGGCGCGGTGGGGGCTCATCACGACTTCGGCAGGCGACGCCGAGGCGGCTCCGACCAGGCCCGGCGCAAGCAGCGCCGTGCCCAAGGCGAGGGCCAGCCTGCGCACTCGGCACCATTTCACGGCCTCAGCCATTCTTGCGGTCTCCGCGCTCACTGACCAACCTTGACGAGCACCACCGGGCTCGAGCGATACAGCCCCGCCCTTCTGTTGCACGACATAGACCCTTGAACATGCAAAACTTCGTGAGGATTGAGCTTTGCCCGATGAATCTGCCCCGTCAATCGGGATTGAGACGACCGGCTCGCGGCAGGATCATGGCGGGCGGGCGCCTGATCGTCACACCCCCACGGTAAAATAGCGCTCGATGAAGCGTTCATAAATCCGCGTGAGCGCCTGGAGGTCGGTTACGGCAACCCTCTCGTCCACATGGTGTGCGAGCGCATTGGTCAGCCCGAATTCGATGACCGGGCAATAGGCCTGGATGAAGCGGGCATCGGACGTACCGCCATTGGTCGTCAGGGCCGGCGTGCGGCCTACGACTTCCGCGACCGCACCTTTCATCGTCTCGACCAGCGGCCCGGGCTTGGTGAGAAAGACGTCGCCTGTGCCGGAAAAGCTCACCTCCCAGCGCGCCGAGACCTCGGCGGCGGCCACCGCGCACTGCTCGCGTACCCAGGCCTCGGCCTTGGGCCGCGTCCAGAGATTGTTGTAGCGGATATTGAACTTCGCGCGCGCCTCATTGGGGATGACGTTGGTCGCCGTATTCGGCACGGTCAGCACGGTCACCTGCAGGCTCGAAGGCTCGAAGTCGGCGTTGCCCTGGTCGAGCGGCATCGACGAGAGGCGGTCGATCAGCCGCGCAAGCTTCGGCACGGGGTTCTCGGCAAGCGCAGGATAGGCGGCATGGCCTGCCTGCCGGCAACAATCAGCTCGGCATTGAGCGAGCCACGCCGGCCGATCTTGATCTCCTCGCCGAGAGACTTCGGGTTCGACGGCTCGCCGACGATGCAGGCGTCCATGACCTCGCCGTTGTCGCGCATCCAATCGAGCACCTTCATGGTGCCATTGATCGAAGGGCCTTCCTCGTCGCCCGTGATGAGGAGGCTGATGGCCCCTGGAAGCTCCCCGCCGTGGCGCTCGAGGAGCCTCAGCGTCGCCGCGACGAAGGCGGCAATCGCCCCCTTCATGTCGACGGCGCCACGGCCGTGGGGGCCGCCATCGTGGTTCCCGGCGCCGAACGGCGGGTGCGTCCCCTTTCCCGCATCGCCCCCCGGCACGCCGTCCGTATGGCCGGCAAAGCAGAGGTTCGGCTGCTTGCGACCGAGCCGCGCGTAGAGATTGTCGACATCGGGCGTCCCCGCCTCACGCATGACGAGACGTTTGCAGTCGAAGCCCGCGGGCCTCAGCGCTTCCTCGAGGAGCGAGAGTGCACCGCCCTCCTCCGGCGTCACCGACGGACAGCGGATCAGCGCCTGGGCCAGCGCCACGGGGTCCTTGAAGTCGATCGTCATGGGAGATCCGGTCGTCGGAGATGTGAGCTGCTGCGGAAATGCGCCGAGGGGCGCACGCAACGCACTCGTGTGATGATCGGGATATTCGCCAGTGGTTGCTGCACCGTACTAAGCGAATATCCCGATCTGAATCACACGAGCAAGACTGTAATTCTAGTGCCCCTTATGATTCCGAAGTTCGCTCGCGACACCAGCGCCAAGCTCAGGCGAACTTCGGAATCGGGGCACTAGCATCCGAAGGGACCGGAGAGAAGTCTGCTGAGACCGCCTGGCTCAGGCCGCCTCGATAACATAGCCCGCGCCGCGGACCGTGCGGATGATCTCGCTCTCTTTGCCGCGGATCAGGGCCTTGCGCAGCCGCCCGATGTGCACATCCACCGTACGCTCGTCGAGCTCGGCCTGGCGGCCCCAGACCCCGTCGAGGATCTGCTCGCGGCTCAGAACGCGCCCGGCCCGCTCCATCATGAACTCGAGCAGGCGATACTCGGTCGGCCCGAGCCGGACCTCGCGCTGTGCGCGGCGCACGCGATGGGCGAGGCGGTCGAGCGAGACATCTCCAACCGTGATCACATCGGAGACGCGCTCGGGCGCGGCGCGGCGCAGCATGGCCTTGACGCGGGCAATGAGCTCCGCGATCGAGAAGGGTTTGACGATGTAGTCGTCGGCGCCCGTGGCGAGCCCGCGCACGCGATCGCCTTCCTCGCCGCGCGCGGTCAGCATGATGATGGGGACGGCCGTCGTTTCCTGGCGCTGGCGCATGCGCCGGCAAAGCTCGATCCCGGACACGCCCGGCAGCATCCAGTCGAGCAGGACGAGGTCGAAATTCTCTTCGTTGATGAGGAGCTGAGCCTCCTCGCCGGTCTCGGCGACGACGACCTCGAAGCCCTCGGCTTCAAGGTTGTAGGTGATGAGCTCGACGATCGCCGGATCGTCCTCGACCACCAGGATCCTGATGCTCATCCGAGCCCGGCCCTCCCTGGCCTCGCCCGGCGCTCCGTCGCTACGGATCGCCTGTCCCCGTGCCGTTCTCAGTGTCGCAACGCGCACGTTACGCTCCGCTTCTTACAGCGTGGGCTGGTTGCCTTCGGCCTCGGCAGCGAGGCCCTCGGCGTGCACCACGCATCCGTTGCACCGATCAGGGCTCCTCGGCCGTGATCAGCGTTGAACTGGTCTCGTCGCTCTTCGGGCGCACATCCATCACGGGCTGCCCATGGACGAGGAAATGCACGTTCTCGGCGATGTTGGTCGTGTGGTCGCCGATGCGCTCGATGTTCTTGGCGCCGAACAGAAGATGGGTGCAGAGCCCGATGTTGCGCGGGTCTTCCATCATGTAGGTCAGCAGCTCGCGGAAGAGCGAATTGTACATCGCGTCGATCTGCTCGTCGGCGCGCCAGACGGCGAGCGCCTTGTCGGCCTGGCGCTCGCTGTAGGCATCGAGCACGTCCTTGAGCTGGCGAAGCGCGAGCTCGGTCATGTTCTTGAGGCCGGTCATCAGCGGCTTCGGGTGGTTCTCGCCCGAGATGGCGAGCGCCCGCTTGGCCATGTTCTTGGCGAGATCCCCGATGCGCTCGAGATCGCCGGCGATCTTGAGCACGGTCATGATGTGACGCAGGTCGTCGGCCAGCGGCTGGCGCTTGGCGATCATGACGATCGACTGCTCCTGCAGGTCGCGCTCGAGCTGATCGATAAGGGCATCGCCGGCAACCACCTCGGCCGCGAGCTTGGGATCGCGACGCTCCAGCGCCTCGAAGGCGCGGCCGAGCTGCTGCTCGGCGAGGCCGCCCATCTGGGTGATGCGCTTGTCGAGCAGATGCAGCTCCTGCTCAAAGGCCTTGACCGTGTGCTGGCGCGTCATCCTGATGCTCCGAAAATGTCCGAGAGTTCACGCGCGCCGAAACGGCCCGCCCCCTCGATTTGCGCTGCAATCTAGCGCCCTCAGCCTACAACTTTGTGACAGAATAAGGCATTATAATTAAATAACAATACCGTCATCACAGAGCGGCGCTCGGACGACGCGCCTGCTCGTCGATGACGAACGTGAAAGTCGAACCTTTTCCGAGCTCCGATTCGATTCGGAACTCACCGCGGTGGCGGTTGATGATGTGCTTGACGATGGCGAGCCCGAGGCCCGTGCCGCCCTTTTCCCGGCTCGACTTGGGATTGACGCGATAGAAGCGCTCGGTGAGCCGCGGCAGGTGCTCGGGCGGTATTCCAGGCCCCTCGTCGCGCACGGCGACGGCAATGCGGCTGGTCGGTCCGCGCGCCTCCCGGCGAACGGTCACCGCGACGGGGCTACCCGGCGCACCATATTTCAGCCCGTTCTGCACGAGGTTCTGCACGACCTGCACGATCTCGTCGGTTTCCCCGAGAACGACCGCTGGCCCGTCACAAGGGGAGAACTTGAGTGTCGCTCCCGCGGCGCGCGCGACGGGCTCGAGGGCCTGGACGGCAGCGGCAACAGTATCGTTGAGGTCGATGGCCGTGCGCGGCGGCACGTGCTCGCGCATTTCGACGCGGCTCAGCGAGAGAAGGTCATCGACGAGCCTCGACATGCGCGCGGCCTGCTGGCCCATGATGCCGAGAAAGCGCGCCCTTGCTACCGGATCGTCGCTGGCGCGCCCCTGCAAGGTCTCGATGAAGCCGACGAGCGAAGCGAGCGGCGTGCGCAGCTCATGGCTCGCATTGGCAACGAAATCCGCGCGCATGCGCCCAAGCCGGTCCTGGTCGGTGAGGTCGCGCAGCGCAATGACGACGCGAGGTCCGTCCTCGTCCGCCGAGGTCTCAGGCACGGCCGTGAGCGTAATCCGAACGCGCCGGTCGAACGGAATGCGCTCCTGGATTTCCACTGATTGCTGGCGGCCGTCGTCGAGCACCTCGTCGATGGCCTGCAGAAAGATGGGGTCGCGACTCAGGAGGGAGGGCTGTCCGCCGGGCCGCAGGAGCGCATAGATCTCGCGCGCGGCCGGATTGATGTGCACGATCGCGCCGCCATGATTGAGCACGATCACGGGATCGGGAACGGCATCCAGAGCCGCACGCCAGCGCCCGGCCATTTCAGCAGCGGCACTTCGCTGCGCCCGCGATGAGGCGCGCTCGGCCGCCCCCGCATCTTCTCCCTCGAGAGAGACGAGCGCCGCCAGCACCAGAGCCAGCGCAGCACCGAGGACGATCATCCACGGCGAAAGACCGCCCATCAACGCGACGGCGCCGCCGCTAATGGTGACGGCGAGCAGCAGTGATGCGCGCTGCCGCACGCGCCGGGCTGCCGTTCTGAGCCCAAGTCGCAGAGCATCGCCGAAAGATTGCTGGTCCATGCCGAGAAGCTGCACGCGGCGCTCCTCCGTGTCGTGCGTTTTCCTGCGCGGTCTTTTAGACGTTCCTCGGCTGATCCGACAGCCCTAGTGTGGTTCAGATCAAAGTCCGCCTCCGACACCTACCGCGAACGGGTGACGGACTTCGGAAACACCACACTAGCGAAAAAGCAGCACCGCGAGCGACAGGGCGGCCCCAAGGCCCGCGAACACCAGAAGCCCCGCCCGTCCATCGACGAAGCTGTCCGGAAAGAGCTGAAGGATAAGCGGCGCCATGAGCAGGACGCCGCCTCCGACGATCACCGCCCACGTCCAAGGCAGCATCAGCCAGGCAAGGACGAGCCCGACAATCGCCGTTGCCAGCGCGACCGCCATGGTGCCCCACAGAATCGCAGCACCGGCGGGCGACTTCAGCGCCTCCGCGCGATGCTCGCTCGGAAAGTGCCCGCTTGCGGTCAAACCATAGAGCGATGCGCTCATGACCAGCAGCGCGAACGCCACCAGCGCACCCCATTGCATGAGCGCCATCCCTTCACCTCATCTGCTCTCTCGATGCTCCGCCTGGCAAGCCTCCGCTTGCCCGACGTGCGGCCCCTACCTTACCATACGGAAGATATATCAGCATGGAGGGAATGAGACCATGGCCAACGCAGCGGCACCCGAGGCGGCAAAGAAGCGCGAGAAGCGAACGATCACCGAAATCCGCGACAGCAAGAAGACCGGCGAGAAGATGGTCTACATGTCCGTCCCGGACTACACGGCCGCGCAGTGGGCCGAGATGGCAGGCGTCGACGTTGCCGTGGTCGGCGATAGCCTCGCGATGATCGCGCACGGCCACAAGAGCACGATCCCCGCGACCATGGACATGATGGTCATGCACGCGCAGGCCATCCGGCGCGGTGCACCCAATACGTTCGTGCTCGGCTGCATGCCCTACCAGAGCTACAACACCGTCGATCGTGCGCTCGTGAATGCGACGCGCTTCATGCAGGACGCGCTGACCGACGCGGTGAAGCCGCAGGGCGGCAAAAGCCAGGCCCACATTCTGAAGGCCCTCGTCGATGCGGGCATCCCGACGGCCTCGCACATCGGCCTCACGCCGCACACGACCGCCACCTTCGGCGGTTTCAAGATCCAAGGCCGCACTGCCGATGCCGCCATGAAGATCCTCGAGGACGCGCTCGCGATCGAGGATGCGGGCTGCTTCATGCTCGAGTTCGAGGCCGTGCCGGCCAAGATCGCGCGGCTCATCTCCGAGCAGCTCACTATCCCGACCATCGGCATCGGTGCTGGCGTCGGCACGGACGGCCAGATCCTGCTCTGCCATGACCTGCTCGGCGTCTTCACGGACTTCAAGCCGAAGTTCACGAAGCGCTTCGCCAACCTCACCGAGGTCGCCGTCAACGGCATCAAGCAGTACGTCAAGGAGGTGAAGGAAGGCTCCTTCCCCGATGACGATCACTCCTACACCGTCAAGGAGGAGGAGTACGAGAAGTTCGCCAAGATGGTGCAGAAGCGGAAGCAGATCTAGCCGCTCGGCTCATCAGGGCAGGCCATTGCGCACGTGGCGCATGTAAGCGGGCCGCGTGCTGAGCTGCTCATAATAGCGCGCGACGAAAGGATACTCCGGTCGCGCGAAGTTCAGGCAGAACCACCGGCCGATCGGGATATCGGCGATGGTGAATGTAGTACCCGTGATGTACGGCCCGCTCGTTCGCAGATGCGCGTCGAGCTGGCCGACCTCCTTCGTGATTTGCCGCCGCCCCTGCTCGATGAACCACCGATTGTTCCACGGCGGCTCGTTCAACATGCCACCGAGGAAGGCGCCGCGAAGCGATATCGACGTTTCATAGTTGGCCCAATCCATCCAACTCTCGACGCCGGCGCGACGCACCGGATCCGTCGGGTAAATGGCATCATCTCCGTGCTTGGTCGCCAGATATCTGACGATCGTATTGGATTCGCGCAGCACGACACCATCGTCGATCACCGCAGGAACGAGGCCGATCGGATTGATCTTCAGGAACTCGTCATCGTTCGTCGGGCGATAGCCACGGCCCCAATCCTCCCGTGTGTACGAAGCGCCGAGCTCGTCGCAGACCCACAGGACTTTTCGCACATTGAACGAGTTTGCTCTTCCGAGAATCCTCAGCATGGGGACTGCTCCCTCCCGTAGCCTCTTTCTCTTGAAACCTATATTGGCGGACTTCGAGGCGGCGAACCCGCGCGTCCGCATTCCAGTTGCGCATTATCGCGGTGCGGCCCACACTATCCTTGGTGAATCTCGGCCGCGGAGCGCCACCCGTGAAAGTCATCGGCTTTGACCATCTCGTGCTGACGGTGGCCTCGATCGAGCGCACCGTAGCATTCTACACGCGCGCACTCGGCATGACGCACGAGGTCTTCGGACCCGACAAGCGCTCGGCGCTGCGCTTCGGCCCGCACAAGATCAACCTCCATCAGGCGGACAACATGTTCGCGCCGCGCGCCGAGCATCCGATGCCCGGATCGGGTGACATCTGCCTGCTGGTGGATGACTTCGACGGCATCGAGGAGCAGCTCGTCGCCAACGACGTGCCGATCCTCGTGCCGCCCTCCGAGCGCACGGGCGCGCGCGGCAAGCTCAAGTCGATTTATATTCGCGATCCGGACGGCAACCTCGTCGAGCTCAGCACGTATGCCGATCCGCGCTTCAAAGCAGCGGGGGCCGACGATGTATGACTACTACTGGTTCTTTCCCACGGCCCTCGGCGCCGGCCTCGTTCAATGGGTCATCGCGGCCGGCATCGGCGCACTGTTCGTGACAGCTCTGGTGCATGACGCACAGGGCCGGCGCTGGCTCTGGTTGTTCGGAGACATCGCCTTCCCGCCGATCGGGGTCGTACGCGGCCTGCTGGTGTGGCTCGAAAAGATCTAGACGATGCCGAATGCGGACGACGCCATCGAACTGCTGAGCACCATGGAGATGGCGGCGGCGGATCGTCTTGCTGTTGCTGCGGGCGTGCCTTCGCTCACGCTGATGGCACGCGCGGGCGAGGCCGTCGCCGAGGTCGCCGGCACGATGGTCGGCATCGGTGCGCGCATTCTCGTGTTGGCTGGACCCGGCAACAACGGCGGTGACGGCTTCGTCGCGGCACGGCGGCTGCTCGAGCAAGGCTATCGCGTGCGCCTCGCATTGTTGGGCGAGTTCGCTGCGCTCAAGGGCGATGCCGCCCACTATGCCGCGCGCTGGCCGGGGCCGGTCGAGCCGGTCGATGGGCCAAGCATCCGCGACTGCGATCTCATTATCGATGGGCTCTTCGGTGCCGGGCTTTCACGTGCGATCGAAGGTCCCGCCGCCGAGGCTATTGACGCGGTCAACGCGTCAGGCGTGCCCGTGCTCGCAATCGATGTCCCGAGCGGTCTCGATGGAACGACCGGCAAGCCGACAGGACCGGTCATCGAAGCGACACGGACCATCACCTTCTTTCGCCGCAAGCCTGGCCATGTCCTGCTCCCGGGACGCGAGCTCTGCGGTCCGGTGACATGCGCCGCTCTCGGCATACCCGCCAGCGTGCTCGATCAAATCAAGCCGCAGACGTTCGCAAACAGCCCAGCAGTCTGGCGCGCCGCCCTGCCCCGGCAGAAGGCGGACGCACACAAGTACACGCGCGGGCACGCCGTCATCGTCTCCGGTCCCGCGGAGAGTACGGGTGCGGCGCGCCTCAGTGCGCGCGGGGCGCTGCGGGTCGGCGCCGGTCTCGTCACCGTGGCGAGCCCGCGCGCCGCCTTCCCGGTCAATGCCGCGCACCTGACGGCGATCATGCTGAAGCCCTTCGACGTGCCGGAAGGGCTTGCGACCATACTGGCTGACAGACGCCGGAATGCCGTGCTCATCGGCCCCGGCTGCGGTGTCGGACAGGCGACCTGCCGCATGGTCGAGATCGCACTCGCATCGGGCCCCGCCGTGGTCCTCGATGCCGATGCCTTGACGTCGTTTGCAGAACTCTCAGCCAGCGCCGGATCGGACCCGGGTCCGCTCGGGTTCCTTCCAGGGGCCGCAACGGGCAGCCAACCGAACCCCGGGCGGCTCTTCGGCGCCATCAAATCCGACGCCAAACGCCCAGCTGTCCTGACGCCCCACGACGGCGAGTTCCGGCGCCTCTTCGGGAAGCTTCAGGGCTCTCGCCTCAAACGGGCGCGCAGCGCCGCCGCCGAGAGCGGCGCGGTGGTCGTCCTCAAGGGCGCCGACACCTGCATTGCAGCTCCAGACGGCCGGGTCGCCATCAACGAGAATGCCCCACCATGGCTCGCGACGGCCGGCTCAGGAGACGTGCTCGCGGGCTTCATCACCGGCCTGCTCGCACAGGGTGCGCCGGCATTCGAGGCGGCGGCAGCGGCCGTCTGGCTGCATGGTGCAAGCGCCGAGAGCGCCGGCCCCGGGCTCATTGCCGAAGACCTCCCCGAGGCGCTGATGCAGGTCCTTCCCTTATTCAAATAAGTGCATACTGGAAACAATCAACCTAAAATTGCATTCTCCGTTTACCTGCACATTCCAATAGGATTTCTGCTCACATTAACCAATCTATTGCCGGAATATTAACAAGCGTATCAAAACGCTACAATTCTTCCTGAGAATCCGCGACTTAACAGAGTAAATTTTCCGTAAACTCTCTTGCATCTGATAAGAATTCCATCCTATAAGTAAGGTTAAGGAAACGCTACCTCGCAAATGCCTGCCGAGGCGCCGTTGTCCTTATTCTTCAGGAATGGGGGAATTCCCGTCATGCATACCTCCGCGAGGGCAGCGGCAACGACCACAACAACGGTTGCCGCGCCGGCCATCCATGCGCAGACGTTCAATCACAACTTTCTCGCCGATGTGCGGATCGACCACGGCCCGCGGGACCTCTACGCCCGGCTGTTCCTGCGCGGCGATACGATGCTGCGCGAGCGGGGAATCAACCTCACCTTTGCCCCCCTCGAGGAGCTCCTGGAGGTCAACCGGCGCAACAGCGACAGTTGGCGCTCGCTGCTGCCGATCTTCAATGTCGAGGATGGCGGCTTCGCCGACGAGAACGGGTTCTGCCTGCTGGCCCGCACGAGCAGCGGCCAGGTCGTCGCGGCCCAGGCGGCCCGCGTCTACGACCTCACCGGAACGAGCTTCAAGGACGAGACGGAGAGCCTGAAGCTCTTCTATCCCGATCCGGATGCCCAGCGTCACCCCGGCGAGCAGGTCGTGGTCACCGCGCCCTCGGCCTCGACGATCACGGGCCCGACGACCTTCTCCGGCGCGGTCTGGTATCACCCCTCGATGCGCAAGCAGGGGCTGACCTCGATCCTTCCGCGCATCACCAAGGCGCTGTCCCAGACCCGCTGGGATACGGACATCACGCTGAGCTTCATGGCCGAGGAAGTCGTGAAGGCGGGCACCGCACCGCGGACCGGCTATGCCCATGTCGAATGGGCGATCGACCTGATCGAGACCCCGGTCTCGCCGGGCACGGTCCACTCGGCGCTGATCTGGTCGAACCGCGACGAGCTGGTCGACTATTTCTCAGGTCTGCTGGCGCCGCGAGACACGAAGGTCGATCCGGTCGTCCACCACCGAACCGCCTAGGAGGTGAATCTCCTGGTTCGAGACCTTGATCGGCACGATCAGGCGCTGATAGCGCATACGCAGACGCCCTTCGCGGGGCCAGCGCACGATCGCGTCGACCTGGTCCAGACGCGGCGCATTGGACACGAGCGCCTCCTTGTAGGCGTCCGCGACCCAGCGGCCGTAAAGCCGGTCGGGCTGCTCCTGAATGGGCGCCCCGACCGCGCATGAGCGCCAGACATCATAGTTCGCGAAGATCCCGCCGCCGAACTCGGAGAACACGAGCTTCTCGGCGCTGCGCTCGCCCTTCACCACCACATAGCGATGGCCCAGCAGCGGCTCGAGGAGACGGCGCAGCTCGACCTCGTTGAGGTTGGCCGAAAGGTGCGGCCACTCGCGGAATAGCTGCTGCATGGCGTGCGGATCGCGGACCGTGGGGCCCTCGAGCTTGCGCGACAGGAACTCGTCGGGACGCTGGCGCTTAGCTTCCTCGATCAGATCGTCGAGGCGGATCAGCGCGGCCTGGTTCGAGCGCAGCATCTCGTTCTGCCACTCGCTGTCGAGCCAGGTCAGAACGATACGATCGAAGCGGCGGTTGAGGAGCCAGCGGTAGAGCGCGTCATAGGCGGCGTCGGCCGTGAAACTCGGGCGCAGGCGGATCTGGGCCGACTGGCCATAGACATTCGTCGCGATGAAGCCGAGATTGACGACCGCGTAGTCGGAGAATTCGCCCCCCGAATAGGGCGAGTCGTAGGCATGACGGAGCTGGCGCGAGCTTCCGTCCCACACTTGCCCCTGGTCATCTATCAACTGCAGACTCAACACACGGCTCCGCTCGTCACATACAGAGTGTGACAGTGAAATATCAACACAGTCGCGTTGCTAATTCGTTGCAATCGACGCGATTTTTGTATGTGCTCCATCTACCATATAGTTGTAGGCGCGCCACATCCAGGGTCTGCGTCACCGGCATATCCGGCCTGCACCCCGGCGCCCGTGACGGGCCAGATCGAGATGGAAGTGGTCGCGGTGGAAGGCATCCGCATTGGGGCCGAGGACCGTCGTGAACGTGCGGCAGGCCCCCCGATGGACGGCACGGAGGAACTCTCGCTCGGCAGCGTTGCCCTTCCAACCCGTCAGTACGGAGATCTTGCGCCCGTCCGCCAGGACGAAGGCAGAGATATCGAGGGCGTTGGCCAAGCCATGCTCGGACAGCACACCTCCGGCAATGCCATTCCGGGGCCGGCAGGAATAGGACGCCGCCACCTTCAGCTCCACGACGTCCATTCGGAAGTAGCGGCGCGCCGCCGGCATGACCGATGTGACGACCCAGTGGTCGGTCGCGGGGACCATGGGGCACTGCAAGGTCGCCTGCGGCGTGAGGCTGACGGCGCCGTGGGCCGTCGCGCTGACATACAGCGGCTGAATGGCGCCGCACGCACTGGGGCCGCCAAGAGCACTGCGCCGGGAAATATGCGGGTTGTTTCGGACGTAGCCCGACGCCAAGCAGCGACGCTCCTCATCGGCCCGCCACGGCTCTTCCTTGGCGACGAAGTACGCCTGCTTGCCGCAGCCCTGTATCTGGAGCAGCGCCGCAATCGTCAGCCCGAATTTTACCGACCTACGCAACATGAAGGAAAGTATACGGTGGCTCAGCCTAAGAACTGGTCAACGCTAATGACCCAGAAACTCAGATTAGTGCGGCACTTTGTTGCGAGGATGTCCCGGGGCTGACGAAGCGTTCATGATCGGGCAAGAGTTGCTGCTGCGCCAACGCGGTGCGGGCGCGGTCATGCGGCGCGGCAGGTCCTCATTGCCCGAGAGCCATGGAGCGTCTACCTTCACGCGTTCTGAGATAAGGAATGTCCCGGGCAGGCCCGGCGACGAGGGAGCGCCATGATCGATCTTTATACTTGGTCCACGCCCAATGGGCGCAAGGTCTCCATCATGCTGGAGGTGGTTGCGCTCCCCTATGCCGTGCATCCGGTGAACATCTCCAAGGACGAGCAGTTCAAGCCCGAGTTCCTTGCCATCAGCCCCAATAACCGCATCCCCGCGATCGTCGACCGCGACAATGGCCTCGCGCTCTTCGAGTCGGGCGCCATTCTGATGTATCTTGCCGAGAAGACCGGAAAGTTCTGGCCGACCGACGAAAAAGGGCGCTGGAACACCATGCAGTGGCTGATGTGGCAGATGGGCGGCATCGGCCCCATGCTCGGCCAGGTCCACCATTTCGTGCGCTTCAACAAGGGCAAGGCGCCCTACGCCGAGGAGCGCTATCTGAAGGAGGCTGCGCGCCTCTATGGCGTCCTCGACCGCCAGCTCGCCAAGTCCGAATACGTGGCGGGCGACTACACGATCGCCGACATGGCCATCTGGCCCTGGATCTCGCGCTTCGAGTGGCAGGGCATCGACCTTGCCCAGTACGAGAACGTCAGCCGCTGGTACAAGGCCATTGCCGCACGCCCGGCTGTTCAGAAGGGCTATCACGTACCTGTACCGCAGGACGGCATCCCCATGCCCTCCTGAGTAATGCGTTGGCCGCCGAGCGGCCGTCACCAAGATCCATCAGCCAGCGCGCGCCAGCAAGGAACGCCGCCATGAAAACAAACCCGACCTTCTCCGGCGTCATCGCTCCGGTTCTCACTCCCTTTGGCGAGGACGGCGCGCCCGACCTCGACCGCTTCGTCGAGCACTGCGAGTGGCTGCTCGAGGACGGCTGCACGGGCCTTGCGCCCTTCGGCACCACGAGCGAGGCGAACTCGCTCGGGATCGACGAGCGCATGGAGATGCTCGAGGAGATCGTCGAAGCCGGCATTCCGCCCTCGAAGCTCATGCCGGGCACGGGCATGTGCTCGCTCTCGGATGCGATCCTGCTGACCGATCATGCCGTCGAGCTCGGCTGCGGCGGCGTGCTGATGCTGCCGCCCTTCTACTACAAGAACCCGAGCGAGGAGGGCCTCTTCCGCTTCTTCGCGGAGGTCATCGAGGAGGTCGCCGACGAGGACCTCAAGGTCTACCTCTATCACATCCCGCCCATTGCCCAGGTCGGCTTCTCGCTGCCGCTCATCGAGCGCCTGAAGAAGGAGTTCCCGACGACCGTCGTCGGGCTGAAGGACTCGTCGGGCGATTGGAACAACACCAAGGCCATTCTCGAAGCCTTCCCGGACTTCGAGGTCTTCCCGGGCTCGGAAGCCTTCCTGCTCGACGCGCTGCGTCTCGGTGGTGCGGGCTGCATCTCGGCGACGGCCAACGTGAGCGCGCGCGCGATCCGCGAGGTGTTCGACAACTGGCAGGGGCCGAACGCCGACAAGATCCAAGCGAACGTCACCGCACTCAGGATGGCCATCCAGCAGTATCCGATGATCCCGGTGCTCAAGGCGCTCCTCGCGCACTACCGCGATGACCCGCTCTGGGCCGAGCTTCGGCCGCCCTTCACGGAGCTCCCCGAGGCCGAGGCCGAGAAGGCCATCCAGACGCTCGCCGAGGTTCATGGCTTCAAGCTGAACTTCGCCGAGGCCGCGTGAGGCCACCATGGCGCCGACACTGGCCGTGCGGACAAGGCACGCGGGTGACGGCGCCACCCGGCCAACCGACAGTGCGCAGGACGCCCGCGCACTAGTCGCGCGCGAGGCGGCAGCCGCCGGCTTCAGCGTCGTGCGCATTGCCCGCGTGAGCGATCTCGGCGCCGAGCCCGGCCGGCGCTTTCTCAGCTTCATCGCCGATGGCCAGCATGGCGACATGGACTGGCTCGAGGCCAAGGCCGAGCGCCGCCAGCATCCGAATGCCATGTGGGCAGAAGCACGAAGCGCCATCGTGCTCGGCCTCAGCTACGCGCCCGAGGAAGATCCTCTCCGTTTCCTCGATCAGCGCGATCGCGCGAGCATCTCCGTCTATGCCGCGCGCCGCGACTACCACGATGTGGTCAAGCCGCGCCTCAAGCGCGTCGCGCGCGCCCTGCAGGCAGCGACGGGCGAGGACGTCAAAGTCTTCGTCGATACCGCACCACTCATGGAGAAGCCGCTCGCAGCGCTCGCCGGTCTCGGCTGGCAAGGCAAGCACACGAACCTCGTCTCGCGCGAGCACGGCTCGTGGCTTTATCTCGGGGTCATTCTCACGCGCGCCGAGATCGCAGCCGACGAGCCCGAGCGCGATCACTGCGGGCGCTGCCGGCGCTGTCTCGACATCTGCCCGACGGCGGCATTCCCAGCCCCTTACCGGCTCGATGCGCGCCGCTGCATTTCCTACCTCACCATCGAGCACAAAGGCCCGATCCCGCACGAGTTCCGCGAGGCCATCGGCAATCGCATTTTCGGTTGTGACGACTGCCTCGCCGTCTGCCCGTGGAACAAGTTCGCGCAGGCCTCCCACGATCAGCAGCTCGCCATTCGGCCGGAGACACAGGGGCCGCGCATCGCGGATCTGCTCGCGCTCGACGATACGGCTTTCCGGGAGCGCTTTGCCGGCACGCCGATCCGCCGCGCGGGACACGTACGCTTCATGCGCAATGTGCTGATCGCGGCCGGCAACAGCAGCGACACAGCACTCGTTCCGCTGATCGAAGCCTTGCTCGCGCACGAAGCGCCGGTCGTACGTGGTGCAGCCGTGTGGGCGCTCTCGCGTCTCGTTCCGCGTGCGCACATGACTAAGCTCGCGGCAGCGCACGGGAACGATACGGATGCTTCCGTCCGCGAGGAATGGACAGCGGCGCTCGCCTCATGAGCACGCTTCTGTGCATCGGCCTCGGATATACGGCGCGCGTCTTCGCGGCGCGAGTTGCGGCTCAGGGTTGGCGTGTCATTGGAACGGCGCAGACTCCCGGCGGCGCAGCAGCCATCGCGGCTCTCGGCTATGAAGCGATTGCTTTTGACGGCACAGCCGCGAGCGACGAACTGCGCACGGCCCTCGCCTCGGCGACGCATCTCCTCGTGTCCGCGCCACCCGATGCATCGGGTGATCCGCTCTTGCGGCATCACGCCGGTGATCTACCCAGCGCGCGCCCCTGGGTTGGCTATCTCTCGACGGTCGGCGTGTATGGCGATCACGGCGGCGCCTGGGTTGATGAGACAACGGAGCCGAAGCCGACGAGCAATCGCAGTCGCTGGCGGCTTGCTGCCGAACGATCATGGCTTGATCTCGCGCAAAGCAAGGGTCTTCGCGTCGAGATCTTGGCCGTCGCGGGCGCCGGGGGGGGGGGGGGGGGGGCGCTGGACGGCGTCGGAAGGGGCGGGGCCCGGGCGATGGTGAGGGGGGCCAAGATCTCCAGCCCCGTCCAGGTGGGGGTTATGGCGACCGTCCCGGGGGCCGGGGCCCCCGGGCCGTGGGGCCCCGCCATCAATATGGCCGGGGACGCGGGCCCCGCCCCGCCACAGGACGTGCTCGCCTACGCCGCGACACTGCTCGGGTTGCCGCCACCACCAACCGTCGAGTTTGCCACGGCCGACCTTACGCCCATGGCGCGCAGCTTCTATTCGGAGTGCAAGCGCGTCTCCAATGCGCGTGTGAAAGATGCGCTCGGCATCGCGCTCGCTTACCCCACTTACCGCGACGGATTTGCCCGCGACGCCGCGTTGATCGGCACGTGAAGCAATTCACGAACCCAAGTTGCGCGTGAAGGAATTCACCCAGCATTCATCCCAAGTCCGCGCGGCCGCCTAAATCGAAGCGTACCGTCATTCCGTACTGCGTACTTGAGTTGTTGAGGCCGCCAGCCCCCTGGCGCGCGCTGCGTTGATGATTTGTCTCCGTCGAGGGAGTTGCGGCATGTCCGCCCTGAAGCGTCGCGCATATTTCTCTCACCTCACATTGCATCGTACGACCGGGATCGCCGGTGCTCTCGCCTCCGCAATCATTCTGAGCCCGCTTCCGGCTTCGGCCGATCCCGCAGGAAATCCGGCGCACGCGATCGCCAACCGCTTTGCCGAGGATGCCCAGCGCGCCGAGGCTCAGCGCAAGGAAGCGGCGCAAAAACAGGCGCAGCAGCGCAGAGAGCAAGCAGCCAAGGCCGCTAAGGAAAAAGCGCAGAAGGCCCACGAGGCCGAGATGCTCGCGCGCGCCCGCGTCGAGAATGAAGAGCGCCGAAAGCTCGAAGAAGAGGCCGCACGGCTCGACGCCATGCGCGCCGAGCGCGAGGCGCGTGAAAGCGAAGCTGAGCGCCAGCGCGCCGAGAAAGCGCGTCAGATCGAGGCCGCGCGGGAAGCAGAGCAAGCGCGTGTCGCCGAAGAGGCGCGCAAGGCCGAGGAAATCAAGCGCGCCGCTGAAGCACTCCGCATTGCCGCCGATCAGGCCGCGGCCGAGGAAGCCCGCAAGGCCGAAGCCGCACGCAAAGCCGAGGAGGCACAGCGTCTGGAGGCGGCACGCAAGGCTGAAGCCGCACGTCTCGCCGAAGCCGAGCGCCGTGCGGAGGAAGCCCGCCGTGCCGAGCAGGCGGCCTGGGCAGCGGAGGAGGCCAAGCGCGCGGCTGAGCTCCGCAAGTCCGAGGAAATTCGCAAAGCTGAAGAAACGCGCAAAGCCGAGGAAGTCCGCAAGGCCAGTGAGGCCCAGCGCATCGCAGCCGAGCGCGCCGCCGCCGAGGCAGCCGCACGCGCCGAGACCGAGCGCCGCGCGACAGAGGCGAGCCGCGCCGTGCAGCGCGCGACGTCCGACGACGCGCGCCGCGTCGCCGACATCGAGGCCGATGCCGAGATCGCGCGCGTAGCCGAGAGCCTGCGCCGCATTCGCGAGGAGCAACTTGCGCGGCACACGGGCCCGGCGAGCGGCACGATTACGGGCACTGTCCAGGAACGCGCGCACGAGCCGTCATCGGGCCAGGGCCGCATCACCGACAACGAAGGCTTCCGCGATGTCCCGCTCGCCCCGCCGCGCTCGCGCGCCGGCACCGAGCGCCCCGCGCTGATGTCACCAGAACCCAAGCTCGCCTATGACGGCCACGTCACTATCCTCCTGCAGATGGAGCCGCGCTATCGCCGTGGCCGTGGCTATGAAAGCATGGACCCTGTGCTCTGCACGGCCGGCGGCTGCTACGTGAGCAATGGCCCCGATCAACCGGCAACGTTCCTGCATGGCAATCGCGCCGTGCGGTTCGGCAACGCGATCGGCCGCCGCGCCGGTGCCTGCAATCACGCCACCACGTGCGTCTTTCGCAATGTCGATCTCGGGGCTCTGCCCGCGGACGTGCAGCCCGTCGACATCCGCGTGATCCGGCATGACCGGCGCGAGCCGGAGCGCATCGAGACGCTTTCGAGCTGCCGCGCGGGCGCGGGCGACCGTGTCACGTGCACGGGCGCCATCCACGGCGATGGCTACACCATGTGGGTGATCTCGGAGGCTGCTGCCGAGCGCCTGCCGCCTCACGCTTTCGAGTCGGCATTCGACGGCGGGCTCGTGGATTCGGCCGAGGCCGATCCCAAGCTGAACCCGTGGCGCGACCGCTGGTAGCTCATTTCGCGTACGAAACGCCGGCGAGACCTTCTAGCGCGCGGATCATCAGATCGAGATCCTCGGGCCGCGAGAGACGATGCTCGCCGTCCGGCACGGCCGAGACCTGCATGTGATCGCCCGAGAGATGCGCGACGAGATCGAGCGTGTGCTCCCAGGGCACGTCCGGGTCCAGCAGGCCGTGCAGCACGTGGATCGGCCGGCCGGGATCGAAGGGCGCATCGCCAATGAGGTGATTGCGCCCTTCCTCGATGAGGCGCCGCGAGATTGCGTAGTCGCCATCGCCATACTTCGAGGGTCGCTGGAACACGCCCTTCTCCAGGATGTCGCGCTTCGCGCTCTCCGAGAAGCGCGCCCACATGAGCCGCTCGGTCATATCCCAGGCCGGCGCGATCAACAGCAACCCTTTGATGCGCGCGGTCTCGGCGGGCGCCTCCCCCCTGAGCGCGCGCCGCACGAGCCGCGCGCCGTAGCCGCCCACGCTCCCGCCCGCCAGGGACAGCGGCCCCCGCGGAACCTGGCTGAAGACGGCCAGCGCCCCCCCCAGCCCCCGCCCGGCCGGGCCGCCCCCCACCCCCCCGCACGTCATGCCGCACCCCCAATAGTCAAAACGCGTGCAGGGATGGCCATGCTCGGCGGCCCACCCAGCGAGCACAGAGGCCTTGGTGCTCGTCATTTCCGACTTGAGACCTGAAAGCCACATCACGCCGGGCGTCTTTCCCGGCTTTCCGGGATCCGCCAGATAGGCAATGCGGCGCCCAGATGCATCTCCTGGCGCTCCGGCCCCGACTTGCAGAAATTGTGGTTCGGCCTCTGCCATTCTATAAACCCTCGACACTGCTGAGCCGCGCGGGCTCCTTGCCTCGAACCATAGCCGATCCCGATGGCCGATCAGACACCGACCATACTGCAGATCGTTCCGCGGCTCGATACCGGCGGCGCCGAGCTCTCCACGCTGGAAATCGTCGCGGCGCTCGTGCGCACCGGCGCGCGGGCGCTGGTCGCGACCGAGGGCGGGCGCATGGCCGAGCGCGTCACGGCACTCGGCGGCGAGATCATCACCCTGCCGCTCGAAACGAAGAACCCGGTGACGATCTTCGCCAATGGCCAGCACATAGCGAGCATCGTCCGCGAGCGCTCGGTGTCGCTCGTCCATGCCCGCAGCCGCGCGCCAGCATGGAGCGCACTCATGGCCGCGCGGCGGGCAGGCGTCCCCTTCGTCACGACCTACCACGGCGCCTATGGCGAGCGCGGGCGCATCAAGCGGCTCTACAATAGCGTCATGGCGCGCGGCGATACCGTCATTGCGAATTCGCGCTATACGTCCGACCTGATCCGCTCCCGCTATGGTGCGCTCGCGGGGACACCCGTGATCATTCCGCGCGGCGTCGACATCGCGCGCTTCTCGCCCGACAGCATCGATGCAGAGCGCCGCACGCGCCTTCGCACGGCGTGGGGCATCGAGCCGCATGAGCGCGTGATTCTCCATGCCGCGCGCCTCACGACGTGGAAGGGCCAGCGAGTCCTCATCGAGGCCGTCGGCCGGCTACAAGCCGAGGGTCGTCTCGGCAATGGCGTGCTGGTGCTGGCTGGCGATGCGCAGGGACGCAACGACTACGCCGAGGGCCTGCGCCAGCTCGCCAGCGAGCTCGGCATCAGCGATCGCGTGCGCCTCGTCGGTCACGTGGAGGATATCGCAGCCGCCTTTGCCGTCGCGTACGTGACAGTGGTCGCCTCCATCGAGCCCGAAGCCTTCGGGCGTGCTGCTGCGGAAGCACTCGCCGTCGGCTGTCCGACGATCACGACCAATATCGGTGCACCGCCCGAGATCGTCCTCGCCCCGCCGGAGGTCCCGCGCGAGCAGGCAACGGGATGGCATGTGCCGCCGCGTGATGCTGCCGCGCTCGCTGATGCCATCGCCGAAGCGCTGGCGATGCCGGAGGCCGAGCGGCAAGCCATGAGCGCGCGCGCCGTGGCCTCCATTGCCGCGCGCTTCACCGTCGCGGCCATGCAGCGCCAGACGCTCGCAGTTTACGACGGCCTGCTCGGCACGCAGCTCGCGGCGCGGTTCACGGCATCGCAGACGCATCCGGTTTGACAGGCGGCGGCCCAGGTGAAAGTCTTGCAGCGCTCTTTGAAGCCAAAGCAAAATTTTATGGGAGTTCGCCCGCCATGGTCGCCACCACGCCATTCCTGAAGGATGCCGACAAGCTTGGGCCCCTCGCCTCGCGCTATCTCAATGTCGCGGAGCTGCCCTGGCAGGAGACGCGTTTTCCCGGCGTCGACATGAAGGTGCTCGTCGAGGACAAGGAGAGCGGGCTCGTCACGGCGCTCTTCCGCTTCGCGCCCGGCACTCAGCTTCCCTATCACGAGCATGTCGAGATCGAGCAGACCTGGGTGCTCGAAGGCACGCTCGAGGATGAGGAAGGCATCGCCACGCCCGGCAACTTCGTCTGGCGCCCGGCCGGCAACCGCCACAATGCGCATTCGCCGAATGGCTGCCTTGTGCTCTCGATCTTCCTCAAGCCCAACAAGTTCCTCGACAAGGATACCTCTGGCTGGGATACGAAGGGCGGCACCTGAGGTCCCTCGCGACCAAGAATAAGCAAAGGAAACACCCCCAATGACCGCCCGTACGCCGCGCATGCCGATGATCCCTGATGCCGAGATGACGGAGGCGCAGAAGGCCGCCGTCAAGGACATCGTCTCCGGCCCGCGCGGCCATCTCGTCGGCCCGTTCATCCCGCTGCTGCGCAGCCCGGATTTCATGACGCGCCTGCAGAAAACCGGCGAATACCTGCGCTTCAACAGCGCGCTCGAGCCGCGCCGCTCAGAGATGGTCATTCTGATGACGGCGCGCCTTTGGACGCAGGCCTTCGAGTGGCACCACCACCGCCCGATCGCCGAGAAGGCGGGCCTTGCCGCGGACGTCATCGACGCCATTGCCGAGGGCCGTCGCCCGGCCGAGATGGCCGCTGACGAGGCCGTCATCTACGACTTCATCGACGAGCTTTCGCGCGCGCGCTCCGTGAGTGATGCGACGTATAAGCGGGCGGTGGAAGCATTCGGCGAGCGCGGCGTGATCGATATGATCGGCATCCACGGCTACTACAGCTTGCTCGCCATGGTGCTGAACGTCTCGCGTGCGCCGCTCCCCGAAGGCGCGAAGCCGGGCATCGATCCGCTGCCCTGAGGCGGGCTACACTGACGGGCCGCCCTCGAAACCGAAGCGGCGCTTGATGCGCTCGAAGAGCTGGTCGCGCACGCGCCGGTACACTTCGAGCGTCTGCTCGCGATTGCCCTGGCCGACCATCAGCGAAGCATCGAAGGTCGGCCAGTACTCGACATCGACGGCCATGGTGCGCGTGAGCTCCAGGGCCGAGTGGTGCGCTTCGGGCGAAAGCGACACGATGAGATCGAAGGAGGTGTCGTCGAGGTCGGCGAGCGCGAGCGGCGCGTGGGCGGAAACGTCGATCCCGATTTCGTCCATGACCGCTGTGACGAACGGATCGGTCTCCTCGCCGGCCCTGACGCCGGCAGATGAGACATAGACGCGCCGGCCCGCCAGATGGCGCAGGATGGCTGCGGCGATCGGCGAGCGCACGACATTCATCGTGCAGGCAAAGAGCACGGCCCCCGGCAGCTCACGTACACCACCCTCGCTGCTGGCCGCGCCCCCGGGCATGGTGCGTCAGCCCTTCCAGTGCAGCGCGCAGATCAGCGTGAAGAGGCGCCGCGCCGTGTCGTAGTCGACGTTGATCTTGCCTTTGAGGCGCTCCGTGAGCAGGCGGCTCCCTTCGTCATGCAGCCCGCGCCGTCCCATGTCGATGGCCTGAATGCGCGAGGGCGGCGCGGTGCGGATCGCCTTGTAGTAGCTCTCACAGACAATGAAGTAGTCCTTCATCACGCGCTTCAGCGGTGAGAGGGAGAGCATCAGAGTGTGTTCGCCGGACACGGGCTCGGTGTCGACGATGAAATGCAGGCGATCCTCGATGATCGCGAGCTTGAGCGTGAAAGGGCCATCGCGCCCCTCGACCTCGAAAGTATTGGCGTCGATAATGTCGTAGATCGCGACTTCGCGCTCGTGCTCGATGTTCGCGTTGCCGCGCGTGATCGAGGCCTCGTCGAGTGTGATGGCGACGAGCCGTGCGCGGGACGGAGCATCGGGCGTCTGGCTCACGCGCCCTCCTTCTTCGTGTCGGCGGCAAGCGCGTTCGGGCCAAGCCGCACGGCAATGGAGCGGCGGTGCGCATCGAGCCCCTCGGCGGAAGCAAGGCGCATGGCCGCCGGCCCGAGTGCCGCGAGCGCACTCTCATCGAGGCGCAGGATCGACGTGCGCTTCATGAAGTCGAGGACGCCGAGGCCCGAGGAGAAACGCGCACTGCGCGCCGTGGGCAGCACGTGATTGGAGCCGGCAACATAGTCGCCGATCACCTCGGGCGTATGCGCGCCGAGGAAGATTGCGCCGGCATTGCGGATGGCGTCCGCGAGCTGATCCGCATCGCGCACGGCAATCTGCAGATGCTCGGCGGCAATGCGGTCGGCGAGCGCGGGGGCTTCGCCGAAGTGCTCGAGGAGGATGACCGCGCCGAAATCGTGCCAGCTCTCGGCAGCGATCGCACCGCGCGGCAGCACCTCGAGTTGCCGCTCCACGGCGGCGCAGACGGCTTCGGCAAAGGCTGCATCGTCGGTCATGAGGATCGACTGCGCGGCAGTGTCGTGCTCGGCCTGCGCAAGGAGATCGGCGGCGATCCACTCGGGATCATTGTCGCGGTCGGCAATAACGAGCACCTCGGACGGCCCCGCGATCGAGTCGATGCCGACCGTACCGAACACCTGCCGCTTGGCGGCCGCCACATAGGCATTGCCCGGCCCGACGATCTTGACGACGGGCACGATCGTCTCCGTGCCATAGGCGAGCGCGGCCACAGCCTGCGCGCCGCCGATACGATAGATCTCCTCGACGCCTGCGAGATGCGCCGCCACGAGCACGAGCGGGTTGAGCTGCCCATCGGGCGAAGGCACGGCCATGACAATGCGCGGCACGCCAGCGACACGCGCCGGCACGGCATTCATAAGCACCGAGCTCGGATAGGAGGCCGTCCCACCCGGCACGTAGAGGCCCACGGCCTCGACGGCCGTCCAGCGCCCGCCAAGCTCGACGCCGAGCGCGTCGCGATAGCGGTCATCGTACGGGAGCTGGCGCTGGTGGTAGGCAGCAATGCGGTCGCGCGCGAGCGTCAGCGCCGCGACGGTCTCGGCATCGGCCGAGGCAACGGCAGCCGAGATCTCGTCCGCGCCGATGCGCAGGCCCTTGGCGCCGGCATCGAAACGATCGAAGCGTTGCGTGAGCTCGATGACCGCCGCATCGCCGCGCTTGCGCACGTCGGCAAGGATGGACCGGACCTGCGCGTCCACGTCCTCGGAAACCTCGCGCTTCTGCGTGAGGAAGCTGCGGAAGGCCGCCTCGAAGCCGGCATCGGATGTCCTAAGGCGCGTTGGCATGTGTCGTACTTTCTCGCCGGCAATCATCCCCCTCTCCCCGTTTCACGGGGAGAGGGCCGGGGTGAGGGGCGGCGACAAACACTGTTGTCGCACGTGCCGTCGCCCCTCACCCTAACCCTCTCCCCGCAAGAGCGGGGAGAGGGGATTCTAAGCACCCTGAAACCTCAGTGGCGTTTATTTGATCTGACGGCCGCTAGACCGTCTCGTCGTCTGGATGCTTCGGCACGGCGCGCGCTTGCCAGGCCGGACCGAGGTCCTTCATCTCGGCCTCGATGCACTCGACGTGCAGCCGCACGGCGCCGCCCCCGGCAAACACCAGCGTGACATGCCCTTGGGGATCCTCGGTCGCGGCCGGCTCGAACTGGATGGCGAGCAGCTCCAGCACTTCCTGCCCGGCCTTCAGATCGATGCCGCTGACCTGGGCGCCGAGCACACGCTCGAAGCGCAGCGCCGCCTGCCGCCGCGTCGGCGCCCTCGCCCTGCCGCCTGGCGCCACTGACGTCCAGTCGAAACGGTTGAAGATGGCCGCAAAGCGCCGCTCGCGCGGCACATAGGCCATGTCGCCGACCTTCAGCACGGCATCCTGCATATGCGCGGAGACGATCTTGAGGTCATCAGCGTCGAGGGCAATGAGTTTGAGATTGTCCATGCTCGGCCTGGCACTATCCGCGCCGCCAGCTCCCCCAAGCCGGTGCGCTATCGAGGCAGACTGATACCCGCCAGCACGCGGCGGTGCAACAAGGCCGACGCCGTCATTTCAAGCGCTGGTTGTGGAACCCGCCTTCAGCTAACCTTGCAGGCAGCGATGGCCACGCGCGGCCGTCCGGCATCCAGGGGAGAAACGCACATGGCCGAAAAGGCAGGCATTGCCGTCATCACGGGCGGCTCGAGCGGCATTGGCGAGGCGACCGCACGCCGGCTCGCGCAGGACGGCTACCGGATCGCCATCCTCGACGTGAACATGGATGCAGCCGACGCCGTCGCCCGCGACATCGGCAATGGCGCCCGCGCCTGGCGCTGTGATGTTGCCAATGCGGACGCCGTCGAGGCCGCAGCCGAGACGGTGGCCAAGGAGATGGGCGCCCCGCGGGTGCTGGTGACGTCCGCCGGGCTGATCCCGAATACCGAATCCATCCTCGACATGGACATGGCCGCCCACGACCGCATGTGGCAGGTCAACTATAACGGCACCCTCCATGCCTGCCGCTCGTTCGCGCGCCGCATGATCCCCGAGCAGCGCGGCGCCATCGTCACCATCGGCTCGATCAATTCCGCCCAGCCCCTGCCGATCCCTGCCTACAATATGGGGAAAGCGGCCGTGGCGCGCCTGACCCAGCTTCTTGCTGTCGAGCTCGGCCGCCACAACATCCGCGTCAACAGCGTTGGCCCGACCTACGTCATGACGCCGCCCTTGCGGGCCAAGGTCGCCGCCGGCCAGCGCGACATGAACAAGATCATGAGCGTGCACGCGCTGAAGACGCTCCCCGAGCCCGCGGACATCGCCGATGCGATCGCCTTCCTCGCCTCGGAGCAGGCCCGAACGATCACGGGCATCCTGCTGCCGGTCGACTCCGGCTGGCTCGCGGGCGTTCCTTATCTGACGTACGCGGGCGGCGTGCCCTGGGAGAGCTGATGGCGCACCCGCCCGATCCAATGGGAGAGAAGAGGAGTTATCCGTGGCCGACTTGAAGAGCCTGATCCGCACCATTCCCGACTATCCGAAGCCCGGCATCATGTTCCGCGATGTCACGACGCTCTTCGGCGACGCGCAGGGCTTCAAGGCGACGATCGTGCGCATGGCCGAGCCCTGGCGCGGCGAGCCGGTCGACGCGGTCGCGGGCATCGAGGCGCGCGGCTTCATCCTCGGCGGCGCGGTGGCGGACCGGCTCGGGACGGCCTTCGTGCCTATCCGCAAGAAGGGCAAGCTCCCCTGGAAGACCATCGGCCAGGAATACACGCTCGAGTACGGCATCGATGCCATGGAGATCCATGCGGACGCCATCCGGGCGGGTGCGCGCATCCTGATCGTCGATGACCTCATCGCGACCGGCGGCACTGCAGAAGCGGCCGCCAAGCTCGTGCGGCGCTCGAACGGGCACATCGTCGGCGCCACCTTCATCATCGATCTTCCCGATCTCGGCGGGCGCAAAAGGCTCGAAAGCATGGGCATTCGCTGCGAGACGCTCATGGCCTTCGAGGGACACTGAGGACACGCGCCGTGAGCGACGTGCGCACCATCGACGTGCTGGTTGTCGGGCTCGGGCCTGCGGGTGCGAGCGCTGCAGCCGCGGCGGCGTCGCGTGGCGCCCGCGTCGTCGCCATCGATCGCAAGCGCGTTGCCGGACACCCTGTGCAGTGTGCCGAGTTCGTACCGGCGCTGATCGGCCAGCAGGTGCCCGCGCTCGATCAGCATCGCCAGCAGCGCATTCGCGCCATGACCACCTTCGTCGAGGACGAGCCGCCGCATTTGCGCGAGCAGTTCTCGGGCGTGATGATCGACCGGCAGGCCTTCGATGCCGCCCTCGTCGCGCGCGCCGAGCAAGCGGGCGCCGAGATCTGGTTCGGCCTCTCGCTCCGCGGGATCGATGCTGATGGCACGGCGCAGCTCTCCGACGGGAGCCGCATAGCGGCGGCCGTCATCATCGGCGCGGACGGGCCACGCTCAGCCGTCGGCGCCGCTGTGGGCATCGAGAACCAGGTGCTCGCCGAGACACGGCAGATGACCGTACCGCTGCTCATGCCCTTCGAGGAGACGGACATCTTCCTCTCGCACAAGCTGCCCGGCGGCTATGCGTGGCTCTTTCCCAAGGGCGAGGTCGCCAATCTGGGGCTTGGCGGCGATCCGCGATGGCGCTCGCATTTCAAGCCGCTGCTCGACGACCTGCACGCGCAGCTCGTCACGCAAGGACGTGTCGGCAGCGATGTGCTCGGTCACACGGGTGGCGCGATCCCGAGCGGCGGGATGCTGGAGCCCGTGGCGAGCGTGGGCGCGGCGCATGTGCTGCTCGCCGGCGACGCGGCGGGCCTGACGAACCCGATCACCGGCGCCGGCATCATGTCGGCCGTCATCTCGAGCGAGATGGCTGGCGAGGCGGCTGCAGCGCTGGTCGCGGGCTATGCCGATGCGGCCGCCAGCTACCGGGATGACCTCGCCGACATGTTCGAGGCCTCGCTTGCACGTGCCGTTGCCCGGCGCGAGGCCCTGATGCGGCTCCATGACGTCGGCCAGCCCGGCCCCGATGACTTGCGCCGCGCCTGGATTGCCTTCCCGGAGTACTGGGCCGCGTGAGGTGCGGGTGGTTTTTCGCGGGCGGAGCGCAGTCCATCCTTGCGCGATCGGCGCCCGTTCGCTAAGAGAGCCACCTCGCCCCGATGCTTCGCGCTCGCGGGTGCCTTACGGGATGGGCAGTTAGCTCAGCGGTAGAGCACTACCTTGACATGGTAGGGGTCACAGGTTCGATCCCTGTACTGCCCACCATCCCTCCAAGACCTCCTCCATCTGAATTTCCCGTAGTCTGGTTGTTTTTCGGCCTCTGACTACGGGCGCATCTCATGCTGCCTGGAAATTAGGCATCCCTAAGGTTGACTTATTGTGGCGGAACCACGATTGGTTGCGGCGGCGCCTAAAGATTAACTATAACGACAACGCCGATGACAGAGACAATATTTGGCAGCAAGAGAGTATTGAGTATGAGAGGACCGACGACCGCAAGCGTTGCGGATCAATTGAGCGAGAGATGGAGAGAGAACTCGGAGATGCCGCGCCTGGCGTTCACCTCACGCTTCAAGGAACTAAAGCAGAAATTTTCCGATCTGCGCTTTGAAATTGGCAGGATGTCTTCCGGATTTCACGAAGGCGTAGGATATATCGACGAGCTACACTATCATCGAAAGCTTGATAGGCTCACGGACGAAATGCATGGGATCTGCATCGATCTCTGCGGTCTCAGATCGACGTGCGTCGACCACTTGAGATTGAAGATTTCGGCCCTGCTTTACCTGCTCCCCGACGAAGAGGACACAGAGCCGAGACTGGCAAAGTCCCTCCTTTTGGACCTCGACGAGCAGCAACGTCTGCAGGTTTCGTCGATCTGCACGCTACGAACCCAGACGAGCTGAGTAGAGCGGCTCCCACATCAGGCTTATCCCAGAAGGCGGCAAGCGCGGACATTCGCAGCGCCCACTGCACGCGCG
>Ga0066256_1000920_pt1 | contig 30759 bp, 29 predicted proteins | sample ThiBio_1000_biof_FD_87107 | JGI IMG/M metagenome (GOLD analysis project Ga0066256, IMG submission 87107) | Wastewater bioreactor microbial communities from Cape Town, South Africa - Thiocy_expt_1000_biof (version 2) | ecosystem: Engineered > Bioreactor > Thiocyanate-remediating >... | reverse complement strand
CGCCGCCGGCCTGGAGCTGCCGCATGAACAGGAAGAACATAAGGATCAAGAAGCCCATCGGGATGAGCGTGATGATCGTGCTCGACCAGAACGGCGACTGGTCTTCCTTCTCGAAGAAGATCTTCGGGGGCTGAGCCTTGGGGTCCTCGGGCGTCAGCGTCTCGATCAGCTTCTCGTCGGCGACGGGGCCCACGGCCTCTTTCCAGCCGCCACCCTTGGCCTGGTCCGCACCGCGGACGCGGTAGCTGTACTCGCGGTCCTTGATCTTGATCTCGTCGACCTTGCCCTGCTTGACCTCGGTCACGAAGTCTGTGAAGGCGACGGGCACCTTCTTGTCGGGGGGGGACAGGAACTGCCAGATCGTGAGGAACATCACGATCAGGACCACCCAAAGAAGAAGCGTTTTGTGGGATTGCTTCACGAGGACCTCAGACTCCTAGGCTACTACGTCAGATGCACTGCATCGAGGGTCGGATTCGCACGAGTTTAGTGATTTCTTCCGTCTTCTTCCGTCGGCCCCGTCGGCGCGACACGCCCACGAATGAGCGCGTTTTGCGCGTGCGGACCGATCGGGCCCAGGAAAACGGGCGCCGCATGCTTTTGGAGCTGGGTCTCGCTCGAGGCAAGCAGACCTCGAGCGCCCTTGGGCGCTGCAGCGCGGCTCGGGCAGGCTAACCACTCGGTTTTTCGGGGGCAATGTGCGCTCGGGCTGCGTTCGATCCGTCGATGGAGGTGGGCGCGTTCGCGGTCCCGCGCCGGCGAGCGCGAGGATCCACGCTCACGACGAGCCCGCCGGGGAGCCAGACGCGTGCGTCGTGCGATCCGGAGGCCATCAGCCGCGTGAGGGCTTCCTGCGTCGGTCGCGGGAGGGACGACGCCCATGCCTGCGACTTACCACGCAGTTCGGCGTTGACGAGCTCGTCCGCTAGCGTCTCGAGATGTCGCACGATGTGTGGGTCGAGCTTCTCGAGGAGCGGGAGGACAGCCTGCCGCACGGAGGTGCGGAGGTAACGCGGGTCCTCGTTCGACGGGTCGCTCGCAAATGGCACCGCGTGGCGCTCGACGTGGAGGAGGACGTCGGCGCGCCGTGCTCGGAGGAGCGGTCGCACGACCGTGACACCGGGCGACGGAGGGGCCGCGGTCGTCACGGGCGCCTCCGCCCGCGGCGGGAGGACGCCGAGCCCGCGCGTCCCCGCGCCCCGGAGGAGGCGCATGAGCAGCGTCTCGGCGCGATCGTCGGCGTGGTGTGCCGTCGCGATCGCCGCTCCGCGACCGCGCGCCACCGAGGCGAGCGCGCTCCAGCGGAGCTCGCGCGCGCGTGCCTGCAGGTTTCCCCCTCGCGGAACCGTGACGCGAGTGCGGTCGAACCGAACGCCGACGGATGTCGCGAACTTCTCCGCAAGGTCGAGCTCGCGCGCGGCTTCGGGGCGCAGTCCATGGTCGACGCCGTGCGCGAGGACCTCGAGCCCGAGACCGGGACCGAGCCGGGCGAGGACGTCGAGGAGCGCCATCGAGTCGGGGCCTCCGCTCACCGCGACGAGGATCGGCGTGCCCGGTGGGAGCGCGCACTCGCCCGCGCCCGTCATCGCTCGGCGCACGATCGTGGCGAGCGATGCGGGCCGGCTTCTCTTGCCCGTCGTCTCGCCCGCCGTCATGCTCGGCTCGCAGGAGGCTCGAGGGCCACCACGGTCTCGACGTGGCTCGTCTGTGGGAACATCTCGAAGGTCTCGACGGCGCGGACGACGTAGCCGGCCGCGGTGAGCGTCTTCACGTCACGCGCGAGCGTGGGCGGATCGCACGCCACGTACACGACGGCCGGAGCGCGCCCCGCGGGGCCCTTCGCAGCACGGGCTGCGAGCTCCTCGGCGACCGCGCGCGCCCCTTCGCGAGGAGGATCGAGGACGACGAGCTTCGTCCCGCGCGGGATCGGATGAGCGCTCGCGTCGGCTTCGACCACGCGTGCCGAGAGGCCGCGCGACGCGAGGTTCTCGCGAGCGGCCTCGCAGGCGTCGTGGTCCTGCTCGACCGCGACGACCTCGCGATCGCGCGCGAGCAACACCGTGAGGTTGCCCGCGCCGGCGTAGAGCTCGACGCACGGACCGGGCGCGAGCTCCCGCGCGAGCTCGCCGATGCGACGCGCGAGGAGCGTGTTGCCTGCCTCGGTCGCCTGCGAGAAGCCACCGGGCGCGAGTCGGAGCGGCGCGCCGTCGGCGCCCAGGATGAACGGCGTCGGATCGCCGATCTTCGCGGGCGCACCGGAGAAGCGAGACGTGCGTCCTCGCGCCTTGAGGTCGTCGGGGCGCCCGTCGCCGGTGAAGATCCGGGCGCCGGCGAGCTCTCCGTCGCGGACGGCGCGCTCGAGGCGACCGAACACGGCGCCCGGCAGCTCGCCGCTCCAGCGCAGATCGAACACGGCCTTGCGCGCCTGGCCCGGACGGCCGAGGCCGAGTCGCGCCTCGCCGCGTCCGCTCGCTCCCTCGAGCCAGCCGGCGAGCGCGTCTCGCGCGCGATCGAGGATCGGGTCGAGCACGACGCACGTGTCGACGGCCGCGGGCTCGTGCGAACGGCGGCCGAACATCCCGATGACGACGCGCCCGCGCTTCGCCTCGGCGTGAACCCGAGGGCGCGACGGCCATCCAAGCGCAGCCGCCGCATCGGTCGACGTGCGCGCATGGTGGCGTCACGCGCGAGGCGCTCGGCTCGAGCACTGCGAGCAGGCGCCCGCGCGCCGGTCGCCGTGTCGGATCGTCGATCTGCGTCCGCACGCGCTCGCCCGTCAGGACGCCCGGGACGAAGACCGCACGGCGTTCCCCTTCGATCGTGCAGATCGCGACGCCCTCACCGCCTGGCGAGAGCTCCGCGACTTCCGCTTCCAGGGTGAGCGATCTCATGCCGACGCCTTAGCACGGGCCGGCGCGCTCCGCGCCCGGATGAGCCAGGGCTGGACGCGTCTGCTTCAGTTGGTGCAGCCGAACACCGCGTAGCCTCCCGCGGGATCGTTGCCCCCGAGCACCTTCGCCGTCGTCCAGGCGACTGCCACGCGCGACGGGGTGGCGGCTACGGAGATCCGTCCGTCGCGGACCGTGTTGATCGCCGAGATGCGCGACTCGCGTGCGAACGAGACGCTGCTCCGCGGCGTGAGCGTGGTCGACGCGTTGTCGTAGACGTGAAGGGCGATCGCGCCTTGTTTGAGAGCCGCGAAGTAGGCGCGGTTGCCGAGGATGGCGACGCCGCCGGCGGTCCCCTTGCCTGCTCCCTCGACGGAGAAGCCGCTCGTGTCGGCGGGGCTGCCCTTGCCGAGATCGAATGCGCGGTACGTCACCGAACGCCCCGGACCGCTCCCGTCGCTGAGCACGATGACGCGCCCCCCGAGCGTGGCGATCGAGCCCCATTCGCCCGGGAAGGTGATCGGGGCGCGGGGCGTGTTCTCTGCTGCGTTGATCGACGTGATCGGCGTGTTGGACGGCAACATGAGGAGCCGGAGCTGGGGCTCGTTGGGATCGATCGGCTCGTCGTCGCCGACTCCGGCATCGCCCACGCTCGGGGGCAGGCCGCCGACGCCCACCGCAAGGAGCGCGAGGACCTTGTCGTTGGCGGTGACCCACGCGTCGGTGATGCCCTTGGTGCCGCCGAAGCTGCCGTTCGGTCCGACGATCCCCTTCGCGGGGTCCATGTTGGCGATGCGCCCGACCCCTCCCTCGGTGAAGACCACGAGGCCGCCTTCCGGCCGCAGCGCCGAAGCGCGCGCCGGGCCGAGCGTGACGCGTACGTCGTTCGGCGAGCTCGAGACGTAGAACTTGCCGATCGTCGGAACGCCGAGGCCGGGGTCCGCCTCGCTCGTCGTCTTGAAGTTGAGCAGCTCGAGCGCCGGCTTGCCGCTGCACGGGGCGCGGGCAAGCGCGATCATCCCTTCTTCGCCCTTCACGACGAGGCCGACTCCGTCGGTCTCGTCCGAGTTCGCGCAGCGATCGGGGAGGCCGGGCTTCTCCGCTTGGAGAGCCCCACCGGACGAGTCGATCGGCAAGAGGATCAACCTCGCGCCGCCGCCGTTCGGATCGAGCTCGCGGTAGACGATCATGAACCCGGTCGTCGTCGCCGCGATCGCCGGCGCGCTCACCAGCGTGCCCTGACCGCCGGCCGAGTTGACGAGCGGCCCTGCGCCGAGGAGCTCGAGCGAGCAGCCGGCCCCGACGCTCGGATCGGCGTTGTCGTTGGCAGGGACGCACTTCGCCGCCTGGCACGAAGCTCCGACCGCGCAGCGTCCGGTGTCGTCCTCCGCGGCGTCCATCCGGATCGCTACCTTGCTGACCGCTCCGACGTCCGTCTCCCGGCACCCGCGCGCGAGCACGCCGCACTCCGCGTCGCGCGCGACCGCCGCGAAGGCGTACTTGCCGTTCGGGATGTCGCCGAACTTCGGCCCCGCCGCTTCCTCACGCCGGAACGCGACCCGTGCGGTGGCGCCTTCGGGGACGCCGTTCGTGAGCATCGGCGCGACGGCCGCGCAGGTCGCGTCTTTGAACGCACCGACCTCGAACCACGCGGTGGTCGCGACCAGATCGCTCGGGACCGTGATCTCGAGGCCGATCTCGCGGTTGCCGTTGCACGCCGCGCCGAACAGGAGACAGACAGCGAGCGCGCGGACGATCCTCATCGGAAGCTTCGAAGCCATGCCCGGCGAGCGGCCGGAGCATGGCCAATACTGTGCCGAGATCGGGCTCGGGGCAACACGTCTGGAGGCCCGAGCCCCGGGCGGACGGGGAGCAAGCAACGAGCTCCGCCGCGGATCAGGGCTTGTCCAGCGAGATCCGGACTTCGCGCGTCTGCTCCGGCAGGACCTCGACTTGGAGCGTCTTCTTCACGCCGTTGGGAGCCGAGAGGACGAGCGCGTGACGGCCCGACGGGACGGGGCGGTTGAAGATGTGGCCCGGTCCGAGCGGCGTGCCGTTGTCGATGATCTGGTCGCACTTCGGCATGCACACGACGGTGAGGGCACCGAGCGCCGACGAGGACTTCTTCGGGACCGGAGCCGGAGCGGGGGCCGGTGCGGGCGCAGGCGTGGCGCGCGCCGTGGCCACCGCGGTCGGTACGGGCACGGGCGCGGGCGTCGGTGCAGGCGTCGGTGTCGGGGCCACCGTCGGCTGGACCGGTGGCGCCGTCGGTTGGGCGGGGGCGGTGGTGACGGCGACGGCTGGAGCCGTCACGGCCTCGCTCGGCTCGCCCGTGTGCGCGGGAGGCGGCGGCGTGATCGTCGTCGTCGGCGGTGCGGTGACCGCACTCGACGGCGTCGAGCTGGCAGGCGCCGCGGACACCGCTGCGTTGAACGCCGTCCGCGCGGCCGTGAACGGACCGGCGACTGCGCCCGCCGTCCCGGTGGTCGCGGCGTTGTTCTGCTGGGCGCGGGGGGCCGGGCTCGTCGTCGAGATGATCGCGATCACGACGCCGGCGATGAGGAGCGCGATCGAGCACGAGAGAGCTGCAACGACCCACATCGGCGGGCGGCGCTTGAAGCGCTGCGCCGTCATCGTGCGGTTGTCCCGCCCGAGGCTCATGTGCGGGTGCATCCGGTTCGACGGATGGCCGCCGCGTGCGATGAACTCGCCGCTCTGCCCGGTCGGATGCGGCCCTTGCCGGGCGAAGCCGTCGCCGAGATGCATCGGCTGTTGCCCGTAGTCGTAGCCGGGCTGCGGCATCGCCATCGGGTTCTGTCCCGACATCCCCATCGGATCGGCGAACGGCACCTCGCCCGTGAACGACGGCGCGTAGGGTGAAGGCGGTCCGAGCGGCGCCTGCTGCGGGAGCGCCGCGGTGGATGGGAAACGCTGCCCGGGGGGCCGCGGTGGGGCAGGCGCCGGTCCAAGAGGCATCGGCGCGTTCAGGCTCCTGCCCGAAGGAGCCGGCTGCGGGAAGCCGGGGCCGCTCTCGTGCGTCGGCCCTTGCTCGCGCGTGTTCGCGACGATCGTCTGATCGCCGTCTTCCTCGAACTCCTCCGGCTCGATCAGCTCGACGCTCTGCGGGCTGCCGTGCGGACGCGGGCGGTCCTTCGCCGCGATCTCCATGAGCGTCGGGGGCTCGCTGAGGGCCATTCCTCCGCGAGCGGCGAACGCCTCCTCCATCATCGGTCCCGCCTGGATGGTGGGGCCGTCCCCGTCGGAGGGGTGCGGCTCGTCCATCGCGGGCGGAGGAAACGTCGGGGGCGCGCCGGCGGCCGGCCGCGGCGGGGGGGGGGGGGCGCCCCGGCGGAGGCGCGTTGCCGGCTCCCGGGCCGCGCGGCGTCGTCAGCGAGACGGCGGTCTCCTTCGCGTCCTCCGGAAGGATCTGCGGACCGGCCGGAGGCATCTGTCCCTGCGGCGGCGGCATCCCCGCTGCGGGCAGCGGCCTGGGCGGCGCCCCGGCGGCGGGGATCGGCTTTGCTGGAGCGCCCGGCGCGGAGGGCTGGACCTCCGAGTTGGTGAAGTCGGAGCCGAGCTTCGGCTTCGAGAGCATCTGCTCGACGTTGATCGTCTGCGTGACCTCGGCCGCCCAGCGGAGGTGAGCCTCGCGCTTCTGGATGCGATCGGTGAAGATCGACTGCGTATAGGCGGCGACCTCATCGGAGGCGATGAAGAGGCCGCGACGCATGAGGAGCGACTGGAGGGCGCGCGAGAGCTCGCGGGCAGTGCGGAAGCGCTCGCCGCGGTTCTTCGCGAGCGCCTTCATCACGATCTTTTCGAGGTCGACCGGATACCCGCGAATGAGGGTGGACGGGCGCGGGACGTTGCACTCCTGCACCTTGGCGAGCGTGTCGAGGTCGCTCTCCATGCGGAACAGCCGCTGTCCGGTGGTGAGCTCCCAGAGCACGACGCCGAGCGCGAAGATGTCGGTGCGGCGGTCGATGCCTTCGCCGTGCACTTGCTCCGGCGACATGTACGCGAGCTTCCCCTTGAGGGTGCCGGCGCGCGTGTGGCTCATGCGCGAGCTGAACTTCGCGATCCCGAAGTCGACGACCTTCGTGACGCCGTCGTACGTGACGAAGAGGTTGTGGGGGGTGACGTCGCGGTGGACGAGATTGAGCTTCTCGCCGTTTTTGCCGAGCAGCTCGTGCGCGGCGTGCAGGCCTTCGGCGGCGTCGGCGATGACACGGCAGGCGATCTCGGGCGGCATCGCCGTGCCGAGCTCCTCGGTCCGCCGCATCACCTCGCGGAGCGGCTCGCCGTGGAGGTACTCCATTGCGATCCAGTACGTGTCCTCGTGCTTGCCGAGGTCGAACACCGTCGCGACGTTGGGATGCGAGATGCGCGCGGCGACGCGCGCCTCGTCGAGGAACATCTGGACGAACGACTCGTCCTCGACGAGATGCGTGTGGATCTTCTTGATCGCGACCCACTTCTGGAAGCCGCCGGGGCCATCCATGCGTGCGAGGTGCACGCTGGCCATGCCGCCTATCCCGATCTCGTCGACGACGCGGTAGCGACCGAGGAAGTAGGTCCCGCCGCCGCCGATGTCGGGCATCGAGCTCGCAGGTCCCATTGGAGGCGCACCACCGTCGTGGCTCGAGGGACCCGAGCCCATGTCCGGACGGTGTGCACGATCCTGCGGCAAGTCGTTCTCCTGTTTCAGATTCGAATCTGGATTCTAGCGCCGATCACTGCTCGCGGACCCCGACCTGTCCGACCGAAACGTTCGGCGTAGGGCGAGTCCCGAAGAAAACCGCGGTCCCCGCCCCGGCGAGGGCGATGCCGCCGATGACGTAAGGCCAAGGCGAAGACCAGAAGGCGCCGCCCTTGCGGACGTCGGGATCTCCCGGCGGCTTACTTGCGGAGCCCGCGCTTCCGGCTTCCTTGCCCTTTCCGCCCCCAGCGACCGCGGCTTTGTCGGCGCTGTCGTCCGGCACCCGCACCCGCTCCTCGGCGGAGGCGAGCCGGTTCTGCTTACCGTCGAGCGCATCGACGCGGATGAGGATGCTCGCGCCGGGAAGCGTGACCTCCGAGCCGACCTCGAACTCGACGGCCTCCGCGGGCTTCGCCTCGAGGGTGACCTCCTTACCGGTCGTCCCGTCTCGGGCGACGAGCCCGATCCGGTTCACGATCGGCAGGTGGGCCTTGTCGAGCGTCGTCGTGACCACGATGGCCTTGCCGGGCTGCGCCTCTCTCGGCACCTGGACCGCGAGCTGGATGCTCCCGATCTTGGCCGTGTCGCGCTTGGCCTTCTCGGCGAGGCCCGCCCCCTTCGATCCCGCTTCGCTCGGCACGGTGAAGCTCGCATCCAGGATCGAGGCCGCGCGGAATGCAGCGACGGCGGAATCCTTCTTCCCGAGCGCCGCGCGAATCGACCCGAGGCGAACGTAGCCTTCGAGCACCTCGTTCGGCGCGAGCCCGCCTTTCTCGAGGGCCTCGCGATAGAGGGGCTCGGCCGTCTCGAGCGAGCCGCGATCCCACGCGGCGCGGGCCTGCCTGAGCGCAGGTCCGCCCGCAGCGGTTTCCGCTGCACGCGCATCGCCCGTCATCGCGCCCAGCACGACCACCGTGCCGAGAGCGACCACGCGCGATCCAAACGCACGGAGAGCGCCAGATCTTTCCACTATCCAAAACGCTATCGGCCCAAAGAGAGCCACGCAAGCATCACCCTTCGTCGGCGTCGAAGGGGCGTCCCTCTTTTCACCGTCTTGCCTCCCCACGTCACGTTCGCCGTCACGTTCGGCGGGAGGTGCCGGCCACCTACAGCGGCCCCGGACCCAATGCCGTTCGGATGGCGCTCACGCGTGCCTGCCCGCGGAAACAGGGAGGTTGAATGGGGAACGGCGAGACCCAGCCTGTAGCCGCCTCACTTCCCCGTTGCCTGTTGCCTGTTCCCTATTCTGCCTCCGTCTCTTTATCGGCACGGCATCGGGCCCCGACCGGTCAGGGGAAGGGTTGGCTCGGTCGCCCGCGCTCGAAGAAGAAGGAGAAGGAGCCGCGGATGTGGCCACGGCAAGGGGGCGGAGGCCCGCCCGGCGAGGCCTCGCGCGGATCGGCGAGGTAGACGTCGAAGCAACCCGCGTTGAGGCGCTGGGCGGCGGTCTCTTCATCGAGCTTCCCGTTCGAGATGCTCGTGAAGGCGATGACGCTCTTGCCGCTCCCGACCCCGCCAGGCGCCTCCTTGTCCGCCGCGCAGCCCTGCGTCGGGTCAGCGCCGCGGAGCGCGGGCGCGGTGCACGTCCCGTCGCTCGGGATCGTCACCTCGTCGACGGCCTGGAGCGTGACCGTCTGCGTGCGGCAGCTCCTCTGGAGGTAGAGCGCCATGTTCACGAGGGCGGGGTCCGCCTCCGCCTTCACGGGGGTGCCGGGAGGCGTCACCTCCGGCGGGAGGTCGACGCGGAGCGGCTCGCGGTACCGGCCCGCGAACCCGCGGCTCGGGTCGGGACGGATCTTCGTGCGGTCGTTGATGAGGATCGTGAGGCCGTCGGAGAAGCTCTGGAAGTCGCTGCCGCTCTGGATGCGTAGCGTGATGGCGTCGCGGTAGGGGACCGCGGCGAGGAAGTCGGGGTTGAGCTCGAACTCGCCGGTCCAGCAGTCCGGCGCGTCGAGCGTGCCGACGATGCGTCCTTCGCCCTCTCCCTGGGAGCACGCGGGCGCGAGGATGGCGATCGACAGCGCGAAGCTCGCGAGGCTCGCGACGCGCCGGCCGACCCGATGCGGTCGCGCGCGCCCGTCTGGACGAGGGCTCCTCACCACACTCGACACTAGCAGATGCGCGCGCCGCCGAGGACGCGGTCGCCGTCGTAGAAGACTGCGACCTGGCCGCGGCTGACGGCGCGCACGGGGCCCGCGAAGCGGATCGTGCCGGAACGTTCGGCGGAGTCGCTCGCGCGCTCGATGCGTCCGAGCGCGCCCTCGTGGCGGTAGCGGACGCGGACGCGCGCGTCGAGCGGGAGCTCGACCTCGGGCGCGACGACGATGTCCTCGATGCGCGTCTCGCTCGATGCGAGGTCCTTCTCGTCTCCGAGGCGCACCGTGCCGGTCGCGGGGTCGATCGACGTGACGAATGCGGGCTTGCCGAGCGCGACCCCGAGTCCCTTGCGCTGGCCGACGGTGAAGCGGTGCACGCCGTCGTGCGCGCCGACGACACGTCCCTCGCCGTCGACGATGGGACCCGGACGGAGACGATCGCGCGCGCGTTCCTCGACAAATGCCGCATAGGCCCCGGCGCCCGCGCCGACGAAGCAGAGCTCCTGGCTCTCGCCCTTGCTCGCGCCCGGGATCTTCCGCGCGAGGGCTTCGGCCCGAACCTCGGTCTTGGTGCTCTCGCCGAGCGGAAACATGAGGCGCTCGAGCTCGGCGCGCTTCGACGCGTAGAGGAAGTAGCTCTGGTCCTTCGATGCGTCGACGCCCTCACGGATGAAGGGCGCGCCGCTCGGGGTGTGGCCGATGCGGGCGTAGTGCCCGGTCGCGACGCGGGCCGCGCCGAGCCGATCGGCGAGCGCGACGAGCTCGTTGATCTTCACGCCCCGATTGCATGCGGCGCACGGGCTCGGCGTCTCGCCGGCGAGGTACGCCTCGACGAACGGCTCGACGACCGTCTTCGCGAAGAGCTCGCGGCGGTCGAAGGTGAAGTGGGGGATGCCGAGCGCGTCGGCGGTGCGCCGGGCGGCGTATTGATCTTCGGGAGCGCAGCAGCGCCCGTGCGCGCCGGGGCCCGCCTCGGGGTAGTCCCAGAGATGGAGCGTGACACCGACGACGTCGTGCCCCGCGTCGACGAGACGGGCCGCCGCCACGGCAGAGGCCACCCCGCCACTCATCGCGATGAGGACCCGTGACGACTTGCCGGACGCGCTGCTGCCCATGACGCGCGCTTCTCTAGCGCATCACTGGCCTTGGAGCACGGTCTTGACCCCGTTCGCTGCGCGATCGACGAGCTTCGCCGAGAGGTCGACGGCCTCGCTGTAACGGTAGACGCCGGCTTGGAGGGCAATGAGCTCCATGTTGCCGAGCTCCTTGCCCCCGCTGGCGCCGCTGACGGCCCGATGCACGAGCGCCTCTCCGCGGTCGACCTCGCGTCCGAGGCCGCGCAGGATGCGCGCGAACGGGCTCGGCCCGTCGCTCGCGGGCGCTGCCGCAGCCGGCGGCGCCCGATGCCCTCCCGCTGCTTTCTCGAGCTTCGACGACCTCTCCGGCAGATCGGTTGTCATCTTCCCGTCCCGTGTGCTCGCGTCACCGACTCGCATGGAGGGTGCTTCGGCCGCTCGGGCGGGGAGTTGCGTCGAAACGACGTCGTGGCCCCGAGCGGCTCAGCCGTCGATTCGAGCGCGCTTGAAGTACCGGGCGATGCTCTCGATGCCGCGTGCATGGAGGCGGCTCGCCCACGACTTCGACAGCCCGAGCTCGCGCGCCGCCTCGTCGAGGCTGACCTCGTCGAAGTAATGCCGCGTCAACAGGGTGCGCTCCTGGTCCGGCAGCTCGGAGATCGCCGTCTTGATCCGGACGACGAGCTGAGCGTGACCGACGTTCGACTCCGGGCTGTGGTCGGGATCCTTCGCGGTCTCGACCGCCTCGCCGCGGCGCGGAGCGAGGAAGCCGAGGGCCATCGCCATCGCCGCGGAGGCGAGCTGATCGCCGAGCTGTGCGTCTGCGGCCGCGGACCCCTGCGGAGGAGCCGCGGCCTGGTTCTCGTTCGCGGCCTCGTGCACGAGGTCGGCTGCCTGGACGGCGCGGAGCTTTCGATAGACCCGCTTCGGGAGGTTGCCGCTCTGTCGGACCGAGTCGATCATCGAGCCGCGGATGCGGAGGTTCGCCCAGCGGCGGAAGGGGATCCCCCGATCGGGATCGAACGAGCGAGCCGCGGCGAGGAGCGCCTCGCGTCCATGGGATGCGAGATCGTCGACGTGCACGTGCGGGCCGAACTGCCGGCGCATCTGCCGAGCGATGATGTCGACGAGCTCGAGCCCCTCGGTGACCCGCGCCAGCACCTCGGGCGGATCGTGCGTCCTCGATTCGTTCCCCACGACGTTTCCCACGATCCTTGTCCCTCCCGCTCAAGTCAAGACCTCACCTCGACGTTCCGGCGACCGAGGCGGCGGAAAGAGGCGGGTGACGAGGTGCGCGCGGAGAGGGGGCGTGCTCGTTTCGTGGTCTCTTCCGGTCTGCTGCGTTGATGCTAGGGTGCGCGTTCCTCCGGGACATCCCGAGCTCGACGACCCGTTCCTCCACTCGAGGCCGAAGCGCCTCGGGCCGAAGGCTCCTCCGCGCTGCAGATCTCCTCCGCAATGACCGATCGCCAGAAGCCGAGCGACAAGGATGTCTCCTCTGTCCGCCTTGCCGCGAGCGAGCGTGTCGGGTCCGTCGACCCCCGCGCGCATGCCGCGTGGCGGACGTGGCTCGCGGCTCTGGCAAAGGACCCCGACGCGGTGACCGCCGCGGCGCTTGCCTACGAGTCCCTCGGCCCCGAGGGGCGCGACGCCTGGCTCGACGCGCTCGACGAGGATGCTCCGGACGTGGGCGTGCCCAAGATCGCGCTCTACGCGCCGCTGCTCGGTGTGGAAGAAGACGACGAGCGCCGCGCGCGCATCGTCCTCAACGTCGTCGGTGCTGCGCGCAAGAGCACGCCCCCGCGTGCGCTCGTGGGGACGCACGGTGAGGACCGCGTCTGTCTCATCGTCACGCCGCTCTACCTCGACTTCGTGGAGATCCTCTTCTGCCGGTACGACCCGGACGTCGGCATCCGCGAGGCCTCCCACAAGTGGCTCGCCCACACGAGCGATGTCGCGACGTGGGCGGCCGAGGTCGGCGTGGTCATGCGTGAAGGGCCCCTGCCGCAGGTCGTGGAAGAGCTTGCGCATGCGGTCGTGGCCGACCGTCGGGGCGGGCGGACAGCTCCGCCGTCGCTCATGCGTTACATCGATTTGTTTGCGCCGGACCTTGCGCATCCCGCAAGAGACGGCGAGCCTGACGAGTAGGCGAAGCCATGGACCGTCCCGACCTCGACAAGCGATGCGGTAGCTGCGCGCGCTTCGTCCGCATCATCGAGACGATCGACGAGAACGGCGAGGTCAAGCGCAAGGGGGAGTGCCTCCTCATGGTGTGGCCGCCGCCCCTCTACGAGCACAACACGTGCTCTCAGTACGTGAAGCGAGGGACGTTCACCGGCAAGCCCGTGCCCAAGGCGCGGACCCCGCGTGGGCCCCGGACCTCTTCGCGCGCAGCCGCGACTCCCGGCGCGCCCCGTGTACCCTTCGAGTTCGAGCTGCCCGAGGAGCTTCTGGATATGAACGCTGACGAATTCCGCGAGGTCCTTCGTGAGGTCATCCGTGACGAGCTCGGCGTTGCCGAGGTCGAGCTCGGCGGACGCTGGCAAGGCGGCGAGGTGGTCCTCAAGCCCGGCAAGGAGGGCACGCAGGAGAAGCGGATCCCGATCGAGTCGCTCTTCGGCAAGATCGTGATGATCCGCGACCGGCTCCGCGTGCTCGAGCAGAAGATCAACGGCAACGGGAAGCTCTCGGCCGAGGAGAAGGTCCAGATGCAGCAGTACGTGACCGGCTGCTATGGATCGCTGACGACGTTCAACGTCCTGTTCGCCGACAAGGGGGATCACTTCGTGGGCCAGAAAGGCGACGACTGAGCGTGGCGAGGGCAGCGACTCCCGCCTCGAGCTCCCTCGGCGTCGTGGCCGTCGCGAGCGCCGGGCAAGCCGGGGCGCGAGCACGGCGTTCGTCGATCGCGAGGAGCGCGTCGCTCGCCAGCGGCCTCGCCTTGCTCCTCGGGTGCGGTCCGAAGGCGGAAGGCGGGCCGCCGGTCGGCATGTCGACGAAGGGCGATGTGCCGCTGCCTTCGACCGAGAAGGCGACCCACTACGCCTTCGACCCGCTCGACGAACGCCCGGTGTCCTCCGAAGCCCATCGCGGCAAGCCGACGATCATCGCGTTCGTCACGACTGGAGACATCATCGGGCAAGCGCAGGTCAGCTACCTCGTCCACATGGCGAAGAACGACGGCGATCGCATCAACTACGCCCTCGTCGCGCTGCATCCGCGCAAGGAGATCGTCCTCGTCGACACGTATCGCGCGACGCTCGGCGTCGAGTTCCCCGTGGCGCTCGGCGACCATTCGGCGACGAACGCGGCTGGACCGTTCGGGGAGATCCCGGCGGTCCCCACGATCGTCATCCTCGATCACGAGGGACGGATCGTGTGGAAGCACACGGGCCTCGCCAAGAACGACGAGATTCGCGGCCACATGCACGGGCTCTGACCGACGGCGATGCGCCTTCGCACCTCGACCCTCGCTGCGGCGTGTATCGCGCTCTCGAGCTGCAAGGTGCCACCGAGCAAGGACCCGCGAGGAGGAGAGACGCCGCGGATGGCGACGACCTGCGCGTCGGTGACCGGGCATCTCGTGAGCTTCGGTGAGGCCCTCGAGATGGCGTCCGCCGACGCCAAGACGCGTGGCGTGACCTACGCCGGGCGGCTCGAGCTCTTGCTGTCGTTCGAAGCGGCGCTCGTCGAGCTCGATGGCGAGCTCGAAGCCATCCGCGGGAACCGGGAGCTCGAACCGCAGCTCGCTGCTGCGCGTGCCGCGCTCGACAAGTCCGTGACCTTCGCCCGCGACGAGCGCGCCACGATCGAGAAGCACGTGAAGGGCCTCGGTCCGCTCGCGAAGGAGACGCAGCAAGCGTGGACGGCGCTGCGGAACGCTTGTGAGGGCAAGCGCGTGCCTGCCGACTGCGCCGGCGTGCGTGAAGCCGTCGGGAAGTTCGACGCCGCGGATACGCCCGCCGAGCACGATCGCGCAGTGGCCGACCTCGCGTCGCGAAGGCTGCTCACGCCACGCGTCGCGCGCGCGCGCGATCGCGCCGTCGCCGCGAGCAAGGCGGTGCAGGCAGCGCTCTCGTCGCGTTCGGAGGCGGCGGCCCCGATGCCTGCGCGATGGGCTTCGATTCAGAAGGAGCTGTCCGGCGCGATGGATGGCCTCGTCGAGGCGTGCAAGGGCGAGAGCCCGGCCACCGCGCAGCTCGTCGCTGCGTCGCGCCCCGACCCGCGCAAGCTCACCGTGCTCGTCCACGTGAAGCCGCCGGCCGGTGTCGAGCGAGCGCTCCTTTCACTCGCCGCGGCGTCGACCGACGAAGACGAGCGGGCGTTCTACAAGGCCCGCGCCGAAGGAGCCTTCGGCAGCGGCTTCGTCCTCGTGAAGAAGGCGGAGAAGGGGGGCACGGAGGTGCTGGTCGTCACCAACCGGCACGTGATCGATCTCGGCGATCGCGCCGCGCTCGAGCTCGCGGACGGGACGTCGCTCGGCGTCGCCGATGTCGTGTACTCGAACCCGAACCACGACCTCGCCGTCCTGAGGCCGACGAAGACGCTTCCCATGGCGGAGGGCTTCGCGTTCGCGCGTTCGCCGGCGAAGGATCAGCAGATCGTGATCGCGACGGGGTTTCCTGGTCTCGTCGGTCGGCCCTCGTACCAGACGACGAGAGGCTACGTGTCGAACGAGAGCTTCAAGCTCGACGACGGCGACCGCCCGCTGACGTATCTCCAGCACACCGCGCCGATCGACTCCGGCTCGAGCGGAGGCCCGCTCACCGACGAGGCCGGCCTGGTGCTCGGCGTCAACACGCTCAAGGTGACGGGGCGGGACTCCGTCGGGCTCGCGGTGCCCTCCCGGTTCGTTCTCGACACGCTGCGCATCGCGGGGACGATCGAGTCGCGGCACGCCTCGGCGCCGGACCGCCACAAGTCGGCGCGCCTCGCTTGCCTCGCGTTCATCGGCGAGCTCGGCGTTGCGGAGCCGCGCATGCCAGTGCTCGAGCAGATGATCTCGAACCACCTCGTCGGCACCTCCGGCCTCGAGGCCGCCTCGGCGCTCGGAGGCGAGGAGGCGTTCGAGAACCTCTGGAACAGCGACTCCGTACGCGCGATGCGCGTCGCGACGCTCGTGCAGGTGCGCTCGGCGTTCATGCTGGGTGGAGGTCCGAGCGTGCTCGAGACGTGCGACGATCTCGATGCCGCGAGCGCGCGGCCGGACGTGATGAGGTACCACGTGCGCCTCGGCAACTTCGAGATGCGCGACGTCGCGCTCCGCTGGGAGCACGGGCGCTGGAAGGTCGACGGCTTCGAGGCGACCCGCGCAGCTCCGCTGAAGCCGCGTTCGCCGAAGAAGCTCCCGCCTCCCGGTCCACCTTCGGGATCGCGGCCACCCGCGCGGAAGGTCACGCCTCCGCGGGCGAAGTAGCGTTCGCCGACGTCATCGCGGACGCATGCGCGTCGTCACTGCGGGTCGGCGACGAGCGGTGCGGAGGTCGAGGAGCCGGCGCCGTAAAAGCTCAGACCCGCGGGCTTCTGCGGGATCGGGATCGTCTTCGTGACGATCTTGTTCGAGCCGAACACGACCTCGAAGAGGTTGCCCTCCTTGTCGAAGCCGTAGACGTTGCCGCCCCAAAACGAGAGCCCGAACACGTCGTTGTGCTCGATCGAGTCCCAGTTCTTGAGCATCTGGCCGGTCTTCGGATCGACCTCGACGAGGCAATCGTTTTGATAGCAGGGATCGGTCTTCCCGGTGCCCTTCACCGTGAGGTACGTCTTGCCCCCCTTCACCGAGGTGATGTCCCCGCTCGAGATGAGCTTCCCGGCCTTGAGCGCGCCGACGACCGAGCGCGCGCCGGTCTTGAGATCGATGCGGACGTAGTTGCCGTCGTCGTAGCCGACGAGCGCCTCCTCGTTCGCATCGAGGGTGCCCTTCGGGACGAACGAGAGCGAGTTGGGGTAGTCCCCGGTCTCGATGGTGTGGATCTGGGTACAGGTCGCCGTGTTCTTGTCGACCGTGTAGAGCGTCTTCCTGGAAACTGCGTAGAGCGTCGACGCCTCGTTGAGCGCGATGTCGTTGATCGGCTCGCAACCCTTGAACTCGCCGATGACCGTGACCGCCTTCGTCGCGGGCTCGAGCTTGTAGAGGGTCGTCGCGCTGTGGCCGTAGACCTCGTGGACCTCCGGCACCTCGGGCGGCGGCGGAGGAGGCTCGGTGCTGAAGTCGCCGGTCGAAGCCGGCGGCGGCGTGTCGTCGCCGGCGTCCGGATTCGCCTCGAAGCCTTGCCGATCCGCGCTTCCAGCGCAGCCAGCAAAAGAAACCGCCAGGCCGAAGACGAGCAGGGTGCGGAGCGCGAGCATGAGCGCGCGGAACCTAGCGCAAGCCGGCGGACCCGCAACCAATCACCGCGTCTCCGATTTCAGGATGTGGGTGAAGGTAGGACTGAAAGCTGCCGGACGAGCTCGGGCTTGACGACCTTTCCCAGGGCGTTCTTCGGCAGCTCGGCGAGAAAGAGGATGTCCTTCGGGACCTTGTACGGCGCGAGCCGCTCGCGTGCGAAGGCGCGGAGCTCGGCTGTTTCGCACCCGGCGCCGCTCCTCAGCACCACGCACGCGACGACGCGTTCACCCCAGGCCTCGTCCGAGACCCCGACCACCGCGACCTCGGCGACGGCGGCGTGCTCGCGGAGCACCTCCTCGATTTCCAGGGCGCTCAGCTTGTAGCCGCCGCTCTTGAGGATATCGACGCTCGTGCGCCCGAGGATCTTGAAGGGCGAGCCTTCGAGCGACGGGTCGCGGGTCACGGTGTCGCCCGTCCGGAACCAGGGCGCGCCGCCGTTCGGGTCGGGCGCGAACGCCTTCTTCGTCTCCTCGGTCTTTCCGTGATAGCCCGCGAACACGCTCGGCCCGCGGATCCACAGCTCGCCGATCTCGACCTCGGCGTGGTCGGGGCCTTCACCGGCGATGCGCGTCTCGACGGTCGGAAGCGGGAGCCCGACGTAGCCGGCGAAGCGCGCGCCGTGGAGAGCGTTCGAGATCCCGACGCCGATCTCGGTCATGCCGAAACGCTCGAGCGGGATCGTCCCGGTGATGGCGCGCCAACGCTCGGCGAGGGTCACCGGGAGCGCCGCGCTTCCGCTCGTCGCGAGTCGGAGCTGCTTCGCGCTCGCCGACCAGCGTGCGCGTTCTTCGTCGGTGGCGGCGTCGAAGGCGAGGAAGAGGCGGTGGTACATCGCCGGAACGCCCATGAAGACCGTCGCGTTCGCCATCTCCTCCCAGACGGCGACCGCATCGAACGAACGCGTGCGCGCGGCAGCGCCGGCGCCGAGCGCGGTCAGGAGCGCGATCGCGAGGCCGTGCATGTGATGGAGCGGGAGCGTGTGGAGGAGCACGTCGCGTTCGGTGAAGCCCCACGCCTGTCCGACGAGCTCCTGTTGCACGCCGATGTTCGCGTGCGTGAGGACGGCGCCCTTCGGCTTTCCGGTGGTGCCGCTCGTGTAGAGCTGGAGGGCAGGGGCGCTCTCGGCGACGGCATCCGCGAGCGCTCGTGCGTCGGCGTTGCCGGCCGGTGTCTCGAGGAGCGTGGCGAGGTCTCTCAGCTCGCATACGCCTTCGAGCGCAGCGCCGTGCTCGCGCATCGGGGCCGACACGAGGACCGTACGTACCCCCGCGTCCTCGCAGAGGTAGCGGGTCTCGGGCGCGGGATGCAGCGGCGACAGGACGACGACACATCCACCGGCGAGCAGGACACCGAAGAACGCCGAGATGAAATCGGCGCCGGGATGAACGAGGAGCGCGATCCGGTCGCCGGGCTCGACGCGTCCCCCGGCGGACAGCGCCGTACCGACCGCGACCGCGCCGCGGACGATGCTCGCGTACGAATGCGTGCCGGTGTCGTCGAGGACGCCGGTGCGCGGGTCGTTCGACCGCGCGGCGAAGCGTGCGAGAAGCTGGCTCATCGAGCGCCCCTCACTACGACGCGCCCCGAAGGCCCAACGCGGCCGCGCGGATCGCTCTCGCTCGATCGATCCGCGCCAGACGCATCGTCACGAGCTCGCTGTCGTCGTGCCGATCGTGAACGACCGATCTGTGAAGAACGATTCGCGACCGTAGATGCGGACCTCGTTGTGCGCGGGTTTTGGCCACGCTGAGACGGCATGGTCTCTGCACGGCACGAGAGCATCGGCTTCGCCCGGTCCGAGCCTCCTCCTCTATACCGGTAGGGTCGCACCTGCCGGATGCAGGGCGGCGACGCTAGGATCAGGGCTTGCTGCACTCATGACGAGGCCTCCGTTCCGGCGGGCACCGTCTCGTCAGACCCCAGCCATTCGAGAACCCATGAACACCGCAGTCCGACGCAGGATCGCCTCTCTGTTCGTCTTCGCCGTCGCGCTCGTCTCCGGATGCGCGATCGATCCCACCGAGGGCATCGCCGCTTCACGAGGCCCTGTTGGATCGCTCGGCGCCGAGTGCCACTGCAGCACCGGTCAAGCCGACTGCGACGGCGATCAGGGGCAGTGCCAGGAAGGCCTGTCGTGCATGCGGACCGACTCGGGCAAGCAGGTGTGCACGCACGCGTGCCCGTGTCCGCTCAACTACGTCTGCAAGGCGGCCGGTCTTCCCGGCGCTCGCCGTGCGTGTTTCAAGCAGATCTGATCACGGCCGCGATCAGTGCAGCTCGCCGACGAGCCACGAGAACGCGGGCACCAGCACTTCTTCCGGTGACGCGCCGCCGGTGTGGCTCTCGCCGCGGCGATCCACGGTAAAGCCGTGGTCGCCGAGCACGAAGAGCAGCGTCCTCGCCGGTAGCGTCGAGACGTGCCGCGCGATCGCCTCTGCGGTCGCCGCGGCGATCGCGTCGAGCGATCCGACGACGTCCGGCGTGCCTGCGAGCAACGCGGGGACGAGATCGAGCTTGTAGAGCTCGCGCGAGCCGGCGCGCACGCGGCGAACGACCTCGGCCGCACGCCCGCGCAGCGACTCGGAGGGCTCCTCGCGCATGGGGGCGCGAAGGGCGTCGAGGCCGCGTGCGAACGTCTCGATCTGGCGAATCGTCGTCGTGGGGAGCGCGCTCCAGAGGAGCGTCTCGGAGGTCAGCGACGCCGCGCCGGTGGCCTCGCGAGCGAGCGCGTCGCGGACGAGGCACCCGAGATCGAAGCGCAGCGAGTTGACGAGCAGGACGTGCGCCGAGCGTGCGTTCGACAGGCGGGCCTGCTTCGCGGCGATGTCGTACGCATCCATCACGAGCCGCGGACGGCGGTTCGTCGCTCCGAACGTCGCGAACGCATCGGTGTACGAGCGCTCGAACGAGCGGCGGAACTCGTCGTAAGCGCGCAGCGCGCGGGGATCGTCGAGCCCGCTCGCGATCGCGTTCGAGAGCGGGACGTAGCTCTCGGCGAAGAGGCGCTCGAAGGCCGCGAGCGGTTGCGGTCCGCGTGCCGCGGAGAGGGCGATCGCCCAGCTCCTCCAGTAGTCGTTCGGGCCGCTCACAGGGACGCCCGCGCTCACCCGACGCGACGCTCGGCGCTCGCGGGGCGACGGCTTGACCGGCTCCGGCGGCGGAGCTGCCTTGATGACCGGCTCCGGCTCCGGCTCCGGCTCGGACGCGACCGCATCGACGGGCTCCGCCACCGCGACGTCCGGCGTGGTCGGCTCGGGGGCGCTCTCCGTCGGCGTGGCCCGCACCGTCTCGGCCACGATCTCGGGGACGATCAGCGGCTGGCGGACGTTCACGGTCTCGGCCGCGACGTCGATCTCGCGAATCGTGACCGCGCCCTCGGCGTCGAGCTCGTCCGCACGCGAGCTCTCCGGCGGCGCCGCTGCCTGGACGATCGCCTCGCCGGCGTCGATTGAAGCCACGCGCGTGTCGTTCGTGGTCGCGTCGTCTCCCGTGAGAATGACAGGCTCGCTGTCGTCTTCGAGACGGTCCGCGATGGCCTCCGTGCTCGAGCGCTCGGAGATCGGCGCATGCGTTGCGACGACCGGCATGCTCGGAGAAGGCGTCATCTCCCAGAGCGGCTTTCGCGTCGCGAGGAGCGAGCCGAGCGGGAGCGGTGCGGCATAGCCGAGGAGCATCAGGTCCGAGTCGTCGATCAGGAGGACCAGCGGCGCCTCCTCGGTCGTCTCGGCGAGCCACCGCAGCGTCGCGCTGTCGTCGGGGGCGAGCACAGGCGCGGCGATCGCGCTCAGCGATCCGAGGGCGATGGCGAGGCCGGTCGCGCCGACGGTGCGCGCACGGAAGAGCTGATCGGCGAGCCGAGCCTGGGCATCCTCCGGCATCGCCGACCACGCGGCCAGGTAGGGGGAGGGGGCGCCCATCCGCGCAAGCTCCCGCTCGACGAGCTCCTCGAGGATCTCCCCGAGCCTTCCCCGGACGTCCTTGGTCGGAGGCGGGACGTTGATGAGAATCGCTCCGTGGCCGAGCAGCTCCGTGCACCGCTGCGACTGTTCCTCCACACTCGCGAACGCCACCTCGCCGCGGAGCGCGTCCCTGCCCGCGGGAGCTCGGCCGTGAAGGACGTTCGTGCGTCCGGAACCGTCACCCCACTCGAGCTCCTCATGCTGCATGCCCGAGATCTCGCCATTCGTGGCCGTTTGGCCCAGTTTCTTGCGACGCTTCGTGCGGCGAGACGAGACGAGGCGAGGCGAGGCCAGAGCGGATGCGCGGCGCGAGGAGAGAGCGAGAGAAGCGATCGAGCGTCGGTGCCCGTTGACCGAGTCGAAGGAGCTTCCTACGCTATGGCTCGTTCCCTCTGTCGGGTTCGTGCTTCGCGGTTTTCATGATCCCCTTATGTATGTGAACCAGGGAGGCAAGCGACCGCTCGTTGCGCACGCCGGACCATCTCTCCGGAGCTCTGGATAATTCGGAAGCCTGAAGCGCGGTCTGAGCCGCCCACCTAGCCTCCGGGCTAGGGGTTCATGACAATCCGCACACGACTCAGCCACGGTAAGGAACGTCTAACGGGCTCTCGCCACAAGCGAGGGCCCGTTGCCTTTTGGTGGGGCCGACGCGGTGCTGCTCGGCTCTGTCGCTTCAGAACGCCGGGACGAGGGAGCCGCGGAAGCGGTCCTCGATGAACCGACGGGTCGACTCGCGGGTCAGCTCCTTGACGAGAGCTTCGATCCGCTCGTCGTTCGCTCGATCGGCGCGCGCGACGAGGACGTTCGCGTAGCGCGATGACGCGTCTTCGCGGACGATGGCGTCGCGCGAGGGGACGAGCCCGGCCTCCAAGGCATAGTTGCCGTTGATCACGGCCGCGTCGACGTCGGCGAGCACGCGCGGCAGCTGCGCGCCCTCGAGCTCGCGGAGCTTCGGCGTCTTCGGTCCGGCGATGACGTCTCGGACGGTGGGCTCCTTCGCGGGGCCGAGGCGGAGGACGCCGGCGGCCTGCAGGAGCTCGAGCGCACGCGCCGTGTTGGTCGGATCGTTCGGGATGGCCACGATCGCGTCGGGGCCGAGATCGCCGAGGGCACGGACCTTCTTCGAGTACACCCCGAGCGGCTCGACGTGCACCCGCGCGACGGCGACGAGCTCTGCGCCACGGTCGCGGTTGAACGCCTCGAGGTAGGGCTGGTGCTGGAAGAAGTTTCCGTCGAGCGTCCGGTCCACCAGGGCGAGGTTCGGTTGCACGTAGTCGGTCATCTCGACGACCTCGAGCGTGATCCCGTCACGCGCCAGGGCGGACTTGATGTGCTCGAGGATGGCGGCGTGCGGGACGGGGCTCGCCCCGATGCGCAACGGATCCGCTCGGCCGTGTGGGCGCTCGGTCCGGCGGCAGCCGGCCTGCACCACGCCGAAGACGAGGACAAGGACGAGAGAAGCGAACATCTTCATCGGTGATCGAGCCTCCGCGCGAGGCGCTCTCCGGTCGCCTGGAGAGCTTGGACGAGTACGACGAGCACGACGACGGTGGCGACCATCACGTCGGTGCGGAAGCGCTGGTAGCCGTAGCGGACGGCGAGGTCGCCGAGCCCACCGCCGCCGATCGCACCGGCCATCGCGGAGTAGCCGACGAGGCTGATCGCGGTGAGCGTGAGCCCGCGAGCGAGCGCGGGGCGCGCCTCGCGCAGGTACGCCTCGCGCACCACCTGGAGCGGCGTCGCGCCCATCGCCACGATCGCGTCGACGAGCCCGCGGGGCACCTCCTCGAGCGCGGCATGCGCGACGCGGGCGACGTAAGGGATCGCCGCGACGACGAGGGGAACGATCGCTGCGCGGGTGCCGATCGACGTGCCGGTCACGAAGCGAGTGAAGGGGATGATCGCGACCATCAAGATGACGAAGGGCACGCTGCGTCCGACGTTGACGAGGGCGCCGACGACGCGGTGTACGAGCGGCCTCGGAACGACGCCATCACGATGGGTGAGGACGAGCACGATCCCGAGGGCGACGCCGATGACGCTTGCCATCGCCGTGGATGCGACGACCATCACGATCGTCTCGAGGGTCGCCTCGAGGAGCAGAGAGGCGAGGGGCATCAGTGTCGCGAGACCATCCATGATGGAACCTCCAGAGCGTCGTCTTGCCCGTGTGGCTGCACGTCCTCTCGACGAGGCCGGAGGTCTCCGGACGCGCGGCTCGGCTCGCCGCCGCGGGAGCGCGTCGCGAGCACTTCGTCCGCCGGACCGTCGTCGACGACTCGGCCGGCTTCCAACGCCACGACGCGGTCGCAGATCGAGCGGGCGACCGTCATCTCGTGGGTGATGATCATCACGGCGACGCCGAGCTCGTTGCGCACGCGGAGGAGCAGGTCGGTGACCGCGCGGGTGGTCGCCGGATCGAGGGCCGAGCTCGGCTCGTCGCAGAGCAGCAGATCGGGCGACGCGGCGAGCGCCCGGGCGATCGCGATGCGCTGGCGCTGGCCGCCGGAGAGGTTCTTCGGGTAGCTGCCCGCGCGATCGAGGAGCCCGACCCAGCCGAGCAGCTCTCGCGTGCGGCTCGCGACGAAGTCGCGCGATGCGCCTGCGAGCTCGAGCGGGAGCGCGATGTTCTCCTGCGCGGTCCGCGACGGCGCGAGGTGGAGCTGCTGGAAGACGAGCCCGACCCGCTTGCGCAGCTCGCGGAGCGCTGGGCCGCTCACGGCGCCGAGGTCGCAGCCCGCGAGCCGGATCGCGCCCGCGTCGGGGCGTTCGAGCGCCGCGGCGCAGCGGAAGACGGTGCTCTTCCCCGCGCCGCTCGCGCCGATCACCCCGACGATCGCCGCGCGCGGGACCGTGAAGGACACGTCGTCGAGCGCCGTCGTCGACGCTGCGCCCGCGGCGGAGTAGCGCTTGCTCACTCCGTCGAACGCGAGCGCGGGAGTGACCGTCGGCGCGGTGGCCGTCGTCGTCGTCGAGGCGTGCTTCACGACGCCTCCCGGCTTTCGGAGGGCCGCCTCGGCTCGGGGCTCCGCCAGCCGAAGCGGTTCGAGAGGATGTCGCGAAGGATGCCGCCGCCGACCGCTCCCACGACGCCGAGCAGCACGGAGGACGCTGCGCTCAGGCCGGCACTGGTGCAGCGGAGCGTCCCCGCGACCGCGAACCATCCGAGACCGAGCGCGTCGAGGAGCACGATGCTCCGCGCAGTGTGCTCTCCGAGGTGATGCCCCCAGAACCAAGCCACGACGAGCGCCGTCGCGACGGTGGCGAGATACGAGCCGCGCGTGAGCGCGAGCGGCGTTCCTTGCTGGAGAAGGACGTCGCGTGTGAGGCTGCCGCCGAGGCCGGCCGCGAACGCGAGCGCGGCCATCCCGACGATGTCATACTCACGCCGGCTCCGTGCGAGGAGCGCACCGGAGAGCGCGCCGCTGAAGATCGCGACGACCTCGACGGTCATGATCAAGCCTGGACGTAGTCGGAACATCTTCCGTTCGGCTCCTCGACGGAGCCGTCTCCTGACCCCCAACTGACGATGGCATCGACAGGTGCGGCCGCGACTCGCCCTCCAGTTCCGAGGCGATGCCGACGCGCACCGATCACCGCGACACGCGCGCGTAGTGTCTCGATGCGTGGGCTGCCGGCGCGGATGGCGCGAGGAGACTCTTCCTCAGCGCATCGACGCCGGCCGCCGACAGGCGCACGCGCACCTGCGCAGGGCGCATCGACGATGAGAGATGGGGGCGCGCTCTCCAGCCATCCGCGGAGGCGCCCCGACCGCCTGCAGAGTTGGGCCTTCGGCCCGCGTTGAGTTCACCCGAGGCACGCCGCGGACTGTACTGCTCGCGGCGGGGCAGTCAATGCCGATTTCGTTAAAATGAAGTGACGTCTCTTATGGTGGATTTTGGCGTCGGCCGGCTACCGGTGCGCGCCGGGCTCCTTCAGCCACCACTTCGACCGAGGCACGCGGGCGATCCTCCGCAGGGCGTGCGGAGGCTCCCGAGCGGAGACGCTTGCGTCGATCCGCGCGGCCTTCGCCCGAGCGCGTGATCGCGAGGAGCGACCTCGACCGAATCCTCACTGGCACGGGAGGAGCGTCGCGATCCAGTCATCGAGGAGCTTCACGCCCTCCTGGTCGACGGCACGGCTCACGATCGGCGGCATCTGGGCGCCGGCCGTCGGCAGATCGCCGGCGGGTACGCGGCTGCCGGCGAGGACCGACATCAAGCTCCGCTCCGGGGAGCCTCCGCGGATGTACTTGTAAGCTCCGCCGTCCGGATCGGCGCGGAAGGTGTCGACGCAATAGCTTTGCGTCCAGACGTCGAGCTCCTCGAGCGTTGCGGGGGCACCGCCATCGGCCGGCGCGAGGTCGGTCGCGCGCACGAGGAAGTGGCTCTTGAACCCGGCGCTCGCGTTGGTGTTGGCGTTGTGGCACGCGCCGCAGTTCGTGTGGACCCAGCCGACGGCCGCGCTCGCGACGGGGGAGCCGGGGAACGCGAGCGTCGTCGCGGGAGGCGCCTTCGAGAGGGCGCCCTCGGCTGCGAGCTTCTCGAGCGTCTGTCCGGTCGCCGTCGCGAGCCCGAGGCTCACTGCGTCGAACCCGAGCACCTGATCCTTGCGACCCATGTGGCACTGGTCGCATTGACCCGTGCTCGGGATCTCGTACGGACCGCCGTCGAGCCCGATGCCGTCGATGGTCTCGCCGCCGTCCTTGCGTACCGCGTCGGTCTCGTCCGCGTTCCAGCGATACGCGGTGTGCGCCCAGCTGTTGTCGGGGAGCTTCGTGAAGAAGCGCGTCTCGATGCGCTTGCCCCCGATCTTGAACTCCTTCCAGAGCTTGGTCCCCGGCGGGTAGACCCACTCGTTCCAGTCGGCGATGTCGATCTTCGAGCCGGCGGGCAGATGCACCCATCGCTGCTTCTCGGCTCCGTCGCTCCAGAACTCGAGGCCCGGCTTGTACGGCTTCACGTCCGTCGCGACCGTCTTGTCTGCGAAGGACGAGTAGAGGCCCGTGCACTCGAGGTGCTTGTGGATGCCGTCCGCGTCGAGGTCGGCGGTACAGTCGCGCTTCGACGCGTCCGAGCCCGCGTCGTTCGGAGGCGAGCTCGAGTCGACCGCCTCCGCGTCACCGCCATCGACGTCGTCCTGCGTCACCGGGCTCGCCTCGTCCGCGCAGCCCGCGCCCCACGCCATCGCGCACGTCGGAACGGCGAAGAGGATCGCCCGCCAGAGTCCCGCGCCCGATCGTCCAAAGCTCAGCTGCTTCCCCGAGTGCATCGACGAAGAATATCCGAACAGCCTGCGGCCGCGACGCGCTCCTGCGTGGTATCTTCGCGCGCCACATGAGCCCCAAGGTTGGCATCATCATGGGTTCGGTGTCGGACTGGGAGACGATGAGCCACGCAGCGGCGACGCTGGAGAGTCTCGGCGTCTCGTTCGAGACGCGCGTCGTCTCGGCCCATCGGACACCGGACCTCCTCTTCGACTATGCCTCCAAGGCCGAGAGCCGTGGCCTCGAGGTGATCATCGCGGGCGCCGGCGGCGCGGCTCACCTTCCGGGGATGGCCGCCGCGAAGACGCTGCTCCCCGTGCTCGGCGTTCCGGTCGAGTCCAAGGTCCTCCGCGGGGTCGACTCCCTCCTCTCGATCGTCCAGATGCCCGCGGGCGTGCCCGTGGCGACGTTCGCGATCGGCAAGGCCGGAGCGATCAATGCCGCGCTCTTCGCGGCGCAGATCCTCGCGCGTCGCGACGGCGCCACCCGCGCCGCGCTCGCTCGGCATCGTGATGCGCAGACGCAGAGCGTCCTCGATCGGCCGGATCCGCGCGTCCCGCCCGAGGCGCAGGAGTCGGCGCCTGGCTCACTCTCGACGCCGGACTCCGATCGCCGGAGCGCCGTGCGGCTCGATGACCCTGATTCCGAGAAAGGCTGAGACGTGACGGTTGGTGTCCTCGGGGGTGGGCAGCTCGGAAGGATGATCGCGCTCGCGGGCTACACGCTCGGGCAGCGCTTTGTCTTCCTCGATCCCGGTGCCGAGTCCTCAGCGGGGCACGTCGGCAATCTGCGCGTCGGCACGTACGACGACGAGGAGCGTCTCTCCGAGCTCGCGCGCAAGAGCGACGTCGTCACGTACGAGTTCGAGAACGTCCCGGTCGGCTCCGCCCGCTTCCTGAACGAGCTCGTGCCGGTCTACCCGCCTCCGGCTGCGCTCGAGGTCAGCCAGGACCGGCTCGACGAGAAGCAGTTCTTCGTGCGCCTCGGGATCCCGACGCCGCCGTTCGCGGCGGTCTCCTCGCGCGAGGAGCTCGACCAGGCCGTCCAGCGCATCGGGCTGCCGTTGGTGATCAAGACGCGGCGCTTCGGCTACGACGGCAAGGGTCAGATGGTGCTCCGCACCGAGGCCGACGTGGACCATGCGTGGGAAGCGCTCGGCGCAGCGCTGCTCATCGTGGAGGGGCTCGTCCCGTTCGAGCGCGAGCTCTCCATCCTCTCCGTGCGGGGCAAGGACGGCGAGACGCGCTTCTGGCCGCTCGTGGAGAACGAGCACCGCGACGGAGTCCTCCGCATCTCCGTCCCGAAGAGTGACGCGTGGACGCCGGAGCTCCAAGCGCGCGCCGAGGCGTACGCCGCGCGGGTGCTCGACACGCTCGGCTACGTGGGTGTCCTCGCGATCGAGCTGTTCCTGAAGGACGGCGAGCTCGTCGTGAACGAGATGGCGCCGCGCGTCCACAACTCGGGGCACTGGACGATCGAGGGCGCGGAGACGAGCCAGTTCGAGAACCACGTGCGCGCCATCCTCGGCCTGCCGCTCGGCTCGACGCGGATGGTCGGTCCGTCGGCGATGCTCAACGTGATCGGCAAGCTCCCGCCGAAAGAGCGCGTGCTCGCGGTCGAAGGCGCGCACCTCCATGCCTACGGCAAGGACGCGTCGCCGGGCCGCAAGCTCGGGCACGTGACCATCCGCGCTCAGAGCCGCGAGGAGCTCTGCGCGCGGATCGAGGAGCTGCTCCCGATCGTCGATCCGGACGCGTCCGGTCCGCCGAAGTCGCTCTGGCCTCCGGCCTGACGGTGCTTTAGCCGCAAGGCCGTTCGTTTCGGCGAATCGAGCGAGATTCAACAGGAAGGCGGGGAGACGGGAAGGGATTCGATCCATGAAATCCTTCCCGCCTTCGCGTCTTTCTGTCTCTGGCGGCCACGGCCCAACCCAACGAGTATTGGACCTAGGCCGGGCTACGTCGTCACGCGTACGACCTCGTCGATCGTCGTGATGCCGTCCCTGACGTGCTGGAGGCCGACGCGGCGGAGGCTCGCGATCCCGCGCTTGCGAAGGAGCTGCCGGTACTCGCGCGGGCTTGCCTTCGCCTTCACCATCTCGCGCATGTCGTCGTCGACGACCACGACCTCGAAGATCCCCGTCCGTCCCTTGTAGCCGGTCCGGAGGCACTGGGCGCAGCCGCGCGCGCGCATGATCTTCGAGCCGGCGGGGATGATCGTCTCCTCTCCGTCGACGATCGGCTCCTGGACGGTCACCTCCTCCTGGCAGCTCTTGCAGACGATGCGCACGAGCCGCTGCGAGAGCACCGCGGTGAGCGCGTTGGCGATGATCCACGGCTCGACGCCGAGGTCGACGAGGCGCACGACGCTCTCGACGGCGTCCGAGGTGTGGAGCGTCGAGAGGACGAGGTGACCCGTGAGCGACGCTTGAAGCGCGATGCCGGCGGTTTCGGCGTCGCGGATCTCGCCGACCATGATGACGTCGGGGTCCTGGCGCAGGATCGCACGGAGGCCGGTCGCAAAGGTGAAGCCGGCCTTGATGTTCGTCTGGCCTTGCGTGATCTGAGGGAGCTCGATCTCGATCGGGTCCTCGAGCGTCATCACGTTGGTGCGTCGCGTGTCGATGAGGCGAAGGAACGAGTAGAGCGTCGACGTCTTGCCGGCGCCGGTTGGACCGCTGGCGACGATGAACCCCTGGGGGCGATCGACGAGCTCGCGCACGACGGCCTGCGAGATCGGCTCGAGCCCGAGCTTGTCGAACGGGATGAGCGTCTGGCCGGACAGGATGCGGAGCACCAACTTCTCGCCGAGCGAGCTCGGAAACGTCGACGCACGGAGGTGCACGAGCTCGCCGTTCGGTGACAGCGTGAGCTGTCCGTCCTGGGGTAGCCGGCGCTCGGCGATGTCCATCCGGGCGAGGACCTTCACTCGGGAGACGACCTCGAGCGCGATGTCGATGGGGACGCTCTGCTCCTCGACCATCTCGCCATCGACGCGGAAGCGCACGTTCAGGCGATCGCGCTTCGGCTCGAGATGAACGTCGCTCGCCTTGGCACGTGCGGCGCGGCGGATGATCTCGTCGAGGACGAGGACCGCGCCTTGCTCGATCGGGTCGGACATCGTCGGGAGACTAACCGGATCACGTCGACGTGGGAGACGAGACTGCCGCTGTCTCACATGCCTGCGCAATGCATGATCCACCCGGCTCGATTGCGTCCCGGTTCGTGCTCGAGGGTCGACAGGGGCACGAGCACCGTGTCACCGTATGGCTGGGCTCGTTCTCGCACTGCGGAGGTAGCTTTGCTGAAGGCTCGCGGTCTCCTCTTCCTCGCGCTCGTCACCGTGGTTGCCGGCCACGCGGCATGCTCCGGGAGCGATCCCGAAGCCGGCGGCGACGTCTGCAAGAACGGCGTCCGCGACGAGGGTGAGGTCGGCGTCGACTGCGGCGGCACCTGCGGGAAGTGCGCGGGTGAGGGCTGCACCGTGGGCTCCGAGTGCGGGAGCGGCACCTGCGAGAACGGCGTCTGCCAGGAGCCGCCTTCCGGGCCGGGCACCACGCCGCCGGGCCCGACCGACGGCAAGAAGAACAACGGCGAGACCGATGTCGACTGCGGTGGCCCGAACGCGCCGCCGTGTGCGGACGGCAAGGCCTGCGCGGCCGACACCGACTGCGTCGACAAGTGGTGCAAGCCCGAGACGAAGACGTGCGTAGCTCCGCGGAGCGACGACGGCGTGAAGAACGGCACCGAGACCGACGTCGACTGCGGGGGGCAGAGCGGGAACAAGTGCGCCGAGGGGCTCACGTGCGTCGTGGACGCGGACTGCAACGGCGCGTGCAACTACGACAGCAAGTGCGTCGACGTGAAGAGCTGCAAGCCTCACTTCGGCGGAGACACCTGCGGGGGCAAGCCGCTTCATCCGGGCGAGAAGGGCGATCCCGACGCCAATGCGAAGCACGAGAGCTGCTGTCGGGCGCTTCCGGTCTCCGGTTATTCGGATCCGAAGCACCCGGGCAAGACGGTCTACGTCGACAAGTACGAGGTCACCGCCGGACGCGTGCGCGCGTTCGTCGAGGCGATCGCCGCCGCCAACAACGGTCAGCCGGACATCAAGGGGTGGATCGCGGCGAACAAGCCGCCGATCTGGGACGACGCGTGGAGCCTCTTCCTCCCGAGCGGGACCAACGCGGCGGACATCACCGTGCCGCGCCAGCCGAGCAATCCGGCGCAGGCGCAGCCGCGGAATCGGAACGCCGGGACGGCCTCGGTCTTCGGCGGGCCGCTCTACATCTACGGTCCCGGGCACAACCGCGGGATCTAGCCCCACCGCCCTCACTGCTTCCCGACACTCCGGCACCCTGACCCCCCCCTCTCCGTGCTCGGCGAGC
>Ga0066256_1001564_pt1 | contig 30761 bp, 32 predicted proteins | sample ThiBio_1000_biof_FD_87107 | JGI IMG/M metagenome (GOLD analysis project Ga0066256, IMG submission 87107) | Wastewater bioreactor microbial communities from Cape Town, South Africa - Thiocy_expt_1000_biof (version 2) | ecosystem: Engineered > Bioreactor > Thiocyanate-remediating >... | reverse complement strand
GAGCCCAACGACCAGAACGCTCACCTGGTCGCCCATCCGGCCCTCCCTGCATGCAATGCGTTGCGGCACGGGCAGGCGAGGCTGCCCGTGCCGGGTTCAGATATCCTATCAGCCCGCGATGGCCTGATCGAACAGATGCGCGCGGACGTTGTCGACATCGACCGCCGCGAGATCGGCCGGCAACTCAAGCGCGAGCGCGTCGGCCTTCACCTTCTCGTGGTCGAAATCGTTCGCGGCCGCGATGCAATCGTTGGTGCAGACATCCTCGGCCTTGACCGGGCTCTTGATCTGGCCGAGCTCGTGGACCTTGTCGAAGAAGGTCTGCCACGCCGCCATGTCGTGATCGCCCCAGCCCTTGCGCTTGGACATATCGCCACGGACGACATTGAGGTTCTGCAGCAGCGACATGGTGCCCTGCTCCGGACCATTGGCCTGGGCAACCGAGGGGAACTGCTCGAACACGGCATGCACCGCGGCGCGCGGGTTGTGATAGGCGGCTTCGAGACCCATCGACCAGGCGCGGAGGTACTTGTCGAGGAAGGCCTTCTTGTCCGGGTCTTCGAGATCGGCGGCGCGCACCACATAGGTGTTGGTGAAGAGCGGCGAGCGCTGGACGCCGAGCCAGTACTCGAAATCGAGACCGGTCGAAATCCACTCGGCCCGCAGGCCTTCCCAGGCGAGAGCGGCATCACCCTGCCCGGCCGCAAGGGCCGTGCCCCAGGTCGGCCAGCCGGCTTCGACGTACTTCACCTTGGTGATGTCGACGCCATGGACGGCGAGCATCGGATCGACGATCGACTGCCAGGCCGCAGAGCCGAGGAGGATGGTCTTGCCCTCGAGCGCCTTGAGATCGTTGTTGCCCTCGCCCTTGCGGAAGGCGAGGCTGAAGGTGTCGAGCGCGCCCCAATGGAAGGCGGACTTCAGCTTCATGCCGTTTTCAAGCGCGAACGAGAAAATGCCCGGCGAGGGGAAGCCCATGTCGGCCTGGCCGACATCGACGAACTTCACCGTCGCGGTGCCGTCGGACGGACCGGGCTGGAGGTCGACCTCGACGCCGAGATCGTCGAAATAGCCGAGCTTCTTGCCGATCCAGTAGCCGAAGTCGTCCATCACTTCGAGCGTGCCGCGCGGCGAAATCCAGGTGAACTTCGAGTACGGCGCGGCGAAGGCCTGGCTGCCGCCCAGCGCGGTCGCGGTGACCACGCCGGCCGCCGAGACCTGCAGGAACGTCCGGCGGTTCATACCGCCGAAGGAAGGAAGTCTGTTCATGTTCTTGTTTCCCCTTGCTTGGTATTCGGTTTCATAGAGCGGCCGCCCTCCCGGTTCGGCCGGTTTCGCCTCAGGCTTCCCAACTCGCGAACCTCTTCCCCAACAGGAAGAACAGCACGTAGATGAGGATGCCCAGGATGGAGAGGATGAGGACGACCGCGAAGAATTGCGGCATCTGGATCATCGACGAGTATGAGGTCAGCCGGTTGCCCAGACCGAAGCCGCCGCCGACCATTTCCGCACCAACGGCAGTGAGCAAGCCGAAGATCGAGCCGACCATGAGGCCGACAAAGATCATCGGCAGCGCCATGGGCGCGCGGACCTTCCAGAAGATCTGCAGCGTCGATGCGCCATAGGAGCGCGCCAGCGCGATCTTGCCGCGATCGACCCGGCGGAAGCCGGTGGCGGCGTTGATCATCACCATGGGCCCCGAAGCGAGCGCCACCGCGATGATGCGCGGCTCGTAGCCGAAGCCGAAGCGCAGGATCAGCAGCGGCACCAGCGCCAGCATCGGCGTGGTGACCAGCAGCAGGATGTAAGGCGTGATGATCTTTTCGGCGAACGGGAACTGGGTGATCACCGCAGCGAGGATGAGCCCGACGCTGGCACCGATGGCGAAGCCGGCAAACAGCTCGATCAGCGTGTGCCCCAGATGCGGGGCGATGAGCGGAAAATCGGTGATGAGCGCCATGCCGATCTCGCTCGGCTTGGGCAGCACGTATTGCGGCACAGCGAAGATGTTGAGCAGCAGCTCCGTGCCGCCGATGATGACGACGGCGACGAGCACGATGGCGAGAACCTCGCCCATGGAGCGGATGCCCGGGCCGGCCGCGAGAGCCGACATACCACCGGCCAGCCCCACCTCGTTGCGGGGGCCCGCTCGCTTGAACTCCGGAATGGCGTCAGTTTCGCTCAATTGTGATCCTCAGGCGGCTGGCGCGGGCACGGGAGTATCCTGGGCGGCGTAGCGGCTCTGCTGCCCGCCCACGATCTCCATCTTTATGGTGTTGGTCAGCTCGAAGACCTCGCGCGTCGCCATGATCTCGAGCGAACGCGGACGTGGAAAATCGACGTTGTGAATACTGGCAACGCGGCCGGGTCGCTGGCTCATCACGATGATCCGGTCGGAGAGGAAAATGGCCTCGTCGATCGAATGGGTGATGAGCACGATGGTGGTCGGCGCATCGAGCCAGATCTTTTCCACCAGCCGGTTCATCTCCTCGCGTGTGAAGGCATCGAGCGCACCAAACGGCTCATCCATCAGCAGCACGGAAGGCTTGAACGAGAGGGCACGGACCAGCGCGGCGCGCTGCTGCATGCCGCCCGACAATTCGCGGGGCATGCGGCTGCCGAAGCCTTCGAGACCGACGCGATTCAGCAGTTCGTCGATCCACAGCCGATCAGGCTTGGTGCCCTTGATCTCGAACGGGAAATGGATGTTGGCATCGAGGGTGCGCCAGGGGAGGAGATTGGCCTCCTGGAACACCATGCCGATTTCGGGATTCGGCCCCTTTACCGGCTTGTCGTCGAGCAGCACTTCGCCGGAGGTCAGCCCATGCAGGCCCGACATGGCCCACAGCAGCGTGGTCTTTCCGCAGCCGGACGGACCGACGATGGAGACGATTTCGCCCGCCTCGACATCCAGCGAGCAGCGATCGATGGCCAGAACATCGCCCGAGCGCGTCGGATACACCTTGGAGGCGTTCCGCACCCTGAGCTTTGGACCTCCCGAAACAGCCCCAGACATCGCCCCTCACGACGTAAAGCAGACACCGGCCCGCACCATGTCCTCCCGGGCGAGCACCGATAAATGAGTTTGTAACTAACCGACTTTCGATGTCAAGCGACGCGTAGCTTTCTACCAAGAACAGGCAATCCGTCAGTGATTCTGGCCTATTTCAAGGCTTGTGCTGTTTGTAAGTTTCCTACAATCTGCGCTCAATCGCAGCGAGCCGAAATTGGGAAATCGGGCCGCATTCGGCGGCCGGCCGGGTATATTCGCAGGCCACAGCGGGGTATAGGCAGGGTGTCAGCAACAGCCGAAAGGCGCCAGATGCACACGCAGTTCTCCGCCGAGGCAGATGGCGAGGGCTATCGCAAGCCCATCCCCGACATCCTGTCGATCATCAAGGATTCATACGCGGAACTGCGGCCGGCAGAACGGCGCGTCGCGGATGTCGTGCTGTCGGATGTCACCTTTGCCGTCGATGCCTCGAATGCCGATATCGCGCGCCGGGCCGAAGCGAGCGAGCCGACGGTTACCCGCTTCTGCCGTGCCATCGGCTGCGATGGGGTTCGCGACTTCAAGCTGAAGCTGGCCCAGAGCGTTGTGGTGGGACGCCTCTACCTCGCGCCTGCCGATACGCCGACGCCGACGACGGATGGCTCGCCGCTCTGGGGGGTGGTGTTCGGCGAAGCGCGCAACGCGATCGCCGCCGTCGAGCGCAGCATCGATCCGCAGGATATCCTGCGGGCAGCAGATCTCGTCGCAGGCGCGCACCAGGTGCTGGTGTTCGGACTCGGCGGCAGTTCCACCGCGCTGGCGCAGGAGACGCAGAACCGGCTGTTCCGCTACGGCGCGGTGACGCTGGTGCATGCCGACCCCTACGGGCTGAAGATGGCGGCAGCGACGCTGAAGCCCAACGACCTCGTGATCGCCATATCCGGCACGGGACGGACGCAGGAAGTGATCGAGGTGGTGCAACTGGCCAAGCACTACCGGGCCAAGGTGATCGGCATCACCGCGCCGGAATCTGAACTGGCAAGCATCTGCGACGTGAAGCTGACGGTGGATATCCCCGAGTATCCCGACCCGCTGAAGCCGACGGCATCGCGCTACGCCTTCATGATCATCATCGACCTGCTGTCGACGGCGGTTGGCTACAGGCTCGACCCCAATGCGCGCGAAACGCTGCGGCGGATCAAGTACACGGTGCTTAACCACCGCAAGGGCAAGGTGCTCGAACCGCTGGGCGACTGACCGGCGCTCGATCCTGCCGCGCAAGCGTTGTCGATGACATTGCGCTTTGCCTGCAAGAATCCCTATACCAAGCGATGGATATCGCGCAGGCTAGGACTTTCCTCGAGATAGCGGAAACGGGCAGCTTCATTGCCGCCGCGGGGCATCTCAACATCACCCAGACGGCGGTGAGCGCCCGCATCCGTGCGCTCGAAGACCAGCTCGGCCGGCGGCTGTTCGTGCGCAACAAGGCAGGGGCGCGGCTGACGCCGGCAGGCGAGCGCTTCCTGCGTCACGCGCGCACGCTGGTGCAGGTATGGGACCGGGCCCGGGCGCAGGTCGCCCTGCCCCAGGGACGGACCGACATCGTCAGCGTGGGCGCCGAGATCAGCCTGTGGAACCCGATCCTCGTGGACTGGCTGGTGTGGATGCGGCGCGAGGCCCCCGACATCGCCCTGCGCGCGGGCGTCGACGTGCCGGCGCGACTGCTGGAGGCAGTCCACAACGGCTCGCTCGATCTCGCCGTGCTCTACGATCCGCCGGCGCAGGGTGCCGGCATCGTCGTGGAACTGCTGCTTGAAGAGAAGCTGCTGCTGGTGACGACCGCCAAGGACGAGCAGGCGGTGGACTATGTGGATATCGACTGGGGGCCATCGTTCCAGGCCAGCCACCAGGCGGCCTTTCCACAGCTGCCGGTGCCGGACATCGCGGTGTCGCACGGGCCGCTGGCGCTGGCCTACCTGATCCGGGCCGGCGGCACCGGCTACTTCCGGCTGAGCGCGGTGCGGCCCTATCTCGAAAGCGGCCAGTTGCACCGGGTCACGGCAGCGCCCGAGTTCGCCTACTCCATGCACATGGTCTATTCGAGCCGCGTCGAGCGGGGGATCATCGATATGGTACGCCGAGGGTTCAGGGAGAGCGCAACGGCGGCGGCTCCCTCATTGCGCAGGCCGGGCCGCCGCCGGATACGATAGCTCTCAGACGCGGTGCACTGGCGCAGTGCGACCGAAGCCATCGGATTCCAGCTCGCTCGCCAGGACGGCGAGGCGGCGCCGGGGCGCACCTTCCGGAAAGCGTGGCAGAAGGGCCCGGAGCTGCCCCAGCAACGATGTGCGACGCAGCAGGGGATCGGCCGGCGTGTCCGACGTCGTGACCGGGCTGGCGGCTCCGGCGAATGGGGCGAGCGCAACGATCCAGCGGGCCCAATCGACCGCACCGGCGGAGAAGGGCGGAACGCTCTGCTCCGCACATCGCCCCGGATCGAGCACCAACGTCAATCCGCCCCGGAGTCCGGCAACGACAGCGGCAACCTCCCCGGCAACTTCGCTGGCATCGAGCTGGCCCATGTAGCCGCCGGACATCTCGCCGGCATAGCAGACTGAGGAACTGGACTCGGGCGGCGCACCATCATCCAGTTGGGTCAGCACCTCGGCCTCGGCAGCAAGGTGCTCGACGATGCTGGTGGCGCTGCGACTAGCGGTGACCCACCCCACACCTGTACCGGCGTAGAGCGCCATGGATTCGAAATCTCCGGTCATGGAGCGGAGCGGCGAATCCGTGCTGAACAGGTAGATCGGTCGCCCCTCCTCGTCACCGATAACCTCGGGTTGATCGGGCTGCTCATGGCCACGCGCGCCCAGGGTCACGGCACTGGAGAGGACCCGCACGGGCGCCCGCGGCGGCCAGTTGATGTGGAACAGATCGGTCAGCAGCGTGTCGTGAGCCTCGGCAGCGAGCAGGCGCTGCTTGTGATAGGGATGCGCGAAGGACTCGTCGCTCGCGAGCAGCGCCGTGCCGAGGACGATTCCGGAAGCGCCGAGCGCATTGGCGACGACGAGATCGGCGCCGGTCGCGAGCCCGCCGGCTGCAAGGACGGGACAGGATACTGCTGCGGCCACCTGCGGCAGGAGATCGCGCAGGGCCGTCGTGCCCCGAACGTGCCCGCCGGCCTCGCGCCCTTGCGCGATGATGATGCTGGCCCCCGCCCGTTCCGCTGTGACCGCCTCGTCCACCGAGCCGACCTGGTAGACGACCACTATGCCCGCCTCCCGCAGTCGGGCAACGACACGCGGATCGATATCCCAGAACAGCGAAACCACCGGCACTTCGAGCGATATTATGGTCTGGAGCTGCTGCTCCAGCAGGTCCGAACCGGTGGCTGCCGGAATGATGTTGACACCAAAACGGCTGAACCCCTGCGCGCGAAGCGCCCCCACTTCGCGCGCGATCAGCGCCGGTGGCTCGCGCACCATGCCGAGAAAGCCGAAGCCGCCAGCACGGGTGACCGCCGCCACCAGCTCCGACCGGGACGGGCCTCCCATGCCGGCCAGCACGATGGGATGCGTCGATCCCAGAAGTTCGCAGACGGGATTGCGGCTGATCATTGCAGCTCGGACCTCAGGTACTCTGCCAGCACCAGCGCATGATTGTGCTTCTCGTCCCGGGCGCCATAGAGGAGCGTGACAGGCTCATCCGCCGCGATATCGTGCAGGCGCCTGACGGCAGGGTTCACGCGCAACTCCTCGGTGTAACGGCGACGAAACTCGAGCCAGCGCGCCGGATCGTGGTTGAACCATTTGCGCAGCGCGGGGCTGGGCGCAACGTCCTTGTTCCACTCGGCAATTGCCGCGCGATGCTTTTCGAGGCCACGGGGCCAGGGCCGATCGACAAGCACCCGCCTGCCGTCGTCGTCCGCAGCGGGCTCGTAGGCCCGCTTGAGGGTGAGGTGCAGCGCGCTCACTCGTCGGTCTCGGTGGCAACGAGCGTCCAGTTGGGGTCGAGCGACGCCACCTGGCGCGTGAAGGTCCAAACTTCGGCCAGATCGTCGACCCGACGCGGATGGCCCGCCACCACCCTGCCCTCGCTGTCCGTTGCCGCTGAGACCTGCTGAGTGACGAACCGCACGTCGATCCAAGCCGCCCCATCGTCCAGGCCGGCCGCAACCGGCTCTGCCGCAAGGAACCCCACGAAGGTCATCGTCAGCGTTTCACCGTGGCTGACCCGCTCGGCGATGGCATCGTCGAACGACTTGTGGACGGCAGGGCCGAGGAGACTATCGACCGGAGCAAGGTCGCCTGCGACGAAAGCGGTGACGATCGCCTCGTAGGCGCGCCGCGCGCCACGCAGAAAACCGTCGAGATCGGTGAAGCCGTTGGCAGCCTGAATGTCGCGCAGTGCGGTCTCCAGCGCTGCGACCGATTCGGTCGAGTTCCCGGAGAGCGACGCGAGCATCGGATGGAGCGACCCCGCCTTTTCGGCAGGCTTCGGATTGGGCTGGTTCAGCTGATAGAGCTGCCAGGAGGCAGCCACGAGGGCGGTGGTCACGAGCCAGTCGATAACGCTGAAGCTATACATCGCATGCTCCTCACTGCCGCTCGGTGATGCGGGGCAGCGTATTGAACTGATGGACCGGCGGCGGCGACGATAGCGTCCATTCCAGTGTGACTGCCCCCTCGCCCCAGGGATTGTCGCCGGCCGGCCGCTTGCGGATGAAGGCTTCCGCGACGACCACGAGAAACAGCAGGATGCCGCTGGTCGAGATGTAGGCGCCGACGGAAGAGATGAGGTTCCAGAAGGCGAAGGCATCGGGGTAGTCGACATAGCGCCGGGGCATGCCCGCCAGACCCAGGAAGTGCTGCGGGAAGAAGACGATATTGACGCCGACGAAGGTGACCCAGAACTGCAGCCTGGCCAGCGTCTCGTTGTAGAGGTAGCCGGTCATCTTCGGAAACCAGTAGAAGAAGCCGGCGAAGATGGCGAAGGCCGATCCGAGCGACAGCACATAGTGGAAGTGCGCGATGACGTAGTAGGTGTCGTGCAGCACGTGATCGAGACCGGCGCTGGCCAGCACCACGCCCGTCACGCCACCGATGGTGAAGAGCAGGATGAAGCCGAGCGCCCAGAGCATGGGGGCGCGGAAGCTGATCGAGCCGCCCCACATGGTGTCAATCCACGTGACGCCTTTCACGCCGGTGGACACGGCGATCACCATGGACGCCGACATGAAGAAACCCTGCAAGCTGAGACCGATGCCGGTGGTGAACATGTGGTGGGCCCAGACGATGAAGCCGATGAGGCCAATCGCCAGCATGGCATAGACCATGCCCATGTAGCCGAACACAGGCTTCCGCGAGAACGTCGACACCACGTGGCTGACGATGCCGAAGGCCGGCAGGATCATGATGTAGACCTCCGGATGCCCGAAGAACCAGAACAGATGCTGGTAGAGCACCGGATCTCCGCCGCCTTCCGACGCAAAGAAGGCCGTGCCGAAATTGCGATCGGTGAGCAGCATGGTGATGGCGCCGGCCAGCACGGGCAGTGACAGCAGCAGCATGAAGGCGGTCACCAGCATGGCCCAGGCGAACAGCGGCATGCGGTGCAGGGTCATGCCCGGCGCGCGCATGTTGAAGATGGTGGTGATGAAGTTGATGGCGCCAAGGATGGAGGATGCTCCCGACAGGTGCACCGACAGGATGACGAAATCGACGGCAGGCCCGGGCTGGCCGACGGTGGAGAACGGTGGATAGAGCGTCCAGCCGCCACTGTGGCCGGTTGAGCCCGACGGCCCCTCCACGAAGAGGGAGATGAGGAAGAGGCCGAAGGAGGCCACGAGCAGCCAGAAGGAAATGTTGTTCATCCGCGGGAACGCCATATCGGGCGACCCGATCAGGATGGGGATGAACCAGTTTCCGAAGCCACCGATGAGCGCCGGCATCAGGACGAAGAAGATCATGACGAGGCCGTGCGCAGAAACGACCGCGTTGTAGAGATCTGTGTTGTGGAAGATCTGGAGGCCCGGCTGCTGCAACTCGATGCGCATGGCGAACGAGAGGCCGGTCCCTAGCAGCCCCGCGAGGACCGAAAAGATCAGGTAAAGGCTGCCGATGTCCTTGTGGTTGGTGGAATACAGCCACCGCCGCAGCCCCGTTGCCGGATGGGCGGCGGTCGGCGCGGGCATGTCCATTTGATCCTCACTGGCAGGGACGGGCGGCAGCCCGGATGCCCCAAAGTAAGGCCCGTCCTTACAATCGACAAACGAATATAATTATTCATTCAATGCATTATTGATAATATCAAATGCATCCTGATCGCGGGCGCTTCGGCCTACTGCCGCGGCCGAACCAGCATCGGCCCGTACTCGACGACGAAAAGGGAAAAGGCGCCGATCCAGGCCACGCCTGCGATGCCGAGCAACGACAGATAAAGATCGGGTACGAGATCGGCGATCGGACGCACAACGGCAGCGATAAACAGAGCCGAATAGGCAACCACAGTCCTCGGTGACGCGACCAGCTTACGGCGGGGGTGGCCCGGGGGGGCGCGCGTCATGATCGCAGGGGTCAGGCCGACGATGGATCCTGCGGTAAGCACATGCAGCGCGGATGCCGGACTGATCCAGCCGAAGGCGGCTAGGCCAACCGCCAGCAGGCCCAATGGCACGAACAGATAGGCGACGTGCAGCACGGCCACCAGGGGCTCGGCCCCCGCCAGGTACCCCCGCCATCCCAGAAGCCGGAGCACCTGCGCGGCCGCAGCGACGAAGGCGAGCGCCGCCGTCTCGGGTCGCTCCGGCAGCACGCTCCACAGCGCCAGCGCCAGACCGGCCGCGACCATGGCGACAACGTCCAGCCGGCCAAAGGGACGCGGCAGGCGCTGGCCGCCCTGCCGCGACAGCCAGTTGCGGGTGAAGCTGGGAACGACCCGACCGCCGACGAGAGTCACGAGGATCACAAAGACCGCAACCGCGACGCGCAGCCAGAGGCTCAAGTCGCCGTCGAACAGCGCCGCAAAGTGGAAGCCGATGTTGGCGAGGGACAACGCGCAGAGCGCGAACAATATCTTGAGGTTTTTCCAGTTGCGGCCGGTGATGATCTCGCGGGCGGCAATGGCTGCGAGCGCGGGAAGGAACGCCGCATCGAGCACCGCGGTCAGCGGCATGCCCAGTGCGTCCGGCACCGCCATCGCGAGGCGCCCGGCAAGCCAGAGCAGCACCAGCAGCAGCAGCGGACGACCCGAGACCGGCAGCCGCCCCGTCCAGTTGGGAATGGCGGTGAGCATGAAGCCCGCCAGCGCCGCGGCGGTATAGCCGAAGAGCAGTTCATGGCCATGCCAGGCCGTGCCGCCATAGCCCCCACCCACCGGCCAGCCCAGCGCCAGCGCGCCGATCCAGACAGCCATGGCGATGACGGCATAGACCCCTGCGGCAAGGAAAAACGGACGGAAGCCATAGGACAGCACGGCTGGACCACTGGTCGCGATGCCTCGGGGAATGCCGCCCCGCCGCTCCACCTGCTCCTTTTCCTGCTGGGACATGCTGTACCCTTCCGATCTCACGGCGACAGACTGACGCGGCAATGAGGATTGGTCTTTGTGCGGCATCAAGGATAGAGCCGGGGTGGCGGGCTAGACGGGATCGGGCCGAAACTGGCGGAAACCAAGGAGCGGGCAATGAGCGAAATGGCGGCAATCCAGCGGCGGGGATCACTGCTGGTGGGAATATTCGCGGTGCTGTGGGCTGGCTTTCTCGCCGGTGTTTCGTTTCTCGCGACGCCCATCAAATTCACCGCGCCCAGCCTCGACCTGCCGGTGGCGCTCGACGTCGGTCGCGTGACCTTCGCCGCGCTCAACAAGACCGAGATCGCCGCAGCGGCCGTGCTGCTGGTGCTGGTGTTTGCGGCCGGCCGCAGCGCCTGGAACATCGGTGGCGCGGTGCTGCTCGCCGCTCTCGTCGGCATTCAGACGGTGTGGCTGCTGCCGCTGCTCGATGCCCGGGTGGGCATCATCATCAGCGGTGGAACCCCGCCGGAAAGCAGCCTGCACCTATTCTACGTGCTGGCCGAGGGACTGAAGCTGCTGCTGCTCGTGGGGCTCGGCACGATCAACCTGTGGGGCCGCCGCCCGTGAACGAGCCGGGGCAGCGTCTCCATCTGTCGGGCCGGCTGATCCCGCAGCAGCTGGACGAGGCCATGGTCGCCGCAGTGGTCGACGACTTCTATGCCAAGGCACGGATCGATCCGGTGATCGGTCCAATCTTCGTTCGGGTGATCCCCGATGCCGAGTGGCGCGCGCACCTCGACGCCATCGCCGATTTCTGGTCGTCGATGCTGCTCGGAACGCGGCGCTACGCAGGACGCCCGATGCCCAAACATCTGGCGATCGCCGACCTCGCCGATGTTCATTTCGAACGCTGGCTGGCGCTGTTCCGGGAAACGGCCGAGACGGTCTGTCCCCCCGAGATCGCGGCGTTGTTCGTCGATCGCGCCGAGCGGATTGCCCAGAGCTTCCGTCTCGGCATCGCTTTCCAGCGCGGCGAAGACACCACCGGGATCGAGCCCCTGCGCGCCGGACAAGCCCGCGCGCGGGACTGATCAGCGTGGGCGATCGAGCGGCTCATCCTCGTCGTAGAGGATGCGCTCGGCAGCGCCATCGAGATCCTCGTACTGGCCGGCACGCAGGCTCCACAGGAAGATCACCAGGCCGCCCAGCCCGAGGATGACCGACAGCGGAATCAGCCAGAGGAAATCACTCATCCCGGGTAGGCCTCCGTTCGTGCCACGCGCGGCGACGGTCTCGTCTTAGGCTTGTTGCCTGCCCCGAGCCGCAATGCGTTGGCGACCACCACGACCGACGACAGCGACATGGCGATGGCGGCGACAAAGGGGGTCGCAAAGCCAAGCACCGCGATCGGAATAGCGACCACGTTGTAGGCGAGCGCGAGGAACAGATTCTGGCGCACGAGGCGCCCCGCGGCACGCGACAGCTCCAGCGTATCGGGCACGGCCATCAAGCCCTCGCGCAGGAACACGACATCCGCGGCATTGCGGCCGACATCGGCGGCACTGGCCGGCGCCATCGAGGCATGGGCAGCCGCCAGCGCCGGGGCATCATTGAGGCCGCCGCCCACCAGCGGCGTGCGAGGGCGGCCGGGGGCCAATGGCCCGAGCCGTTCGATCTTGCCTGCGGGCGTCGTGGCCGCGGACCAGGAGGCGAGCCCGAGACGGCTTGCCACTGCGGCCACCGCCTCCTCCCTGTCGCCCGACAGCACTTCCGCCGTGAACCCCTGCCCTTGCAGCGCAGCGACAGCGCGCGCGGCATCAGGGCGCAGCGACTCCTCGAACGCAAAGCGGACCACCAGCTTGCCATCGCGCGACAGGACAGTTCCGGCGGGATCGTCTGGCTGCGCCAGCGCCCAGTCGGCACGACCGAGCCGCCACACGGAACCATCGGGGCGATGCGCCTCGACGCCTAGGCCGGCCACTTCGGTTACGGTGCCCAGGTCGGCCGCGGGCATGCCCCCCGAGGCCACGGCAATCGCCTGCGCAAACGGATGGCGGGAGTAGGCGCCGATGGCGCCCGCGATGGCGAGGGCGTCGAGCGGGATGGCGCGAACGTCGGCCAGCACAGGCAGCCCGGTGGTCAGGGTGCCGGTCTTGTCGAACACGACGGTGTCGACGGTCTCGAGGCGCTCCAGCGCCGCACCGTCCTTCACCATCACGCCGCGCTCGAACAGGCGCCGCGCGGCCACCACCTGAACCATGGGCACCGCGAGCCCGAGGGCGCAGGGACAGGTGATGATGAGAACGGCGATGGCGATGGTCACCGCGCGGTGGAGGTCGCCGGTGACCAGCATCCAGCCGACGAAGGTGAGGAACGCTGCGAGATGAACGACCGGCGCGTAGTACTCGGCGACGCGGTCCGCAAGGCGGCGGAAGCTGCTGCGTCCGCCCTCGGCGGTTTCCATCAGCCGCATCATCTCGGCGAGGAACGACTCGCGCTCTGCCGCCAACGCGGTGACGGTGAGCGGCGCCGTCAGGTTCATCGTTCCGGCTTCGATACGATCGCCCGGCGCAACGGCATGCGGCGCACTCTCGCCACTGACGACGGACCGGTCCAGTGTCGAGCGGCCCGCCGTCACCGTGGCATCGACAGGAACGCGTTCCCCGACCGCGACGATGAGCACCATGCCTGGGGTAACATCAGCAACGGGCAGATAGTCACGACTGCCGTCAGGGCGCAGCACCATGGCGCCGCGAGCGGACAGGCGAGCCAGCCCGCGGACGACCGTGCGCGCCCGTTCGCGCATCACGTGATCGAGCGTCCGGCCGATGAGGAGGAAGAACACCAGCGTCGCCGTGGCATCGTAATAGGCATGCTCGCCATGAGTGATGGTGTCGTAGAGGCTGAGACCAAAGGCCATCAGCACGCCGATGGCGATCGGCACATCCATGTTCGTGCGCCCATGCCGCAGCGCATTCCAGGCGGACGAGAAGAAAACGCGCGCCGAGTAGAGCAGCACCGGCAGGGTCAGCACGGCGCAGATCCAGTGCAGAAGATCGCGGGTTGCCGCGTCGGCCCCGGACCAGACCGAACCGGACAGCATCATGACGTTCATCGACGAGAAACCGGCGACGGCGAGCGCACGGACGAGGGCGGCGAGGGCCGGATCACCCTTGGTGTCGGCAAAGTCGTCGAGGTGGGCGGGATAGCCGAGATCGAAGAGCGACGAAACGACGGGCGGCATCGTGCCCTCGTCACGCCAGCGAACGGACAGCCGTCGCGTCGAGAGGTTCACGCGGGCAGATTCAATGGCCGGCAGCGCCCGGATGGTCTTTTCGATAGCGCTGACGCAGCCGCCGCAATGGACGCCGGGCACGGAGAAATCGGACTGCCGGAGGCCGCCTCCCAGATCCCGGCTTGCCAGCCGGACGTCGTCGTCAGAAGGGCCCTGCCGCCCGGGTCCCGCGACGGCCTCGACAAAGTCGGGCGGCGGCAGGCAGCAGGTCATGGATCGAGACGCAACGCCGTGTAGGCATGCCAGCTGGCATGTCCGAGAAGCGGGAAGATGAGGATGAAGCCCACCATGAACGTTGCAATGCCGATCAGCGTGAGCGCCAGCACGATCAGCCCCCAGGTCAGCATGACGGGAAGATTCTGCCAGACCGTGGCGATCGAGATGCCCATTGCGGTGAAGGCATCGACCTCGCGATCGAGCAGCATGGGAATGGCGAAGACGCTGATGGCGAAGGCCAGCGCCGCAAAGAGCGCCCCGACCACGCCGCCGACGAGCAGCATGGAGAGCCCGATCGGGGTGCCGAACAGCGTCGGCACGATGTGCTCTAGGCCCGGGAACGGCCGCACACCGAAGAACAGCGCATAGATCAGCACCGCCGCGCGCAGCCACAGCAGCATCAGCATGGTGAGCACGGCGCCCACGAACAGGATGTGCCCGCCCGCGCCCCGGCGCGGCCGCAGCATCCCGGTGACGGTCACCTTCTCGCCGGCCGCAAGGCGCCGGCTCTTTTCATAGAGGCCGATGGCGATGGCGGGGCCGACGACGAGAAACCCGGCGAGCGCCGGGAACAGGATGTAGTCCCAGCCCAGGGCACCGAGGCCCCAGACGATGAGCACCGAAGCGGCCGCCACGAAGATGCCGTAGGCTAGGCTTGGCACCGGATCGTTCCACAGGTCGCGCCACCCCTTGCCAAGCCAGGAGAACGCCGCCGCCGGGCTCAGATGACGGTTGCGATCGACCGCTTCGCGCACCGAAAGATCGAGAAACTCTTCGGACATCCTGATCTCCCTCAGCAGGCCGACTTTGCGGCGCGGAACGTTCCGGCCTGCCCCGGCGCCTTGCTGTGCTCGACGCATTCCGGCTGCGACGAGAAGGCAACGAACACCAGATGTGCATTCACCGCAATGAAGCCGGCCACGCCCAGGATGACCGCCGCGACAACGAGCAGTCGCGGGGTACGACGGACAGCGGGCGGCGCGGGGCTCGTCGCGGCCATGCTCATGTCCCCGCCCGCAGATCGAGCACGTAGAGAGCCAGCAGCTTGATATCGACCGGGCTGAGGCGACCTTCCCACGCGGGCATGTGACCCTGCCGGCCGAAATAGACCGAGTGGTGGATGGCGCTGGCATCGCCGCCATAGATCCAGAACGCGTCGGTCAGGTTGGCACCCCCGCGATCGGGCAGCCCGGGGGCATCCGCCCCGTGGCAACCGGCGAAATTATCGGCGAAGAGCTGGGCCCCGGCGCCGTCGGGATCGGTAACGGCCGGATCAGTCAGGCTGCGCACATAGGCGACGACGGCATTCACATCGGCGGCAGGCAGCATCTGATCGCGGCCGAACGCCAGCATCTGCCCAAACCGGGTTTCGGGATGGGTGGAGTTGATGCCGACACGGATGGTCTCGGCAATGGTCTCGGGATCGTCGCCCCAGAGCGTGGGCGCCTGCACCAGATTGGGGAAGCCCGGGCCGCCGGTCGCGTTGCCGCCGTGGCAGGCCGCGCAATTGTCGCCGAACAGCGTGGCACCGGTCTGGCGCACGATGCTCATCAGGCCCGGATCGGCCTGGATCGCGGCGAAATCCTCGCTCTCGATGCGCGAGGTCCACGACGCCCGTTCGGCCGCCGCTTCGGCCAGAGTCTGCTCGACCTCGCGGCGCTGATCGGTGCCGAGAAGGCCCTTGGTGTAGGTGCTGAAGCTCGGCCAGGCCGGCATCAGCACGGTCCAGATCACCAGAAACAGGATACCGGCGCCGAGGAAGAACAGCACTACCTTGGGAATCGGGGAGTCGAGTTCCTTGATGCCGTTCCAGTCGTGCCCGGTGGTCAGCTTGCCGGTGTAGGAGTCGCGATCATTCACCGCCATGGACGGTCCTCCTCATCGGCGATCGGATTGGCCGCGGCCTGGTCGAAGGTTTTCCGGTTCGAGGGCCAGTAGACATAGACCAGCACCGCGACCGACATGGCGATCAGGTAGAACAGCCCAAACGACTTCGAAAACGCGACCAGTGTGTCGTGATCAAACATGGGTCACTCCTCGGCCGGCTCGGTGGGGGTGGCGGTCGCGGCGTCGGTCAGGCCGCCCAGGATCTGCAGATAGGCGACGAGCGCGTCCATCTCGGTAAGGCGCGAGCCATCGCCGTCGAAGGACCGGATGTTGGTCGCCATGCCATAGCGTGTGCTGACGCCCGATGCCTGGGCGCTGTCCGGATTGGCCTGCCCGAACGCATCGGCGCTGGCATTGGCGATCATCTCGTCGGTGTAGGGCACGCCCACCGCCCGCAACGCGGCAAGATGGCCGCTCAGATCATCGATCTTGACCGTGTCGCGCAGCAGCCAGCGATAGGCCGGCATCTTCGACTCGGGGACGACGTCGCGCGGATTGTAGAGATGGGCGACGTGCCAGGCGTCGGAATACTTGTTGCCAAGACGTGCCAGATCGGGCCCGGTGCGCTTGGACCCCCACAGATGCGGGTGATCGTACTGGCTCTCGACGGCGAGCGAATATGGTCCGTAGCGCTCGACTTCGTCGCGGAGCGTGCGGATCATCTGGCTGTGGCAGGCATAGCAGCCTTCGCGGATATAGACGTTGCGGCCAGCCACCTCGAGCGGGGTATAGACCCGCATGTCGTCGACCTTTTCCACCGTGTCGCCGATGGTGAAGAGCGGCGCGATCTCGACGGCGCCGCCGATCGACGCCACTGCGACAATGGCGAGGACGAGCCCGACGGTGCTGCGCTCAATCTTGCGGTGCCAACCCAGCATAAGTCTATTCTCCCGCCTGCAGGGCCGGCCGCGGCAGCGGCGCATCGGCAGAGGCGTCCTCAGGTACCGGCGTGGGCCGGCGGATGGTCATGAAGATGTTGTAGGCAGCGCACACGGCGCCGAGGAGGAACAGCGTCCCGCCCACGGTCCGGGCGATATAGTAGGGATGCATGGCCTCGAGGCTGTCCACGAACGAATAAGCCAGGGTGCCGCTCTCGGAATAGGTGCGCCACATCAGGCCCTGGATGATGCCCGAGTTCCACATCGCGAAGATGTAAACAACAGTGCCCGACAGGGCGAGCCAGAAGTGCAGCTCGACGAGCTTCTTCGAGTAGAGCGCGGGGCGCTTCCAGATCCACGGCACCAGCGCATAGAGCGAGCCGAAGGTGATCATGGCGACCCAGCCGAGCGCGCCGGCATGGACGTGCCCGACCGTCCAGTCGGTGTAGTGCGAGAGCGAGTTCACCGGCCGGATGGCCATGAACGAGCCCTCGAAGGTGGAGATGCCGTAGAACAGGGCTGCGAGCGCCATGAAGCGCAGCACCGCGTCGTCGCGCACCTTGTGCCAGGCCCCGTTGAGCGTCATCAGCGCGTTGCCCGCCGAGGCCCAGCTGGGCACCAGCAGCACGACCGAGAAGGCCATGCCCAGCGTCTGCACCCAATGGGGCAGCGCCGTGTAGTGCAGGTGGTGCGAGCCCGACCACATGTACATGAAGGTGATGCCCCAGAAGCTGATGATCGACAGCCGGTACGAAAAGATCGGGCGGCCGGCCCGCTTGGGCAGGTAGTAGTACATCATCCCGAGGAAGCCGGCGGTGAGGAAGAACGCTACGGCGTTGTGGCCGTACCACCACTGGGTCATGGCATCCTGGACGCCCGAGAACAGCGAGTAGGATTTTGCCGCGAACAGATCCACCGGCACCGCCAGGTTGTTGACGATGTGCAGGATCGCCACCACCAGGATGAACGCCATGTAGTACCAGTTGGCGACGTAGATATGCGGTTCCTTGCGGCGGGCCAGGGTGCGCACGTAGAGCGCGAAATACGTCACCCAGACGATGACCAGCCAGATATCGGCGTACCACTCGGGTTCAGCGTATTCGCGCAACTGGGTCACACCCATCAGGTAGCCACTGGCGGCTAGCACGCAGAACAGGTTGTAGCCGATCAGCACGAACCACGGGCTGAACTGATCCGGCAGGCGGGCCCGCGAAGTGCGCTGCATGACGTGGAAGGACGTCGCGATCAGCGCGTTGCCGCCGAAGCCGAAGATAACGCCGCTAGTATGAACCGGCCGGATACGGCCGAAGCTGGCCCAGCCGGCGTCGAAGGTCAGGTCGGGCCAGGCGAGCAGCGCCGCGACCCAGACGCCGAACGCCATGCCGATGACGCCCCAGATCAGGGTGAGGACGATGCCGACCTTGGTCGGGTCGTCGTAATAGTGCGACAGCCGCTCCGGATCGGGCTCGGGTTCGTTGAGCTTGCGCATCAGCAGCAGCATGACGGCACCTGCAAAGACCAGCACCATCCAGCCCTGGAGGCCCATCAGGTTGTCGCGGCCCGCGGTGGCCATGACGAGACCCGCCGCAAGGACGATCCCCGTAACAAGCATCGCGGAGACGCGCTCTGTCCGTGTGAGCTGCGCAATCATCGGTTCGAAACCCTCTCGGCCATGGGGCGGAACATCACCAGAAGGCTAGATCAATCTTTGATCTGGATCAAAGAGCGATGAAAACTTCGCAGAAAAATGCGGGGATTGTCCGTCGCTTGAACCGGTGTGGCGTTGAAGCCACGTAGTGCCGCCCGGCTACCAGCAGGTGTCGTAGATGGCGGTACGGGTGGCGGGGGCGAAGGCGCCGCGAAGGCCTTCGGGGGCGGTGTTGGTGAGGATGACCGCCGAGAGCTCGCGCGACGGATCGACCAGCCAGCGGTGGCCATATGCACCGCTGCCCTTGAAGGCACCGGGAAGCTCCGGGCCCTCGGAACGCGACGAATCAACCAGCACTTCGGTGCCGAGGCCATAACCCCAGCCGGGTTCGAGGGCATCGCCGATATGGAGCGGGAGCGCGTTGCGAGTCATCTGCGCGACGACAGCCGAAGGCAGTATCCCGCGACCGCCCTGCCGCAGCATTTCGATGAAGGCGAGAAGATCGGCGGCCGTGCCCGCCATGCCGCCACCGGCCGACGCATAGGAAGCCGGATGGAACAGGCGCGAGGGATCGAACAGCGCCGGCGACATGGCGCTGGGGCCCTCGTAGCCATCGCTCATGCGCAGCGGTGCCCCCGCTGCGTCGATGCCGTAGTGGGCGACGAGACGGGCCCGATCGCGGACGGCAAAGGCCGTGTCGTCCATCCCCAGCGGCCCGGTGATGTGGCGCGCCACCAGATCAGGAAGGCTCTCGCCGGCGGCGCGTGCCGCGGCGAAGCCGGCAACGTCGACACCGAGGGAATATTCCCAGCGACTGCCGGGCATGAAGAGCAGGGGTACCGATCCGAGCCGCCGCAACTGCTCGTCGGCGGTGACACCGATGCCGCTGATGCCGCTGACTACGCCGGCGCGATGATAGGGACCGTCGGGCAGTGCGCGGAACGGATAGCTGAGGCCCGAGGTATGCGTCAGCAGGTGGCGCAGGGTGATGAGCGGCGCTGTCCCTTCGAACGCAGGGCGGAACGCCGGCAGCCAGGTGGTGACCGGCGCATCGAGATCGAGCGTTCCCTGCTCGGCCAGCGCGAGAATGGCTGCGGTGGCAATCGGCTTGGTCGCGGAGGCGAGGAGGAAGACGGAGTCCGCCGTCATCGCCCTGCCCGCTTCCCGATCGGCCGCGCCGAACGCCTCCAGCATCACTGTCCGGCCGCGATGCGCGATGGCGACGACCGCACCGACGATGCGGTTAGCGGCGATGGCGGCTTCAACCGCTTCCGCGATGCGCATCCCCGCCATCTCAGGCCAATCCCGACAGGAGCAACCGATCCATGGTGCCACCCAGGACAGAGGCCAGGGCCGCTTCGTCGAAGCCGCTATGCCGCCTGACGAGAGACAGCGTCTGCCGATAGGTCATATGCCGGCTCGACACCGGATAGTCCGAACCCCAGATCAGCCGCTCGGCACCATAGGCGTCGTGTACCGCGTCGCGGACCCAGCGCAGGTCGGCATAGGGGTACTCGTCATCCGGCGCGGAGACGTTACCGAGGCCGGACACCTTGACGTAGATATTGGGTTGCGCGGCACCGGCGATCACCAGTTCGCGCGCATCGGGCGTTGCCGCCGAGCGCGGCCCGAGGAAGCCATAGTGGTGGAGCAGGATCGGCAGGCCCGGATGCGCGACGGCGAGGCGCACGACGAACGGCATCTGGTGCGGGACGACCGACAGGCTGAGCAGCAGCCGGCGTTCGACGGCCCGGGCGAAGAAGGCACCGGCATCCGGGCTGACAAGCCAGCTGCCGTCGGACGCCTCGTCGAGATAGACGGTGAAGCCCCGGAAGTCCCAGCGCGACAGCGCCTCGTCAAGGCGGCCGAGGGCACCGGCAGTGCCGTAGTGCGGTTGCCAGCGGCTTTCCAGATCGGGAAAGACCAAGAGGCGGCCGACGTGGCGCGCGGCGGCCTCGAAAGCAGCCTCGACGTTGCGCGGGTTGTCGGCGATGGCGGCGCAGATCACGACGGCCCGCTCCACGCCGTTGGCATCCATCTGGAACAGGAGCTGCTCGGCGCGGGCGCGCGTATCGATGTCGGGCGGTGGCGGCTGGTAGGGCCAGCGCTCCCAGACGTGGCAATGGGCGTCGACGATCACGCCGGCTTTTCCGCGGCACGCGCGGCCGACACCGCGAGCTGGATCTGGGCAGCGGTCACCACATCGCCCGGATCGCCGACGGAGCCGGCCACGGCACGGAGCGGGCCCGTGCGATGGAGAGGACGAGGGGCCTCATCCGGCGCGAAACGAGCGGGGACGCCACTCTGCTCATCGAGGTTCCAGGGCGTATCCGGATCCGGGGATGGCACCGCGTCGATCAGGGCACGAGTATAGGGGTGGCGGGGATCGTGGATGACCTGCTCGGTCTCGCCGACCTCCATCACCTGACCGCCATGCAGCACGACGATGGAATCGGCGACCTGATAGGCCGTCGTCAGATCGTGGGTGACGTAGATCAGCGAGATGCCGAGATCGCGATTGAGGCCGTAGAGGATGTCGAGGATGGTGGAGCGCAGCGATGCATCCACCATCGACACCGGCTCGTCGGCGAGGATGATCTGCGGATCGAGCAACAAAGCCCGAGCGATCATGACGCGCTGGCGCTGGCCGCCGGACAGCTGGTGCGGATACTTTCCCAAGGTCTGATCAGGCCTGAGGCCGACGCTTTCGAGCGTCTTCTCGATCCGGGCATAGGCCTCATCGCGCGAGCGCACGAGGCCGAACTGACGGAGCGGGGCCAGCAGCGGATGGTCGATCCTATAGAACGGATTGAAGGCGTCGAACGGATCCTGAAAGATCGCCTGCACCTCGCGGCGGAAACGGGCGCGGTCCGGTGCGGACATGGTCGCCATCGGCTTGCCATCATAGACCACCTCGCCGCGGGTCGGCGACTGGAAGCCGAGCAGCAGCCGGATGAGCGTGGTCTTGCCGCTGCCGCTTTCGCCGACGACCGCTGTGATGGCCGGATGCGGCCCACCAACGGCGATGGAAACGCCGCTCAGCGCCCGCTTTTTTTCGCGCCCCCCGAAACCGGAGGTGAACACAACGTCCGCGTCACGAACTTCGAGCAGTTTTGCCATCACACCGCTCCCGCCGATTGAGTCGGACGACGACGGATGGCCGCCGTGCTTTCGAACGACGGCAGCGAATTGATCCAGCTGCGCCGTGTGGCGTGCCCGGGGGTGGCCGAAGCCCCCCGCCCCCGGCCGAATTCCGACCGCCCGGCCCGATACATGGACGCGGTGGGGGTGACGAAATGGGCCATCAGCGCCATGTCGTGGCCGATGAGGACGATGGCCGCGCCGAGCTCGCGCTGCACGCGACCGAGCGTGCCCAGCACCTGCTTCTGTACCATCACGTCGAGGGCGCTGGTCGGCTCGTCGGCGAGGATCAGCGAGGGTTTGAGCGCAATCGACATGGCGATGCAGACGCGCTGCTTCATGCCGCCGGACAGCTCGTGGGGGAAGCGATCCTGCACCTCGGGGGCGAGGCCGACGCGCTGCAGCAGATCGCCGATGATGCGGGTGCGCTCGGCACTGGAATGGCGCACGCCGTGATCGTCGAAGATATCGGCGATCTGTTCCCGGATACGGATCACCGGGTTGAGCGAGCTCATGGCGCCCTGCGGCACCAGCGACATGTCGGCGAAGCGCAGGCGGCGGAACTCCTCGGTGCCCAGCGTCGACAGATCGCGACCATTGAGCCGCATGGTGCCGCTCGAGACCAGCCCGCCGCGCAGCATGCGCATCAGGGCGAGGATGGTGGTCGACTTGCCGGAGCCGGACTCGCCGACGAGGCCAAAGCGCTCGCCCGCGTCGAGGGAAAAGCTGACGTCGTCAACGGCGCGAAAGATGCCGCCGGGCGTCCGGTAGTCGACGCACAGGTTGCGGATCTCGAGAACGGGCGCGACCATCAGTTGCCCTCCAGCCGCTTGTTGACGAAGCCGTCCATGCCGGCCGAAGTCAGCAGCAGGCCGATGAAGATCAGGACGATCAGCACGATGGGCGGACCCCACCACCACCAGAGTCCGCGCAGGATGGCGCCGTAGAACTGCGCCCAGTAGATGCTCATGCCGAGCGTCAGATCGTTCTGCGGCCCGAGCCCAAGCGCCTCCAGCCCGACCGTGGCCAGCATGGCGCTGGTGACGGTGACGACGAAGCTGGCGGCGATGAACGGCAGCAGATTGGGCAGCACCTCGACGAAGATCAGCTTGAGCCCGGACGTGCCGTTGAGCCGCGCGATCGCCACGTAGCCGCGCTCGCGCAGGGTCAGCGTCTGGGCCCGGATGGTGCGGGCGGCGACCATCCACGACAGCGACGCGACGATGATGGCCATGAGATCCACAGTCATCACCCGCACATAAGAGGCGACCAGCACGAGGATGGCGATGCCCGGAATGGTCATCATGACATCGGACGCGACGCGAATGATGGTATCGACCACGCCACCCACGAAGCCGGCGATGAGACCAAGAGCAACCCCCACGAAGAGGCTGATGAAGCCGGCCGCAATGCCGATGCGCAGGGTCTGGGGGAGCGCGAGGATCATGGTCGTGAACATATCCCTGCCCTGCCCGTCGGTGCCGAACCAGTGGTCGGCCGAGGGCGGCAGGCGGGGGATGGTGGCCCCGACGCGGCTGAGTGCAGGATCGATGAGCAGCGGCCCGATGAGGGCAACCAGCACGATGAGCAGCAGCAGCGACAGACCGGCAAAGAGCGACCGGTTGGCATATAGACGGGCGAGGCTGTTTCCGAGCGCGGCCATGCTATTTGCCCTTCGCGGTGATGCGCGGATCGATCAGCGGATAGATCAGATCGAGAATGAACATGGCGATGGCGATGGACACCGAGAGCAGGAGAACGATGCCCTGGATCACGAAGTAATCCTTGGACTGGATAGCCTGGTAGAGCCGGAATCCAATGCCCGGATAGGAGAAGATGACCTCGACGAGGATGGCGCCGGAGACAATGTGGCCGAGCGCCAGCGCCAGCTTGGTCAGTTGTGGCAGCAGTGCGTTGCGCATGCCGTAGCGCAGGAAAATGCGGCCGGGCTTCAGGCCCTTGGCATCGGCGAGGGCGATGTAGTCGTCGCCGAGCACGCTCACCAGCATGCCCCGCATGCCGAGCGCCCAGGCCCCGATCTCGGCGGCGATGATCGAAATCGCCGGCAGGGTGGCGTGCCAGAGGACCGCTGACACAGTGGGCCAGTTGAAGCCCAACTGCAGGCCAAACGGGATACCGCCGCCGGCCGGGAACCAGCGCAGCACGATGGCGAAGACATAGAGCAGGATCATGCCGACGAGGAAGTACGGCACCGAGGAGAGGACGACGACGCCGTTGCCGAAGATGCGCAGCGCTTTTGGCGTCCGAGGCCAACCCATCAGCCCGCCAAGCAGCGAGCCGACGAGGAAGCTGACCAGGGTGGCGAAGCCGAGCAGCCCCAGCGTCCACGGGAGCCCCCCGGCGATGGCATCGGTCACCTTCTCGGGATAGGCGGCGAGCGACACACCCAGATCGAGCCGGAAGATGGACTGCCAATAGGCGAAGTACTGGCTGAGCAGCGGCTGATCGAGACCAAAGCGCGCGCGATAGGATTCTACCATCGCGGTGATGTCGGACACGCCGCCGCCGGTCGCCATCAGCTGGTTGAGCTGGGCCTCCACCGGATCGCCCGGCATCAGCCGCGGCAGCAGGAAATTGATGCTGATGGCGAGGAAGATCACCAGCAGCATGGTGCCCAGCCGGCGCAGGACGTATTCGCCGTACACGATGCGCTCCTAGACCAGCATCGCGTCGAGGACGCTGTCGGTCAGCCCGAGCCCGAAGCCGGGTTCGCCGTTGGGCACGAGCCGGCCGTTGCGGGGCACGGCCATGCCGGGGAAGACCACGGTCTCCTCAAGTGGCGTGCCGGGTCCGGCACCGACGAAGTATTCGCCCCAGCGGGTGTTGGGGGAGGCGTAGGTAAAGTGCTGGCCGTAGGGGGTGTTCATGCCCGCATGCAGCATCACCTCGATCCCCGCCGCCTCGGCAATGGCGTTGATCTTCATGAGGCCGGTGAAACCGCCGACCCAGCAGATGTCGGGCTGGAATATATCGGCCACCTGCTGGGCGGCAGCCAGCGAAAAGGGCTGCGGGCCGTACCAGTGCTCGCCGGTGGCGAGGGTCTGCCAGGGGAGGCGCTCGCGCAGGGTGCGATGGGCCTGGAGGTTCTCCGGGATCAGGCAATCCTCGATCCAGCGCAGCCCATAGGGCCGCAGCCGCTCAGCGAGGCGGACAGCGAACTCCACATCGAACGCCATCCAGCAATCCAGCATCAGCTCGATGTCGGGTCCGATGAACTCGCGGGTGCGGGCCACCAGGGCCTCGTTGCGGGAGAGCCCATCGAGGCCATCGTGCGGACCGTGCGGACAGGCAAGCTTGGTGCCCCGGAAGCCCAGCTCCATGTGCCAATCGGTATCGTTGCCGGTGGCGTAGCAGAAAATGTCGTCGCGGGCGGGACCGCCGGCGAGCTCGTAGACCGGGCGACCAAGCACCTTGCCCTTGAGGTCCCAGAGCGCGAGATCGACCGCGGAAATGGCGTAGGAGGTGAGGCCCTGCGGCCCATAGGGCGAGGCCATGCGCATCATCATGTCCCACAGCTTCTCGGTGGCGAGGGCATTCTCGCCGACGAGGAGCGGAGCGAAGTGATCGTTGACGAGGCTGACGACCGGCTGGCCATAGCGCGTGGCGCCGAAGCCGGTGGTACCATCATCGGCCGTCACCAGGACGCCGACACCCCCGTCGAAGCGCCAGGTGGACCGCAGCTTCTTGAAGCGTGGATAGCCCGACATGGGACCGGCAACTTCGGCGTCCCTGGTCCAGGCGGGGCGGCGTGGCTTGGTGGCGCCATTTTCGACGCCCTCGTTGTACAGCGCGCCCACCATCTCGCTCTTGATGCGAAAAGCGCGGACTTCCTTGATCTTGACCATGGTGACCCGAGGATTGCGGAAGAGGCGCGGGCGGCGGCTGGCCGCCGCCCGCAGAGCGATGTACGGCCGTTATTGGGTCGGCTGCAGCCGGTGGATGACGAGCGTGAAGCCCTCCCACGGCAGCGGCTGCGCCACATAGGCGTTGGACGAGGACGGGAAGCCGGTCCAGTAGGTGGTGTTGAACGGCTGCGTCTGGATTTCCGCGAAGAGCGCGATCTCCGGCAGGTCGCGAGCCACGATGGCGGTCGCTTGCTTCACCAGGTCGACATATTCGGCGTCGTCGGGCGACGGCTGCCGCGCCTGCATGGCGTCGAGGAGAGCATCGAGCTCCGGGTTGGCGTAGCGGGTCGGCGCGCGCAGGTTGACGCTCGCCTGCCCTTCGGCCGCGGCATACTTGGAGTGGAAGTGCTCCAGGGTCTGCCAGGGATCGTAGAGCGAGCCGCAATGCGGGAACACGCTGAGCTCGAAATTGCCGGCGGTCAGAGCTTCCGACTGAGCACCGGCCTGGACCACATTGACCAGCGCATCGAAGCCTGCCGCATTGAGCTGTTCGCCGAGCACCGGGCCGACCGGGTCGGCCTGTGCCACCTGCACCTCGATCTGCAGCGGGCTGCCATCGGCGTTGGCCCACTTGCCGTCGGCACCCTTGGTGTAGCCGCCGGCCGTCAGGATCTCGGCCACCTTTTCGGCGCTGTGCTCATCGAGCGGCGCGAGCAGATCCTGCACCGCGCTCACGTAGGGCTGCATGCCGGCGTAGGAGGAGAACGCCATGGTCGCCTTCACCACTGAACCTTCGTAGGCGAGGTTGACGATCTGATCGCGATCGATAGCGGCATTGATCGCCTGACGGAGCGCGACGTCGCTGAACGGCGCCTTCTGCGTATTGAAGCGGACAGCCACCGCACAGCCGTTAGGGGCACCCCAGACCGGGCCCTGCGCATTCCAGGCGGTGAGGTTGGGATTCTGGGCGCGGGCCGCCTCGAAGACACCCGGCTGGATGTTGCGGCCGATATCAATCTGGCTGGTCGCATAGAGCTGCGGCATGGCCTCGGCGGTAGCCGGGACATAGATGACGCGCTGCACCTGCGGCAGCGCGTCGGCGAGGCCGGCATCGACGGCCCACCAGCTGTCGCGCAGATCGTAGATCAGCGAGCTTGCATCAGACTTCACCAGCTTGAACGGGCCGGTGCCGACCGGGAGGCCGTTGGCCAGGTCGAAATTGGTGAAGACCTTGGGGTCCTGACCTTCCCAGATATGCTTGGGGACGATCACGAAGCGCGTCGACTGGCCGGTGGCGAGGAAGTCGGCGGCCCAGCGCGGCCCCGGCTTGGTGAGGGTGATCTGGACGGTCAACGGATCGACCGCCTCGGCGGAGGCCACCCACTCGGCAATCGCCGACGAGAACAGCAGGTCAGGTGCCGCGGCCTTCAGCATGTCGAAGGTGAACGCGACGTCGTCAGCCGTCAGCGGCTTGCCGTCGCTCCAGGTGACGCCATCACGCAGCTTGACCGTGATCGCGGTGAAATCATCGTTGTAGGCGTAGCTTTCGCCGATCCACGGGATCAGCTCGTTGGTGAAGTGGTTGGTGTAGAACAGCGCCTCGTTCACCGTGTAGTGCAGGCTATTGCGCTGGTGGAGCAGCACGCCGGCATAGGGATTGAAGTTATCGATCGAGGGGACGGCGTTGTAGTAGTCCCAGCCCTGGCTGATCAGGGTCCGGTTGCGCGGCACATCCGGCAGGTCCTGCGCGGTGGCGATGCCACCACTCAGGAGTACGGCGGTGAGCGCGGTCGCGCCCAGCAGCCTCTGCAACGTCTTGTTCATGTCGGTTCCTCCGTTGTCTGGTTGGTCGCGCACGCCGTCAGGCGGTGAGGTGAAAGACGTGCTCGATGGGGGTCCTCAGGGGCTTGTCGCCGTCCATTTCCAGAATGTCGGCCATGGACTGGCGCCAGCGCAGGATGACGGGATGTTCGGGCGCAGCCGGATCGGGCGGGCTCGACCACAGCTGATGGCCGAAGACCTGCCGCCCCGCCGCATCGAGGAAGATGTCGTAGTGGACGATGCCGGACTCGCGCAGCGCCGCGGCCATTTCCGGCCAGATCTCGGCGTGCCGGCGACGGTAGGCATCGAGCTGGCCGTCCTTCACCTTGAGCACGAAGGCGCGGACGTGAAAGCTGGACCAGTCGGTCACGGTGCGTCTCCAGCCATTGCGACGGCCCGGGGCGCCCCGTCGGCACGTGATGAATCGAGCAGCGCGGCGATGGTGGCGGTGGTCTCGGCGCCGATCCGCCCCGGCGACAGATTGGCGCCCTGCCCGAGGGCGAGATCGACAAGCGCATTGACCGGTCCGTCGCATTTGTAGAGCCAGTCGCCAGCCGCCAGATCGAGTTGCTCGACGGTGCGATCGCCGTACCGGATCTCGCAGAAATCCCGATCGAACTCGGCGATGACGACACCACCGCTGCCGGTGATGAACAACCGCATCAGGCCGCGATTGCCCTGCGGCATAGCGGCAGCGCCGGAAAAGCTGGCGACAGCTCCGTTGGAGAGACGCACCGCCGCCGCATCCGCCAGGTCGACGCCATCGAGACCGAAGGTGTGGGCCGAGGCACTGACCGGCGAAAGACCGGTGATGAAGTAGGCCAGCGCCAGGCAATGCGACATCTGCCCGTAGGCGAAGCCGCCGCCCTGCGCGGGGTCCTGCCAGGTCGACCGGGCGGGGCGGAAGAAGGTCGTCTTCCACTGATCGAGGCCGACATCGCCGTGGAACACATCACGAGTGGTCGAGATGAAGCTGGCCATCACGTGCTCGATGCGGCCGATGGCTCCGGCGGCGATCCTGGCCCGCAGCGCATCGACCTGCGGCAGATACTGATAGCCGTTGGCGACCAGCAGGTGCCGGCCGTTCCGCTCCGCGATGCGCACCAGATCCCATGCTTCGGCGGGATCGAGCGCCATCGGCTTTTCGCAGAGCACATGCGCGCCGCCCTCGAGGGCGGCGCGAGCCAGCGGGTAGTGGAGATGATGCGGCGTGGCGATGACGACAATATCGGGCCGGCGCGACAGGACCTCATCTGCCGCTTCGGATGCGAAGGCAAAGCCGAAATGCCGCCGTACCCGCTCGAGCTCTTCGGCGCCGAGCCGACTGACGCCGTCGAGCACAACTTCCGGGCGCGCGGCGAGCACGGGAATGTGGTTCTGCGCGGCATACCAGCCGGCGCCGAGAACGGCTGCCTTCAGTTGATCCACAGCTACAACCTCCTCCCTATGGACAGCGCTGTCCATTCAGCTAGCTATCAGTGTATACCTCGATCCCTCTTTCGCCCTTCTGAAGGAGGCATAGAATCGGGGGGTTCAATCTCTGGGTACGCGCCTTGACGAGAGCCGTTGCGTAGCCAGAATGGATAGCGCTGTCCGTTGATCTGGATTTACATGGCTCGCACCGGAGCGTCAAGCGTAGCGAATGGATGAGAAGCTCGCCCTGTCGACCATACGCCTTCAGGAAGTCGCTGAAGAGGCGGGGGTATCGACCATTACCGTGAGCCGTGCGCTGGGCAATCCCGACCGGGTTTCGGCCAAGACGCGCGAACACGTCCTCAAGGTGGCCTCGCGGCTGGGCTACATCCCCAACCGGCTGGCATCAGGTCTGGCCTCGTCGAAGACAATGGTGATCGGGCTGGTGGTGCCTACCGTCGCCAATCCGATCCACGGCGTCATCATGCAGGGGGTAGCCGACGTACTGGAGCCGGCCGGGTACAAGCTGCTGCTCGGCAACTCGCACTACTCGCGGCAGAACGAGTTCGAGCTCGTGCGCACTTTCCTCGGCTATCGTGCCGACGGGATCATCGTCACCGGCAAGGACCATTCGGACGAGTGCACCCGGCTGCTGAGGCGGGTCGGCGTGCCGGTGGTGGAGATGTTCGACTACACCCCGACCCGATCGACGTCAGTGTCGGCACGTCCAACTTCGATGCGGGCGCCTCGCTCGGGCAGTACATGATCGCGCGTGGCCGCAAGCACCTTGCCTTTGTCGGACACACCGGGCTCGACGACAGCCGCATGATGGCGCGCCTCGATGGGCTGGCGGCCGTCTGCGGCGAGGCGGGCCTCGGTGCGCCGCAGCACTACCAGATCTCAAGCGATCCCGGCACCGGCATCGGCGGCGAGGTGGTGGGCGCTATCCTGCGGGAAGTGCCGGCGACGGACGGCATCATCTTCGCCGGCCACCAGGTGGCGGTGGGCGCCATCCAGTATGCCAACGAACTCGGCATCGCGGTGCCCGGCCGCGTCGCCATCGCCTGCTTCGGCGACCAGCCGATCACGCAATGGATACGCCCGTCGCTGACGACGGTGCGGTTTCCCAACCGCGAAACCGGGATGGAGGCCGGACGGCTGATGCTCGCACGGCTGAACGACCGGCGACCGGCCCAGCGCTCGATCCGCCTCGGCTTCGAGATCATCGTCCGCGAAAGCGCCTGAACTGCTCAGGTCGCGAGCGCTGGCAGGTTGCGGTAGGCGGCGAGGCTTTCGGGATTGGCCAGCGCGGTGTCGTTGCTGAGCGGCCGGCCATGGATGGTCTCACGCACCGCGATCTCGGAAATCTTGCCGGAGCGCGTACGCGGAATCTCGGCGACGGCGACGATCACCGCCGGCACGTGACGCGGCGACGCGCCGGTGCGGATGCGAGCGCGGATCGATCGCTCGAGTTCGGGCGTAAGCGCCGCGTCGTCGCGCAGGCGGACGAACAGCACGACACGCTGGTCTCCCTGCCAGTCCTGCCCCACCGCGATCGCTTCGAGCACCTCGGGCACGGCCTCGACCTGGCGATAAATCTCGGCCGTGCCGATGCGGACGCCGCCGGGGTTGAGCGTCGTATCGGAGCGGCCATGGATCACGAAGCCGCCTGACGGGCGCTGTTCGACGAAATCGCCGTGCGTCCAGACTCCCGCGAAGCGCTCGAAATACGTGGCGTGGTAGCGGCTGCCATCGGGATCGTTCCAGAAGGCGACCGGCATGGACGGGTGAGCATTGCGGCAGACCAGCTCGCCGGGCACGCCTTCTACCGGCACGCCATCCGGGCCGAACGCAGCGACATCGAGCCCGAGCATGGCGCCCTGCAACTCGCCACGATGGACGGGCAGTGTCGGCACGCCGCCGAGGAAGCAGGCACAGATATCGGTACCGCCGGAGATCGAGGCAAGATGCAGATCCGCCTTCCAGTCCCGATAAACGTGGTCGAAGCTCTCCGGCAGGAGCGGCGAACCGGTCGAGAGCACGCTGCGCAGGGTACTGAGGGCATGCGTCTCGCGCGGCACCAGCGACG